>Ga0306924_10000093_pt1 | contig 59560 bp, 57 predicted proteins | sample sta12Can44000111_FD_203756 | JGI IMG/M metagenome (GOLD analysis project Ga0306924, IMG submission 203756) | Lab enrichment of tropical soil microbial communities from Luquillo Experimental Forest, Puerto Rico - statanox.12C.anox.44.000.111 (v2)... | ecosystem: Environmental > Terrestrial >... | reverse complement strand
GAGCACGGTGAAGGCGTGGGGATACGTCACGCATGACCCGTTCGAGGGCTTGCGTCTTCCCGCGCTCGAAAAGAAAGAGCAGCCGTACTTCGCGGTTGAGCAGATGCGACAGATCATCAACGCGGAGACAGACCCGAAGCGCCACACGTTGTACTGGCTGGCCGCTGAGACTGGTATGCGTGCTGGTGAGTTGTGCGGTCTGCAATGGCCCGATGTGAAGCAGGGTTACGTGGATGTCGTGAGAAGCGTTTGGAGAGGAGCCAAGCAATCAGTCAAAACACCGACTTCGGTACGGAGCTTTGCTATCTCGCCAGAGCTTCAACAGCGTTTGGGGAGTATGCGGGAGCCATCTGGATACGTGTTCCACTCGAAGAACGGCACGCCGTGGATTGCAGACGACATCCAGAAACGGCACCTAGTACCTTTGCTGAAGCGTCTGGGACTCCCACAGGCAGGATTCCATGCGTTCCGGCACGGAAACGAGACGATCATGGACAGACAGTCAACACCAGTTGCACTGCGGTTGTCTCGTCTGGGTCATGCAGACACCCGCATGATGGTCAACTACAGCCACGTCGTTTCCGAGGATGATCGGCAACTCGCGGCTGAGCTTGGACGCATGTTGGCTCCAAATTCTGGTGGCATTTTGGAGCGTTTTGGAGCCATAAACGAAAATGCCTTAGACGCTGCAAACGCCTAAGTCATTGTTGTGGAGCAGTTAAGTTGGTTGCGGGGGGTGGATTTGAACCACCGACCTTTGGGTTATGAGCCCAACGAGCTACCAGACTGCTCCACCCCGCACTTCGATAATACAAATCCGTGAACGTGCGGTCAAACCCAAGCGCATGTGCGAGACCTTTCTCGTGATGGTAGGCTGATTTGGTGAGCGGTCGGAAACGAGACGAATCGGACAATCCCGCGATCATTTGGGCGCGCTACTCGGAGATTGCCTTCATCATTCCCGCGGCTGTGGTGGTTGGATTGCTGTTGGGCAAGCTCCTGGATCACTGGCTGCACACAAAATGGCTTTTCATGGCAGGGATCGTCTTTGGGGCAGTGGTTGGCTTCATCCAGATGATTCGCATGGTCACCCGCATGGTTACCGGAGCTAAGGAGTGAGCGACCTTTGCAAGAACTCTTTTCTATTGTTGCCGGTCTTGAACAAGCCGTACTTCATCTATATGTGACTAATTGCGAGCTTCATTCGCCGAGAATTTTTACCAATACCCGTTTCTTCCGTCGGCCATCGAATTCTCCGTAGAAAATCTGCTCCCAAGGTCCGAAATCCAGTTTCGACTTTGTGACAGCGACGACCACTTCCCTGCCCATCACCTGCCGTTTCATGTGGGCATCGGCATTGTCTTCGCCTGTGCGATTGTGCAGGTAAGCAGAGGTGGGGTCGTGCGGCGCCAGTCTTTCCAGCCAGGAGAGGTAATCCTTATGCAGTCCTGACTCATCGTCATTGATAAATACCGAGGCGGTGATGTGCATGGCATTCACCAAGACGAGCCCCTCGGCGATTCTGCTCTCCCGCAGACACGCCTCCACCTGATCGGTAATATTTACGAATCCAAACCGCGACGGGACTTCAAACCACAACTCTTTTCGAAAGCTCTTCATATCGTTAGATTGTTTATCTTCTGGATGTGACTGACCAGGAGGCTTATCATGGAGCGAGCCTTCCGCGGGAGTTGTGGCTATGCAAGGAGAGTCGGGATCAACCCCATCAGCGGCTAAAGCCAGCTCGAAGCAGAGCGTCTTTACGGACGGCCTGCAGGCCGCTCCCATCCAAACAGCACTTAATCAGAGCCTCCTAACTGGGGAGATTATCCGAATGCAGATCGGCGGGACTTCTTCTGTCCGTCAGCAAGTCTGCGAGCTTTGTCAGCAACTCCTCCGGCGATGTCCCCTTAGTGATCCAAACATTTGCTGCGCCTATCGACTCACCGGGTAATTCAGGATACGCGGAAAGAACCATCACGGGGACTTTCCTCTGCTGCAGGAGAGTTCGAGCGAGGGCGAGCCCCGTCATGCCGGGCATATAGTAGTCGACGATAACCAAATCGATGGGTTGAGCGGCAAAGATTTCCAGTGCTTGTGACGGCGAATTCGCAGTCAACACTCGATAGCCTGCCCGCTCCAGCATGAGCTTGCGTAAGAGCAGCTGGTTCTGTTCATCGTCGACGCAGAGAATTGTGGCGTCCATATGTCTTGCTTCGACCGAGCCGAGGGTTCGCTCTATTAAGTGCAGTAATCCTGTTGCCGCTTGCTTGAGCTAATCAGAAAGTGTTCAACGATTTCGCATAGAACTCGTGGGCCTTCCAACTTGCTCAAAAACATATCGGCGCAATTTGCGTCTGCGGGGACCTCATTTACACCAGACAGAAGAATGAAAGGTACCTTGGGCAGGAAGGCTTTTATCTGTCGAGCGAGTTCGGTCCCTTTTGAGCCGGGCATCAGATGATCGGAAAGCACCAGATCGATATGTCGTGAATCTGCGATTTCCAATGCCTGCGCAGCTGCTCCGCGAGACTCATGAAACTTAGTGCGCTCTCGTGTTCTGCCTTCCTTTCCAACGACTTGCCCCACTCGTTTCAATTCCAGCATCATCTGCTGGTTGGCCGCGGCAATATCGTTGAACGTGTCTGCAATCTTGCCGGCCAAGCCTGTCCAAGAGCCGGGAAGGCGAACCGAAAAATCGCCATTCCTCATCGTTTGCAGGCTGCTCAAGATTGCCGCCAGATCAGCGCGAGGTAGGTCGGATGGAAAGCCAGAAGTGCTCGGCGATAGAGCTAGTTCGCCGGAATCACCGCTAGCCGTGGCGAGCGCGGTGCGTTGGGACCTTCTCATGAGAATTTCACCTGTGGATGAGGAGGGCGTGATTCGTACAAGTCTGTAGGACCGCGCCAGAGTCGCGAGCCAATCGTTTATCAGTTGGGAACGATTATGGCCATACAGTGTTCACCGTATTGAGGGGCAAAACCGGGCACATCTGCAAAGTTACTGGTTGCCTATCCTCATCGAACGACTAACGAATCCATTCAAACGAGCGTCAGGAGGGGTAGAACGAACGGCAGACTGCAACTTTGATCGAGCTCTTTCTCGTAGGCTACTTGGATTCGGCTGGACCCCGGATGGAGACCAGGTACTCGACAATTTCCTGCTGATCGCTAGCAGAAATTGGAGCGCCATAGGCGTCCACCATCTTCTTTACATCCTTCTCCCATACCGCTCGCGAAAAATTGGGCTGCATCTCCACGTAGCGATTTGAGTGGCAAAGCAGGCAATCCTTCTGGTAGGTCTGCAGATTGGGGCCTGGCGCCGGATCGGACGAATATTCTGGAAGGGTGATTTTCTGTACTATTACCGGCTTGCTGCTGGTTTTGGCGGGCTTAGCCTGGGTACCGCTCGCTGGTTGCTGTGAGAACGCGGTGTGTGCTCCCCAAGCGATTCCCAGCAGTGCAACCACGAAAGCGACGAAATGCCGGTGCCCAACGGCTCTCATATCACCTCTATGTCGACGTGTTCAATAACGTCACGCTGATAACCGCTTCGGTTCCACTGCGAAACAACCTGCTGCTGATTGTCGTGATTGACAGCACGCACCAACAAACGGTAATTCCCTGTTGCAGGAGGCGCCCAATTCACACTCCACAATCGCCAGGAGTACTTGCCTAAGTCGGTCCCCAGGCTGGCTTCGACCCAGCTGTTCCCATCATTGGTGGAAACCTCAACTTTTCGGATTCCGGAACCGCCGTCATTCGCTACGCCCTGCAACCTGTAAGCCTGGTTCGCCTTTATCTGCTCACCCGGCGTTGGCTTCACGAAGATAGAGTGAACAGACATCTTTGTAATCGGTACAGTTTTTGGCGACAGGCTTTGTGGCGTTTCCTCGGCTCCAGAATTGTCCGGAATTCGATACGCCGTATCCATCCAGAAAGTCTTTAGCGGTTTATCGAGAACGGTTATCGCCGACAACGATTTCACCCAGTAAGTCCCATACCAGCTGGGAACGACCAGGCGGAGCGGAAATCCGTTCAGCATTGGCAGCGGTGCACCGTTCATTTCGTAGGCAACAATGACTTCCCCGTCCAAGGCACTTTCTAGCGGTAACGACTTCTCAAATCTCGGCGTCTGCGGCAGAGGCGGTGTATCCAGTCCGCGAAAACCGACTTGAATGCTGCCTGGCTTCACACCTGCGGCGTTGAGCAGGTCACGCAGCCGCACCCCCTTCCATCGCGCATTGCTCATGGCGCCGAATCCCCATTGGCCGCCTGGCACTCTAGGCTCGAAAAGGCTGCGGGCGTTCCCAGCACACTGACAGAGCGCCACTACCGAAACTGGTGTGAATTTCGCTTTCAATTCAGCCAGCGAGAGTGTGAGCGCCTTTGAGACATTCCCTGTCACTTCAAGACGAAATGTCTTCGTGTCCACCGAAGTTGGAATTCCAGACAGGTGCCACCGTACAAAGAAGACGTCGTTTGGGGTCAGATCCGTATCGAAATACCGCAAAGGAGTTTCCAGCTGCGGAGGGCGGTCGGTGAGCAAAATCAACTCCCGCTTTTGGGGATAGCGGACCAGCAATGGGGAGGTGGACGTATCTGTCGCCCAAACCGAGGGGAGTATTCCCGAAAATGGTGCTTTCGCGTCGACCAGCCCGCGTATCGTCGCGTACGCGCCCCAAGACGTCAAAAAGACACTAAACTCCCGCCGATTCATCGGTCTCCGCTTGTCCTTAGCTCTTTAATTGTCATCCATGCCTGCATCCCTGCTTTGTCGCAACATAATCCCATTAAATACTGTTTTCGGCAACCCAAGACCGGAGATCTGCCCTGCTATTGCCCATCGGCAGCGGAACTCTGCTAACATCAAGAAACCGGGCTTCACTCCAGTGCAAAGCTGGAAGGAGCAGCCGTAATTCGAGGCCCAAGGATCGCCGGGCACTCGCAGACGACCCCATGGCCATTTCCGCTTTACCACATCTTGACGTGCTGGAGGCAGAGAGCATCCACATCATGCGCGAGGTTGTGTCCGAGTCCTCGCGCCCAGCGATGTTGTACTCCATCGGCAAAGACTCATCGGTGATGCTCCGGCTGGCGCAGAAGGCGTTCTATCCAGGGCGGATTCCCTTCCCTCTGATTCACGTCGATACTGGATTCAAGTTCCGGGAAATGATCGAGTTTCGCGACCGCACTGCTCGTGAGTTAGGACTGACGTTGATCGCACATACGAATCAGGAAGCGAAGCGGACGAACGCGAATCCCTTTGAACTTGGCACAAGCAGATGCTGCGGGTTGCTGAAAACCAAAGCGCTTCTTGACGCCCTGCATGAACACCGAATTGATGCCGCAATTGGCGGCGCCCGCCGCGATGAGGAGAAGTCTCGCGCTAAAGAGCGGGTCTTCTCGCTGCGCGATTCATTAGGCCAGTGGGACCCCAAGAACCAGCGGCCGGAATTCTGGAACCTTTACAACGGCCGGATCGAGCCCGGGCAGAGCATGCGTGTGTTTCCTCTTTCGAACTGGACAGAGTTAGACGTCTGGGAATACATACGCCGGGAAAATGTCCCTGTCGTGCCGCTGTACTTCGCGAAAGAACGCGAGATGCTGGTGCGCGGGGATTATCTGATTCCGCTCGATCATCCCATTCAGTTGCTGCCGGGGGAGAAGCCGCAGCGAGTAATGTGTCGCATGCGGTCGCTGGGCTGTACCTATTGCACGGGGGCTATTCGCTCAACAGCTACCACCGTAAGCGACATTATTGAGGAATTGAAATTCTTCCGCCGCTCTGAGCGAGAGAACCGCGTCATCGACCACGACCAGGAAGGCTCGATGGAAATGAAGAAGCGGGAAGGATACTTTTGAGCACTCTGGCCCCCGAACGAGATCTGTTGCGGTTCCTCACTGCCGGTAGCGTGGATGACGGAAAGTCAACTCTCATTGGCCGCTTGCTGTACGAATCCAATGGCATTTACGAAGACCAGCTGTCATCGGTGCGAAAAGCATCGGTGGCGAAGAATGTCGAACTCGATCTCTCTCTGCTGACGGACGGCCTGCGGGCCGAACGGGAGCAAGGGATTACCATCGATGTCGCATATCGTTACTTCTCTACCCCTCGTCGCAAGTTCATCATCGCCGATGCTCCCGGTCACGAACAGTACACCCGCAACATGGCCACCGGAGCGTCAACCGCGGACCTCGCCGTGATTCTGGTTGACGCGCGCAAAGGCGTGTTGCCGCAAACTCGGCGCCACAGCCTGATCGCGTGGCTCATGGGTATACGACAGATGATCGTGGCGATCAACAAGATGGATTTGGTCAAATTCGATCAAGCAACATTTCTTTCGATTCGCGACCAATTCCTTGAGTTCGCGCGGACTCTCGACCGTACCACCTATCAATTCGTGCCTATCAGCGCGCTGGAAGGCGACAACGTCATCCGGTCGAGCACACGTATGCCCTGGTATGAGGAAAATTCGCTACTGCACCTGCTAGAAACGCTTCCCGTATCTGGCGTGCGCAACGGCCTATTGCGCTTTCCGATTCAAAGCGTGGTGCGCCCGAATCAGGACTTCCGTGGATATGCCGGCCAGGTCGGCTCGGGAATCACCAGCGTTGGACAGGAAGTGATGGCGTTGCCCTCGAGGCAACGCACCAAGATTAAGGAGATCTTGCTGCACGATAAGACGCTGCAGCATGCTGAGCCTGGCCAGTCTGTCGTGCTTACCACCGTCGATCACATCGACCTGGGACGCGGCGATATGCTTGTTGCCGCCGAGTCTGCGCCTGTGCTTTCGTCCAAAGTCCGAGCCCATCTGGTATGGCTTTCTCATACTCCACTGCACAAGGACACCCGCTACCTCATCAAGCACACGACGAAGGTGCTCTGCGGCAAGATCAGCAGTCTGAATCACAAAGTCGAAGTCAACACTTTCGCCAAGCTGGAAGCCGATAGTCTGCAGTTCAACGAGATTGGCGAGGTGATATTGGATCTGCAGAGTTCAATTTTCTGCGACCCTTACCGCGAGAATCGGACAACCGGCAGCTTTATCGTGATCGATCCCATCAGCAATGACACGGTCGCTGCGGGAATGATCGAAGAGGCTGTGTCCAGTGGCCCCGACGAAGCCTCCGATAGTACTTACGCCGGTTCGGAAGTAGCGCGCCAGCAAGGTCTGACGGTCTGGTTTACCGGCCTGAGCGGCGCCGGCAAAACCACGATCTGCCGAGCCGCCGCGACCGAACTGCTCGCTCACGGCCTGCAGGTGGAAGTCATCGACGGGGATGTGATCCGCAATTATCTTTGCAAAGACCTCGGCTTCAGCAAGCATGACCGCGACGAGAACATTCGGCGTATCGCCTTCGTGGCACAACTGCTTACGCGCAACGGGGCGATTGTTCTCGTGTCCGCGATCTCACCCTACCGAGCGGCACGTGATGCTGCGCGTCAGTCGATCGGCGATTTCGTGGAGGTGTACGTCAATACACCGCTCTCGGTGTGTGAGGTGCGCGACCCGAAGCTGCTTTACCAGAAAGCTCGGGCTGGAAAAATCTCAGGATTCACGGGAATCGACGATCCCTACGAGCCGCCACTGGCTCCTGAAATTACCTGCGATACGGACCAGGAAAGTACGCGTGAAAGTTCCTCGAAAGTCGTCGCGGCCGTGCTGGGATACCTGTCGCAGAAACCCAGTTAAACCGCAGAGGATTACCCGGTTCAACCAGTCGGAGGCGCCTTGGACGTAACTGCAATAGCCGCAAGAGTGGCTGTTGGCTTGGTGGTCGGCATTCTTGTCGGATTGACCGGACTCGGTGGCGGCATGGTTTTGCTTCCGCTACTGATTTCAGTTTTGGGTGTGCCTCCAATCCTCGCGGTGGGGTCTGATGCGGTAATTAATCTCATTACAAAGGTGGGCGCGGGCGGTTTGCATTGGCGGCAAGGAAACGTCAGTTGGCCGCTGGTACGCAATCTGGCCTACGGGAGCATCCCAGGAGCGATCTTAGGGGTAACCGTTCTCGCTTGGATCCGCTCGGTTTATGGCAATGGCGTAAACGAATTCCTACGCGGGGCGATCGGCTTGCTTCTGGTGCTCATTCCGCTGGGATACATCATTCATTTCCGTCCGGCACTGCCCTCGGTTCCATTCGAGAGTCTGCAGCAGTATCGATACCGCTGGGGAGTTTCTTTCATCGGTTTTTTTGCCGGAACGCTTGTGGGACTTACATCGATCGGCTCCGGCAGTGTGATTTTGATGTTGCTTCTGGTCTTTTATGGCTTCTCTCCTGCAATGATGGTCGGCACCGATATTGTTCATGCGGTTTTGCTGGCAGCACTTACAAGCTTTCTCCAGTTCAAACTGGGTAACGTCAATTTCGCGGTGGTATTGCCCGTACTGCTGGGATCGGTGCCCGGAGGAATCCTGGGCGCTTATCTCACCAACCATGTACCTGCGGCCCGGCTGAAGCAGGTTCTCTGTGCACTTCTGATGGCGGTAGGAGCTCGATTGCTGTGGGGAGTGCTCGCCCATGCTAACTGAGGCGCAGCAGCTGCAATATCTTTCTCGGATAGAGCACGCGCTGCTGGCCGCCACCAATGCTGCAAATCAATTCCGTGCCGGGGCTTTCGAACTGCGCGATCACGGAGGTCGCAACGTCGTTACAGAGGTTGACCGCCGCATCTGTGACTTGTTGCGCACTGAGCTGGTCCGACCCGAGGAAGCCTGGCTATCCGAAGAAGACCCGGACGATAGAGCAAGACTAGGATGCGAGCTCTGTTGGGTAGTAGATCCTCTCGACGGCACTCGGGAATTCGTGGACGGTATTCCCGAGTGGTGCATTTCAGTTGCGCTCGTGGAGAACGGAATCGCGATCGCCGGAGGTACCTCGAATCCGGCAACCAATGAGATCTTCTTGGGTGCCCTCGGATGCGGGGTCACGCGCAATGGCGAAACCGTTCAGCAAACGAACCGGGCGTCGCTCGACGGAGCGCTAGTGCTTGCCAGCCGCTCCGAATGGAAGCGCGGCGAATGGAGGTATGCCGAGCAGAAGCACTTCGCTGTTCAGCCGATGGGTTCGGTGGCCTACAAGCTCTCTCGCGTTGCTGCCGGTCTTGCCGATGCTACCTGGACCCTTTCCCCCAAGCACGAGTGGGATATAGCGGCCGGGGTTGCGCTCGTTCGCTCGGCCGGCGGGTGCATCCATTCCCCTGATGCTTCCGAGTTGCGCTTCAATCGCAGCAACCCATTGCTTCCGGGGCTCATTGCCTGTGGACCAAATCTTTGGCCGGAGATTTCTTCGCTGCTATCCGGCGTATGATCGACGCCAACCGAAGTCTGCCATTTCGCACAACGAGGGTTCTGCTGCTTTGCGCAGCGCTCTTGCTGTCAGGATGCAAACCGCTGTCCAATCTGCGCGAGCGGTATAGAGAACGCCAGCGAGTTCAGGAACTCTCCGCCTTGGAGCCTATCGACGCACATACGCACATCAGCGCCGCGAGTCCACGCTTCCTGGCTATGTTGGGCGATCTGCATATGCACATGCTCGACATTCTCTACGTCGACGATACGAGTCCGTACCGCTCATCGCTCGACAGGCAGAAAGCGGATGCGCTGAAGTTCATCGCCGCCAGCGGCGGTCGCGCGACTCTTTGCACCACCTTCGATCCATTCGGTTGGAAAGAGGGGAGCTTCGCACAAAAGGTAACCGACTCTCTGAACCGCGATTTCGCCGAAGGTGCAGTGGCAGCCAAGGTCTGGAAAAACATTGGCATGGAGATCAAGGATTCCTCAGGAAAGTACCTGTTGCCGGATGATCCTATCTTCCAGCCGATTTACCACGATATTGCCGAGCACAACAAGACGCTCATCATTCACGCGGCCGCCGTCGATGCAGCATGGCAGCCCCAATCTCAAGACCCAAGCGGTTCCAGATACTTTGAGGCCAATCCTCAGTGGGACATGTCCACCAAACCCGACGCTCCTCATAAGAAAGACATACTCGATGCGCGCGATCGCTTGCTGGCGGAGAATCCCAATCTTCGCGTCGTCGCTCCGCATCTGGGCAGTATGGAAGCCCAACTGGATGAACTTGGGATGCGGCTCGACCGCTATCCAAACTTCGCAGTTGACGTCTCGGCTCGGGTCCGCAATCTCACTCTGCTACCGCCGGAGACGGTGCGAGCTTTTCTTATCAAGTATCAGGACCGGGTCCTCTATGGCACGGACTTGAGCAATTCCGCAACGGATAAGGACGACTCGATTACCCAGACCTGGCGCAAGCAGTACCTGCTTGACTGGCGCTACCTTTCGACCGATGACACCTTTGATTACTGGGGCCGCAAGGCACAGGGGCTCGGGCTGCCTCAGCCTGTGCTGCGAAGGCTCTACCGGGAGAACGCGATGCGGTGGATACCGGGGATCACCGGCGTTTCGCAGTAGAGCATATAGCTGACTACTTCGGCATCCAGGGCTGAAGCCCCTCCTTACTTTTGAGCCCTGTTGCACCGGCCTGAAAGGGCCGTTGCTCCCAGCCAAGAGGACTCCAAACAGTTAAGTCACTATGCGCGCAATGCGCCCATCGGAGCGCCGAACCTTTGGTCAGGCCCATGCTAGAATGCGGGGCAGTCTCCCTCGAACCAATCCCGAACTGCCACTTCGGAGGGCGTCGCCCTAAACATGCCTAGCGAGCCTGGTTTGCGTTCGACCCTCATCAATGTGTGGTTTCGGCTGATTACTTTGGGTGTCTTTGCCCTGGTGTTTACCGAAGCTCTGATATTAGCCCAGGGAAAAGCGCAGGGCTGGACGTATTACCTCACGACACGGGAGGTCTGGTTTGAGATTTGGGTAAGGCTGATAGCAGCGGCTCTGGCGGGCATCGTTTCAGGTTCTGCGGTGGCTGTGCTGCTATTGCCCCTGCTTTGGATTTTCCGCTCCAATCGCCAACGCATCGCGGAAGTCGCCATCAGAACGGCAGTGGTGGTGATCGTCTTCTTCGTGTCGCGCTATGTACTCCAGATCCTGATTGGATGGTCGTATCAGCATTGGCAGCACCGTGCGATTTACGACAAATTGCTGCTCTGGATGCAATTTCTGATCTTTGTTGTCGCGCTTGTGGTTCCGCGCGCGCGGAAGGAAGTGGTCACCAGCCTCGACGTTTTTTTAAGCGAGAAGATGACGCGGCGGACAGCCATCGCGACAGTAGCCGGCACGGCTGCGCTGGTGGTCGGCGAATATGCATTGCGGAAGAGGCTGCCGAAGCACGACAGAGTTTCCAACGGTGAGCGTCCCCGATCCAATTTTCTAGTCATCACTTTTGATGCGCTTTGCGCCGAGGACATGTCCCTCTACGGATGCAAGCTGGCCACGACACCGAACATTGATGCATTCGCTCGCCAGAGCACCGTCTTTACAAAGTTTTACTCCGCCTCTACTTTCACCACGCCCGCGGTGGCAACAATGTTGACCGGCCTCTATCCGTCGGAGGATCTTGTTTACCACCTGCAAGGCAACCTTCGTCCGTCTGATGCCCAACGTAGCCTGCCGCATCTGCTTCGCGCCGCCGGGTATTCCACAGGAGCTTTCCTCACCAACCCTTATGCGTATTACTTCGCGAAGAGCGTGGAGAATGACTTCAACGCATTGCCTGAACCGAATTTTCCGACCGGGAAAATGCAGAACTTCTGGCACGCAACTACGCCACTTCATCAGGACTCTGGCTTCGGCAGCCGGATTGACGAGTATCAGGATCTAGAGGCGGTGTGGAGTTACTTGGGACGAATACCCGTTAATCTGTCGATTCGATATCGGCCTTCCGCGACATTTGAGGAGGCCCGGCAACTTCTCGCTACTCTGCCGGATGGGTTTTTCTTATGGATCCATGTGGTGGCACCCCATCATCCTTATCTTCCCGACCGAGCGGATCGAGGTCGCTTTCTACCAGACGCGGAGTTACGGGCATTTGAGGAAGAATTCGGGGACCGGTGGCAACCGCATTATCCTCCCAGCCAGCAGAGCCAAGTCGATCTCCGACGGCTTGGATACGAGGAATTTGTGGCGACCGCTGACCGCGCGTTTGGCGTGTTTATGACTGATCTTGAGCGCAGGGGCAAGCTGCAGAACACTACTGTTGTGGTTTCCTCCGATCACGGCGAGAGCTTCGAAGGCGGCGTATTCCAACATCGAAGCGCATATCTGACACGTCCCGTGATTCACGTTCCACTCATTGTTCGTACGTCGGGCCAGCAGGAGGGCCATAGGGTTCAAGTAACCGGCGACCAGACTTCTCTTGCCCCGACAATTCTTAAGTTGGCGGGACTTCCGATCCCAGCATCGATGCGCGGACCTTCGCTGGTGCGGTGGCTTAAAGGTGTCGACGGTGGTGAAGGTGAAGGGCTGGCGTTCACCCAGTACTTTGATCGCAGCAGCATCTTCAAGCCGCTTAGGCGAGGCAGCGTGGGAGCGATCGACAGCGAATACGAGTACGTGGTTTATCTGGACACGAAAAAGGGCGAATTGCGGCCGCTGGATCAGGCACAAGTTTGGAAGCTCAACCGCGGTGCGGAGAATCCGGAGCGCGCCAAAACCTTGCGTGCGGCGATTCAATCGCGATTTCCGGAATTACTCAGAGAGTGATTTTTTGCTTTGGCGCGAGTTACAGGTAGTGCTACCGTAGGCTTACAAGCCTGTCTGCTACTGGCTAAACAGCATTGTTAGACGAAATACGACGTTTCGGGCCTAATACGGGCACTTTCTATAAGACGCTGTCGGTAATGTTGTCAGACTTTGATCGGCGTTCGACCCACACTTTGGGGAAAACAACAATGGTCACCCGATTTACGGCTGCGGCGGTTTCCTGTGCCGCTGTTGTCGTTCTTGTTGCCCTTCCGGCCTATGCGTACATCGACCCCAACGCCGCAGGTTTGCTGTCGCAAATTATCACGCCTTTGCTGGTAGCTGCGGCGGCAGGCGTCACATTCTTTAGAAAGCAGGTGGCAAGCTTGTTTGCGGGGATTACCCGCCGGTTCCGTCGCAACACAGATGTCTGACTGCGATTTCCGCTCGTCGCTCATTACAATCTGGTACTGCATTCTGCCAAGAACAGCGTTTTCAAACCCCTACGGCATGGGTCGGTGGGCGTGATCGACGGCGAGTATCAGTACGTCGTGTACCTCGACAACCAGAAAGGAATCTTGCGACCGCTGGCAGAAGCACAATACTGGAATCTGCATAGAACCGCGGCCTATCCTGAGCGTGCTAAAGTTTTGCGTGAAGCGTTGAGAGCACGATTCCCCGATCTGGTTCAAGCCAAAGCGTGAGCCGCCAATACCTAAACCTGACATCGAAAGCTTGGAAGCAATTGCGCCGCAATTGGAATCTGACAGCCAGCCCGATATTGCTGTGGCAAACGTTGGGGCCCGGAGCGGTTCTGTCGGTTTTGGCCGGCATGCAGCGATCAAGCTGTCGGGAGCAGCTTGCCGGAGCGAATCTACGCGATGCAGTGGTGGTTCTCGGGTATTGGCGCTCGGGGACCACACTCCTGCACGAGCTGCTGTGCCTAGACAAGCGGTACACGTATCCGACAACGCACGCCTGCATGAATCCGCAACATTTTCTGTTTTCGGAAACGTCGGCCCTGGCGCGCGAGGGAGTTACGGCACAGCGCCCCATGGATCAAATGGAGGTGAGGCCAGCTTCTCCGCAGGAGGACGAATTTGCATTGCTATCGCTAGGCGCGCGGTCACCTTATGAGGCATTGATAGCGCCCAAGGTATTGCCAGAAGCGCTGAAGCTGGTCGATCCGCACGACCTTTCCCTGGCAGAAGAGGCACGGTGGCGGGAGGTGTTTGTCGGCTTTCTTGCCGGCGTGTCGGTGCGAGGCGGAGGCAAACCGATCATTCTCAAGTCGCCGACGCACGGAGCGCGCGTGAATACGCTGCGCGAGTTGCTTCCGGATGCGAGGTACATTCTCATCGTTCGCGATCCGATGACGAATTTCGAGTCTGTCGTTCGCATGTGGCGCACGATGTTCGAGACCTATGCGCTGACGAGCATTCTCTCCGATGATGAAATTCGCGAGGCCGTGCTCGCCGATCGCACGCGGTTCGAGACGAAGTTGACGGCCGGAACGGCGGGGTTGCCTGTGAGTCGTTTTGCGGTGTTGTCGTATGAGTCGCTGGTGACGAATCCGCTCGAGAGGATCGAGGAACTCTATTGGAAACTTGAGTTAGGTGATTTCGGCGAGGTGCGTGAATCTATCAGGACAGAGCTAACACGACGTAGCGGATACCAAGCCAAGGGTCAGCTCCCTAATGAATGTTGGCGTGTCAGAATCTACCGGGAGTGGGCGCCGATTCTGGCCCAACATGCGGCAATAGTGTAGCTGTTACGTACCCAATACTGCCGTCCCAGTTTGCCCGATAGTTTACCAAGGCTATCGCCCAACAAAGAGGCGCCAGTCCTTCGGCTCCTTCGGCAGGCGCAGGACAGGCTCCGGGGGACCCATTTCCCTTCAGTTACGCGGCGACTTCGAAAATGCGGAATGAGGTAGTCGGTTTGGGCCGAGGTGCGCATTCCCGTACGGCGACGGAGATGGGCAAATTTTCACCTTGACAGATGGGTGCCGACGATGATCCAGCCACAATGCTGGTTGGCGTGGTGGAAAGACTTCTGGAGCAGATTGAGCGGGCACCATGGATTCCTTCCACCTGGATGCGCGAAGTTTTGAACGAGAATGGGCTATTGCGCTCCCGCCTACTGCGACGCCTGCCATTCGACAAAATAAGCCAGTTTGGCCAGGCTATAGCCTCCGCGCAAGCCCATGGCGACGCTAACCCCAATCTCGAGCCGCTCCTGGCCGTCCTCTCTGCCCTCGGGCTTGTCATGGTTCACATGGCGACCAGAGAACTGTGGACGGAGGCGTTTCAGCGTCCGCCGCTCGACCGCAAAGCTATACAACGTCATATCGCCGGGCTCATGCTGCACGGACTCGTTCCTTCCGCGAAACCAGCTCGCAAGATACGAAGGCCATCTACTCCACGGAGAGAGTCATGAAGATTCTGCTGTTCGCCTGCTCCCGAACCCTCGTCGCATTGCCACTGTTCCCGCTGATCTTGCTATCTGCATGCTCACGAAAATCCCAGCTGGGATACGAAGGTTACGTCGAGGGAAAGTTCGTATTTGTTGCTTCGCCACAGGCTGGCCGCCTCGATCACTTGTCTGTCAATCGGGGTGAGACCATCGATGTCAGCCATCCTATGTTCACGCTTGAGGCTGAGCCAGAAGCCTCAGTTATGCGCCAGACCGAGAAGGTTCTTCGCGCCGACGAAGCGCGGCTTGGTGACCTGCAGACTGGCAAGCGCCCGCCGGAAATCGAAGCTATCCGGGCCCAATTGGAGGACGCGAAGGCGGAATGGCAGAAGTCCGTCGATCTCCTTGCCAGTGACGAAAAGCAGTATGTGGCCGGCGGCATGTCGCAAACCGACCTCATCGTGGCCCGCGCTGCAGTAGAATCCAATTCCGCTGTTGTCAAGCAGTTCCAGCGTAATATCGAAGTGGCCGAACTGCCGGGGCGCGAGCAACAAATCAAGGCGCAAACGAGCATTGTTGCTGCGCTCGGCGGTGGATGGTGGAACGCTCCGCCCACGAAGACACCGTGACTTAGCTTGAGCTTTTTGCGACTCGGAGTCGAATCTGCCGCTTGGCCTAAAGAGGGCTGGAGCAGACGCCCGCGTTCGCGGGCGTCTGCCGATCTGCATCGAGGATTGGGCGTGCTTGAAGGGATGGTGATGGTGCGGCTTGGTTGTGGCACACGATTTTCGTGCAGAGGAGGGCTGATATAAAACGACATGGAAAATACAACCGCACGTTTTGGTCCTGAGCTACCGCCCGTGGGGCTCCCTACGGCTCCCCCGACCCCATAAGCGAATGTTCCATTTCCTTGTGCGAGCTTACGTTAGAGAGCGAACTTGTGGGCACGCCATTCCGCGCCAGAGGTCGCCGCCCGCTCGGCTCTCCAACTTGTTGTCTTCTGCAATCAATCAAGATGCTGAAAACGCTGGCGGGATTCACGACAAATTCGACTGGAGAATTACGCACTGACAAAAGCGGTCTGGAAGCTACCTCGCTGGTCACACCCAACTGCTAAACTCAAGGAGTAACCCTTGTGCCACACGGCCCTGTAGCTTGGGCATCAGAGAGGTCCCCGCTTGGCACACCGGCACAACGCAGGTTGCCTTGCTCCTGTGACTTTTCAAGGTGTTTGGCTCAAAAAGACCTTCTCCAGAAACTGCTACTCCCCGACCTCAAGCGTGCCCGAGCCCTGCAGCCTGCTGATGCTTGGCAGCGGCGTTCTGGGTCTGCTCGGGGTCACCTGTCGCAAGCTAATATGGTATTCAGCCACCTCGCAAAGTGGAAACCGCTGGTTTTGCCGGCGGTTTTTTCTTGTCTCGGGTGCTTGTTGTGGCCCAATCAGTCGGCCTTTTCAATTGCTTTATCCTGTTTACCTTCGTTCACGGCAAGACTGTGCACGATTTTCCTGTGATGTAGTGGAACGCGTGTGCTGACGGATCTCAAAGCAAAGGAGGCTGAAACTGCATTGCAATCAAGAAGTAATCCCGAGTCCGTATCGAACGGACTGTGACTGCTTTAAATAAGGTTCGTATTTCGGAGAGCTGAAGTTGCCCGATCTGCTTTGGGACCTCTAGCGAGACCATCTCGCCACAATCTATGTCGCGCCGCGAAGCCAAGAGAACCCCACCAGCCGACACATTCAAAGCCGTAGCGAACTCGATAGATTCCTGCCCATTAGGATAAGTCCGGCGAATGAACACGGGAATCGTAAGCGGAAGCCGAACCCAGTGTCTTCGTTCGATTTGAACCAAGCTTTCACCCAAATCAATACAACTCAGAAGTAGCAACGGCAAAGGCAGCAAGAAGAGCGCGACCACGCGTGAAATCTGGAATTCCGCACGTTATTTTGTGTACTTCTAAAAGCCAGCGCGGGTAATTACGCTGGATGCTTACTGATTCGACTTTTTGCGTCAGTTTTGATCGCAGGCATGTGGCCAGTCTGCTGTGCTGCAAATTCTCGACCCTATCCACCCGGGAGTTTGAAGGCTAGCGCCATATTGGGACATGGTACCTCTTATCATTCCCAAGTAACCAGCAATAACTCTTGGTAGGTGAGGAAATTTCCCTCGTGTTTTTCACCGATTAAAACACGGTTGGCAAGCGGCACGGCGGGATTAGGCAGCAATCAGTACGCTCTCGGAATCCCTGAGGCAACGATTCAGGCGATACTGCGTCACGCCAACGTGAGCACCACGAGCACGTACTACACAAAGGCTGCTCCAGCCGAGGCACTCGCTGCGCTGGCAGAGTTGGAAAGTGCCATCCCGCACTGGGGAACAGAATCAATCAACTCGCAACTCCCCCGTTTCGGTAAACTGATGTAGACCAACCTGTTGCGACGGGCGTCCCTGTAGCTCAGATAGATAGAATGAGATTTCTCAACACCTATCTGCGCCGACCTCGCTGCACGATAACTTTCGGGTAGCCAAACATTCTCCCGAACGAATGGGTTCGAACAGCAGACAAATACGATGTCGCTGGCAACCTATATCTCGAATCAGTCGCTGCCATTTGCACCGAGCAATCTGTTGTGATTGAACAAGAGCCCTAAATGGCAAACCACTGCGAAAATGCAACGAGGCCCCTTAGTCTCAGTTTGGGGGTTCAGTCCACTCTTCGATGGCGAAATCGCCGACAACGGAATCTGAGAAGCGGGCAGAACAAAGCCGCTACCCTCCCCCAGAATCCCGCCGATCATGCTTTTGTTTGCAGGTCTCCGCCGCCCGGATCTTAGCGGGGTGCCCTGCCCGGTACTCGATTCCCAATTTTGCGACCCCGTACCCCGCCGGGGGTACACCCCTGATCGCCCTCGCCTGTGTTTTCGAGTACCCATCGCCCAGACCGACGCACTGATTTTCAATGTTGGCGTTACTTGTGAAATGACCACGTATGCGAGCCCCCTTTCGTGCCATAGGGGAATAGCACCGTGACAGTCCAGAAACTGTCACACGGACAGTAGTCTAAATTTGCCGGTATTGATATATTCCAGCACGGTGAAGTTATGGCTATAACAAACTTTCTGAGGCTATAACGGTTGGCAACATTGAAGAGATCCATTATGCCTTGCAACTGCACTCGCTCTCCCATTCTTGCAACTTGCCATCCTTCTTGGCGAATAGTAGCAGTTAGTAGCAGTATGAACCACCGTACGGACAGCTTCGGGACACAAAACAGCGACTCACGCGCAGTCCCTGCCTCAGTAAATTAGCGTGAGATAATAGGGTTACGTCGCATCGGCCCTGTAGCTCAGATGGATAGAGCAGCGGTTTCCTAAACCGTTGGTCGGCAGTTCGACTCTGCCCAGGGCCTCCATCCTAACCCTCTGAAATCACTAGGTGTTCCGACTGGGGATGTCGGGCGATTCCGGGGTTTTGTTGACAGTTAGTTGACAGATAAGGAATCTGGCAACGCTTTCTCCAGCTTTTCCATCGCGTTAGTGATCTGCTCAGCAGCGGTGTTGATGTAATACGTGTTCGTCGTGCTGACATTCGCGTGCCTAAGAACGTCTGGGATCATCTTGTCCACTCCGAGCGCGTAGAGATTACTGCCGAGTCCCCGCCGTGCTGCGTGCCAACCGTGCCAGCGCGGAATTGATTCGTCCGGCACAAAACCGTGGTCTGCCTTCGCGTGCTTCTCACGGGTCTTGAGACAGTGGTTGCAGCGATTCAAGGAGAATATCTTCTGTTTAGGCGCAAAAATAAGTGCACCTGCCACCGGAAGATGGTAACAGCCGGTCCCAAATTGCACGTTGCCGTGGAATCAACGACTATTTCTTACAGGCTCCCTGATCGTTGACGGTGTCCAATGAAAAGAAGCCCTTGCGGTTCCCCTCTGCGTCGCTGCTGGGGACGCGAGCTGCGCTTGCCTTGCCGGTAACTGTAACCTGGTGGTTTACGTAGGAACCGAGATCCTGGTTGTTAGCCATCAGCGAATGACGCTTGCCGTTCTGTTCGACCAAGTAGTACTGATCTTTGGAGCCTTTTAGGCAACCACTCAATTTACCGGCGCTGGATGATGCGGCATTCTGTTGCTGTTGGGTTGTATCTTGTGAGGGATTCGAGGCTGATGCCATTAACACGCAAATCAGCATCAGTGCCCCAAGCGAGATGGCAATACGCATTTCTAACTCCTCGTTGATTAGCCTGAACTAGGCCGTCTTGACCGAATGGTTATACAAACGAATACAGGTGCAGCCTCATCGCACGTTAACCTCTGGTTAAAGCCGTCTCTGAATCCCCCGACAGTCAATGAAGATTGGTTGTGTAATGGGGCTGTTAATGCGAATCCTTTCCGTGTAGCCCGCGAACCGGAAGTAACGCGAGCGCGAGCGTTTGCACGGGCATGTTAGGCTTGGAACGAAACGGAAGGCGGAAGAGCATGGCGGAAAACAAAACCAAGCCCACCAAATTGAGCGTGACAGCGTTTATTGACGCTCTCACCGACCCGACCAGGCGTGCGGATGCCAAGGTGCTCGTCAACCTGATGGAAAGCGCCGCCGGCGAGAAGCCGAAGATGTGGGGACCATCCATCATCGGCTTCGGCAGCTACCACTATACCTATGACAGCGGTCGCGAGGGCGATATGCCGCTCATTGCTTTTTCACCTCGCAAGGCCGCAACTGTTCTGTATAACATCATCGCGTTCAGCAATTCCGAGGCGCTCCTGGCCAAACTCGGCAAGCACACCACCGGCAAGGGCTGCCTCTATATCAAGAAGCTCGCTGATGTTGATCAACGAGTGTTGAAAACCATGATCCGAAAATCCCTCACTGCAAGTCGAGCTCCGCACGCAGATTAGCGAGGCCAGAAGCACCAGCGAATTGTCCCTATCGGCGGCAAACCGGAAGGGTGCGATGAGTGGCGTAACATCCCATTTCACAAGTAACGTCAGCATCGTGTCACAAAGTGGCAAGAATTGGCGCGGTTGTTACGCAATTTGTTGCGAAGTTGCTCTGGCGAACAAAAAGCGAACATGATAAGCTGTCGTCGTGGACGAAGGACGCAAGCGCGTGCTCGGTATCATTGCTGGCATTCTGGGAGCACGCCACCTGAAGACAACGGAAGACCTGTTTGCTACGAAGCCGAGTCCGAGGACGGAATCACTCGTTGCTTCTGCGGTTCAGTGGGCGGAGAAGATCATGCGTAAAGTTGATGCGCAGTGTGGTCGTGAATCAACCTGAGTCAGCGCTCACGATTCATCTACCCCGCACCGCGAGCAGAATGTGGCTGATACGGGCAATTAGATAAACCTGGGCTGATTAGCCGAAATTGACCGACAATACCTTTGGCCCTATCATCAAGCATCCTTTCTGCACCCCACCGTAATGATCGACACGACGATCTCGCACTACCGCATTATCGGGAAACTCGGTGGCGGCGGTATGGGTGTCGTCTACAAGGCCGAGGACATCGATCTCCGGCGCTTCGTTGCCCTGAAATTTCTCCCCGAGCATGTGGCCGGCGATGCCCAGGCGCTGGCGCGGTTTCGGCGGGAGGCACAGGCTGCGTCTGCGCTCAACCATCCCAACATCTGCACTATTTACGAAATCGGCAATAACCAAGGACAGTCCTATATTGTGATGGAGTTCCTCGACGGCGTGACCCTGAAGCATCGCGTCGCGGGCCAGCCGCTGGAGACGGAGCTATTGCTGGAGCTGGCCACAGAAATCGCTGACGCGCTGGATGCGGCGCACGCTGAAGGCATTATCCATCGCGACATCAAGCCGGCCAACATCTTCGTCACTCGCCGGGGTCATGCGAAAATTCTCGACTTCGGACTCGCGAAAGTGGCTGCGAAAGTCGCTGCAACCGGCCAGACGGCAACCGAGCTGGCGCCATCCGATGCGCATCACCTGACCAGTCCTGGTGCGATCCCAGGCACGATTGCCTATATGTCGCCGGAGCAGTTGCGCGGCCGAGAGCTAGATGGCCGCAGCGACCTGTTTTCCTTTGGAGCGGTGCTGTATGAGATGGCCACCGGCAGGATGCCATTCGAGCGTAGCAGCTCGAGCGAGATGATCAGCGCGATTCTGCGCGACGAGCCCCGACCGGTATGGCAGCTGAACCCTTCAGTGTCTCTCGAACTGGAGGCGGTCATTCGCAAGGCCCTGGAAAAGGACCGCGGCCTGCGCTATCAGGATGCCGCCGATATGCGTGCCGATTTGCGGCGGCTCAAGCGCGACACCGATTCACGCCATTACTCGCGGCCAGAGAGCTCGAATGCAGCGAGCGCAGTACCAGCGGCTCAGCCGGAACACACCAGCAGCAGTGCGGTCGCGATCAGGGTCGTGAAGCAGCACAAATTGGCGGCGTCGGCAGGCATCGTTACAGTCTTGGTGCTCCTGGGCGCGGCTGCGTTGGGCATCTATTCGCTCTTGCATCGCCCTGCCTCGATGCCCTTCCAAAACTTCACGGTCACGCAGGTCACGAATTCAGGCAAAGCCGCACTGACTGCCATCTCGCCTGACGGCAAGTTTGTGCTCACCGCCATCGACGAAAACGGATTGCAGAGTCTCTGGCTGCGAAATGTGCCGACCGGTAGTGATACGCAGGTCATTGCGCCGTCGGCAGCGCATTACGAAAGTCTCGCTTTTTCGCCCGACGAAAACTACATTTACTTCCGCAAAGCTGTAACTGCAACGCTTAGTATGTTTGACCTGTACCGCGCTCCGGTGTTGGGTGGCACCCCGCGGTTAGTTGTGCGGGACATCGACAGCGACGTCGCTTTCTCCCTCGACGGCCATCGGATTGCGTTCGCCCGCGCAAATGATCCAGAAATCGGCAAATATCGCCTGCTCACCGCAACGGCTGACGGTAACGATGAGAAGGTGGTGTTGATCAGAGCTGCAAATTTAGTGACACGCTACCTGTCATGGTCTCCTGCGGGCAACCGGCTTGCCCTGCAAGTGGCACAGCCGGGCGACGCTCTTGGCGGAATCGATGAAATTGATCCACATACAGGCGATGCCCACCAACTTGCCGCCTTTAGCGATAAACTGCCTCTCGAAACAAAGTGGTCGCCCGACGGACGGGGAATTTTCCTCACCTACTCAGCCAAAGGACCAAATTTCGCTCGCGGGCAGATCGGATTTCTGCACATCACGGGAGAGAAGTTCCAGCCTATTACTCGCGATACCAATGGATACACCACTCTGACCGTCTCCGCCGACGGGCGGACTATCGCGACCGTGCAGACCAAAACCAGCCACAGCGTTTACGTGCTTCCCGGAGCGGGAGGCCAATCACCCCAAGCGAATGCTCTGCCCTCTGTGGGAGAGGATATTCGCCGGCTGAACTGGGGTGCGGATGGCAACTTGCTCGTCAGTGATGGTGCTCGGCTGTGGCGAATTGGAACCGACGGAAAAAATCCTACGCAATTGATCTCTGACCCAAATGCAAACCTTTCTGATCTGACAAGCTGCGGCCGATACATAGTTTTCGCGTGGTTTTTCCATGAAGGGACGACTACCGCCATCTGGCGCTTCGATGCAGATGGCTCGAACCCGGTGCGGCTTACAAGTAGCAAGCGTGACCGTGACCCTGTGTGCTCGCCCGATCAAAAATGGGTGTATTACCGCGCCGCCCATCCGACTGGTAATGACGAGATTTATCGAGTGAGGCTAGATGGTTCGGGCGCGCCAGAGCCGCTCTCCGGCAGCACCGATTTTCTTGGATTCATCCTTCCCGCGCCGATTGCGGTTCCTGCCAGGGGCTCACGGACGGTGGAGATGAGTGTTTCGCCGGACGGCAAAGTCCTGGCTTACGCCGCTGAGCAGACCGGTGGCACGGAGAATTCGGCGAGCATCGCTCTGCTGAGTCTCGAATCCTTCACCTCGCCCCGAATGCTCACCGCTAACGCGCACCAATCGGGCGGAGTGCAGTTCACGCCCGACGGAAAGGCGGTCGCTTATCCCATCCGAGAGAACGGGGTCGATAATATCTGGGTCCAGCCGCTCGACGGCTCTGCAGGGCATCAGATCACCCATTTCACTTCGGATCGAATCGAGGCGTTCCATTGGTCGCCGGACGGGAGGAATCTTGCATTGTTGCGCAGCCATTCCGAATCGGACGTGGTCCTCCTCCAGGAGTCGACGCCTTAAATCCTAGGTTCCTCTTGGTACGTATTTTCTGCTCCTAAGGTCTGCCGCGGCGTGATGCCGCAAATGTGAAAAGGGTGAGGGGTAATGAATAGCTGATTGCGACCACGCGATAAGGTCTTCGTAAATCGCAAGCAGAGCTTTAGTGTCTTCGGCATCGACAGGTCAACGGAGGGGGTCACCCCAGACGACTATGCCCAGTGGCAGTTTGGATGCGCTTAGTACTTGATGGGCCTTAGCGCAAGCCAATGAGTTCCCCGACGCGAAAGAAGGCCAACGGTTCTCAGCCGAACCCACCGTGGACCAAGAACAAGCCTGAGCCGCCAGGGTCGGCCTCCGGTTGATGTTGGAGGATAAGAGGATAATCGGATATAACCATTGGCTGGAACGGGGTCTGTGAGGAACCCATGTCTTTGTTCCGTTTGTGTCGGCTCGCACTTTCTGTCCCTGCAGTACTGTGTGTGTTAGCGCTGGCAGAAAATCCGACCTTTACTTCGCCTTTACCGACTGGCGTCCGGCTCGATGCCGTAGGTGATGCGGTCGAACTCGGCAGCATGCCTCTCGATATCGTGCCCGCGCACAGTGGCGACAAGGCTGTGGTAGTGCTCAGTGGGTGGCGCGAACAAGGTATCCAAATTGTCGATCTGAAAACGCGGCAGGTCACGCAGACGCTGCTACAGGACGGCGCGTTCTACGGCGCGGCCTTCTCGCCCGACGGCAACACGTTTTATGTCTCCGGCGGCAACACCGACTCGATCTTTGTCTACGCGTGGAGGGATGGCACTGCGACGCTTGCCAACAAATTTGTGCTTGCCAAGGAGAAGACGAGCGACGGAACAGGCACGAGTTATCCCGCGGGCATTGCAGTAGCATCGAACGGGAAATTCATTTATGTGGCAGAGAACGTTGGCGATCGCGTGGCGGCCATCAATAGTGCAACGGGCGAGATAGTGCAGAGCCTGCCTACCGATCACTACCCGTTTGACGTCCTCCTCAGCAGCGATGGTCATCTCTTCGTCTCTGCCTGGGGGAGCACGACGGTATCTGAGTTTCATGTGCTTCCTGACGGCAAGCTCGCGGAACTGGGAGGCATTGAAGTGGGTCGCCATCCTTCAGCATTGGCGGTAGCCGGTCCACGGCTTTATGTCGCGCTCGCTGGAAGCGATCGCGTGGCGATCGTCGACGTCCGCAGCCGTAAAGTAACCGGCTATCTTCAGGACTCCGCACCCGGCGCCCCGCCCGAAGGCAGCACTCCCAATGCAATCGCAATTAGCAACGATCAAAAGCAGCTGTTCATCGCGGAAGCCGATAACAATGCCTTGGCAGTCTTCGATCAGGCCAGCGGCAAGCTGCTCGGGCGCATTCCGACCGATTGGTATCCGACAGCGATTTTAGACACTGGCTTGCAGCTTCTAATCGTCTCGGGAAAAGGCTATGGCACGCATGCCAATCGTGACGGGCCAGTACCGCTGACAAACTGGCCGCAGGGTAATCCACGTGCGTACACTCTTGGCCAGTTGAATGGAAGCTTGCGATTGCTTCCGTCAACCCTGACTCCGGCCCAACTGACTGACTTTACCCAGCGCGTCGCGGTCGCTAACAACTGGCAGCTAAGTTCTTCGCCGCGACGCTATCCCCCGTTTAAACACGTCATCTACATCATCAAGGAGAATCGCACCTATGATCAGGTGCTCGGTGACTTGAAGGAAGGTGATGGAGATGCCAGCCTGGTTTACTTCCCAGACATCACTATCACTCCGAACCATCACGCCCTGGCGCGGCACTTCGGATTGTTCGACCGCTTCTTCGTGAACGCCGAGTGCAGCTCGCAGGGGCACATCTGGTCCACTGCCGCGTATGTGACCGACTACGGCGAGAAGGTCATCCCTTCGGCTTACGCAGGCAAACGAGGTGATCCTGACGGCGAGGACAGCGACGAACCGGAGCGTGGCTTTCTGTGGACGCTCGCGAAGACCTCTGGACTCACCTTTCGCGACTATGGGGAAATGGTCAAAGGGAACCCCGGATGGCCGGTTACACAACGCGGCCTTGGCGCCGACGTGAATCCTGATTACGTTCCTTTCGATCTGGTCACCCAGGATCAACGGCGCGCCGACGTGTGGATCGCCGAATTTCAGCGCTTCTTGCAGGATGGCAATATGCCCCAGCTCGAGGTTGTGTGGCTGCCAATGGACCACCTGACTGCCGCACGCCCCGGCAAATGCACGCCGAATGCGTGCATGGCCGACAACGATCTCGCACTCGGACGCATCGTGCAGGCGCTCTCGCAAAGCCCGCACTGGAAAGACACCGTGATCTTCGTGGTCGAAGATGATTCACAGGCGGGGCCCGATCACGTTGACTCCCACCGCGCGCCGTTTTATGCCATATCGGCCTACAGCCGCCCGGGCACGGTGAATCGCTTCATCAACACGACCGATGTTGTAGCCGCGATCGAAGACATCCTCGGTATGGGGCGGCTCTCTAAATTCGATTACTTCAGCCGCTCGCTAGCTGACATCTTCGCATCGACACCCGACCTCACACCCTTCGACGCGATCACACCCAAGCAGAATCTAAGCGAAAAGAATCCGCAGAACACCGCGGCTGCGCGAATGTCGGAGGAGTTGGATCTCAGCTCTGTCGATCGCGTGGATGACCAGGTGTACAACCGCATTCTGTGGACGATGCTGAAGGATAATGCACCGCAACCTCAGATTCGCAACTGGGCACCGCTGCATGCGCTGGAAGCGAGCCAGTAACGAGCTTCTGTTTGTATTGTCGATAAATTCGTCGAGGGATATATCTCATCTACAACAACAATCGTCTGTTAGAGCGGCAAAAATCTGATCTTGTTTTCCCCTCTGCCTAAAACCGAGAAGAGAATGCAGCCCCTGAAGTCCAATTAAGGTCTGCCGCGGCGTTATGCCCAAATTGTGAAAAGGGGTAAATTTGTGCCGTGGTTCTGACCGCCTCAAGCCGAGCACACAACCCTCGCTAATCGGGGCCCTGAAGTGCTGGCCGTCGCCCGAGACTGTCAGCCGAAACAAAGTGCTCTTGGGCACGATCTGCCGCCGATGGCTTCGGGCGCATCAGTAACGTCGCCGCGAAGCCCAGCGGGAAGTTCTGCGTCAAGATCTCGATGGTGTGGATGAAGCGCTGGGCAGATCCCATAAACGGGTTGGGCGGAATGAGAAGAGCCAGTCCGCCGGTTACCCATATCAGCAGACCGACCGCAATCGCGCTGTTCATTCGGCTCATACGCAGGGTGCAAATGACCGGCAAGACGGCGAGGGCCATCAGGACACCGCGGCCGAGCTCAATCGCCCAGAACCACAAGCCCAGAGGGGCAACCTTGGTCACCGCGTCCGGATAGTATTGCCTGGTGAAGAACTGATAAGTGATCCCGCCAAAGACCAAGTAGAACAGCACGTACACAAGTCCAGCGGCCAATACCATCATGACAAGCGCAGCTGGTGGCCGCAATTTGAGGCTATAGTCCGAGGCGCGGGGAAGCCTGAGCAGGCTAGCCAAAGCCGCCAAGATCGCACTGATGATTGTGTAGGTAAAGCACTCGCTATACAGATCGCGCATGGCGTGTTGTTTCATCTCAGGAGTGGCAACGAACAACAGTGCTTCGGACCAAGTACAAAGGCACGCCACAACGAGCAGGACGGGAAGGATCACGGCAAATTGGCCGGTGAACTTCCTCGGTCCAAACATTGCCACGGGCACGAACGATGCTGTCATGACGACCCCGGCTGAATACCACCAGGCAAAATTACCCGCTCCCAATGCGACGATGCTCATTCCCAGGCCGCCGAGCAAACAGTACAGAATGATTCGAAACTTCATAGAACCTCCTCACGCGAACCAACTCAAGCGAAGTTACTTTTAACGCTCGTAAGCGGCGAGCGCCTTCTTTGCCCACAGCAAGGTGGCTTCGTACTGAAGGATTCCGCTTTCCAGTGCGAGTTTGCCGGAAAGCGAAATGTTTTCTCCCATAGCATCGAGGTAAACGCGAAGCGATGGTACATAGGCAGCGAGCTCCGCAATCAGGGACTTGAGAAAACTGGCTGAAGCCTCACGGCCGAGGACCTCGTCCATAAAGCCGAAGCGCAACATGACTTCCTTGAAATTACTGACTACGTCGTCTCGGGTCAGGCCAAGGCCTGCCCAGCGTTTAAGTTCAGCCTGCCCAGCGGAGGTAATGCGAAACAAACGTCGACGGCGCAGACCGGCGCGGTCCTGAACCTGGCTGCGGACGAAGCCGTGTTTCTCAAGCCGACGCAGAGCGGGATAAATCGCTCCGGGGCTATCGCTGAAAGATTTCATGGGGGTGGCGAAGAAGAACTTGCGCAGGTCGTAGCCGGAGGCAGAGTTCTGATGAAGCAGGCCGAGAAGGGCGTAGCCGAGAGTAGTGGGCGAGTTCATAGTACGTTAAGTACTATATCGCTACGTACCTATGAACGCAAGAGCCGGTACCATCTAAGCCCCTGAAAGAAAACTCCTGCGCTGTAACCCGCTGACATTGCGGCTCTTGCCGCGTTGCCAGTCTGCAAGTAGTGGCGCACAAAAGCCTCGCGGCGGGGATTTGTTTTGCGGTTTTTTGTGCTAGCAGAATGTGAAGGTGGGAGCAAGATTCCAGCGACGTTTTGTGAAGGTTGTTCTGCTCACAGATTGAGTTTAGCGCAAGAGTCCACAAAGGATTGGTTGTGTAATCGCTTGCTGTTCACGCCAGCAAACCATCGGTCGTCACAGAGCACCCACTCAGTTGTGTGCAACGCTCACTGTATGAAAAGTCTATGGATGGCGGTGACCTGCTCCCCTAAATCCCTGCCGTTATTGTTTGAATACCAACAGTGGTCCGCTGATGCGCTTACCTTTCAGGTCCACGCTCACCTCGACTCGATCGGCGATCTTGATGAATGGAATGCCTTTGTTCATTCCGTAGTCTTTGCGGTCGAATGCCATCGTCCCCTTGATCGCGCCTGAACCCGTGCCTTGGCCGGAAACCGTAAGTGTTAGCGTCTCAGGTTTGGAGACGCCGCGTATGGTGAAGGTACCTACAATAGCACGTCAAAGCTATCCGGCCCCGGTTTGCACAATCTTCGTTGAGTGGAACGTAATCAATGGATCGTGATCGACATTGAAGAAATCTTTGCTCTTCAGCTTATCGTCTTTCATCTGACTGCCGGTATCTACGCTAGCCGCCTGAATCTTCACATCAAGCACGCCAGTCGTCACATCGGGGGATGTAAAGGTAAGACTTGCATCCCACTTGTCGAACGAGCCCCTTATCTCAACGGAAGCCTTAACTAGTAATCGAGCTATCGTTCGCCGTGATGGTGAAGACTGGGGCGGTTTGTGCCTGGGCGAACGAAGGCAGCAGCACTGCAGCGATGGCAAGAAAAGAGATGACGAACCGGATGTTGCTGAGTCTGCTTCCTCTTCGCGTTGCTGTCAATCGTACTCGCTAAAAACACCCCCGGCTAGCGCATACCGACTCTAAATACAGGCATCCGGGTCGGCAAGGCGCGAGTCCGTGTGCCGAGCACTAAGATGGCTGCTAGTGGAAAGTTTTGTGTGGCCGACCTTCACGCCTTACCAACCGCCGGAATGTGCAATCTAAAAATTCACTTCTTCGTGCGAGACGGTTTGCGAGCATTTGAATTCCGAAAAAATGGTACATATCCCCTGCCCGCAATTTGCCCTGGAGTTTGCCAAATGCACCGATAGGACGGCACAGTGGGTCCTCGGAAACAGAGGCGAGGCCGATCAGGGGTATACCCCCAAAGGGTACCGGGCTTGGAATCTATTGACAGATACGATGACAGTTAAGCGCCCAATAGGATGATTTACCCCGACTAAGCCTAAGACGACGGTATCCAAGCTGTAAGTGATTAACACAATTGAGAGGACGCCTTGCCCAACATTTCCTAAACCGTTGGCCGTTGGTTCGAGTCACTCAGGGGCCTCCATCTTTTCAGTAACTTGCGGGCGGTAGAGTCACCTCCCGCGAGGAACCTCCACAGATCTCTCCACAATTCGGCTGTGAATTTGTGCGTCAGGTCAGGAGACCCCATCGCTATGCGTAGCGGCGTTCATACTCGTTTTTTCCCGATGAGGTTCATGTAGGCCCGCGTGCGGTCGCGCTGCACCGTAACCAGCGTGTTGCAGTAGGCGCTGACGCAGCAAGAGAGGGTCCAAGAGGCGCCGGTGGCCAGAATCAACACGATAGCCTCGCAAAAGGCTAGCAAAACAGGGGGTAAAAACGCAGCAATGGCAAAAATCTGGAATCGGAGTCTCAAATTTAGTCGCTCTCTCGTGGCAAACGGGTCTCAATTGAGACCGAACTGGCCTAACGCTGACAGCGCCGACCGCTGAGCCGCCGCTTACAGACGATGAAGTTGTCCAGTAAGGAGGAAAAGATGGAACTGAGCATATTGCGTGACGAGGAGCTGCACCTGTTGCTCGATGGGATGCGTGAAAATGACGGCTCACGATTGTGCCGACACCTAGAATCGCTCTTAATATCCGAGCAGCTGCGGCGGTGCCATGCGGAACTAGGCAGGCTGACTTCGCCGGTCGAACTTTCGCTACCGCTCATGACGTTAGAGGAACTTGAGACGGAGCTGGCCGTGGGCGCGAGGACCATTGACGTATTTCAGAAGGCCTTTCAAGCCAGTCAAGGTGAGCAGGCTCTCGGTATCGTTATCGCCACCAACTTCATCGAAGCGGTGATGACCATGCTGCGCCGACAGGCCGATGCAATGACGGTCATTCACTAGAGCTATGAACACTGGCCCCGCTGCGGGCCTAGCTGCTGACGCTGGCACTCGCGGGGGCCTCCGGCCTGTCATGCGCCGCAGCGCCCCGCTAATAGCCTGTAAGTGTCAGATGTGACTACGGCATAATTCCTCCTTGGTATGTTTGTTACTGCTGTTTGTTCCAGTAGCGCGTCTTGCGCGGACATTCAACCGGCGGCAACTCGGCCCGCTGCTTCCAAGGACGTCGCTTGCCGTAGCCACATTTCTGGCAGATGAGGTTATCGCCTTGTTTGTCTTGTTCCGAGTTGTCTGATGATTCTTCAGAAAACGCGTGGTAGCAGTTCGCTTGTCACTCTGTCTGCTGGATTGCAATCTCACGATAGAGTGAGACTGCTCCAGAGCCATCCTCAGAGTCGCCACCGTCGTGTCGATGCGTGAGGAGCGCTCATGTTTTATGTCCATGAGGGCCATACGTACACGGTCTGAGGCGATGCGCTTTAGTCTTCGGAAAATGGTCCGCAGCCATTCCCAACAATCTCTTTTCAAATACGACCACGACAAAACATCGATTGGTCGTAAAGGACGAAAAGTAGTTCACTGGCTCTTAACTGGAAGCTGATGTCCAACTCTTCCAAAGGCCGAAAGTTGTTGCTTTGCAGCCACAACCAGCATCCCAGCTAGATTGATCACGCCGTTTTAGCTTGGACCGCAGTAATGCGACGGACAGAGTGTTAGACAAATGCCCGAATAGATTGGACTCCGAATGCACGTAACTTCAATGTCAAATGATTGTGGCGAGAAGTTTGCGACAAATCCGAAGAGCCACGTGCATTGTGCGTTGAAGGGAAGGCGGCTATCAACTGCGCATTGCCGAATTGGTCACAATGGACATGAAGGTCGAGAACGGCAAGCTCAGCGAGTACCGCACCCGCGTCATGCTGTCCTTCAACTACGAAAGCGGAGTCGGCCCGGCTGTCACGGGTCGTGATATTATCGGCGGATTTCAGAGCGGCGAACAGATTGTTGGGCACACTACCCCTTACCCTTTTCACATTTGGTGTATTACGCCGCGGCAGACCTTCTACTGCATAGCGTTCCCTTGGCGCGCAACCGATCAAATCCGGAGAGATAGGAAGCTATGCCTCGGTGGTTACCCTTCGCAGACATGAGTTGTCGGACACAAGTGATGATCTTGAGAGCGTCAACATCCCTGCTGTTCACAGCAATTATTCTGTGGTCAAGCGCCTCCGCTCAGGACAGCACGCCATCTTCCGTCGAGGCGCGCTATCGCCCTATGATTCACCAGATAGAGAGGCGACTGCCCACTCTGGTTGACCGCGGCGCCGGATTGTTTGCGCTGGCCAGGTTGTATGCCCAAGTCGGAGACACGCCGAAGGCTCTCGCTCTGCTGAAGGAGAGTCTGGCCACCGGCGAAGGTTTTGACCCGAGTGGTTCCGAGATGCTCGCGCCGTTGCGATCCAGCCCAGAGTTCGTTGAACTGACAGAACAGGCGCAGAAGCAATATCCGGCAGTGCACAAAGCAAGGGTGGCCTTTACAGTTCCAGAAAAGGAACTCTTTCCCGAAGGGCTAGCCTACGATCAGGCGAAGCACGTCTTCTATATGGGCAGTATGTATCGCCGGAAAATCGTAAGGATCACGGAAAAGGGCGAGGTCTCCGATTTTGTGAAGCCTGACCTTTATCGTCTCCAGCCAATTGGCGGTCTGCATGTCGATCCCAGCGATCAGAGCCTATGGGCAGCATCCGACCCAGACGATGGTCACGGCTCCGAGCTCTACCATTTCGACGCCCAGGGAAAGCTGCTGGAGCGCTACTCTCCTCCGGGAGTCGGGCGGCACGATCTGAACGACCTGGTGTTGTACCGCTCTTCGGCGATCTACGTGACCGACACCGACGCCAATCGGACTTATCGATTCGACCGCAAAACTCACCTCTTCACGCCACTGAATTTGCCGCGTCCGCAGCTCTTTCCGAACGGGATCACCTTGTCGGACGACTCCACACGCCTCTACATTGCCGACTGGCTGGGCGTGATCGTGATGGATCTGCGTGATAACTCAGCGCACGAGGTCGATCCCGGCGAGCACAACACTCTGTGCGGCATTGATGGCTTGTACTGGTACAAGAACAGCCTGATCGGGGTTCAGTCCGCCGGAACATATCGGGTAGTGCGCTGGTTCCTCTCAATGGATGGCCGGCAGGTACGAGCGAGAAACACTCTCGAAAAGGGAACTCCATTGGTGAGTTCTCCAACCACAGGTGCGATTCGCGGGAGTAAGTTTTACTATATGGCCAATACAGGCATCGACAACTATGACGATGGCAAGATTGTTGACCCGGCGAAATTAGAATCGGTGCACATCGCGGTGGTGCAACTTGAGTAGGGAAAGGCGTCCTCCCGGACGGCGCGGCACCCGCTAATCGGCAACATCGCGCTGGCGGGTCGCGCCCCGCGGGTTACCGATATTTCCCCAAAAACATCTCGGGCAGGCACCACAGGGCGATGGCGCCGATCAGAGTTATTAGGCCGAGCAGGTTCCAACCGTTCTTACCGAGACGCAGGATGCCGAGACCGTATGACAATGCGACGAGGGCCATCAAAAGGAAGAAGGGGCCGGTGAGGTAGCAGTGCACGCGCCCACAGCGGAGCGCGTTCATAATACACGCAACGCCCATTGTCGCGAGCGCGACAGTCCAGACGGCTGTTCGCCAACCGCTGCTGATGGCAAGAGGTCCGGTCACGAAAATCGCAATAGCCGGAAGCCAATACAGGAAGAAAACACGCCATCGGCTTGATAAGATGTCACGCGATTTGCAGGTTTTGGTGTTAGACTCCACACCGGTCCTACGCCATATTCAGGCTATTCTAAAATCTGGAGTGCAGTCCAGAGTCAAGCCGGACCGGGGGGAACGTGCGCTCGACCTGAACAAATCGAGGCTGGCGCGTTCACATCGCAATTTTTAAGGTCGTGGCAGCAGGCCTTGGAACTGTAAAAATACGTCGTTGCAAGAGTGACGGGCCATGCTTTCTGCGCACACATGAGCTCGGTCCGCAAAAACGCTCTCATTCGTACCGCAACGTCACCATGGGATCGACGCACCTTGCACGGCGCGCAGGGATGTAGCTGGCCGCAAGCGCCACTGCCACCATCAGCATGCCAACGCCGATATACGTTAGGGGGTCGAGCGGGCTGATGCTGTAGATTTGGTTGGCAATGACTCGTGTGGAGATGACGGCCAAGACCAGCCCGGCGGCCATTCCGTAGAGGGTCAGCTTGCCACTTTCCCGAAGTATCAAACCCAGAATATGGTGTGGCTGAGCGCCCAGAGCTTGGCGTATACCAAATTCCCGGGTGCGCTGCGCGACGGAGTACGCCAGTGTACTGTACAGTCCCATTGCCGCCAACAGAAGGCCGACGGCGCTGAGTGCGCCAAGAAGGTTCGCCGCGATCTTCGTGCCAAACAGCGAGGCAGCGATGTATTCCATCATCGGCTCGGCGTCGAAAATCGTGAGCACCGGATCAATGTCTGCCGTCTCACGTCGCAAGGCCGCAATGGCTTCACTGACCGAGCCGGAAGTGCGCACATGAAACGTCAGACCATATTCTGGGCGGAAAATTTGACGGATGGGAATGTAGAAATAGGGCTGAGGATTCTCAGTAACGCGATGATACTTGCTGTCTTTCACAACCCCGACAATGGTGAACCACTCACCCCACCCGTGCACCTTATGGCCTAAGGGGGTGCCTTTTGCGAAGAAGCGCCGGACGAACTCCTGATTGACAATCATGACCCTCGGCGACATGCGATCGTCGTGCCAATCGAAGTCGCGGCCTTCGAGTAGGGGAATCTTCATCGAATCGAAGTAGCCTGGCGAGACAAGGTCGCGGTAGATTTTCATGTTCTCATTCCGCCCAGGCACGTATCCTTCCACCTCCAGTGTTTCCCAGTTTCCTCCCTGGAATCCGAGGGGCACGGAATCGTCGTAACTGACGGCGATAACTCCGGGCAGTTGCTCGAGACGTTCGCGCAAGCGGCGACAAAAGCTATCTGTGCGTTGGGCATCGTAGCCGGCAGTGGAAAAATCAAATTGGGCAAGCGCTACACCGTTTGGTGAGAAGCCCGGATCGATCGCGCGGGCAGCCCAAAAGCTCTCTAGGAACAGGGCCGCGCCCACCAAAGCGACAACTGCCAGAGCGATCTCGGACATCACCATGAGTCCGCGCAGCTGGTGCGCGTGAATACCTGGAACTCCGCTGCGGCCACCTTGCTTCAATTCCTCATTAATATTGGCCCGCGACGCGTGCAGAGCGGGAGCCAAACCTGCAAGAACTGTGACGAGGACGGCCAACCCGGCGGTGAAGCCCAAAACCCGGCCATCCAGTGGCGGAGCTAGCATCGCGGGGCTGGCGACGTCGGGAAGAAGCCAACGCAGGGCGCTGCCGAGGAACCTCGCCAGTACCAGACCACCCAGCAAACCGGCAAGCGCCATAACTAAAGTCTCGGTGAGAAGCTGGGCTATCAATCGCGCAGGCGTAGCGCCTAGCGCTAAGCGGACACTAAATTCTCGTAGGCGGCCGGTGGCACGAACCAGCAGCAAGTTGGCTACATTGGCGCAGACGATCAACAGAACCACGCCCCCAGTGCCCATCAGGATAGCTACAGGAGTGAGCAAGATAGCCTGTGTGTTGAAGTGCGATCGCCACACCGGGAGCACCGTCGCGCCGATGCCCAGATTTGAGTCTGCATCGGCCTTCGCCATGCGATCGGCAAGAGCCTGCACCTCGGCGCGCGCCTGCTCGATGGTAGCGTTCGGGGCCAGGCGGCCTAGCAGCATAAAGTTGCGAGTATTGCGGTCTTTCAACATCCATACGCCGGTGTGAGTAAGCTGGCCATACATTGTGAGCGGCACCCAGAATTCGTAGTCCAGCCCTGCATGGACGCCATGGAACCCTTCAGGCGCTACCCCAATGATGGTGAACGGAGTGCGGTTGATCCGCAGAGTGCTTCCAATCGCTGAAAGATTCGAGTTGTAGTGAGATTTCCAGTAGCTGTGGCTGATTACTATGACGGCATGCGCATTCTGCGAATCGTCGCGTTCTTCGGTGGAAAAGAAGCGGCCAGCTTCGGGTTTAATCCCGAGCATGTCGAAAAGGCTACCCGAGGCCATTTCGCCCCATACTCGTTCCGTGTTGGGAGCATCGCCAACCGAGAACACATAGCCGCGGTAAGCGGTTACGAAATTAAGTGTCTGCAAATTGTCGCGGAAATCGCGAAAGTCGAGGTAAGAAGTGGTGATTGGCTCGCCATTGGGTGCAGTGTTCTCGATAGCCACGACCCGTCCCGATTGCTCAGCTCGGGGTAACGGATTGATGAGCAACGACCGCAGCCAACTGAAGACGGTTGTATTAGCGCCGATGCCGACTGCGATGGTGAGAATGGTTACCGCAGCGAAGCCTGGACTGTTGCGAAAACTTCGTAGCGTAGAGCGCAAATCCTGGAGCGACTCGGTAATCACGCTGTATCCTCCTCACTCGTGCCGTGAGGCGCCGTGATTCATTCCAACCGCGATGAATCCCGGGGTTTTACCCATACTGAGGCATCGCGTTACAACAGAACCACGTCGTGTGCAGCCACGACATCCTCCCCACATTCGAGAAGCGTACCAAGACCCGTCTACCCTGTACGCTAGCAATTCTTCGACCGTCTCGAAAGGGCCAGAAACTCTTGATCGCAAGGTGCTGCCACATCGGATGCAGAAAGACCAAGCGATAGGGAATGTCCGCTATCTAAGTATGGTGTTCAGAAGTGGACAAAATTCGGCCACTCTGATTGCAGTGGTAAGATCGCAACCGCAAATCCAAGTCACTTGATGAGACTCTGAAGCAGCACGGCTGACAATGAACTTTAAGTGCATTTTCACTACATTATCTTCTCCAGTCATTCATCCCTAGGCCGTTGGCTCTCTTGTCGTCATTTCCTAATCCGCCTAGTTTTAGCGTTTCAATCCTAGCTTTCTGGTTGGTCTGGCACGCCATGGAACAACGTCCTACTGCCGTACCATGCTCCATCTGCGGCAAGCCTGTGCTCCTCGCGGAGTGCAAGAGCAATGACAGTGGGGAGCCTGTACACGAATCCTGCTATGCGGCAAGACTCAACGAAGAGATTGAGAAACGCAAGGCCGCACTGGATAAACGGCGAGGGTAGCGCGGGCTCACTGCTAGCGCGCTTTCGCTTTCTCCATTGACCCAGAACTTGGTGATTATTTAACTTCTTCCACCTCACCCGTGCTGCTTTTGCCGCCTCTTGGCCCCTCCGCCATCCCTACAAATGCCGCGAACGAATACCCAACAGCTACCTTTCGCGATACGCCCGCTTACGTGCCGCGGCATCTTTGTGGATGTGAGGACGACCGCTCATACGCGGGACAAAACCACTTTTGTCCGCAAAACTCGGCCTACTCGCGCTACCGCTCTTTCATCGCCCCCGAATCGCCCCCTTCTGCGCACACAAACGCATGGTCATATCCACTACCAAATCCGATGGCGAACAAAGCGAATATGATACCCTGTCGTCCGTGTGCATTCGGAATCTTGCGAGGGCAAGCGGTGGCACGAGGCAGTTTTGACAACTTTCGCGGAAATAGCGACTCGAGCCCCCTAAATTTGCGTACCTCAAAGGAAAGAAATAGAGGAGGCCGAGTTCGCACAAGAAAGGCCGTCTTCCGCCTAGTCGGGGAAGATCAATGAAAGACCATCGCGAGTTAGTAGTTTCTCCATCTTGCCGAAGTGGCACAATTCTCTGTCGTTGTAACGGCTGTGCCTGGAATCGAATAGTTGCAACTGCGGGATACGATGTACCTGTGGACGCAGCCGACGCAGCAGTAGCGGCTTTTCGCACTCACGAATGCGGCAGCTATCCGACACAAGAAGAAATTGACCAAGTCGTTGCTCGTATCCTCGGCAAGGCTTAGGCAACCCAAGCGCCGGTCCCTTTTTAAAGCATGGTCGAACAGCATTCCGCCAGATACGCCCGAGCGGACAAGCTACTCAGCAAGCCCATCTCACTGGAGGAGTTGCACCAGAACCGAATGTGCCTGCTCTCCACACGACTGTGGGAACAATCCACCGCATTCGTCAGATGGCGGCTAACCCCTACAGAGTGCTTGGGTGGTGATATGGCGCGAAGAAGCGACTACTCAGAGAACTCGAACTTAGTGCCTCCACCGCTCTTTGCTCGATACATGGCAGCATCGGCGTTGTTGAGTAGCACTTCCTCAGTTTTTCCATGATCAGGATAGATGCTGATTCCCATGCTGGCTGAAACCCGCAGATCGTGCAGCCCAATTCTGTGAGCGGCTTCTATTGATGTCGCGATCTTTTGGACCGCGGTGGCGACGTCCCCGGTACCCTTAATCTCGGGCAAGAGAATAACGAATTCGTCGCCGCCGTAACGGCTCACGGTATCGCTGCTTCGCAAACAAGTAACTAAACTATTCGCGATCGCCTTCAGAAGAGCGTCTCCCACACCATGCCCCAACCTGTCGTTAACCGACTTAAAGTTATCAAGATCAATGAACACCACGGCGAGTCTGTCACGGTGTCTGTGAGCCGCGCTAAGCGCTTGTGCGAGCCGATCTTTAAATAACAAGCGATTGGGAAGCCCCGTGACGGGATCATGGTAGGCCAGGTGAGACATCCACTCCTCCCGGTTCCGCTCAGCTTGCAGCCGTACAGTGATGTCGCGAGCAATTGTGGAAGCACCTACAATATGACCTTGCCTGTTGCGGATTGGGGAGATGGTCAGTGCGACATCAATCAAACGACCGTCCTTGTGTTGGCGAACCGTTTCATAGTCATGCAGCGATTTGCCCATCTTGGACACAATGTTCTTAAGGTCATCAAGTGGATTTGTTGGAAGCAGTATCGACACGTGCTGACCAATGACTTCATTGGCGGCGTACCCATACATTCGCTCAGCAGCAGGATTCCAACTTGTAATCACTGCGTCCACGGTTTGGCTAAACACGGCGGCGTCAGAATCGCGCACGATAGCTGCAAAAATGTCATTACTTTGGAGATTTTGCTGTTCGGACATATAAGCACGCCAGAGCTGCAGTTTGTCGGTCTGGCCGGACAATTCCTAATTGCGACTGATGGTAGAAGCAGCAGCAAGGTTGGACGGCTGCAGTGAAATTTAAAAAGTAACCAACGTAACCGATTGCTCTTTATGGTCTAGCTTACTTCCTGCCTTCATGTCCGTTCGTCTCAGCGGTCCCAGTTGACCTTCTGCAGCCGTTCGGCCCCGTGCCGGTGCGTGAGCGCTGAACTCCGACGGCTGGCACGGCGAATAGGTTCTCCGGAACGCCGCATAAAAGGCACAATGGCGTGTGTTCAGGCAAGCCGGTCAGCGTGAGCAAATGGACGAAAGAGAAGGGTATCAAGTGCCCTCCTCCGGTGATCGCGCAAGCAGGCCGCTGAAGTATCTGAGCTTCCTGAGAGGCCTAGCGTGAGCGCAGGTTGGGATTTCTAGGAAAGTCTTCGACGCACAACGCCAATCATACCGATCAAGCCACCGCCCAGCAGCAGCAGAGTAGAGGGCTCCGGCACAGCGTCGAACGCACCCTGATTGAAGAGAAAGGTCGGGGTCGGTGTTGACCACGAGAATTCGACGGTATCAAACACTGTGTGCGCCGATTGCTGAAGGTTGTACATGCCCCCTTGCTGGGACTGACTGTTAACTTGGTGCCCCCGCAGCAAATAGGTGACGGTCGTAGTCGGGTTGCTGGGTGCAGAGAACAAAGCAAAGGCCGTAACCGGCGTGGAGAACGTCTCGAACACACTGCTTGCTGTGCCCGTGCACCCGCCGGAACCGCAGGAACCTGTGCCGCCGACGAAGGTGAAGGTGACTGTCGTTGGGGTCAAAACTGGGTTGGGTGTGCAGCCAATCGGGGACGCACAAGTCGTGAGTGTGAACGGCAACAACATACTTTGCGATGCGTGAATACCGGCAAAGTTGAGGTAAGCATTAGCAAGAACATTCGTGCTGAAAACTGAAAGCAAGCACAAAAGCAGTGCACAAAGCAGGATCTTCTTCATGATTGCCTCTCCAAAACTGGAATTTCCGACACCCTAGGACAGGGTTATTAGTATACGCCTTACTAGCCGATTGCCAACATCACAAACGATGCTCTACGAGATAACTATTTTGATACCAGCTGGCGTAGGTTGAAGTGCGACCACAGGAACCTCGCCGAAAACGGGTTGCAAAGCTAGCTATACGAGTTCCGTTGTATGCAAGCAATTGCACATTGAGTGCATCTTCTGGTCTTAGCCTGCGTATTTTCAGTACATTCGAGGATGGTAACGCGCGTGCTGGAAGCACCAGATGCCTTCCGTCTGGCCGTATCAGTGGCAGCCGAGTCCACAGGGAGGAAGCATCCTACGAGTTCGTGAAGCTGATTGCCTTGATTGCGCTGGTCGTCTTGGTGATTGTCGTTCTTCAGTATTTTGAGAGAACGCAATCGCCGAGAGCCTGAATAACTGGATTCCCTAAAGTAGGGCGGAACTCGCTTTCGGCATTCCGACCTACAGTGGCCTTTGGGGAAAACGCCCAATTTCGCGGAACTTAAAGCTCTACTTTAAGTACGTGTTCAGCAGATTAGCCAAGCGCAATCCAGCTTGGACAATCCGCTGCTCCGCCACCGTGCGCATTTGTTCGCAGTAAGCTTGATCGATAGTGTAGGGTCCTTTGCCGTCGCCAACCGGAGCCATATACACCTTGCTTTGGGCTAGCAGAGCGCTCTCAGTTATCCAAACATCGACATCCAGATCGGTGGATGTGACATTTTGCGGAGGCAGGACCGCTGCAACCGTAATGACCTCCTGCACGTTGTCCGAGTTCCCCACTGCCCCGTCCCATAGTGCGTGCAACTCTGATACCTTCTCAGCGCCCTTGCAAGGCGGTGGGTTCAACAGCACCAAGTTGCCGCCTGCGTCACCATGCGGCTGTACCTTGGTAAATCTTGCGGCGTTGTGCAGCGGCTGGTGCACGTCACCGACCAGGTGCAAAAGCCACACTAAGTCGTACGACTTTACTCGGCTCGGCGCTTTCGACTCGAGTGCCGGGGCAAGTATCTTGATCTGCGTTTCTGCATTGGGGGCAAGGCTCGGTTCCACCGGTGTGCCATCCTGACTGATTGGCGTGTTCACGAAATGCCAGTATTTATGCAGATTCTTGTCGCTGTAGCCGAGATTTTGGTTACCGCCAAGGGCAGGCGGTTGGTTTCCTCCAGCAGGCCCATCTGCCTTGTAACTCTTGTCGCCGCGAATTTGGTCCGGCCAGGTTGCAGCTATCATGAACAACATCAGGTTCTGCTGATCTGGGGTGAGGCCCGCAGGTAACTTGCTCTTCCAAGCTGCATACGACGGGTTTAGGCGGAGAAGCTTATCCGCACGAGCCTTTGCCGGCGGCTGCAAGTGCTGGTACGCAACATAAGCAACAGCCATGTGGCCAAAGCCGTTCCATCCATAAGAGGAAGAAGCGAATGAGAAACAGGACAACAGCACCGCCAACGTTCGTCGCACGATCCCTCCTTGCTTTCAATGTTCGTGTTAGCGAAGGGTACCACGAGGGTCGTTTTGTGAGCATTGCAAAGCTGCGATTAGCGTGCCTTCTAGTTGGGTTTCCGGTTCGTGGAGATATCTGGTAAGCGAAAAGACAGGGTGAAAGTTCGGCGCCTTCTCGCTTCTAGTGCTTTCTATAGCGTTCGAATCTCGAATATCTCCAGACCACGCCGCCGGGCTTCATTAGCGAATTCGGCTGTGTAATCCGGAGCGCCTCGTTCTGTTCCGTCCCAGATGATTGCGGCGCCCACAGTCGCGCCCGCTTCGTGACCGATTCGAATCGCCTCATTCAAGACTTCCTGGCTGGCGGCAATAAACGGTTCCGCCCCACCGGCGTTGTCCATGATTACAAGATCCCCTTTAGCACTTACGTCATCAAGGATGCAATCGTAGAGTTCGCCCCAGTCGCCTGGACGGTCGATCACGGACTTCTTGCGAAACCGCTGCCGGTCGAAGGGCAAGATGACTCTTCTTCGCAGGTTCGACTTCCCTGCCTCCGCGAGGCTGATCAGGTCGGCACCACACGCTGCCGAACTGACTAGCGTCGCCACCTTCTTCTCTTTCAGCAGCGCTTGCACAGCTTTGCTTACTTGCTGGATGTTGGCCGCCGGAAATCGCGCCACACTTGCATCACTCGCATCAATCCGTCGGCCTGCCAGCGCAAGAATCATTGTCACCGCCGCCGACTAGTCTCGCACAACCGCCACGATTCTCGGTAATTGAGGGCACGCGGCCTACCGTTCTCAGTATTTGGCGGTAGCCAGCTTCGGCGTCTTTCCTTCCAATTCGGCCGCGAGTTTCAGGTAACGCCTCGCGCTGGTCGGATCTCCGGTTCTGCTAGCGATCTCTGCAGCGTGCCGGAACATCTTCACATCCTGAATCCCTACTCCCAGCGCCGCATTCATCGGATTGCGTGCCTCGGAATCGCGCCCGTTCACGTGCAACGCCCACGCGTAGCAATCAAGTGTGAAGACCTCGTGACGTCTCGTATATTCGCGTGTTGCAACCTCTAATGCCTTAGCCGGCCGATTCGCATAGTCGGCGTAATACAGGATGAGTTCGTGGTTAGAGTTGTCCGCCTTTGCGGTTTCCAGCAGCGACTTCTGCTCGAACTCCGCAAACGCGTTCTTCGCCTCACTCCTTCGCCCAGCAAGCTTCAACGCCACGGCTAAATCAAAAAGGTTCTCCGCATGCGGAGCAGCGTTGTATCTCTGCTTTAATAGCAAAACCCCCTCTTCGTAGCGTTGCTGCTGAATTCGCACTTTCGCCAGATTCCCCAGCGCGTAGTGGTATCCGGGAAACATCGTCAGGGCGTTTTCCAGCAGGCCCTCGGCCTCGGCGGTCTTTCCCATCCCGAGCTTAAGGTGCGCCATCTGAGTCGTGATCCACGCGCGGTCTTCCGACTCGCTCGGCGGAGAGGACTCCAGTGCCATCTGCATCAGCTCCAGCGCACCGTCCGGATCACCGAACAATTCGCGCAGATAAGCCGCGCGCGTCAGTGCCGGCAGGTAGCCCGGCCGAAGATTCAGCATCTGCTGCGCCGCTTGTTCCGCATGGCTGTAATTGCCGAGTTCCGCGTTCGCGTCGGTCAGGAAGCTCCAGACCATTACGTCATCGGGCATCTTTCTGTTGAGTGGTTTTGCAGCTTCCAGTGCTGCGGCAAACTCATGCTTCCCCAGCAGCAGCCAGACTTCGACCCGTTTTCCATCGTAATTTCCGGGCGAGATGGCAAACGACTTCTGCAACGCCTGCTCACCCTGGGAATAAAAGTTTGGGTTTGACGTCTCTCGTGCGCGCCGCGCTAGGGCCAGGGCCAGCGCGTTGTATGCCTCGTAGTCCTTGGCGTTCTTGTCGATCAGTTTCTGTGCTTGCTCCATTGCCTGCTGCGCCGGAGACAGCCTGGACTCTGAAACGGCCGCATTCTGTGCCAGCGCAGCACCAAGGCCCATCAAAACCGTTATTACCGTAACCAATCTCTTCATACTCCCTCCCTGTAATTCTTGAGGACAGGCTGCGTCCTACACAGCGGACGCAGCCATGTTGAAGGGCCTCAGGCCGTTACTGCACCGGGCAGATTCCGCCAGGCTGACCGCTGCATCCCGGCTGCCCCGGACCTACGTGGTGCGCATCGCGTCCGCTCTGCGCCGGCATAACGTACGGGAAGGTCGTGCCGTACCCCACGTCGTTGATGTTGACGCCATCGCCAATCGCAGCGCCGTAGGTGACGCGATCAGCCAGGATGCCCGCGACCACACGTGCAGCGATGTCGATCACGTCGTCCACCGGACGCCGCCCGTTCGGAAATCCCGCAACATCACCCGCGAGGAATCCCAAACGCTTCTGCTGTTCCACGGGTGTCGGAGGAATGCCGGTGTTCAACCGCAGAAGGTCTGCGATTGGTCCGGCATCGTTCGGTCCGCATCCGGGACAAATCGGGGCTGTGTACTGCACCAGCGGCAGCAAGTCGAGCCGCGGCGCAGGCGGTATCGGCAGGCCCAGTACGCTGTTGAACAAATGCGCCAACAGCGGATCAAGGAAGAACGGCGCAAACTGCGAGTCGTTGCTGGGGTCGCTGGTGCTGAAGGTATCCTTCGACCCCGTGCCAATGATCAGCTCGTTGATGAGAGAGTTCCCTTCGCGGTTGACCTGGACCCACTGGCCGCTGCCACGGGTTCCATTGTTCCGACGCACGGTAATCCGTGGACGAGCTGTCGATCCGTAGGTGCCGATCACCGCTTCTTTTTCGCCGGGCTGGTGGAGCTTGCCATCCACGGTCAACAGCGTGATGGGAACTTCCAGCACGATGCTGTTCACGTTGTAGCCCGCCACGGTGTCGGGGGCGTAGTTGTGGGTATCGTCAGCATCGACCGAAGAGCTCAAGATTCCACCCACGCCCATCCGGAAGTTCAGCGAGTCGAAAGCCGCACCCAGATCGACGTAGAAAGGATCGTCCACCGTTCCGGCGAACACCCGTATGTTGTCCTTGAGTTGATAGATTCCCTGCTGGAACAGGACGTTATAGCTTGGCATGGTCAGCGGGCCGACGTTCGTGGGCACCGCGTACAGCGTCTGTCCACCCGTCAAGTCGTAGACCTTGCCTTTCTTGATCATCGTGACCGTGTACGTCTGGCGAATGCCCAATCCTTCCGACCCCGGTCCATTGAGCGCCGTGATCTGGGGAATACCGGCAATTCCGCCTACGAATCCGGTAAATACGCCAGGCAACCGGTATTCGGTGTTGAAACGGAACTGGAAGGTGATGTCTTCCTCTCCATCGTGGTTGTTGTCGATCTTCATCTGGTAAAGTACGTTGGGATCGAACGGAAAGTAATTCGGTCCGTTTGCCGGCTCCAGCAACGGATCGACATTCAGGATCATCGTGACGCGATCGGGATGGTCATAGCTCACGAACGCGTACCAGTCGGTGACGTCGGCCCCCCGGTCAAGGGCGGTAATGGGCGCTTCGCGGTGACTGGATGCAAACATGTTGCCCGACACCAACATCAACAGCGCCATGGTCAGCACAAATTTCAGGTGCTTCATCGCTCTACCTCGCAGAGAATTGGCAGAAGCGCTCAGCCTTTCCACGCTGCAAGAGCGCGGCGCCGCACTCTTCACAATCGGCATAAGCGCTTCTACAGTCCGTCTTACGCACAGACATCCGCGACGGATTGTTTTTCTGCTTCAGTTTTTGCAAACTTTATTTTTGGCCTTTCAGACCAATCGAAGAATCCGAATACTGGGCAGAATTCGTACTCTATGACTACAGCGATGAGGCTAGGAATTCTGACAAGCTGCTGAGGCCGTATGTAGAGCACAAACTGCCCCCAGCCAGTGGCACACTGCAAGGGCGGAGCTGCATTTACTGTTTGGCGATTTGCAGGGCGGCTACGCGTGTCTTTGGCTCAGATTGCTTGATTGGCTGTGTTGTGTCTCGGCTTGCCTGGCTGGAAGGACGATCCTGAAGCACGTGCCGGTCTTGCCCTTCGTCGAACTCTCCACCGAGATAGCTCCCCCGGCGCGCTCAACAATTCCTTTCACCACCCAAAGTCCGATGCCGGTCCCTTTTTCGCCCTTGGTGGTAAAGAACGGATAAAATATCGACTCGATGTCTTCCGGCGCAATTCCGCAACCGCTGTCGCTGACAGAGACCTTGACCTCTCGCTCTGGCGCATCGATAACCGTTAGCTCTAGGCGCCCGCCATTTTCCATGGCGTCTATCGCGTTAGAGATTAAGTTGGTGAATACTTGCCGCAAGTCGCTGGCGGGAATCCTGACGTCGCCGTCGCTCTGGTAGTCCCGCCGCAACTCGATTCGGGCTGAGTGCAATTGAGGCTGGAATAAGGCACAGACATCATCGAGGATTTGCGAAACCTTGCTATCCAAGAGTTGCGGGCTTTCGCGATGCGGCGCCAGCGTCTGTTTGGTTAGGTTGGAAAGCCTAGTGACTTCGGATTCTGCGAGGTCTACGAGTTCCTTGCTGGTATCGTCCAGGGACGGGTTCCCGCGCAGCAGATGCATGACGTTATAAAGCGAATCCAGGGGATTGTTGATCTCGTGAGCAATCGTGGCTACCAGCCTTCCAGTCGAAGCCAACTTGTCCGATCTCCTCAGCGCGCGTTCCAGCTCATCGTGCAGCTTCTTGATTTGCGCGTCGGCCAGCTTGCGTTCCGAAACGTCGCGGATCGCCGCTGTTACCACCGTGCCTTCTTCGGTGGTCCGAGGGCTCAGACTGATTTCTACTGGGAACTCGCGCCCGTCTTTACGCAAACCGAACAGCTCCAGTCCGACACCCATCGGCCGGATGCGCGGCTCGCCAAAAAAGCCTGCGCGATGTCGCGGATGCTGCTCCCGATATCGCTCGGGGATCAAGATCTCAATCGAGCGCCCAATCAGTTCCGACCGCTCATACTGAAATAAACGCTCGGTCTGCGCGTTGACCAATGTGATTCTTCCAGTTTGGTCGACCATAACCATCGCATCAGGGGCGCCCTCCAGCAGAGCGCGAAACTTATCGTCCGCCTTCTTTCGCCGCGTGAGATCTCGGATTGCGCTGCTCACCAGCAGTCCGTCGGCGGTCTGGATAGGGCTGAGGCTGACTTCAACCGGGAATTCGCCTCCGTCTTTACGGAGACCGAACAGCTCGAGGTCTGCGCCCATCGGACGTTTTCGCGGGTCCTTCGCGTACAGTGTTCGGTGCAGCATATGGCGGCCGTGGAAACGCTCAGGCAGAAGGATTTCGACGGAGTACCCCAGCAATTCCTGTCGCTGATAGCCGAAGAGCTCTTCTGTTCGCGAGTTCACCAGAACGATCTTGCCCCTTGTATCGACGATCACCATGGCATCAGGCGCCGATTCCAGCAACGCTCGAAATTTGTCTTCTGCTGCTTTTCTGGCGGTCACGTCTCGAATGGCGCTGATCACAACCGTTCCATCCGGGGTGTCCGCCGGACTCAAGCTGATCTCGACAGGAAACTCACTGCCCTCCTTTCGCAAGCCCCATAGGTCCAAGCCGACTCCCATACCGCGAGTTCGCGGTTCAGCGAAGAAACCCGCCCGGTGTCCCGGATGTTTCGCGCGAAAGCGCGCCGGCACCAAGACCTCGACTTTCTGACCGATCAGTTCATTGTCCAAGTAGCCAAAAAGTAGTGCGGCTTGCTTGTTGGCAAGCACGATGCGGCCTTCGTGATCTACGATGACCATGGCATCGGGCGCTGCCTCCAGCATGGCTCGAAAAGTCGCAGGAATCCACGCCGCGGCTGTCAGGATGGGTCTCTCCGGATTCATTGAATTCGCAGCGCAGAATTACTGTTCAGGCTTCCCGGTCTGCCATGGCATTACCCAAATCGATATTCTTGCTTGCACCAAGCGTATCTCCGCTGATCGTTCGGCGGGAAACTCAGCAGGAGCACGTTATCAAAAGGCAAGGAAGTCGGCGCAACGTGCGTACATTATCTACACCTTAACTAGTTGTCGCAAAGGCTTGTTGCCTAGTTGCGCTACTATGGAACGTACTTTTTCAGGGTAGCGGTCGATCGGTTTAGTTAGGTTGCATGTTTCGGCATAATGTTGATCCATGCTTCGGGCTTTGAGTACCCGCCGCGAGTTCCTTAAGCGGGCCGCGTTGCTTAATGCAGCACTCGGCTTCGCCGGGCACGATCTTATCGGCAGTACGCCATCTAATTCCGCACCCCTGGAAAGCTTCGCCTACTCTGACGCTACTTTTGAGGCCGGATTACACCATCAGCAACTCATGGATACGCACTCCGTTCTCATGGGTCTTGACGAAGATGGCTTGATGAAGCCATTCCGCACGATGTCCGGCAAGCCCGCCGTCGGCGACGATCTCGGCGGCTAGTATATGTATAAGCCGGACTACGATTACCGCCAGGACAGCGCTGGTCTGTGTCCGGGAGGGACCTTTGGGCAGTGGGTCTCGGCCCTCTCGCGCTATCAGGCGATAACCGGCGATCAGGCCACCAGGGAGCGAGTTCAGCAGCTGAATCGACTCTATGCGCAGTCGGTCGGAGCCGGGTATTTCGACAAGAATCGCTTTCCCGCTTATTGCTACGACAAGCTGGTATGCGGTCTCATCGACTCCCACGAGTTTGCGAACGATCCAAATGCGTGGACCATTCTGGCCGAGACCACAGACATTGTGTTGCCGTATCTTCCGCCACATGCGGTAGATCGCGAGCTAAGCTGGCGTGCCGGCAAGGAAAACGACATCTCCTACAACTGGGACGAGTCCTACACGCTCCCCGAAAACCTGTTCCTTGCTTACCGCCGCGGCGCGGGCGAGCGCTACAAGCAGCTCGCAATCCGCTTCCTCGACGATCAAACCTATTTCGATCCGCTGGCCGCAGGGGTCAATGTCTTTCCGGGCAAACATGCTTATAGCTATGTGAATGCATTGAATTCCGCCATTCAGGCCTATCTGGTTCTGGGCAGCGAGAAGCACTTGCGCGCCGCACGTAATGCATTCGAGATATTGATAACAACTCAGAGCTTCGCAACTGGAGGTTGGGGACCCGACGAGCAGTTGCGTCCGCCCAACTCTGCTGCTCTGGCTGCCAGTCTGACCGATCAGCACCAGAGTTTCGAAACGCCTTGCGGCGCTTATGCGCACTTCAAGCTCACTCGTTCGCTAATCCAGATCACTCGCCGGCCTGAATACGGCGACAGCATGGAGCGGGTGATGTACAACACGGTCTTAGGTGCAAAGCCGTTATTAGCCGACGGCACAGCTTTCTACTACTCCGATTACAGCTATAAGGGTCACAAAGGCTATTCCAGACATCGCTGGCCGTGTTGTTCGGGAACGCTTCCGCAAATCGCAGCCGATTACCGCATTAGTGCCTACTTCCACGACAGGCAAGATCTTTACGTCAACCTCTATACTCCGTCCACAGTTCGGTGGAAACGCGCCGGGAACAAAATCGAGCTAAAGCAGTCCTCGCAGTATCCCTACGAAGAGATCGTGCAATTCGAAATTGCCGTGTCTAAACCTGAAGAGTTTGCATTGCGATTCCGCATTCCTGCATGGGTGAGTGGCGCTTCGCTCTCGGTGAACGGGAAGCTGGCACTCAAAGATCCGAATCGTGAAGTGTATGCAGGTTTATATCGTCAATGGCGGACCGGCGATCGTATCGAGCTGCATCTTCCTATGACCACGCGACTCGAGGCGATCGATTCCCAGCATTCTGATATTGTGGCGCTGATGTATGGGCCGCTCGTGCTGTTTCCCCTCACCCACAATACCCTGCAACTCACAAGAGAACAGCTGCTCGGCGCAAAGCGGACGGGAACGACTTGGCAAGTGTCGACGAGCACTGGTGGGCTGCGATTTCTTCCGTTCACCGAAATAGTAGACGAAAATTACAGCACCTATTTACGAGTGACCTGAGTAGGCACGAACGGTGTTTGAAACCTCGTTCCAGTGTCGCATTTCCCGTATCATGTTCTATTGTTTCAGCAGTAGAGATTTTTGAATTGTGATCTCGCAACTGCGAGAGCGAGGAATCATGCACTCTCGGGCACGCCGCACTGCTGCAACCGTCCTGTCCTTTGTTACCTTTCTACCTTTTCTGGGAGCCATTGGTTGTCATCGAAATCTGGAGGAAGGCATCACCCACAAGGACGATTACCAGAAGGCATACATTTACGCCTTTCCCATGATTGCGAACTACAAGGCAATGTATGAATTCTTCATCGACAAATCGAGTTCGCAGTACAAGGGACCGTTCAACACCCTCATCAGCGATTCGCATGTATTCACGCCCAAAGATACGGCCGTAGTAACGCCCAACGCCGATACACCCTATTCGATGTTGCAGGCCGACCTCCGTGCTGAGCCCATCGTTTTCTGCGTGCCCGATATCGAAAAGAGCCGCTATTACTCGGTCCAACTTATCGACATGTACACCTTCAATTACGGCTATGTCGGCTCGCGTAGCACCGGCAACGTGGGAGGGTGCTACCTGGTTTCCGGCCCGGGGTGGAGAGGGATAACGCCGCCGGGAGTTCTGAAAGCCTTTCAGTCAGAGACCCAGTTCAGTCTCCTCATCTTCCGCACCCAACTCTTCGGTCCCAACGATATCGCCAACGTCAAGAAAGTCCAGGAGGGCTACACCGTAACCACCTTGTCGCAATACACCCACCATCCACTACCACCGCCGCCTCCGGCTGTCAACTTCCCCAAATACACCGAGGACGACTTCAAAACTGACTTCCCCAAGCTTTTGAACTTCTTGCTGCAGTTCTGCCCGGAGGTGCCAGAGGAGACCGCCACCCGGCTGCAGTTCGCCACCATTGGCATTGCTCCAGGCAAACCGTTCGACTTCTCCAAGCTGTCGGATGGACAGAAGGCTGAGTTGGCGGCGGCGGTAAAGGACGGGTATGCCCAGATTCAGAACCAGCGCAACGACATTGGGAACAACATTAACGGCTGGAGGGTGGGCGCGCCCTTCGGCAACCGGGACTTCTATTATGGCGATAACCTGCGCCGCGCGGCGGCGGCCATGGCTGGGATCTATGGCAATGATGCCGAAGAAGCCATGTATCCGATGGCCAAGACCGACGGTATCGGCGCGCCTCTGGATGGCAGCAAGCATCAGTACACGCTGACCTTTGCGCCCAACCTCTATCCGCCGGTGAATGCCTTCTGGTCGGTCACGATGTATGACGGCAAAACGCAATTGCTGATCGAAAACCCCATCAATCGATATCTCATCAATTCGCCGATGCTGCCGAGCCTGAAGAAAAACGCCGACGGGTCTTTGACCCTTTACCTCCAGAAAGACGACCCCGGACCGGACAAGCGAGCGAATTGGCTACCCGCTCCGAACGGCCCCATCATGCTGGTGATGCGGCTGTACTGGCCACGGAAGAACCCACCTCCCTCGATTTTGCCTCCCACGAAAGGCACGTGGGACCCGCCGGGAATCATCGTTGCGAAATAGAGATCCGAACGACATCGGCGTCGGAGCTCGATGTGAAGCCAAAATCCTGACACAACAACGGGACCACGGTCGCGGTTGTAGGCCGGATTCACGATGTATTGAACGTCCGGGGCGACATAGAATCCGCGCCACATGCACCGTGTAGTAAGCCTCGAGGATGTTCTCGCGGTCGTAATTCAGAGCTTCGTCCCCGATGATGAATCCAGTCCCACCCAACGCAAGATAAAGACGATGATCACCCGATAGGCTATTGGTGTACGTGATTTCCCAGTTTAAGTGGCCGTTACTGCTCCTCGTTGGTGACCACCTGCCAACTAACAGCGGAGATCTCCGGCTCCAGGCTCATGCGTCCCACTACGTTCTCCAACATGGCGTCCTGGCGGCCGTGATTGTGGAAGTTGGCGCGCACTTCGACCTTGCCCGTGCTGTTCAGGTCCTCGCTGTGCAGGGACTGCAAGGTAATGGGCAGGGTTTGTGTCGTCTGCAGTAGCAAAGCGCGGGCATGGCTCTCACCCTCGCTGCGGCACACTACGCGAAGCAGGTAGAGCACTTCGGTCGCTGCGGTATCGGGCTCGGTTGGTTGGCGATCAATCAGGCGAGCCAGCGGGCGCAGCCCGAAGTTCGCCAGCAGCACGCCGAACGTCCCAACTGCCGCCAAATGGACCTGTCCTGACCCGCTGAGTGTGCCGACGGCCGCCGAGCACCACAGGGTCGCAGCCGTGTTAAGGCCGCGCACGGTCAATCCCTCACGCATGATCACGCCCGCGCCCAGGAAGCCAATTCCTGAAACCACCTGGGCTGCGACGCGCATGGTATTGTCCGGCGTGGGCATGCCGAGCATCACAAACATGGCAGCCCCGGTTGCGACTAAAGCATTGGTACGCAATCCTGCCATGCGCTGGCGCCACTGTCGCTCAGCGCCAATGAGCGATCCCAACGCGAAAGCCGCTGCTAAATTGACGGCGAACTGTGTCAAGTTCATCGCGCGCTCCTTTGTCCGCGACAGATTCGCGTGCTGCTTCGTTCCTGAACCAATGCCGCACAAGCCGCCTAGCTCCGTTCTGATCCGTCTCCACCGTCCAGCGCGCGGTCACCACGGGCTCCTGCGTTGGCTGGAGGGTCTCCTCCTCAAACACGCAGGCACATGCCCTGCAAGTGCGGGGAAAGCCGATTACGTTCTGAAAAGCGAATGTATTGATGGCTGACATGTTCACCTCCGTAGCCTAAATTCCTTACCGCTGCCTTCACGGCCGGGGGCGATGCCGCCATAAAAGGAGGCAGGCTGCTCTCAGCCGCGAGGGATGGGTCGATGTGGTTCTCGCGGTTTCATGGTTTCCTCACTGGTTAATTGTGGTGCCCGAACAGTCCCGCCAGATCGAGCACGTGATAGAACACCAGGCCGATCATGAGAATCAGGTAGGCCCGCAGCGATAGCTTGACGCTGGTGGTCATCGGCGTTCGAGGTGTCCACCTTCTCCTCCGGCATGTCGTCCAGCGGATGCCGACGACCTAGTGGTTCTCTGCAAGTTCATCTACCTTCAGCTCCGTGATTACGGGCACGAAGTGCATGGTGCGGCTTCCTTTCTTAATCCCTGCGAAAATAGGTTCGGCGCCACAACCTGTAGCGGCGAACTCCGTCACCAGAGTGAGGAAATTCACCAGTTCCAGGTCCACCTGGGAGAAGGCGCACCACCACGCCCCGCACCGTGGGCATTTCGACGTCGGCGGCGGCCATCGCAACGGGCATCACCTTTTCTTGCATCTCTTACCTGCGCGGTGGGCCGACGGGCACTGAGCCGTCTATCGGCACAAAAAATCGCGCAGCGTCACTACGCATTCGCGGCAAACTATAGTTCGTCCGCGAAACGTTGCTATGGTCTAGGAAGGAGGGAGAACTCTTGCCGGAAAGGCTTGGGCCTCGGTCCCTCAGGCTCTTCAGTTGTCAGGCAGAAGAAGCAGGAGGTGAGGCGATAGGCGGGAATCGTCTTATCGGGACACCTTACAGCTTCGTCTACACCGGAATGCCGCCGATACTACTCGGAGGCTCTGTTCCTAATTCGATGCTCATACGTCCTTAAATCAATCCCGGCGGAACCTCTGGATTTTTCCGCCACCCTTCTTATAGCATACCCCCTTATGGTATTGGCAAGTAAGAAGTTCATAAGGACGAGAAAAAAATGAAGGACAAAATTCCTGAAATCTCCCGCGAGAAGCAAAGGCTTCTCTATCGCCTGAATCGTTTGCGTGGACAGTTTGCGGCTGTGGAGCGCTCCCTCACGGCCGGCGACGAATGTGCCGACATCCTGATGCTGCTGGCCGCGATCCGCGGTGGGGTAAACGCCTTGATGGCGGAGATCCTGGAAGACCACATCCGCCTCCACATGATGAACCCGCAGCAGAAAATGGATTCAACCGAAGAATTGGGGGAAGGCTTGATCGGATTAGTGCGAGCCTACCTCAAGTAGGCTAGGTCAGCGACGCTGGTCGCAGTTCTTCCCTTCGGTTTCGCTCAGGGTTTGGGCGCTTGGATCACATCTACCCATCAAGTGCCAAGGAGGCGCCTTGCTGGGGACCCCTAATTGACGCCTCGCATTGCCTCGACTCAGGTTGCCTTCAGGGTCCGGTATTAGACTAGTGGGTTGAGCATTCCTCGCAGATGCTGTGGTGACGTGGCTTAAACGGCGGTGGGCTCGCAGGCGGTAGGTTCCTGAGTACTCACCGGCATGATTCGGCTGACCGCGATCAAAACGGATGATCTATCGCACACGATCGGGGCGGATGAGGTTATTGAGGACACTTGGGACTGATCAAGCGTAACTGGATTTTGATTCTAGTGATACTGGTGGCAGTCGGCTTGTTTGTAGCGTTCCGGCTGAACCAGAAACCGGAGGCGGAGTACTTTACTGCCAAAATTGAGCAGGGCGACATCAGGCAGGTCATCGAAGCGACGGGAACCATTAACCCGGTCACGCTGGTGCAAGTCGGCTCGCAGGTTTCGGGGATGATCTCGAAGCTGTATGTCGATTTCAACTCCAGGGTCGCGCAGGGTCAGGTCATCGCGGAAATCGACCCGAAGCTGTTTCAGGGAGCGGTGCTCCAGGCACAGGCAGACCTGCAAAATGCGCAGGCGATTCTGGCGGCTGCCAAGGCGAACCTTGCTAAAGATGAAGCCACTCTGAAACAAAACAAGCTCGATTATGGACGCGCTGCGAGTCTGGTTCCGCAGGGCGTCATGAGCCAGCAGCAACTTGATCAGGCGAAGGCGACTTACGATGCGATCTCTGCGCAGGTGGGATCGGACCGCGCAGCGATTCAGCAGGCCGAGGCACAAGTCGCGCAGAAAGCTGCCAGCCTGAAGGTGGCGCAGACCAATCTCGATTACACGATCATCCGCGCACCGATCAACGGTACGGTGGTGAACCGCAATATCGACATCGGGCAGACGGTAGCCGCGTCTCTCCAAGCGCCCACGCTCTTTACCATTGCACAGGACCTCACCAAGATGTACGTGTACGCCAAAACGGACGAAGGCGATGTGGGACAGATTCGTCCCGGCCACACTGCGGATTTCCAGGTGGACGCATTTCCGAAAGAGGTTTTCCACGGCGTCGTCAGCCAGGTGCGCATGAACGCAACCGCGGTGCAGAACGTCGTCACCTACGACACGATTGTGGACTTCCACAACCCTGACATGAAGCTGTTTCCCGGTATGACGGCGTATGTGTCGATACCCGTTGCTTCGGTCAGCAACGTAGTGAAGATTCCGAACGCCGCGCTGCGCTACAAGCCCGATCTGCCCGCCGACAAAGTGCGCGAGCTCTATGGCAAGTACGGAGTCACGGCTCCGCAAGCTCAGCAACCGTCGCGCACAGAGACGCCGAACCAACAGCCGGGCGGTGGTACGCGTGAGCATGCGCCGCCCAGCGGCGGCGTGACCTCGGATATGGCGCTGGTATGGAAGTTGCTGCCTGACAAGTCACTGCAACCTGTTCAAGTTCGCACAGGGCTCACGGACCACACGTTCACGGCGCTGACCGCCGGCGACATCCAGCCGGGAGACGAGTTGGTGACTGGGGCGACCACGGCGAAGGCGGCGGCAGGCCCGTCGATGGGCGGACAGAGACGCTAGTGTCGACCACAAACCCAATTACTGAAGCGAAACCTGAAACCAGTAGCGTCAGCCTGCCGGTGGTGAGCGTTCGCGATGTACGGAAGAACTATCCGTTAGGCGAGACTGAGGTGCACGCACTGCGCGGAATCACGGTGAGCATCGAGGGCGGAGACTTTGTGGCTATCATGGGCGCCAGCGGCAGCGGCAAATCCACCTTCATGAACATTGTTGGCTGCTTGGACCGGCCGACGTCGGGCGAGTACCGGCTGGAAGGCGCTGACGTTTCGCAGTTGAATAAGAAAGAGCTGGCGCGGATTAGAAACCAGAAGATCGGGTTCGTCTTTCAGGGTTTCAACCTGCTCGGACGCACAACCGCGTTAGAGAATACTGAACTTCCGATGCTGTATTCCCGGGTTAGCAAAAAAGAGCGGGAGAGCCGCGCCCGTGAAGCCCTAACTTTGGTGGGTTTGGGCGACCGGCTGGACCATTTTCCTGCGCAGATGTCAGGCGGTCAGCAACAGAGGGTGGCGATCGCCAGGGCGCTGGTCAACAAGCCGCGAATCCTGCTGGCCGATGAACCTACCGGCAACCTCGATAGTCGCACGTCGGTTGAGGTGATGGAGATTTTCCAGAAGCTGAATCGCGATGGGCTGACGATTGTGCTGGTGACACATGAACCCGATATCGCGAACTTTACGCAGCGACAGATCGTGTTTCGCGACGGCCACATCAAGCGTGATGAGGTTGTTGCGCGACCACTGGTGGCGAGTGAGGTGCTGAAGACCATGCCCACCATCGAGGACTGAGAGTATGGAATTGGCCGACGCATTCCTGCTGGCCCTTCGCGCTCTGGGGCGCAACAAGATGCGCTCAATCCTAACCATGCTCGGCATGATCATCGGCGTGGGCGCGGTGATTGCCGTCATAGGCATCGGTAAAGGAGCGGCCGCGAAAGCGCAGGAACAGTTAGCGGCCCTGGGGTCGAACATGCTGTTCGTTGGATCTGGATCGCTCAATCGCTACGGACTGCACGTGGGGAACAGTCAGACAAAGACACTTGTACTGGCCGATGCCAGAGCGATTGCTCGGGAATGCCCATCCGTTTGGTTAGCCGCTCCGGGAACCCAGACCGGCCAGCAGGTGGTATTCGGCAACCAGAACTGGGCCACCCAGGTGATGGGCACCGAACCACAGTACTTTGAGGTGCGAAACTGGCCATTCGCCCGCGGAGCTTCGTTCAGCGAAGACGACGTAACCCAGTCAGCCACGGTCGCGGTGCTGGGCGACACCGTACGGAAATACCTGTTCGGTTCCAGCAATGCTGTCGGACAAACCATTCGTATCGGTACTTTGCCGTTCAAAGTGGTGGGAGTACTCGCTCCCAAGGGCATCAGCGCGGGCAGCGGACAAGACCAAGATGATGTGATTTTTGCTCCCCTGACCACCGTCCAAAAGAAACTGCTGGGGCAAGAGTGGTTGCGCTGGATTATGGTGTCTGCGAACTCGCGGCCAGCGAGCTATGTGGCGCAGCATCAAGTCCAGAGCCTTTTGCGCGACCGACACAAGATCAAACCTGGAGGCGCTGATGACTTTGTAGTGCGCAATCTGGCCGACATTGCCGATGCCGAAGCGGAACAGGGATCGGTTATGACAACTTTACTCACCATTGTTGCCGGCGTGGCACTGCTGGTTGGCGGCATAGGAATTATGAACATCATGCTGGTGTCGGTGACCGAGCGCACTCGCGAGATTGGTGTGCGTATGGCGGTCGGCGCGACCGAAGAAGATGTGCGGCGGCAATTTCTACTGGAAGCGATTGTGCTGGGACTGATTGGAGGAGTAGTCGGAATTCTGTTTGGTATCGCCAGCTCGTTCGCCGTTTCGAACTTGTTGGAGTGGCCAATTTTGATTCCGCCGTATGCCGTTGTCGCATCGACCCTATTTGCCATCGCAATAGCCGTGTTTTTCGGATTTTATCCGGCAAGAAAAGCATCGCAGCTCAACCCGATTGAGGCACTGCGATACGAATGAAGACAACGTGACTGGTGCGACATGAAGCAACCTTCGATCCAGCGGGCGGCAGTGGGATTTCGCGTCCATTCCGGATGGGCTGTGTTGGTAGTTCCCGCAGAACCGGTAAAAAAGCCAACCATTTTAGTTCGCAAGCATATCGAAATCGCTGATGCTGAAATAGTCGGATCTAAGCAGCCATATCATGCCGCGCAGGAATTGGAGTTGAGTCGGGCGGAGAAACTAATTGCGTCGTGTGTTGAAGCCTCCTTACGGCTGGCGAAAAAAGAGCTGAAGGCAGCAGTTGATGATGCGATGGCGAAGGGTTACAAGGTTTCCACGAGTGGAGTTCTAACCGGTTCTGCCAGGCCACTTCCGACCTTGGAAAGCATTCTTTCCTCGCATCCGCTACTCCATGCCGCGGAAGGAGAGCTCTTCCGACAAGCCATTATGACCGCCTGCAGGGATTGCGGGCTTTCGGTCTTTTCCGTGAAAGAGAGTGAAGTACTGGTTCGGAGTTCGTCAGTGCTTGGAATTTCGGAAAAAGACATTCAACAGCACCTCGCAAGCACGGGCGAGACGGTTGGGTCACCCTGGCGACAGGATGAGAAGTTAGCGACGCGCGTGGCATGGTTGGCGTTGGCGGCCGAGGCGCAGAGGAAAAAGGCCAGGGTTTCTTAGTCATGTTGACCTATGCCAACTCGATTTGGACCGAGGCGATGAAATCGCTACGGCGCAACCTGATCCGGACGGTGCTGACTATTCTGGGCCTGGTGGTCGGAATCGCGGCGTTCATTTGCGTCGTAGGTGTTGGCAAAGCAGGCTCGGCGAAGGTCGAAGAGCAGTTAACGAAACTGGGCGACAACATGATTTGGATCGAGGCGGGCAGCCGCGCGACCAACGGTGTGCGCTTCGGCACGCGCGAAACCAACAGCCTCAAAGTGGAGGATGCTACCGCGATTTTCGCCGAGGTTCCCGGATTGAAGCGCATGAGTCCGAATGTTGACGGCCGCGTGCAGGTGGTCTATGGAACGCTGAATTGGAATACGACTTATCGCGGGGTGGCCCCGGAATATTTCGACATTCGCAAGTGGGAAATACAGAGCGGAACGATCTTTACTCACGAGGACGTAGAGAAGGACGTACCAGTCTGCATACTTGGCCAGACCGTGGTGGAGAACCTCTTTCCGAACGAGAATCCGGTGGGCAAGAGCATCCGCGTACAGGCGATGCCGTGCCGCGTGATTGGAGTCTTTCAACCCAAAGGTGCGTCGGCCAGTAGTACCGACCAAGATGACTTCGTTGCCATGCCCTACACTACGGCGATGAAGCGCATCAGCGGAACGTACTGGCTGGATGACATATTCTTCTCCACGACCTCGCGCGCGGCCATTCCCACTGCAACCAAGCAAGCAGTTGGGCTGCTACGCGAGCGGCATCATCTGCACCCCGACGAACCTGACGACTTCAATATTCGCAGCCCGGAGGATGTGATCCGCGCGCAGTTACAGGCCAGCCAACTCTTCACCTGGCTGTTGGGAACGACGGCTTCGCTGGCGTTGCTCGTGGGCGGCATCGGGATCATGAACATCATGCTGGTGTCAGTGACCGAGCGTACGCGGGAAATTGGAATTCGCCTGGCGATTGGGGCGACCGAAGGCGACATTCAGTTTCAATTCCTGAGCGAGGCGGTGGCAATCAGCATCCTGGGTGGCGCGTTAGGCGTACTTGCCGGGATCGGAGCTTCTTCGCTGTTTGAAACAACGCTGCAGTGGGAAATCAAGCTGACTCCGCAGCTTCTGCTCTTCTCCGGGCTTTTCGCCGCAGGCATCGGCATCTTCTTCGGATACTACCCATCGCGAAAGGCGTCTCAACTCGACCCCATGGCGGCGTTGCGCTACGAGTGACGATTCAGAAAAGCTCGATCAGCGGGGGGGGGCGGCTTGCGCCCGCCGTCGAGCCGCAAAAAGAATCGTCCTTACTTTGCCAGATATCTCGCCTCAACTAGAGACGTGCTGAACTGCCCGTGAAGAAGCGCCGTGGAAACTGTTCCCGGGACGACTAGACACCTTCAGGCTGTATAACGGCCGATCAGACCATAAGCGATTTGTTCTCAGCTGCTTTCGCCAGAGTTGTCAATGACTTGCCGAGGTTATTGTTTCGCGGGTGTGACCCAAAAGGTGCCGCAACCCGTTTTCGCTACGCCTGCATTTCAGCAATGTTGTTCGGCATGCCGTAATCGAGCGCAGCGCGAACGACTTCTAATTCAGGATGCTGATAATGCATCGCAGTCTTTACGTCCCGATGCCCCATGGTCTTCATTACGGCAGCCAAATTCCCGGTTCGCATGAGAACCCGAGTGCCGTAGTCATGGCGGGCACAGTAGAGGACCAGTTCCTGGGGAAGGCCGGCTTGCTGTCTCGCCTCTCGAAACAGGCGATCTATTGAGCACAGATGACCAGAAGCGGTACGGTTGGACGGAAACACCCAGCCGTCCTTTCTTGTGCCGCACCGTGCACGCAAAAGCTCAAAGACGCGACGGCTCATGGGAACAAGTCGTCGCCCTTCTGGAGTCTTGCTGTCCGGCACGAAGATCACGCGACTTTCCCAATCGAGATTCTCGATCCGTGCGCAGTAGAGTTCCCTTTGGTTTCTCATCCCCGTATCTCGCATCAAGGTCACGATGTCGCGGAAGAGCTCGAAGGTTTGCCTCCGCCACGGGCATGCCTTAGCCGCTTCGAGCAACCTTCGTTCGGCGTCGCCGTCAAGCCGAAGATGTCGACCATATTCCTTCATCATTTTGATTTTTGGAGCGTGGCCGATCATTTTCCACTCCTCCGCTTTGTGAAGCATTCGTCGCAATGTCCGCAAAGCGCAGTTGGCATTCGCGGCCGAGCCGGGAAATTTCAATTGCTCGGCACAATCGCCTGTAATCTGGTTCACGTGCGTGTCCGCAACAGGAGTCGCCTTTAGCAGCCGCCAGCCATTATGGTAAGACTTCCTCGTCATTTCTTCCAGCCTAGCGGTGTCCACCCAAGCAAGAAAGCGCTCAGCAAAGTTACCGAGAGCGGTTGGCTTGCGTGGAAGTGGATCGGTGTTTTCAATGAGTGAAGCCAGCTTCAGGCTTGCTATTTTTAGCGCCCTACCTGACTTCGTTTCCTCGGTTGACGCTCGGTAGCGACGGCCTCGAACCGTGAAGTCGTACCAATAGAATTTCGACTTCGGTTTCTTAAAGAGCTTCACGAGTTTCCTCCTTACTGCCCGCACGGAAGCAACTCGCATGTTCTGCACAAGGCAATCGTGAGAACGCCTACATGATAGCTTACTGGCTCCAGGAATGGATA
>Ga0306924_10000092_pt1 | contig 59688 bp, 51 predicted proteins | sample sta12Can44000111_FD_203756 | JGI IMG/M metagenome (GOLD analysis project Ga0306924, IMG submission 203756) | Lab enrichment of tropical soil microbial communities from Luquillo Experimental Forest, Puerto Rico - statanox.12C.anox.44.000.111 (v2)... | ecosystem: Environmental > Terrestrial >... | reverse complement strand
GGCAAAGTTCGACAATCGTTAAGAACGTCGTCAGGCCAATTGCGGTTCAAACCGCTGCTCGCAGGTAATGCTTGAAACGCGCTCAGTGATTGCAATCGCGGATGCGAACGGTCGCCCGAATTGGTGTGCAGGGGCGAAAATTTGACGGCTTTTGGACAGCCGGGTTCGAACGCGAACGGCTAATCTCGTTTTCGGAGGGAGCGCCGTTGAGTGTGAGTGATCTACATGGCCGGCGAGGAAAACGCGACCTGATTGAAGCCGCGCCCGGTTCGATTTCAACGCTGCACAAGCTGTGGGTGCGGCTTGAGGACGAGCACCATCAACTCGAAATCAAGATGAGGCAGCCGGGTGTGGGTAAGGCTGCTCTGGCGCGGCTACGTGACCGGCAAGCTTGGCTGCTGCTTGAAATCAGCGCGGTCGTAGCGAAGATTCGGGCCGCGCCGGCGGCGACGCTGGAAGATTATGCCGCACTGCTTGACGTCGCCATCGAGCACGAGGTTGATCTCGCTGGCGACATCGCTTGCTACGGCCCTGCCGATTTTCCGATGATTGTTCGTCTTATGCGCGCACTGGCAGAGAGGGTGCCGGGGTTCGAATTCAACTCTCTGCGCAGGTGGCTGTCATCGCCGGGCCAATATGAGCAGGTGATCGGTAAGGCAGGGAGGGACGGCGAGGGGCTCGCGGATCGACCGGGTTCGGCAGAGCCTAACTCTTACTGAATGCCGCGGTTCGGGGACGTCGGCTCCGCAGTCAGGGTTTGCCCGCGCCGATATGAGCGACCGCCTCGATCTCCACTTTTAAAGAAGGATCGGCCAGCGCCGCCACCTGCACCAGGGTCGAGGCCGGGAAATTGCCGCTGAAAAATTCCCGCCGCGCCTGCCAAACTTTCTCGCGCTGGGTAATGTCGGTGACGAAAATCGTCACCTTCACAATGTCAGCCATGCTGCCGCCGGCCGCCTCGAGGAGATGGCGGATCTTGGTGAAAATCGCCTTCGCCTGAACATATTCGTCAAGCTCGGCGCCGCCTCGAGCGGTCATCCCGGCGAGATAGGCAATCCCGTTCACCACCAGGCAGTTCGACCAGGTGCCGGCCGGCGGTTCGGAGACCTCGGGGCTGATCACGCGGGTAATGCTGCTCATGGCTTGCCTCCTCCGTGGGACGACAACCTTAGCCTCTCGGGCTCCGTGTCGAAAGTAACCTCGTGACTGCGGGCTAATTCACGCCCGCGGCGCGGTAGCTGTCGAAAATGAGGCGCACCACATGCGCGCATTCGCTCGCCGGAATGGGCGGAGGATCACCCCGCCCATAGGCCTCCAAGACCTCCTTGACGGCGCGCGGGTAACCGGCCTCCCATCCCTCGGGTTGCGGGATGATTTCTTCACGATCAGGCGCAAGCAGCTGCGCGCCCTCGGGTATCTCCCGCAGGAGAAGCCGTTCTCCTGCTACCTTCTTCTCGCCATCGGTCAGGTTTGCCGGCCAAGTAGGCATCGTGTAGCCGACTTCATTGTGAAACAGGATGCCGCTCGGGGTACGCAAGGTGGCGAGCGCATAATCCTCGACCTCTCCCGCATGCACTTGTCGGTTCACCACCGCGGAGACCACCTGCAGCTCCTCGCCGGTGACAAATCGCGCCATGTCAAAACCGTGCCCGCCGAGGTTTAAGAGCGCGCCGCCGCCGGCTTGCGGTTTGTCGGCCATCCACGGCGAGTCCCACTCGATATAACGCCGCATCGTCGGACGGATCGTGCGGAAGAAGATGTGCGAGATCTCGCCGAACTCGCCGGCCTCGATCATGCGCTTCACGGTCACCGCCCAAAACGAATAGCGGGACATGAACGGCACCGAGACCCAGGAGCCGTGCGCGGCGGCGAGGCGGGCGAGATCGGCCACGGTATCGGCATCGGTGCCCCAGGGCTTCTCCATCATGAACGGCACGCCCGCGCCAACGAGAAAGCGGAAGATTTCCGGCATGTCGCAGTGACGGCCGAGCGCAATGACGAATTCCGGTTTCGTCACTTCGATCATTTGGCGATAGTCAGTGAACGGAATGCCGCCAAAGCGGTCGGCGCGGTCCTGAGCAATCCGCTCCGAGCGGTCCGAGACCCCTACGATGTCGCGCCCCAGATCCCGCAAGACGCGGAGATAGGAGGCGTCGTAGGCCGAGTGCCAGTGGCTGACGTCAATCGCGGCAACGCGCTTCGGCATGCTCACCAGGATTCCTCCTCTCATCGGGCCACTTATTCTGCCTCGCCAAAAACGCCGCCGGCGTGACGGCGTCAATTCCCACTACCGCGCGCCGGGCGAGCACGTGTTTGTCACTTGTGACGAGCGGCGCTGCCGCCGCTGCGCTCAGCGCAGCGAATTTGCGATCGTCGGGGTCCTGGATCGCCGTGAAGGCCCGGGGATCGGTCTCCCCGATAAATTCGCCTTCCGGCCGGAAAAGATCGGCAACCCCTCGCCAATCGAGCCGCGGAATTCGCCGCAGGATCATCTGGGTTTCGTGCCGGGTCGGCTCGTTCCAGATCAGCCGGAATCGTCCCTCGTGAACACCTTCGAGGATGCGCCCCGACGCACTTTTCGGGTTGAAGCCCGCCGCCACAAACACGTTCGTATCGATCACGACGCCTTCCATGCGCCCTCCGCTGGTGCAATTCTACCGCGGAAAACGCAGACGATAGCGAAGAAGGGGAGAGCGGTTTGGCCATCGATTACCAGAAGCGCGACGGCGTCGCCTATATCACGCTGAACAACCCCGAGAAGGCGAATATCCTCGATAAGCCAACCTCGGACGCGATCTCGGAGGCCTGGATCGATCTTTGGGAGGATCGCGATATCCGCTGCGCGATCCTGACGGGGGCCGGCGACCGGCATTTCTGCGGCGGGCACAACCTGGCGCCGCGCCCCAACATCACCGAGGAAGAACGCGAATATCTGCGCACTCAACGTATTTTCTGGCCGCTCGCAGGCACCGTGCATGGCCAGAAGACCGGGGTCGACGGGCGCATGGGCGACCACTACCCGCGGGTGTGGAAGCCGGTCATTGCCGCAGTCAACGGCTGGGCGGCCGGCGCGGGGCTCTACATCCTGCTGTCGTCGACCGACGTCCGGATTGCCAGCCGCGAGCACGCCCGGTTCAAATTCGCGCTGTTGTCGCAGGGTTGGCTCGGTCACGGACCGGGCGCGAGCCTCTTGATCCGCCAGCTGCGCTACATCGACGCGATGAAGATCCTGTTGACCGACGAACCCTTTGGCGCCAACGAGGCCTTGCGGATCGGCCTCGTGAACGAAGTCGTACCTCATGCTCAGCTCATGGAGCGCGCGGAGAAAATCGCCCGCCACATCGTCACTCTGCCGCCGGTCGCGGTCCGCATGATGAAAGAATTCGCGATCCGCTTCGGCGACCTGCCGACCGACCAGGCCTGGCATGTCCAGAACATGATCAACTCGCTCCTAATCCAGACCACGACCGATGGCGAAGAAGGTCGTCGCGCCTTCAACGAAAAGCGCCCTCCAAACTTCACCGGCGCCCTGCGCCGCCGCGGCGAAGCCTGGGAGGAACCGCCCGAGGAAGACGCCAAGCGCCTCGACGAGGCCTATCGCAGCGGCGAGTTCTGAGGGGCTAATGATCGGAAGCGCGAGTGGCCTCCAGCTGAAACTCGGCGAGGCGATCGGCTAGGCGATCTAGGTCCCATTCGCGCGCCAAAGTGGCCGCTTCGCCCCAGGTCGGGTTCCGGTCGGGCAGGGAGGGGAGAGGGGCCGAGGCGTCCATTGTGGCGATTGAGCGGTAGAGCCGCAGCTGGTCTGCCTGAGCTGCGAATTTTCCCTCGGCGAGTGCGGTTTCGAGCGAGCCGTAGCGGCGCAGCAGGCTTGCCGCGCTTTTTGGGCCGACACCCGGCGCGCCGGGGATCTTGTCCGAGGGGTCGCCTCGGAGGGCGATGAAATCGGGCACTTGCTTTGGGTCGACGCCGTAGCGCTCGCGCACCTCTGCCGGACCGATCCGGGCCATCTCGCCGGCGCGCACCGGGTGCAAGATCACCGTCCGCTCCGAGGCGAGCTGGAAGGCATCGCGGTCGCCGCTCGCCACGACGGTGGTCCCGCCGCGCTGTTCTTCCTGCGCGACCGCGGCGGCGAGGAAATCGTCCGCCTCGTAGCCGGGGGCCTTCGCAGCGGTGAACCCGCAGGCCGTGACGAATTGCGGCAGGGTGTCGAGTTGATCGAGCAGCTCGGCGTCGAACACCCGCCCACCTTGATAGCCCGGGAGCGCTTGGTGCCGGTAGGTCGGCGCATCGAGGGTGTCCCAGCCGACGAGCACGGCCCGGGGTTGTTCCTCGGTGTAGAGGCGCAGCAGGAAGTTGGCGAAACCAACGATCGCTCCGCCGCCCTTGTTGCCGCGCCGCCGGATCGATTTCGGCAAGGCGTGGTAGGAGCGGTGCGCGAATGAGTCGCCATCGACGACGAGCAAAGGTCGGTTCATGATCTACCGATCGCTTCCTTCTCCAAAACTTCGGCCAAGTCAATGCGCGTGCTGATTTGCGGGGGCGGCGTGATCGGCGCCTCGATCGCCTACTTCCTGACCTGCCGTGGCGTCGAGGTGACCGTCGTCGAACGGATGGGGCTCGCTTGCGCGGCCTCCGGAAAGTCTGGCGGATTTCTGGCGCGTGACTGGTGCGACGGGACACCCTTGCAGGCCCTCGCAATGCGGAGCTTTGCATTGCACGCGCAACTGGCTGAGAAGATCGACGGCGACTGGGGTTATCGCCGCCTTACCACCTATGGTGGCGTTGCCGGGCTGCGTCGCACTGGCAAACCCTATGACATCGATTGGCTGTCGACGGGCGTCACCGTGCACCAACGGCTGGGCTCGCTGGAGACCACGGCACAAGTCCACCCTGGACAATTTACCACCGCCATGATGCAGGCGGCGCAGGCCCAAGGCGCAGAGCTGCGCCTCGGACAAGTCACCGGTATCGCACGCGAAGAAGCTTCGGCGGTTAAAGGTGTCGAGATCGATGGCGAGATCGTCGAATGCGACGCGGTCGTCATCGCGATGGGCCCGTGGTCGATCCTTGCCGCGGAGTGGCTGCCTTTGCCCGCCGTCTATGGGTTGAAAGGGCACAGCCTCATTTTCGATACAGGAACACGAGTACCGGCGGAGGCCCTGTTTATCGAATACCGGGAGGCGAGCGGTGCGACGCAGGCCCCCGAGCTGTTTCCGCGCTCTAACGGCACGACATATGTCTGCGCAATCTCCAGCGAGAGCCCGCTGCCGATCGATCCCGCCGAAGTGAGCCCGGACCCGGGCGCAATCGAGCGTCTGGAAAGGCTGTGCGTCGACCTCTCACCGGTGCTCGCCTCGGCAAAGATCCTCGCCCGGCAAGCCTGCTTTCGGCCGGTCACGCGCGATGGACTGCCGCTGATCGGCCGAATACCGGGTGTCGCGGGTGCTTACATCGCCAGCGGCCACAGCGTCTGGGGCATTCTCAATGCACCGGCAACCGGCGAGGCCATGGCCGAGCTGATCACCGAGGGCGCCGCGCACATCGTCGACCTGGCTCGTTTCGACCCCGGTCGGTTTCGCCCTGTTGATCCGGCGCGGCTGCGCAAAAACGCCAAGAAATGATAGAAAGACTCCCATGCAAAAGATCAACGTTCTCAATATTCAACGTCTCAGCGCCACGGACCGGGCCAAACTCGAGGCCGTCGACCCGGCCGTCGAATTGACCGACGCCGGCGGCTGGTTTGACGGCGAATACCGCGAAACCTGGCCCGCCTACACCGCGGGACGCTATTTGCGGCCGGATGCAGCCGGCTCCGCAACGCGCGAGGAACGCGATCGCCTGCTCGCCAAAGCGGAAGTCATTCTCGGCGGCTGGCCATTTCCGCTCGATCTACGCGCCAGAGCGCCGAAATTGAAATGGTTTCATCAGCGCCCCGCCGGCGCCAGCAATTTGCTGAGAGGCGATTTGTGGGGCAGCGACGTAATGGTCACCACATCACGCGGTGTGGGCAGTACGCTCGCGATGGCGGAATACGCAGTGGCCGGTATCCTGCATTTCGCCAAAGGTTTGCACCGCGCTGTCATGGATCGTGAGGCGGGCGCATTCAACCCGCGCGCCTATCGACCGCTGCTGTTGGAAGGCAAGATCGCGTTTGTCATCGGCGCCGGCGGCATCGGTCTCGAAGTCGGCAGGCTCTGTGCCGCACTCGGGATGCGGGTTGTCGGTACCCGCCGACGCCCGGACCCAAACGCCCCGCTTCCGCTCGGCTTCAGCGAGCTCGGCGGGCCCGGAGATCTCGACCGCCTCCTGCCGGACAGCGATTTCGTCGTGATCTGCTGCCAATGGACCCCGGAGACAACCCGCCTCTTCGACAAAGACCGTTTCTCGGCAATGAAGCCGGGCAGCGTGCTCGTCAATGTCGCCCGCGGCGAGATCGTCGACGAAGACGCTCTCGCCGACGCACTCAATCGCGATCACTTGCGCGGCGTCGTGCTCGATGTCTACGTCGGCGAATTCGAGCATCTGCCGCCGGCCCAGCTGTGGTCTGATCCAAGGGTGCTGGTCACGCCGCATATCTCGGGCGCCAGTGACGAGGATCGGCACGGCGCCATCGACCTCTTCTGCGAGAACCTCCGCGCCTATCTCGGCGGCAGACCGCTGCGCAACGTCATCGATTGGGAACGGGGCTATTAGACCACGAGCCAGGTAAGGGGGGCAGAGACAGGTATTAATCGGCGGACCAGCTTTGCCCACGACCTCATCTTATGACCGCGGCTGGGGCACCGTCTTCGAGCACCATTTCGTTGACTATGCCAATTCCGCCGCAACCTGAAGAGAGGAGGAAACCACAATGTCAGGCATGATCGTTCACGGCATTCCCGGCAGCCCTTACGTGCGCGCGGCACTGCTCGCGCTCGAAGAAAAAGGGGCGGCATATGAACTTGCCGCCATGCAGTTCGGCACGCTGAAGCAACAACCACACCTGTCGCGACACCCGTTCGGCCGCATTCCGGCCTTCGAGCATGACGGATGGATGCTTTACGAGACGCAGGCCATCATGCGCTACGTCGACGCGGTCGTCCCCGGCCCGCGGCTGCAGCCGGAAGAGCCGCGCGCGGCGGCGCGGATGAACCAGCTGATGGGCATCACCGATTGGTATGTCATGCGGCAGGTTTCGATACCGATCACGCGCAATCGCGTCGTCGCCCCGCGCGTCAAACGGCCGGTTGATGAAAACGAGATCGTCGGCGCCATCCCCAACGCGCGGATCTGCATCGCCGAGATCGCCCGGTTGCTGGACGGGCATCAATGGATGGCGGGCGAAGCGATCAGCCTCGCGGATCTCTTGCTCGCACCGCATCTGTCGATGTTCGCGCAAGCACCGGAAGGCGCGCAGATATTGCAGGAGCACGAGAACCTGAGGGGCTGGCTCGCGCGCATTGAAGCCCGCCCGAGCATGAAGGCGACTAGCTGGGACAGGCTGCTCGAACGAGTGGCGGCTGCCGCCTGAGTCTCTGGGGGTCGAGCGATGCTGATCAGGCGTTTGGTGCCGCTTACCGTTGTCGTGGCCTTCGGCGGTCCGGTCGCGGCGGAGGTCAAGTCCGTCACGCCGAACGGCTTCGAGGTTGTGAGCACGGCCACAATCTCGGCGCCTCCCGATCGGGTATATGCGGCGCTCGGCGAAGTCGGCCGCTGGTGGAGCCCCTCTCACACCTTCTCGCGCGATGCCGCCAACCTCAGCATGGAGTTGCGCGCCGGCGGCTGCTTTTGCGAGCGGCTGAAGGATGGCGGCACTGTGCAGCACTTGCAGGTCGTCTACGCCGCACCGGGCGAGGGGTTACGTCTGCGCGGTGCGCTTGGGCCGTTGCAGACGGAGGGTGTCGACGGGACGCTCAGCTGGACACTCAAACCGGCCGAAGGCGGCACGAGCGTGACGCAGAGCTATGTCGTCGGCGGCTACATCCGCAGCGGCATGGAGCAATGGGCGCCCCGGGTTGACCGGGTGCTCGACGAGCAGCTGCAACGACTGAAGAGCTTCATCGAGGGTAAATCCCCGACGCAATAACGCAGCAACCGTTGTCGGCGGGAGCGCGCTCCCAAAATCATCGATTGGGAGCGGCTACTCCACGCGCACCAGAATAGATCATCCTACTGCAAGGAGTTAGGTCGGCTGCTCGCAGTTGATCATCCACGGTGTCCCAAAGCGATCCGTGAGCATTCCGAAACGGGCGGCCCAGAAGGTCTGCTGGATGGGCATCTGCACTGTCGCACCTTCCGACAATGCATTGAATATCCGTTCGGCTTCGGCCGGCTCGTCGACACCGAGTGTAACTGTAATGCCCTTCATTGGCTCATAGCGGTCGGGTGGGGCGTCGGAACCCATCAACACCTCGCCGCTCGTGATCAAGCGGGCGTGCATGATCTTATCGCGCCATTCGGGCGGCGTTTGGTCCGCCATTGGCGAGCCTTCGTACTTCATCATCATTTCGATTTTGCCGCCCAGCACCCTCTCATAGAATTTGAACGCTGCCTCGCACTGGCCGTTGAACGATAGATATGGGTTCAGTTGCATAGTCCCACTCCTTCCTCTGTGCTAATCCGTCATTCCCGCGAAAGCGGGAATCCAGAGATCCCAATGTCCTGCAGACTGCCCTGGACCCCCGCTTTCGCTGGGGCGACACGGCACCACTACTTTTTCCTCGCAAGCTCATGCTCCAGCTTGCGGGCATCTTCGATCGCGTCACTGGGAGCGAAATCGTCGAGCTCGAAGAGCTGGCGGAGCTCGATCTCGCCTTCCGCGGCTTCGCCATGCGGATTGGGGCAGCGATTGGCCCATTCGATCGCTTCAGCCTTCGACTTTACCTGGATCAGCCAATACCCGGCGATCAGCTCCTTGGTCTCGGCGAACGGCCCGTCGATGACGGTGCGCTTTCCTCCGGAGAATTTGATGCGCGCGCCTTTCGAGCTCGGTTGGAGGCCTGCCAGGTCGAGCAACACGCCGGCCTTCACCATGTCCTCGTTGTACTTTGTCATTGCGGCGATCAGCTTTTCGTCCGGCATGACCCCCGCTTCCGTGTTTCGGTTGGCCCTGACCATCATCATGAACCGCATCGTCTTGTCCCCTTTCAGTTTCGCTCGCCAGACTCGGCTTCACTCATACGTCGAACGAAGGGCCGCGAGATCGACACTTCCACCCGCGATTTTTTCGGAGAGAGGCCTTCGGTCTATCCGAGCGCGCCCGAATTGCCCAGCGCGGCGATCTCGTCGCCCGAAAGCCCGAGCACTTCGCTGAGGATAACCCCGGTATCGGCGCCAAGTTCCGGCGCTGCTCCAGACGCTCTGCCGAAACTGGCCTTCCATGGCAAGCTTGGAAGAGCACCTCCGCCGTACTCTTCCCAGAATCCTCGCGCCTTCAGATGATTACTGTTGACCAGGTCCAGGGAGGTCGCGAGAGCCGCCGCCGGGACGCCGGCGCGCAACAATAGGGCTTCGGCGGCCGCGACGGCCTGTGGGCGCAGCCAGGCGGACAGCGCGTCATCAATTATGGCTCGACGTTGCACACGTTCGCGAAGCCCAAGGCCTGCCATCGGCGACAAGGCGGGCACCACGGCGCAAAGTTTTTGCCATTCGGCATCGTCCGTGACGACGAGGCTGATCCAGTCGTCCTCTCCGGCGCAGCGGTAGACGCCATGCGGGACGTGACGGTCGGAATGGTTGCCGCGAGGCTGCGGCGCGGCTTCGAGCTGAGAGGCCAGCAGCGGCTCGGCCATCGTCCACAGCATCGCTTCGATCATCGAAAAATCGACGCGGGCCACTCCCGCGGTCCGTTGCCGATGCCAGAGCCCGGCGGCGACGATGAAAGCGAGCATCAGGCCGCACATCGGGTCGAGCCAAGCAAAGCCGACGCGCGGCGCAACACCGGGGTGGCGGTTGAGCCCGGCGAACCCGGCATAGCATTGCAGCAACGTGCCGTAGGCGACGGCATGTGACTCCGGTCCGGTCCGCCCGAGACCGGAGGCCGAAACATAGAGGAGGCCGGGATTGACCTTCTGCAGGGTATCTGCGCCCAGCCCCAGCCTCTCCATGACGCCAGTCGCGAAGTTTTCGATGAGAACGTCGGACTTGGCGGCGAGCGCCCGCGCGACGGCAACCGCCTCCGATTTTTTGAGATCGAGGACGATGCCTCGTTTTCCCTGACCGAGAACCGTATGCAGCTCCGATGCGCGGCCTGGGTCGCCACGGCCTGGTGCCTCGATCTTGATGACCTCCGCTCCCATCGCCGCGAGATAGCGCGTCGTCGTCGGACCGGCGATGACCCAGCTGAAATCGAGCACGCGGAAGCCGGACAAAGGTAGCAGGCCTAGCCGGTGACCCTCTTTCTCACGCCACGCCCCGCTGGTGATCTGCAGCCCGAAGGGAGGTCCGGGAGCGGTGACTGTGCCGCCGGCGAGTTGGACCCGCCGATAGAAATTGCGGTGCTCGAGCTGAGGCGACGCGAGCTGCTCCACCGGCTCTCTCAGTGGGAAGCTCGGTACACGAGCGGCCTGCGCCGCCTCCGCGATCCACTGTTTGTCGTATCGGCGGCTCCATGCCGACATCAGCCCATAGAGGGCGTCCCAGTTGGCAATACGGTCGGGTTTGGTCGCGAAGCGCGGGTCGTTCCCCCAGTCGGGCGCGCCCATTACTTCCAGCCACGACGCCCACTGGCGGTCCTCGCGCGGTGAAATCGCCACGTAGCCGTCACGTGCCGGCAGGATCGTGACCGTCGCCCCGTTGCCGTCCGTGACGCGCTTGCGAAGCCGGGTTTGTCCAGAGAGGCCGGCGCGTGCCAGTTCGCTCATCGCCATTGTCGCCAGCGCTTCCTGGATAGAAACATCGATCACTGCAGCGCGGTCGGCCGCCAGTGCCGCATGCATACCGGCGCAGGCGGCGGCCAGACCGCCGATAAAGGCGGATTGTTCGCCGACCGGGCGGATTGGCGCTTCGGAAAGATCATCGACCTGCCCGGTCAGCAACCGGGCGATGCCGCTCGCAAAAAACAAGGTCAGATCGCTCGCCGGGTCGTTCGCTTTGGGTCCGGTCTGTCCGAAGGGCGAAATGGTTACGAGCGTTGCCGTAGCATTCAATCGCCGCAGACTGTCGACATCGTATCGTTGAACTCGGACATCCTGGGGCCGACCCTCGCAGACGATGAGCGCGGCGGTTGACAGCGCTCTGCGAGCCGCTCGCTCGTCAGTGGCGGTGGTCTTGCCATGGTTGAGATAGGCCGCCAGATGGGTCGAGGTATCCGGCTCGATGCAGGTAACATTGGCGCCGCTATCGGCGAGAAGACGCGCGCAAATCGCGGCAGCCAGCCCTTTCCCGATTTGGACGACCTCGAACCCTTCCAGTAACGACATTCCCGGGTCAGCGCTGACCGAGATTCGTTAGTGTCGGGAGATACTGCTGCGCCACCTCCGGCGAGGAGGTCAGGACGGTAAAACTGCTACCCCCTCCTGTGCGGTTCGCTTCCCAGTTGGCCTCCCATTGGACCTGCACGTAGGACTGCGTTCCCGGCACCAGCTGCAAGGTATCGTGTTCGCGAGTGGGTGTTCCGAAGGGTTGCACCGTAAACCTGTACTTTCCCGGCGCGAAATCGTGAAAAAAGGCCGTGCCTTGCGCCACATCGCCGATCGGTGCGCCATTCGCGTAAACTATCGGAGTTCCTGCAAAGACATTGCCTCCCGTCGGATCCGCCTGACGAAAGAACCACACCCGCGCCATGCCCGGTCCAACCGCCGGAACCTTTGCCTGAGAAGTGGCCGTCGGCTGCGGGGCGCAGCTCCCCAGCGCCAGGACGCAGAGGCTGAGCCATAGCGGAGCCGTGAGACGATATCTGACCATGATCATTCCTCCCATCGTTGGCAGCGCCGGCGGGCTTCGCTCTGCCCCCGGCTGTCGGCCGTTAAAAACCCGAAATTATTATACCGGTATTCCTCGGATGTCCGGGTTGATTGAACGATACCGTCCGGGTTCCACCTAGACGACTGCGAGGGAATGTCTGCGGCGGCGCCGTTTATTGGTTCACGGCTTCGAGGACAGATCCGGTTTGCCGGTGTCGAGATCGACGGGAACGGAGACGTGCTCGTGGACGATCACCCAGTTGCCTCTGATTTTGCGATAGACGTCGGTCACCCGCACGGTGAGATCGATCGGCTGGCCCTTGGAGTCGGTGCCGCTGACCCGCTGAATGCTGTGGCTATACCCAAGTCTTCCATCGGTCGTAATGCCGAGGTCGCTGATCTCGAACTTGAGCGGTCCTTTGACATGGGCGAAGAAGTCCTGCCAGTCCTTGCGGTATGCGTTGGCGCCGACATATTGGCGCGGAGGGACGACGTCGAACACGACGAGGCTCTCATTCGGCACGTAGACCTTCATAATCGCGTCGGCGTCTTTGGCATTGAAGGCGGCGGCGAATTGGGCTTCCAGCGCCCTGATCTTGGCTTCGTCGCTCGCCGGCTGAGCTGCCGCCGGCAACACCGAGAAGGCCACTCCCAAAATAAGAGCAACTGTTGTTGCGGTTCGCATCCTCATGTCGGTCCTCCCTGTCATAAATCACCCGTGATCCACTTGCCGCGGCCGTGATCGGCATTCACAATTCAGCCCATGATAGATCGAAGCGAGGGCGTGGGGCAGCCATGACGGCATCGCGGCAACTGCATTTGGGCGCCTTTATGCGCCCGGTCGGCATTCATACGGCCTGGTGGCGCTACCCCGGCGCCTATCCCGACGCCAATTTCAACCTGCAGCACCTGATCCGTTTTGCCCAGAGCTTGGAGCGCGGCCGCTTCGACGCGTGGTTCATGGCCGACCATTTAGGCGTACTGAACATGCCAATGGCGGCGCTGAAGCGCAGCGCGACGGTCACCTCATTCGATCCGCTGACCCTGCTGCCGGTTTTGGCGATGATGACCGAGCATCTCGGGCTGATCGCCACCGCCTCCACCACCTTCGAGCCGCCCTACACAATCGCGCGGCGCTTTGCCTCGCTCGACCATATCAGCGGCGGCCGCGCCGGCTGGAACCTGGTCACCACTTCCAATCCCGATTCCGCGCTCAATTTCGGACTGACCGAGCATATGGAGCATGGCGAGCGCTACCGCCGCGCCCGCGAGTTTTTCGACGTTGTCACCGGGCTGTGGGACAGCTGGGCCGACGACGCCTTTATTCGCGATGTCGAGAACGGCATTTATTTCGATCCCGAGCGGATGCATGTGCTCGACCACAAGGGCGAATTCCTGTCGGTGCGCGGTCCGCTCAACATAGCCCGGCCCGTCCAGGGCTGGCCCGTCATCGTCCAGGCGGGAGCCTCTGACGCCGGCCGTCAGCTCGCCGCCGAGACCGCCGAGATGATCTTCGCCAGCGGCGGCAAACTCGCCGATGCGCAGCGTTACTACGCCGATGTCAGGGGCAGGGCAGAGAAGGTCGGGCGCGATCCGGACCATATCAAGATCCTGCCCGGCTGCCTCGTCGTGGTCGGCGAAACCGCCACCGAGGCCCGCGAGAAGCGGGCCTTGCTCGACAGTCTCGTGCATCCCGACAGCGGTCTCGCCTCGCTGTCGATCGCCCTCGGCCACGACGCCTCGGGTTTCGACCTCGACGGCCCGCTGCCGGAGATCCCAGAGAGCAACGCCAGCAAGAGTGGCCGCGAGCGGGTCATCGAACGCGCCCGGCGCGACAATCTGACGGTGCGCCAATTGGCGCAGATCGCCGGCAGCTATGGCGGGCTGGCGCTGGTCGGCACTCCGGCGATGATCGCCGACGAGATGGAGGAGTGGCTCTACAGCGACGCCTGCGACGGCTTCAACATCATGTTCCCGTGGGTCCCGGGCGGCCTAGACGATTTCGTCGACCGTGTCGTCCCCGAACTGCAGCGCCGCAACCTCTTCCGCCGCGAATACGAAGGCAAAACCCTACGTGAAAACCTCGGCCTGCCACGCCCCGAAAACCAGTTTTTCGAGAAGCGGGGTTTCTAGGCCTGAGGACCGCTGGTGCCGTCAAAAATATCCATGCGTACCTTCTGCTCACCGAGAGCCGCTTGATTTCGAGGCCCCCTACGGCTCTGCGCCGTGCGAGTTGGTGGCGAACTGACGTTCTGCTGACGCGGGTCAACTGACGCCTTTGCGCCGAAAGCAGCCGTCCTGTGCCACTCGGTCGGCTGGGTTACCTCCGGCGGCTTTGGCATCCTCATCGGACCGTGGGCAGTAGGGTGCTCGCTTTCAGCTTGGCAGCTACGCCGTCCTGTTCCTGCTCTGCGTTTTCATTGCAATCGTCAAGAGGTTCCGGGTTCGCCCTTGGCAGACTTTCCGGGCTAGATCTGGCAAACTACCCCCGCCGTCATTTGCGATGACGAGGACTGTCATGGTCGAGAAAGCCACGTCATTCCGGATAGAGGAGACGTCGATCGCGGCGTTGCATGCGGCATATTTGGACGGCCGGGCGACCGCGGTATCGGTCTGTCAAGCGCATCTTGATCGGATCGCAGCGTGCGACCGCAAAGGCCCGGCTTTGGGATCGATAATTGGTATCAACCCCAACGCGTTGGCGGATGCAGCTTTGCTCGACGTTGCCCTCGCGTCGACCGGAAAGTTGGTCGGCCCACTGCATGGGATTCCGGTCTTGGTAAAAGACAATTACGACGTGGCCGGTTTACAAACGGACGGCACCAAATTTAAGTGGTAAACCCAGGCAACACAGGGAGGCAGTGATGGATCCAAACGGCTTGGTCGTAATGCCCGGGAAGGGGCGCGCGTGGAAGATGGCCCCCGGCCGCTCGTCCACCCTCAAGCTGCGGAACGGCGAGACCGGCGAGAGCGTGATGATATTCGAGGAGGTGGCACCGGTCGGCACCGTGACCCCGATGCATCTCCATCACGACAGCGATGAGGTCGCTTACGTCTTGAGTGGCGAGATCACCTTCAAGATTGGCGACGCAGTCACAGTCGGCGGGCCAGGCACTTGCGCCTTCATGCCGCACGATGTAGCGCATGCCTGGAAGAGCACCGGCGCCGAGACGGGCCGCGTGCTGTTCATTTACACTCCCGGAAGGGCCGGAAAGCTGTTCGAGGAGATGGTGGAACGGCCGGTAGACCCGATGAACCAGCAGGAGTTTGGCGCGGTTGCCGAAAGGCATGGCTGGGAGATCGTCGGCCCGCCGCCGTTCTGAGCAGGCGAAACCGTCACACCGGCGAATACCGGTGTCCACGGCGGGCGTGGGTCCCGGCCTGCGCTGGGACGACGAATTGATCCACGCAATGTCCCATCCTGGGTGAGGGGGCAAGGCTGCGGCGCTCCACCTCTCCGCGGCGAGGCGTTTGGAATCCTCCCGCGTGAGCCGTCTGAGGCCATCAGCGCGAAGGTCGGGTATGGGGGCATGAGGACGCGTTCCCACGGCCAACGCTGAGCGCCCACTGTCGGTTCGGTCAAGAGACCTTCGCGAGGACGCGGGGCAATGGGTAAGACGCGCCGACAGCGGCCATTCGTTAGGCCGCAGACGCAGCAGCACGAACTTGCGCTGCTGGAGTTCCCCGCCTTTCCCAGTGTGATCGTCACCGCGGTCAGGTGACGACTGTCAGAAATGTCTCGTGCAGTTTGCGCTGCGGGTAGTCGAGGCCGGAGGGCAATTCCTCCCAGCTCCAAGCGATCGGTGCTTGGTCGGGATAGCTCTGCAGCCCGCCGCAGAACGTCTCGAACCGGTTGCCTGAGGGATCGTAGCCGTAAATCGTCATGCCGCGGGTGATACCGTGGCGGGTCGGGCCAATTTCCACCTTGACCTGGTTCATCGACATAATGTCACCGGCCCGTAGTATCTTTTCCCAAGACTCAAGCAGGAAGGAAACGTGATGCAATTTGCCGGGTTCCGGGTGTTCTACGAAGGCGATGTCGTGCGCCTTGATCGAGCAGCTCAGCCACAACGCCCCCTTTGTTTCGCCGTCGGGTAGGGTTACGTATTCCGTCAGGTAGAAGCCGAGGACCTCGGTAAACAGCGCCAGATTGTCGTTGACGCGAGGGCCGTAGAGCAGCGTGTGATCCATGCGGATCGGGGCGATTCCATGCTCGGCCGCTTCGGTCCATGGCCGCGGGTTGCGCAGTTGCCCGGGATAGGGCACCGCTTCCTTCTCTGCATATAGCTCGATCAAATGCCCGCTCGGGATCTCGAAACGGATCCGGCGGCCGGTCGAAAGCATCTCACCTTCGGAGATACGCTCAACCGCTGCTCCCCAGTCGCGCAAGTTGCTTTCGAGGCGGTCTAGGGTCGCCGCATCTGACACCTTGAATGCGAAATGGTCGATGCCGGGACTGCCGGCCCGGCGTAGCACGACACTGTTATGGTCCCGTTCGTCCCAAGCCTTGAAATAGACGCGACCGACGCTGTCGCGCCCGGTTTCCACCAACCCAAGCACATCACGATAAAAGTGGATTGCTGGCTCAAGTTCGATCACCCGGATCTGCGCGTGACCGGGCCGCAACACGCCTGTGAGCGCCATTTGAAACCTCCCCAATCGCCGTGGCTCTAGCGGAACAATCCCGAGCGTCGCCGTCCGTTCTTCCGCAGGTTCTATATCCTACCGGATCAAACGCCAAGCAGTCGGACACGAAGACCAGTCGCCCCAGCCGGGCTGAAGGCCCGCTGTCGGGTCAAAACGAGACCGCGTGCGAAATGCGGCGCATGGGTGAGGTGCTCCGGAAGCAGATCTTCCTGCGTCGAGCGGACCGGACCGGATTGCTGTCTACTGCTACGCACGCCGTCTACCAAAGGCCGGATTTCGCGTGATAGGAAGCTAACAGGCGCACGCATGGCCGCCTGTAACACGAGGCGGAGGAAGGATATGCGCGTATCGATCGGGAGGCGCGGCGGCACCAGCGCGGTGCTGGCCGGCGTCGCGACGCTATTCGTCTCCGCGACCGCGCCGGCGGCCGCGAACGGCCGAGGTATAAAACGGGACAGAGGAGCGCCTGACTAGTGCGCGCCCGCAGTGACCCGCCGCTCTGGCCCCGAGCAATGGCCGCAATGGGGGGGTATTACCTGCCGTTGCAGTCGATCGAAGAGACTGGCTGATAGGCTCTGCAAGGACCTCGATATTCAACAGAGTCCAGCGCGTCATCGACGCTCCGGCGGAGCTGCCGTTTTGCGGCTCGGCTCTGTTGCGGGTTCGCGCCTCTCTGGATCGTGCAGTGACTTCATGATGACGACCGTTTCGGGCGAGTAATCACCACACCCACACGGCTAGTAACCAACACAAGGTAGGTTCTCGCCAGCCCCCATCAAACACGGCGTGTCGGCCTAAAGGCGCACCATGCGATGGATCTGCCTTTTGTCTTCGACAACACTGAAGTCGCGGACACGACTGCCGGTGCGCCGGGCGCCCACGAGCTGGCGGCCCGGATCTCGGAGACCTGGATCGCCTTCGCCCGCAACGGTGCCCCAAACAACCCGGCGATCCCTGCCTGGCCGGCGCGCCCCACGGTCGAGGCGCCATAGGGGATGTCTTTGAACGAATAGATGCCGGCGCTCGATGCGCCGCGCAGTTTGCCCGCCGCAATTTCGACAATCGGTGCTGAACCGGTTTCCGCGACGGCGATATCGTTTGCCACTGCTACCCCCTTGCACACGTATCGAAGGGCGAACTTAGCCCAAGGGGCCGGTTACTAGAAGCGCGCTTCCGCTCCCGGCGAGCGGCGGCTATCATGATCCGTGAAGTGCCAGCAGGAGACGCGCGAAATGGCTTTCTACGAACTGCGCCAATACAAGGTCCGGCCCGGCAAGATCGGCGAATGGGTCAAGATCATGGAAGAGGAGATCATCCCGTTCCAGGTCTCCAAGGGCATGGTCATCTGCGGCAGTTTCCGCGGCGAGACGGACCCATCCGTCTATGTCTGGTTGCGCCGCTTCGAAAGCGAAGCCGAGCGCGAAGCGCTCTACAAGGCGGTTTACGAGACCGATTACTGGAAGACAAAGATAGCGCCGCGGGTGCCGGATTGTCTGGACCGCGACGCCAATGTCGTGACGCGGATCATTCCGACTGCGAAATCCACGATGCGGTAGCCACATTTCGAGCGGGTTAGGGCATGCCTGAACCACTACCCGCCCTCAATCTGATCGCTGCGCCGGGGCAGCGACGCGCTACCCTAGAGATCGCGCGGGAAATCGAGCGCCGCGGCTTTGCCGGGATCTCCATCTCGAGCCAATACAGCAATATGGCGCAGTGTCTCGGTCTGGCGTTTCACCGAGCGCATCCCATTCGCCACGGCCATCGCGCCGATCTATGCGCAGACCGTCGACGAATTCGCCAACACCGCGGCCTATATCCACGAGGTGTCGGGCGGCCGCTTTCAGTTCGGTATTGGCGTCGCTCATGCCCCGGCTCATCTCCGCATGGGCATAACACCCGGCAGGCCGCTCGCCGACATCCGCGCCTTTGTCGCGAAATTCAAGTCGCAGGACGGCCTTGGTACGCTACCGCCGATCATTCTCGCGGCATTGCGCAAGCGGATGGTCGCTCTCGCGGCGGAGATTGCCGACGGTTTGGTTTTCGCCAATGCCAGCCTCTCCCATGTGGGCCAGTCGCTGCGGGTGCTTCCCGCAATCAAGCGCAACGACCCCGGCTTTTTCATCGGCAACCGGATCCGCACTTGCATCTGCGACGACGAGGCCGAGGCCAAGGTGGTGCTGCGGCGTACCGTGACGAATTACGCGTTGATGCCCAATTATCGGAATTACTGGAAGGAAGCCGGCTACGCCGAGGAGATGACGGCAATCGAACGCGCGGTAGCCGAGGGGCGAGAAGACCAGATTTCGAGATACCTTCCCGATCGCTGGCTCGCCGATATCGCATTGTTCGGGCCGTCGGCGAAAATTCGCGAGGGGGTCGAGAAATGGCGGGAAGCCGGCATCACGACCCCGGTGTTGGTGCCGCTCTCCGCCGACGGTGACCAGCGGACTGCCATTCGACAAGTGTTCGCAGCATTCGCTGCCTGAGCCAGGATCTCGTGTCAGGCGGGAGTCGCCGGCAGCCTGCGGAGTTGCTCCTTCAAGAAATCAAAATCAACCGGTTTGCTGATGAACTCGCTCGCGCCGTATTCGCTCGCGCGCCGGCGCCGTTCCTCGTCGCCATAGGCGGTCACCATCATGACCGGCAGTTCGGGGCGCATCTTTTTGATCTCGCGCAGCAGCGCCAGCCCGTCCATCCCCGGCATGTTGATATCCGAGAGGATCACGATCAGCTGCGGCTCGATCTCCCCGGCGAGGCGAGCGAGCGCTTCCTCGGCCGAGAAAGCGAAATGCAGGACATAGGGGCCCTGCCTTGCCTCACGGCGAAAGCGCTGGCGAAAGAGTTCGGCGACATCGGGCTCATCATCGACGATCAAAATGCTAACGCTCATTGGGTCGTCCCTGCCGCGCAGGAGCCGGATGGGCAGCGAGATTGCTCGCTACGCTCGCAATGACAACGACACTCCTGTCATTGCGAGGAGCGGAGCGACGAAGCAATCTCGTTGAAGCAGTCATATCGCCCTTCCGGTTGTCGTGACATGCCGGCCGCGCGGCAATCGGACCGTGAACTCTGTGAACTCGCCGACGCGGCTGTCGACCGTGATCGTCCCGCCATGCTGCTGCGTGACAATGTCGTAGCTGATCGACAGACCCAGCCCGGTGCCTTCGCCGGTCGGTTTGGTCGTGAAGAACGGCTGGAACAATTTGTCCTTCACCTCGGGTGGGATGCCAGTGCCGTTGTCGCGCACCCGAATCTCGACCTCGGCGCCGAGATCGCGCGTCGACACCTTGAGGCTCGGCTCGAATTGCGGGTCGTTCGCCGCGCTGCACCGCTTGTTGGCCGCGTAGAAGCCATTTCCGAACAGGTTGAGGAATACTCGGGTCACATCCTGCGGCACCAGCTCGACGGGACCCATACCGCGATCGAGATCCCGCTCCAGTATGATGTTGAAGTTCTGATCTTGAGCGCGAGCACCGTGATAGGCGAGGTTCAGCGACTCGTCGACCAGCGAATTTATGTCGACAGCCTGTCGCTCACCGCTGCCGCCGCGCGAATGCGCCAGCATGCTCTTGACAATGCCATCGGCGCGCCGCCCATGCTCGGCAATCTTTTCGAGATTGCCGGTCAGCATCCCGACGATTTCGTCGATCTCGGCGCGCAAATCATCGCCGAGTGAGGCGACGGCGGGCGCCGCCGCTTCCTTCAGCTCGTCCAGCAATTCGACCGAAAGCCCGGCGAAGTTATTGACGAAATTGAGCGGGTTCTTGATCTCATGGGCGATGCCGGCCGTAAGCTGGCCGAGCGAAGCCATCTTCTCCGCATGAACCAGGCTGGCCTGGGCCGTCTTTAGCTCACGCAGCGCCGCTTCGGCGGTATCCCGGGCGGCGCGAAGCCGCGCCTCCGCGCGTTTGCGCTCGGTAATGTCGCTGTAGATCAGCACAAACCCGCCCCCCGGCACCGGGCTGTGGCGCACCTCGATCACGCGGCCATCGGGCCGCGTCCGCTCGGCCGTCCAATGACGGGCGGAGTTTTCGGTGAGACGGCGCAGCTCCGCCTCGGGGTCGACTTCTCCGAATTCGCCCCGCTTGGCCAGGTAGCGGACATAATCGGCATAGGTCCGCGGCTCGGCGAGGAACGCATCCGGCAGGTCGAGGATCTCGACGAGGTTGCGGTTCCAGGCGGCCAGCCGCAGCTCCTCGTCGAACCTGACGACACCATCGGCCATATTGTCGAAGGTGACCCGCAGTTCCGCCTGGCGCTGGCGGATCTCGTCGAGCAGCCGCGCATTCTCCATTGCGATCACCGCCTGGGCAGCAAAGTTCTGCAGCAGCGCAATCTGCTTGTCGGTGAACGGCCGCACCTCCTGACGATACGCGGTGATCCCGCCCAATAATCTTTCGTCCTTGCGCAGCGCGACCAGGATTACCGTGCGTGCGCCCCCTAGTTCGATGAAGGCGCGGGCAAATTCTGAGTGCGAGACGTCATGGGCCTGCGCATCGACGATGTGGACAAGAGATTCTCCGCTCGCTAAGCGCGCGAAGCCTGTACCCGGTCCGGGTGAATTCCGCTCCACGAATTCGCGAAGCGGTTCAGGTATTCCGTGTGCTAACGCAAAATGGAAGCGTTCACCGTCATAGGTCCAAAGGCCGCCTATACTTGCTTCGCAAACACTATGCGCCTTTTCCAAGATCGCGTCGAACACCGGCGCCAGATCGCCGGGCGACGAGTTGATGACCTGCAACACCTCGGCGGTCGCGGTCTGCTGCTCCAGCGCCTCGCGCGTCTCGGTGATGAGACGAGCGTTTTCCATTGCGATGACTGCCTGCTGGGCGAAATTCTGCAGCAGCGCGATCTGCTTATCGGAAAATGGCCGCGCCTCTTGGCGATAAGCCGCGACGACGCCGAGCAGCGCGTCATCTTTGCGCAGAGGCACCAGGAGGAGTGCGCGAACCCCAGCCAATTCCTGCGCCGCGCGAGCGAAAACCGGATTTCTCCGTGCAATCTCCGTCGCCATTATGTCGGCGAAATGCATCGGACCGCCACCGCGGACCAATCGTTCGAATGCCGGAGGCACATGCTCTCGCATGAATGCTTCGAAAGGTTTCGGAACTCCGTGAAGAGCCACCGGGTGGAAATTGGCTCCGTCATATGTCCAGAGCGCGGCGAATGCGAAGTCGCATAGCCGCACTGCTTTTTCGAGCATCGTCTTGAATACTGGCGCAAGGTCGCCGGGCGAGGAATTGATGATGCCCAATACCTCCGAGGTGGCGGTCTGCTGCTCCAGAGCCTCGCGCGTCTCGGTAATCAGCCGCGCGTTCTCCATCGCGATGACCGCCTGCGCTGCGAAGTTCTGCAGCAGCGCGATCTGCTTGTCGGTGAACGCGCGGACCTCTCTTCGGGCCGCCGAGATCAGGCCCAGTAGCGCACCGTCCTTTCGCAGCGGCACAAACAGCACCGTGCCGATGCCGCTGAGCTTGGCTGCGGCTTGAAAAACCGGGTGGTCGATTTCGGCAGAATTGGCGACATGCGCGAAGCGGCTCCCCTCGATCAGCGCCTGGCTCACCGGCGAATCGGCCGCGCGGTACCCCCTCCGGAGAACATCAGCGAATGCGTCCGACACGTTGTGCGTGGCTACGGCATACAAGTTCGCGCCATCGTAGAGTTGAAGGCTCCCGTGATCAGCGCCGCACAGCGTGTGCGCTTTCTCCAGCATTGCCTCGAACACCGGCGCAAGGTCGCCGGGCGAGGAATTGATGACCTGCAACACTTCCGAGGTCGCGGTCTGCTGTTCCAAGGCCTCGCGCGTCTCGGTCAGCAGCCGCGCGTTCTCCATCGCGATTACCGCCTGCGCCGCGAAATTCTCGACGAGCGCGATCTCTTTTTCGGTAAAGGGCCGTACTTCCTGGCGGGCGGCGACGATTTGCCCGAGCAAGGCGTCATCTTTGCGCAGTGCCACAAAGAGGATGGTCCGGACGCCGCCGAGCGCGACCCCGCCGGCGCGGGTCACTGGATCGTCGATTTCCGCCAGATCGGCGCAGTGCGCGACGCGCTCTCCTGCGAGCAAGGGTCGGCACGGGTGATTGGGCCCCGGAACGTAACCCCGCCGCAGTCCCTCCGCCATTTCTTCCGAGAAACCGCGCATCGCGACGCCGTGGAACTTCTCGCCATCCCAGAGCTGCAGGCTGCCACACGCGGCGCTGCACAGCGTGTGGGCCTTCTCGACGATCGCCTGGAAGATCGGTTCGAGATTGCCGGGCGAAGCGTTGATGACCTGTAATACCTCCGCAGTCGCAGTTTGCTGCTCCAATGCCTCGCGCGTCTCGCTGATCAGCCGCGCGTTTTCCATCGCGATTACCGCCTGCGCGGCAAAATTTTCGAGGAGCCCTATCTGCTTGTCCGAGAACGGCTGGGCTTCCCAGCGATTGGCGGTAATGACGCCAAGTAGTGTGCTATCCTTCCGCAACGGCACCATAAGGTTGACCCGACCGACTTCGGCCGCGGCGCGCCCTACCTGATCGTCGGTATGGAAGTACGGCGCTGCCTGCGCCAGATCGCACACCTGGACCGGCCCCTCACCGCGTACGAGCCGCATCATCGGGTTGTCGGGGTGATGGCGAAACGGCTGCCGCACAATTTCGAGAAATGGTGCCGGCAGGTCGCGCCACGCGACGGCGCGAAAGAATTCGCCGTCATAGGCCAGCAGGGCGCCGTACGCCGCTTTGCAAAGGGTGTGCGCCTTTTCCAGTATCGCATCGAACACCGGCGCGAGATCGCCAGGCGAGGAGTTAATGACACCCAGTACCTCGGCGGTCGCGGTCTGCTGGTCGAGCGCCTCGCGGGTCTCGGTGATCAGCCGCGCGTTCTCGATCGCGATGACCGCCTGGGCGGCAAAATTTTCTAAAAGCGCAATCTGCTTGTCGGTGAACGGTCGTACCTCCGTCCGATAAACGACGAAGGCCCCGAGTGCGGCAGCTTCCTTGCGTAGCGCCACCCATAGAACTGTCCGCGCGCCGCCGAGATCGGCAAGCGCGCGGGATTGCCGGAGCGGTACACATCGTCGGCGGTAATGTCCTCGATCTGTACGACATCCTCGCCATGTACCAAACGGTAATGGGCATTCCCGGGCACTATCTGCCGCGGCTGACGCAACGCATCGGCCAATTCTGGCGGCGCTCCGTGCACGGCGATGCCGCTGAAGTTGTTCCCCTCAATTCTCGAAAGCACACCGAAGCTTGCCTTGCACAGCCGCAACGCCCTCACCAGCATTGCGTCGAATACCGGTGCGAGGTCGCCGGGCGAGCTGTTGATGACCTGCAATACTTCGGCGGTCGCAGTCTGCTGCTCCAGCGCCTCGCGCGTCTCGGTGATCAGCCGCGCATTCTCCATCGCGATCACCGCCTGCTGGGCGAAATTTTGCAACAGCGCGATCTGCTTGTCGGTGAACGGCCGGGCTTCCTGTCGCCCCGCCGCAATGCGACCGACCAGAACGTCATCCTTGCGGAGCGGCACAAACAATACCGTGCGCAGCTTCGCAACCTCGACAGCGATACGCGCATTTTGATCATCCGGCGAACGCGCCGCGCGCTCGGCGAAATCGAATTGCACGATCGCCCCAGGATCCACCCCGGTGGAGCGGACGCCTCGGCGGAGAATTGTCGCATAAGCCTCGGGCAAACCGCGCGTCGCGACGGCGCGGAACAGTTCGCCGTCGAAAATCTGCAGGCTGCCGCAGGGCGCATCGCAAAGCGCATGCGCCTTTTCCAGGATCGCGTCGAAGACTGGCGCAAGGTCGCCGGGCGAGGAATTGATCACCTGCAACACCTCGCCGGTCGCGGTCTGCTGCTCCAATGCTTCGCGCGTCTCGGTGATGAGCCGCGCGTTCTCCATCGCGATCACCGCTTGCGCGGCGAAATTCAGCAATAGCGAGATCTGCTTGTCGGTGAACGGGCGGACTTCCTGACGATAGAAGAACAGCGAGCCGAGCAACCGCTCGTCCTTGCGCAATGCGATGATCAACCCGGTTCGCGCTTTCCCGATCCCCATGATCGCGCGGCTTTGCGGATGGGCCAGCCTCGCCGGGTCGGCAACGCCGAAATCCGTGTGCACCAGTGGTTCACCACGTACGAGGTTGTCATGGTAGCTGCCGGGGCCGGCAACCCAGGGCTCGCGAAAAGCCTCTACCGCCTCTGTCGGAAGGCCGCGCATGGCGAGCGTGTGAAACCGCTTGCCGTCGAAGCTAGTCAGGCCGCCGAAAGTAGCCTCGCAAAGCTTCATCGCTTTTTCGAGTAACGCATCGAACACCGGTGCCAGATCGCCGGGCGAGGAATTGATGACGCCGAGCACCTCGGCCAGCGCGGTCTGCTGCTCCAGCGCCTCCTGCGTCTCGGTGATCAGCCGCGCGTTCTCCATCGCGATGACCGCCTGCGCGGCGAAGTTCTGTAACAGCGCGGTCTGCTTGTCCGTGAACGGACGGACTTCTTTGCGAAATATGTGAAGGGCACCGAGCAGAACGTTGTCCTTATGAAGGGCAATGGAAAGGATGGTCCCGAAACCGCCGATGTCGACCACAGCTCGCCGTTGCGACGCGCCTTCCCGGTACGCTTCGCTCTCTGCCAAGCCGACGACCTGAACAGTGCGTTCACCTTGTGCCAGCCGCGCGATTGTCGTGCCAGGCTGGGGGTCGAGTGGACCAAGGCGGTGGCTCCACGCTTCGAACTCCGGAGGGCCGCGCGTAGCGACGACATGAAAGAATGTGCCGTCGTAGGTCTGAAGACAGCCGAAGCCAGCCTCGGAGAGCCGCGTGGCCTTTTCCAGCATCGCGTCGAACACCGGTGTCAGATCGCCTGGTGACGAATTGATGACCCCCAGCACCTCGGCGGTCGCGGTCTGCTGCTCCAAGGCCTCGCGCGTCTCGGTGATTAGGCGCGCGTTTTCCATCGCGATCACCGCCTGCGCCGCGAAATTCTGCAACAGCGCGATCTGCTTGTCGGTGAACGGCCGAACCTCCTTGCGATAGACATGGATCGTACCGAGCAGTCCGTCTTCTTTGCGGAGGGGGACGGTGAGTAGAGTGCGCATGCCACCGCGATCGGCGATCTCCCGCGCGACCGGCTTTTCGCGATATTCGTCGGTGTCCCTGCAATCGGGGATATGTACGAACCGATCCCCCCGGATGATCCGCCCCAAGGTGATCGAGTCGGTTGATGCCCGGAGAGCCGGGGTCTGGCGCAGAAACGCAACCAAGTCCGGGTCGCCGCGAGTGGCAACATGGTGAAATAGTTCACCGTCAAAGGTCGTAATATGACCGAGCGTCGCATCGCAGAGGCTGATGGCCTTTTCCAGCATCGCGTCGAAGACCGGGGCGAGATCGCCTGGCGACGAATTGATGACCCCCAACACCTCAGCGGTGGCGGTCTGCTGCTCCAAGGCCTCGCGCGTCTCGGTGATGAGCCGCGCATTCTCCATCGCGATCACCGCTTGCGCCGCGAAATTTTGCAGCAGCGCGATCTGCTTCTCGGTGAACGGCCGGATTTCCTGCCGATACACGACGATAGCGCCCGCCAAGCTGCGATCTTTGCGCAGCGCGACCCCCAGCAACGACCGCGTCCCGCCGATGTCGGCGAGCGCCTGAAGCAATGACCCGGCGACGCGGGACCCCAGGTCGTTAGCCGTATCCTGAATGTGGACGACGTCTTCGCCCCCCAGCATTCGCTCGATAACGCTCTTTGGGGGAGGCCGAACGGGTCCCATGTTCCGGAAATGATCGACAAGGCGCGGATCGCCAGTCAGCGCTTCTATGTGAATCAACTCACCGTCGAACGTCACGAGATGGCCGTAAGTCGCTTCGCAAAGGCGCATCGCCTTTTCGAGCATCGCGTCGAACACCGGCGCGAGATCGCCCGGTGAGGAATTGATGACGCCCAAGACCTCGGCGGTCGCGGTCTGCTGTTCCAAGGCCTCGCGCGTCTCGGTGATCAGCCGCGCGTTCTCCATCGCGATCACCGCCTGCGCCGCGAAATTTTCTAAGAGCGCTACCTCCTTTTCCGAGAATGGCCGTACCTCTTTGCGCGCGGAGGCGATCATCCCCAAGAGTTGACCTTCACGGCGCAGCGGCACGCACAGCAACGTGCGAACGGCCTCGGTTTCCGCTGCGGTCCGCTCGATCGAATAATCAGCCTGCGCCATATCGGCGATGTAGCTGAAACGCTCGCCCTCGATCAGCGGCCGCGTTGCCGGGTTCTCCGAGGCCGGGTAGCCCTCGCGCAGCATATCTGCAAAGGCCTCCGACAACCCGCGGACAGCAACGGCGCGGAAGCGCTGGCCGTCGTAGAGTTCCAGGCTGCCCATCGAGATGCCACAAAGGCTGTGCGCCTTTTCGAGCATCGCATCGAACACCGGGGCGAGATCGCCGGGCGAGGAGTTGATGACGCCCAACACTTCGGCGGTCGCAGTCTGTTGCTCCAAGGCTTCGCGCGTCTCAGTCAAGAGCCGCGCATTCTCCATCGCGATCACCGCTTGTGCTGCGAAGTTCTGCAACAGCGCGATCTCCTTCTCGGTGAAGGGTCGCACTTCCTGCCGGCCGGCGACAATCTGCCCGAGCAGGGCGCCATGTTTGTGCAGAGCTACGTATAGGACGGTCCGGATGCCGCTGAGTTTGGCACCCTCTCGGGTGACCGGATCGTCGACCTCCGCCATATCGATGCAGTGCGCGATCCGCTCCCCGTCGAGCAGGAGGCGGCACGGGTGGTTCGGGCTCGGGCTGTAGCCGCGCCGTAGCGCCTCCACCATGGGCTCCGAGAAACCGCGCATTGCGACGCCACGGAACTTCTCGCCATCCCAGAGCTGTAAGCTGCCACAGGCGGCGCTACACAGCGTGTGTGCCTTTTCCACGATTGCCTGGAATACCGGCTCGAGATCGCCCGGCGAGGAGTTGATGACACCCAGCACCTCGGCGGTGGCGGTCTGCTGCGCCAGAGCCTCGCTGACGTCGTGATTGCGGGTTTCGAGCTCGTTGAACAGCCGGACGTTCTCGATCGCGATGGCCGCCTGGTCGGCAAAAGTCTCGAGCAGCTCGATCTGAGTGGCTGTGAACGGCTTCACCTCGCGCCGGCCGCAGCCGATGACGCCGATCGGCTTGCCCTCTCGCAGGATCGGGACACCGAGAAACGACCGATACTTGGCCACCGATTGCAGTACATCGAGGGTGCGGGTGTCGTAGTCGGGTTCGCTCAGCACATCGCCGGCATGCACCGGCTGCGCGTCGGCAAAGGCCCTGCCCATGACGAAGCTTCGCGCGGGTGCTCGCGGGAACAGGCTGTGAAAGGCCGCCGTCTCCTCGGGCGACATGCTGTAGACCGCGACCAGGTGGAGGAGGCCGTCAGCGGACCGCGCCACCGCGCTGAACTCCGCCTCGCACACTCGGGCCGCGCTCCTGACGATACCCTCGAATACCGGCTGGAGATCGGTCGGTGAGCGCGCGATCGCGCGCAGGATTTCGCCCGTCGCGGTTTGCTGCGCCAATGCCTCGTCGCGCTCGGCGGTGCGCTCTTCGAGCTTCTGTTCGAGCGTGGCAACGGTTTGCCGGAGATCGCGCAACGCGTCATCGAGCACTGCCATTGGGTCGCCCTGCCTATATTCGTTACCGCTCGCTGCCGCGGGGCGCACAACCCGATCGGCCCACGGCGCGTTACTACCGACGATACGCTTTCGCCCTGCGAGCCACCAGCAAAAGTCCCCCAACCCCAACGCCTGGAATCGGCGCGGCCGATTCCGCCTCACAAAGGGCCAAGTGTCGCGGTAAGATTGCCCGTAGATAGTTGGACTTACGCTTTACCGTACGGGTTGGCGCGGAGGTAATTCCCGGTTCGGCCGATTTAATTCCCGGTTAGGCCGCTACTAATTCCCGATTAGCTCCGCTACGGGAATTTGCCCGCAGTCGATTGATTTACCTCACATTTTTTGCAGCCTGATGGCGATTACCGAGGTAAAATCGGCGAAATTCCCGGTTCGACGGGAATAACCGGGAACTTCGCCCGCACGGGAACTGCGGCCGCTTCCCGGAAGGCGACGGTCTGATCTTACCCGGCGAATTGGAACACGTTGGCCGGCTCCTCGCCGTGGGCACGCTCGCGGGAAAGCCGCCCGGTCATTGCGATGACGTAGGGAGCGGCGGCGCAGACCATCTCGAATTGGCGCTCGGATAGAGTTAGGCATGCAGCCCGGCAGGCGACAGCGACCCTCTTGCGGGTCGCTGCATCGATTTGCGCGGGCTCGGGATCGGGGACGGGCGGCAGGGCCGTCGAGAATTCGGCTGCGGGGTCGAGCTGCGGCCTCTTCGCCCGCCACGGCGTCGCCTTCTCGTAGGCATGCGCGACCCGCAGCACGGTCGCGTCGTCGAAGGGACGGCCGACGATCTGCATGGAGAGCGGCAACCCACTGCTGCTGAAGCCGATGCATTGCGCCAGCGCCGGACCGCCGGTGACATTGAAGGGTGTCGTCAGTGACGCCCGTCGCCAGAATTCGATCGTCCGCCATGCCCCGAGTCGCGGCGCCGGGCCTCCCGCTGCGGCTGTTACCAGCACATCGTAATTCGCATAGACCGGCGCCATTTCAGCGAGCATACGCCGCCGTTCGCGTTGAGCCTGGATGTAGTCGCGGCCGCTGATCAGCACGGCGGGGAGCACGCGGCCGAGGAAATCTTCGCCGAAATCGCTAGGGCGGGTGCGCAGCGCATGCTCGTGCACGGCGAGGAGCTCGCTCTCGGCAATCGTAATCTTGACATCGTAATAATCGAGTGCCGGCCGCAGCCGAACGTCGCCGAGCGTGGCGCCCAGTGACCGGAATACGCCGAAAGCTTCCTCAAGTGCCGTGCTTACCTCGGGTGTAACGGCGCAATCATCCTCGTGCAGATGGCGCACGATCCCGATGCGCAGGCCTTTGATGTCACCCGTTAAAGCCGCTCGGTAATCCGGTACCGGGCGCGTCGCGCTCGCCGGATCTCTTGGATCGTAGCCGGCGATCGTCTGCAGCAGCATTGCACAATCTTCGACAGTCCAGGTCATCGGGCCGGCATGGTCGAAGCTGAACGAGTTCGTATAGACCCCGCACCGGCTCACAAGGCCATAGGTCGGCTTCAGCCCGACGATTCCACACAGGGCGGCGGGGCCGCGGATCGAGCCGCCGGTATCGGAGCCGAGCGCGCCGGGGACGAACCCTGCTGCCACCGCGGCGCCAGAGCCGCTCGACGAACCGCCGGTGAAATGCTCGCGGTTCCACGGGTTGCGCGCCGGAGGCCAGGGCAGGTCGAATGACGGTCCGCCATGCGCAAATTCATGGGTCGCGAGCTTGCCGGTGAAGATGGCGCCCGCGTCGTAGAGCTTTTTGACCGTCGTCGCGTCCTCGGCGGGAACCGTGTCGAGGCAGACCCTGGAATGGCCGGTCGTGCGGATGCCTGCGGTCGAATAGATGTCTTTCAGTGCGAACGGGATGCCGTGCATCGGGCCACGGTAATTGCCCCCCACGATCTCTCGCTCGGCCTTGCGCGCTTGATCGAGCGCCCACTCGGCGGTCAGCAACAAGTATGCGTTGAGCTGCGGGTCGAGCGCTTCCGCTCGTCGGATCAGCGCGGTCGCCAGCTCGACCGGCGAAAGCTCCTTTCGCTTGATTAGCTGCGCCGCTCCGGCAATTGTCAGAAAGGCGAGATCATCAACCATCTCGTGCACTCCGCCTTTGTTTTACGCCGGAGTCGCGACCGAGAGCCGGCCGACCACCTTATGGCGCTCGATCAGGCGCGCGACGAGCCCCGATTTCTTCGCCTCTTCGACAAAATCATGCAGAAACGCGGCGCCGGCGGAATTGGTCCGTGCCGTGCCGACCGCCTGCTGCACAGCGGTGAACTGCCCGTCGAGAATGCGCGCACCGGGTAATTTTTCGAGATCCGACAGCAATCCCGGCCGCAAGCCGGCGAGCGCGTCCATCTTGTCGTCGACGAATTGCTTGAACGCAGCCCCGCCGCCGCCCTCGGAGCGCACGACTGCAGCATGCTTGATGTTGCGGGCGAGCCACAAATCATAGGCGCTGCGGGCAGACACCGCGATGCGCACGCCGGGCTGGTCGACATCGGCGATGTTCTTCAATCGCGAGCCATCTGGTACCAGATAGGTCGCTTCGATCTCGACATAGGCGGGCGTGAAGGCGATCTTCTCGGCGCGCTGCGGCTCCGCGCCAATGAGACCGATGTCCCAGACGCCGGTTCCCGCCGCATCTGCCAGCTCGCCCGGTCGCGCATAGGGGACGTACTGTACTGGCACCCCGAGGCGCGTGGCGATTTCGAGCGCCATATCTGGCGCCACACCCTCGGGATCGCCTGACGGGGTGCGTCCGCTCACCAGCAAGAAATTGCCCATATTGATCGCGGCGCGCAGCGTGCCGGTCGGAGCAAGCTCGGATACGACGTCTTGAGACATGGGTCAGTCCGGGATAGTGGCGTTAATCGAGCCAGTTTGAATCATTTGCGTCGGAGAGGCACGTAAAATTTTGCATTGGAAGACCGTCGAGGGCTCCGACGCAGCATTGCGCAGGTTGCTTCCGGACTGCCGATGAGGCGCGTGAGTGGAAGAACATGACCGACAAACAGGCGCCAGCGCATCCGCCAGGACATGGAGCGCGCCGAAGATCGACTTCAGCGCCGGCGGTCGACCGGCGTCAATCTCTAACGCACCAAGTTGCGGTTTTCGATTGCAGGCTGGGGATTTCTCCCTTTGCGACCCGGGACGCGCCGTTCAGAATGGGACGGCAAGCTAATTGAATTTCATTACACTGCGTCTTTGCAATGTCGGCTTCGTTAAATGAACGTCCCTAGAACCGTTAAAGGATCATTGAACATTTCCTCTAACGGGCAGCGCGAAGCTCTCATCACAGCTGTGGATAACTCTGTTGAAAAATGGGCGTGCATCGAGCCGCGAGCCGACCGTTGTTCGCCTTCCGAAACTTTGTATAAAATCCTACCAACCTATAAGGGGCTGATCATATTAGTATTTCGCGAAAGCTCATTATTTTCTCGTAAGCTAGGTAAGTGTCCCACGATTGTCATATTTTATGTGAAAAATCGCTACTGCCCCGAAAGGACCGCTACGGCCCTACTCGTTAACCGTGAGCGCGTAATGGGCGGTAGCGCTCGCTATCCCCTCACTTTTGGGGTAATGACGACGCCGGCATAGCGCTCGAACGGCCTGACCAGGGTCTGGGTGTCCTTATCGCCGCGACATTCGTTGATCACCGTCTGAAACAGCTGGCTAACCAAACCGACGTAGCCGAGCTTCATCCCTTCTTTCGCTCTGAATCGCGGCTGGCATCATCCCGCACTGGCACAGAGACTTCGCGCTTGGCTTCGTCCGCCTAGCTTCGCTAGGTTGCCTCGGAACAACGGCGCGAATTGGCAGGTTGATTATGGAATTCGGCATGTTTCACGAGTTTCCGTCACTGGCGGGTCGCACCGACAGCGAGGCCTTCGACGAGGCGATGGAGCAGGTCGATGCGGCCGAGCAGTTGGGGCTCGATGTGATGTGGCTGGCCGAACTCCATTTCGAGCCGCGGCGATCGGTCTTGTCGGCGCCGCTCAGCATTGCCAGCGCAATTGCTGCACGCACCCGCCGCATGAAGATCGGCATTGCCGTCCAGGTTCTGCCGCTGTGCCACCCGCTGCGGCTGGCCGAGGAAGCAGCGACAGTCGATCAGCTGAGCCGTGGCAGACTGATCTTCGGCGTCGGGCGCAGCGGCGTGGCCCAGACCTACGAGGCCTACGGCGTCTCTTACGCGGAGAGCCGTGACCGCTTCCGCGAGATCCTCGACATCATCGAGCAGGCTTGGACCAAACCGAGCTTCTCCTACAGCGGCAAGTATCACAGCTTCAACGAGGTCGCGGTAGTGCCAAAGCCGTACCAGAAACCGACCCCGCCCATTCGCATCGCCGCCAGTACCCCCGACACCTTCCCGGCGATCGGCCGGCGCGGCACCGCGATCTTTGCTTCGGTGCGCCACACCACCTGGTCCGACCTTGCAAAGCAAATCGAGAGCTATCACGACGCCTGGGAAGCGGCGGGACATCCCGGCCGTGGCCAGGTTTTTGTTTCAGCGCCGACCTATCTCGCCGAGACCGAGGAGCGTGCCTGCACCGAGCCCAAGGAAAGCATCATGCATTTCTATCGCGAGCAGGCGAACCTGCTCGAAGGCGCGGCGCGATTGGTCGACCGGGAGACTGCGGCGCGCCGCATGCGGCGCGTCAATCAGCTGCGGAGTATGCGTTATGAGGATGGCTTGTCTAACCACGCGCTGGTCGGCACCCCCGCCACGGTCGCCGACAAGCTTTCTGCACTGCAGCAAGAGATCGGGCTGAGCGGCATTCTGGCCGAGCTGAATTGCGGCGGCCGCGTTCCCCATCAGCAAGTGCTGAGAGCGATGCAGCTGCTGTGCGAGGAAGTCAAACCCGGCTTTGCCATGTGAAGTAATTTCGCTTTTCAACCACTGATCAGTTTCGCCACAAATTCCGGTACGATCTGACTGGCCGGGCCGTAAATACGTTCGACAAAGAGGTTCGCGCTTTGCGAGGGTTCGAGGTTGAGTTCGACCGTGTGGGCGCCGGCGCGGCGGGCTTCTTCGACAAAGCTCGCGGCCGGCTCGACACTGCCGGACGTGCCGATCGAGACGAATACCTTGCACTTGGCGAGCACCTGATAGATCGCATCGAGGCGCAATGGCATCTCGCCGAACCAGACGACATGCGGACGCAATTGGCCCTCGATCGCACAGATCGGGCAGCCCTCATTACCGGTCAGATCGTCATACCAGACGGTTACCTTGCCGCAGGCGATGCAGCGCGCCTTCAAGAGCTCGCCATGCATATGGACCACGGCCCGCGATCCGGCGCGCTCGTGCAGATCGTCGATGTTCTGTGTCGCGATCATGACCTCGCCAGGCCGGACCGCTTCGAAATTGGCCAATGCCTCGTGCGCGGCGTTCGGAAGCACGGAGGGATGTTGCAGTTGACGCCGGCGCGCATTGTAGAAAGCGTGCACGCGCGCCGGGTCGCGCGCAAAGGCTTCGGGCGTCGCCACCTCTTCTAGGCGCACGCTCGCCCAGATCCCATCGGCGTCGCGGAAAGTCGCAAGACCGGCTTCCTGCGAGATGCCGGCGCCCGTCAAGACCAGGATGCTGGGGGTCTCGGGCCAGAAATTGCGCATGCTTCTCATCGTTTCCTCTAAACGTGAGCCGCGTTCAATCCTCGCGGTCCACGTATTCGGGCACCCTGTAATATACCCAGATCAGGTTCGCCAACAGCACCGCCGCGGTGACGAGGAACACCCAGCGCAACCCGAAGGCGGCCGCGACGGCGCCGCCGCTCAGAGGTCCCAGAGAATTGCCGAGAAACATCGCCGATGCGGTAATCCCGTAGACTGTGCCGCGCTCGGCCCGAGGGACGAGCCGGCCGACCAGCGCATTGGCGGTCGGCAGGATGCCGCCAATGAACAGCCCGACCCCAAAGCGCTGCACGGTGAAGAGCCAGTAACTGGTTGTGAAAGCCTGCGGCAAGGTCGTCAGGGTTGCGCTCAACAGGCAGATCAGCAATACCCGGCGATAGCCGATCACGTCACTTCGGTTGCCGAGAAAGGGCGCCGAGATGACGTTGGCGAGTCCGGTAACCGAGAAGGCGATGCCGCTCAGGGTCGCAAGATCGGGACGCGCGCCGACCAGCTCTTGGACGAACAGACTCACAACCGGCTGCACCGTGCGTACTCCGAATTGCGCCATCAGCAGCACGAAGAACAATGCCAACAGCGTCGAGGAAGTCGCTACAGCGATCAAGCTACTGAGGATCGATCGACCGCTGTGCGTCTTAGGCGGGGCGACGAAACGCTCGTGCACTGCGAACCAGACGAGCACCATCGATAAGAGAATCGTTGCGGACGTACAATAGAACGGAATGCGGTAGCTGCCGGTCAGATCCGCCAAGACGCCTCCGATCAGCGGCCCTACCAGTGAGCCGACGAGTTGGCCGGTGCTGAGCCAGCCGAGGGCATAGCCGAGCCGCCCCTCGGGAACTTGGCTCGCCACCAGCGCGATCGCCGCGCTGGAAAATCCGGCGAACACCCCCATCAGCGCGCGGAATGCGAAGAACTGCCAGACAGTCGCGGCCACCCCCATCAAGGCGGTGAACACACCAATTGCAAGGCTCGAGCGCAGCAACATCAGCTTGCGGCCATGGCGATCGGCGACCCGTCCCCAAACGGGCGACGCGAACGCCGCGACAAAAGATGTGACGCCATTGAGAACTCCCGCCCACATGGCGACCGCGCTCGCCGTCTCGACCCCGAGCTCCGGCAGCAACAACGGCATGATTGGGCTCAGCACCGAGAACGCCATGGTCATGATGAATTGAATGCCGACCATGGCGCACAAGGTGCGCCGCCATTGCCGCGCGCCAGTCTCCTCCGGCGCGGGCATGCTCTGGTCCCGGATCGCGCCGGTGCGTTCTTCGGCCATACTGCTCACTCATCCTTTCCGACTAAGCCCTCCGGGTCGTTACCCTAGCGGGCTCCCGGTACACTGCAATTTGCGTGCGAGCGTGAGGCCGCGGACATCGGCTGAACGTCGAGCGGATCAGCCGCACCCTGTTACGTCCCGAGAAATTTAGTAAAAATTAACCGTAGGACATTCGCACACCCGTGCCTTACAGTGTCTGCAAGCCCTCGCGGAAGGGGCTGTCTTGAACGGGAGGGTTGGGGTGATGGCGGCGATCGAAACCGTACAGCGCATCGCCTGGTGGAAAGAGCCCACCAAAGATCAGTGGTACGCCTGGTGGGCGGCCTGGCTCGGCTGGACCTTGGACGCCTTCGACTTCACGGTTTTCCTGTTGATCATGGCGCCGATCGCCAAGGAATTCGACGTGCCGCTGACCGCCGTCGCTTTTGTCCTAACGATCACCTTGTGGATGCGCCTCGTCGGTGCTGTCGGGGCGGGCTGGCTCGCCGACCGGATAGGGCGCAAGACGCCGCTGATGATCTCGATCGCCTGGTACTCGGTCAGCAACTTTATTGCCGGGTTTTCACCGACCCTATGGTTTCTGCTGCTGTTCCGCGCGCTGCTGGGCATCGGCATGGGGGCCGAATGGCCGGTCGGGGCGGCACTCGTAATGGAAACCTGGCCGGTGCGCTCGCGCGGCTTGATGAGCGGCGTTCTGCAAGCCTCGGGCAACCTCGGCTTTCTATTGTCGAGCATTATCTACGGTCTGTTCTATGACTACATCGGCTGGCGTGGCATGCTGTGGCTCGGGATTCTGCCGGCCTTCGCGATCATCTACATTCGCATCTACGTCAAGGAACCCCCGGTTTGGGTCGAGAACCGGCGCCGCCAGCGCGCCGAGAAGCGGGAGATGCGCACCCCGTTCTTCGCCCTCTTCAGGCGGGGCATTCTGGGCAACACACTGGGCGCGTGCTGGTTCATGGCGGCCGCCTTCATCACTTACTACTCGATCAATTCACTGTTTGCCGCGCACCTGCAGACCGATCTGCGCCTGAGCACGGCGATGATCGCGACGCCGATCGCTATCGCCAACCTTCTGGCGTTCCTGTCGAGCGCCACCTGCGGCTGGTTTTCGGACCGCATCGGCCGGCGTTGGGCGATGATCATTCCCGCGCTGTTCGTGATCCCATTGGCGCCGTTCTACCTGTTCAGCGACAATATCGCTGTGATCGCAGTGGCCTTCGCCTTGCAAGGCCTGGCCGGCAGCGGCGGCATGTTCGGCCAAGTCCCCAGTTCGCTGAACGAACGTTTCCCGACCGAAGTTCGCGCGACGGCTGCCGCCTTCTGCTATCACCAGGGTGCGATCTGGGGAGGATTTTGCGCGCCGATCCTGGCCTATTTCGCGACCACCTGGCAGCTCGGCCTGGCGATACCAATGCTGGTCGGAACAGTATTCGGGGCAGCCAACTTCATCATTGCGCTTCTGCTGGCCCCGGAGACCAAGGGCAAGGAGATGACGCCTGAACTGGTGTTGGCCTGACCAGAGTGGCGCTCGCTGGCGTAGCGCCTGGCGAGCGCGATTGTCGCAGATCGGCATCGACACGTCCTGCACGTGCGGCAAATTCGCATGACATTGCGGCAGGGGGCCCATACAGTGGTCGCTGCGCTTGAACGAAACGAACGGGGAGGGGCGTTATGGCGGCGGCCGACGAGACTGTAAACACCATCCCATGGTGGCGGGAGCCGACCAAAGATCAATGGTTGACGTGGGTGGCGGCGTGGCTGGGCTGGACGCTCGACGCTTTCGACTTCACGATCTTCCTGTTGATCATGGTGCCGATCGCACAGGAATTCAACGTTCCGCTGACCGAAGTCACCGCCGTCTTCACGCTGACATTGTGGATGCGGCTCGTCGGAGCGACCGCTTCGGGGTGGTTAGCGGATCGGATCGGCCGCAAGACGCCGCTGATGATCTCGATCGCGTGGTACTCGGCCTGCAATTTCATCGCCGCGTTTTCCCCGGCCTTCTGGTTCCTGTTCCTGTTCCGCGCGTTGCTCGGCATCGGCATGGGGGCGGAATGGCCGGTCGGCGCCGCTCTGGCGATGGAGAACTGGCCGCAGCGCTCGCGCGGCTTGATGGGCAGCATTCTGCAAGCCTCGTGGGGGCTGGGCGCGGTGCTTTCGAGCGCCGCCTACGGCCTGCTTTACACCTCGATCGGCTGGCGCGGCCTGTTGGCGATCGGCGTGCTGCCGGCGTTCCTGGTCCTCTATGTGCGAAAGTTCGTCCACGAACCGCCAGTGTGGCTTGAGAATCGCCGGCTGCAGCGCACCCAGCACCGCGAGGTCCGCCTCCCGCTGCTCAAAATCTTCAAGCGAAACATGCTCGGCAACACCTTGACCGCCTGCTGGATGATGGCCAGCGCCTTTGTCATCGGCTACTCGATCGGTGGCTTGTTTCCCTCCTATCTGCAGAAGGACCTGCATCTGAGCCCCGGGCTGGTGGCATTGCCGGTCTTGTTGCAGAGCCTGGTGTTCTTCCTGTCGGGGTCGCTGTGGGGCTGGTTCGCCGACCGCATCGGTCGCCGCTGGGCGATCATGCTGACCTGCGCCCTAACGATCCCGGTCGCACCGCTCTACCTGATGACCACCGATTACACGATGATCGTAATTTTCTTTGCCCTACAGGGGCTGTTCGGCGCCGGCGGCATGCATGTCCAATATCCGCACTACCTGGCCGAGCGGTTCCCGACCGAGGTACGGGCGACCGCCGGCGGGTTCGTCTATCACCAGGGGGCGATCTTTGGTGGCCTGGTGGGGCCCGGCCTGACCTATCTCGCGGTCAACATGCAGCTCGGCTTTGCGACCCCGATGCTGATCTCGACGACGGTTGCCTGCGTCAGCCTGCTCCTCGCGATGGCCGTCAGCCCGGAAACTCGAGGCAAGGAGCTGGTGGCGGATCTGGTGGTGGCCTGATCGCGACAGCGGCACAACAAAACTAAACAACATCAATATTACGTCGAATTTTAGAACAGGAGGTGCGGTATGACGGTAGCGGTTACCGACACGAAACCCATTCCGTGGTGGAAGGAGCCGACCAAGGATCAATGGCTGGCCTGGGTGGCTGCTTGGCTGGGCTGGACCTTGGATGCTTTCGATTTCACGATCTTCCTCTTGATCATGCTGCCGATCTCGCAGGAATTCGGCGTGCCGCTGACTGACGTCGCCGTCGTCTTCACGGTCACGTTGTGGATGCGTCTTGTGGGGGCTGTCAGCTCGGGCTGGCTCGGCGACCGCGTGGGCCGCCGCCTTCCGCTGATGATCTCGATACTGTGGTATTCGATTTGCAATTTCATTGCGGGCTTCTCTCCGACGTTCTGGTTCCTGTTTGTGTTTCGCGCGCTCTTGGGATTTGGTATGGGTGCCGAATGGCCAGCCGGCGCGGCCTTGGCGATGGAAAGCTGGCCGATCCGCTCACGCGGTTTTATGAGCGGGGTATTGCAGGGATCGTGGGGCCTCGGGTTCCTGCTGTCCAGCGCCGCCTATGGACTGCTTTACACCTCGATTGGCTGGCGCGGGCTGCTGTGGCTCGGCATTTTGCCGGCATTGACAGTGGTTTATGTGCGTTACTTCGTCAAAGAGCCGCCGGTTTGGGTGGAGAACCGCCGGCGCCAACGCGAGGAAAAACGCGAGGTCCGGATGCCGCTCTTCAGCATTTTCAAGCGCGGAATGATCGCCAATACAGCGTTGGCTTGCTGGTGGATGGCAGGCGGCCTGGTGACGTATTACTCGATCAATGGGATGTTCGCCACGCATCTGCAAAAGGATCTGGGCCTCAGCCCGGCACTGATTGCCACACCGATCATCTTCGCCAACCTGGTGGTCTTCCTGTCGAGCGGGTTCTGGGGCTGGGCGGGCGACCGTATAGGCCGGCGCTGGGCGATGATCATTCCCGGACTACTCGGGATCCCGGTGGCCTTCTGGTATATGCTCAGTGACAACTTCACGATCATCGCGATCGGTTTTGTCTTGCAAGGAGCGCTCCTCGGCGGCGGCGCCGGCAGCCAGGTGCCGTCCTACATGACAGAGCGCTTTCCGACCGAAGCGCGGGCAACGGCCAGCGCCTTCTGCTATCACCTGGGGACAATCTTCGGAGGTATTGTGCCGCCGGTGATCACCTATTTCGCCGTCGACCACGGTATGGGGTTCTCGATCCCGATGCTGATTGGTTGCGTCATTGGCGGGGCCAGCTGGTGCTTGGCGCTCTACCTCGGTCCCGAGACGAAGGGCAAGGACATGGTGCCGGACCTGGTGCTGGCCTGACGCGGGTGCGACTACGAGCCGCGGCGGCGGGCAGCGAGTGCTTCGCCGTGACGCAGGCAGCAGGTAAAATTGATGTGACTAGAAATTAATCAAAAAAAACAAGAGACAAGCGCGCAATGCTCCTCTACTTTCCCTGCAGGGCTCTTTGAAGGAGTCTGCTTGAACAGGGAGGCGAGGGGAATGGCGGCGGTCGAGACAACAAAAACAATCCCCTGGTGGAAAGAGCCAACCAAAGACCAGTGGTATGCCTGGGTAGCGGCGTGGCTCGGCTGGGTGCTCGACTCGTTCGACTTCACCGTCTTCCTGTTGATCATGGTGCCGATCGCCAAGGAGTTCGACGTCCCGCTGACGGACGTTGCGATCGTCTTCACCTTAACCTTGTGGATGCGTCTCGTCGGGGCGACGGCTGCCGGCTGGATGGCCGACCGGATGGGTCGCAAAAAACCGCTGATGATCTCGATTGCCTGGTTCTCGGTCTGCAACTTCATTGCCGGGTTCTCGCCAACCTTCTGGTTCCTTCTCTTGTTCCGCACCTTGCTCGGCATTGGGATGGGTGCCGAATGGCCGGCCGGCGCCGCGTTGGCGATGGAGCAGTGGCCGCAGCGCTCGCGCGGCTTCATGAGCGGCGTGTTGCAGGGCTCCTGGGGTCTCGGCTTCCTGCTGTCGAGCGCCTGCTACTGGCTGCTGTTCGACCGCTTCGGCTGGCGCGGCATGCTGTGGATCGGCATCCTCCCGGCGCTGGCGATTGTCTATGTTCGCTACTTTGTCAAAGAGCCGGAAGTCTGGGTCGAGAACCAGCGCCTGCAGAAGGCGCAAAACCGCAGGGTCAAAGTGCCGCTCGCCGCGATCTTCAAGCGCGGCATCGTCGGCAATATGCTCAACGCTTGCTGGTTCCAGTGCGCCGGCTTTGTCACCTATTACTCGATCAACGCGCTGTTCGCGACGCATCTGCAAAAGGATTTGAACCTCAGCACCGCGCTGATCGCGACGCCGCTGATCCTGTCGAACCTGCTCGTGTTTCTCGCCAGTTCGAGCTGGGGAGTGGCGTCGGATCGGATCGGCCGACGGTGGGCGATGATCATCCCAGCGCTCATCTCGATGGTGATCGTGCCAATCTACTTGCTGTCGTCGGATACATTGGTAATCGTGGGCGGTTATATCGCGATCGGGTTGTTCGCCGGTGGTGGCATGTACGGCCAGGTCCCGGCCTATCTGAATGAACGCTACCCGACCGAGGTTCGCGCTACGGCGTCGGCGTTCAGTTACCATGTCGGCGCGATTGCCGGCGGGCTGGTGCCGCCCATCCTGACCTACTTCGCGAGCAGCCCATCCTGGAACCTTGGTTTCGCCATCCCGATGCTGATCGGAGCGATGTTCGGGCTGGTGAACTTCGTCGTCGCGCTGTTGCTCGGTCCGGAAACAAAGGACGTCGAGATGGTGCCCGACCTCGTCGTTGCCTAACACGGGCGGGGGTGCGCTTCATGGCCGACGGTCACGGCATCGTGAAGTTGAAAAATGATCGCGACATGCTCGCGTACCTATCGTACAGTAGGCGTAAGGCTTCCTGACGGGAGCGATCGTGGACAGGGAGGTGTGAGCGATGGCGGCCGTCGAGACAGTGAGGAACATTCCGTGGTGGAAGGAGCCGACCAAGGACCAATGGTATGCCTGGTGGGCGGCATGGCTGGGCTGGACCCTCGACGCATTCGATTTCACCGTGTTCTTGCTGATTATCAAGCCGATCGCGGATGAATTCCACGTACCGACAACCGAAGTTGCCATCGTCTTTACACTGACTTTGTGGATGCGGCTCGTCGGAGCGGTCGCCTCCGGCTGGCTCGCCGACCGGATCGGTCGCAAGACGCCGCTGATGATCTCGATCCTCTGGTATTCTATTTGCAATTTCATCGCCGGGTTTTCACCGACCTTCGTGTTTCTGTTGATCTTCCGCACATTGCTCGGCATCGGCATGGGTGCGGAATGGCCAGCAGGCGCTGCGCTGGCTATGGAAACCTGGCCACAGCGCTCGCGGGGCTTCATGAGCGGGGTTTTACAAGGCTCGTGGAGCATCGGCTTCTTGCTGTCGAGCCTGATCTACGGTCTCTTCTTTGACTCCATCGGCTGGCGCGGCATGTTGTGGGTTGGCGTCCTGCCCGCCCTGTCGATCATTTACGTCCGCTATTTCGTCAAGGAGCCCGAGGTCTGGGTGAAGAACCGGCAACAGCAGCGTGCCGAAAAGCGCGAGGTCCGTGCCCCGCTGATCAGGATTTTCCAGCGCGGGATGCTCGCAAACACGCTGTTGGCCTGCTGGTGGATGGCAAGCAATTTTGTCCTCTACTATTCGATCTGGTCGCTGTTTGCGACGCACCTGCAGCAAGACCTGAAGCTGACCGCAATGGGAACGGCGGTGCCATTCATGCTCGCCAACATCCTGAGCTTCCTCGGCATGTGCTGGTGGGGTTGGACGGCCGACATCATTGGGCGCCGCTGGGCGATGATCATCCCGGCCGCGATCGCGATTCCGATCGCGCCGCTGTACCTGTTCACCGGCAGCGAATTCTGGATCACGGTCGGCTTTGGCCTGCAAGGCGCATTCGGCGGCGCTCTTTACAGCCAGCTACCCAGCTACCTCGCGGAGCGCTTTCCCACCGAGGTGCGCGCAACGGCGAGCGCCTTCTGCTACCATCAGGGCGCGATATTCGGTGGCCTCGTGGCGCCGATCCTCGCGTTCTTCGCAGTGAATTTCAACTTGGGCTACGCCATTCCGATGCTGGTCGGGACGGTCGTCGCGGCCGCCAGCGTCGTCATCTCATTGCTGCTCAGCCCAGAGACCAAGGGCACGGTTCTCGTGGCCGAACTGTCCGTCGCTTGATCTTGAGCCCCGGCGTCCGCGCCGGGGCTAAACCCTTCTCGAAGCCGGTGCTATTTGCGGCCCGGCGCGCTCTCGGCCCAACGCTGCATCAAGGTGTTCGAGGGGCGGGTTTCGTCGAGGAGCTTTTTGGCGGATTCGACGCCGGCGACCGGCAAATCCTTGGGGTCGAGCAGCCCGATCTGCACCAGCACGCTCGCCTGATCCCAATAGATATGCTCGTGATAGAGCTTGTCGCCACGGAAATTGACGATCGCAACCGTCGGCACCTCGACATAGCGTCCGGTCGGAGGCACACCCGGCAACATCCAGTCGATCTCGACATCGTGGGTAAAGCAGACCAGCATCTCGTCGACAAGGCGGTCGGCGCCGATCGTTCGGGAAATCGGCACCAGCTTGATGTCGGCGGGGCATTTCGGGATGAAGTGGTGTGCGTAAAAGCGCGAAAGATCCCGCTGCCCGACCCCTCCCGTCATGACGGGGATGTGGTTGACATAGGGCTCGGTCACCATCGTTTGCATCGTTGCAGCGACATCGCGTTTGACGAACTCGTAGGTGGTATGCTGCTCCCACAGCGCTTCGAGGTCGTAATGCGGCCCCATGACTTGGCGCAGCAACGCGATCGAGCGCGAATGCGCAAGACCGGCCGACGCTCGGTCGTAATTCGGGCTGCTCTTGCGGTCGAAGCCGGGAGCGGCGCCGGGATATTCATAAATCGCGACATCCGGGCGGCTGGAAAAGGCCTGCTTGATCCGCATAACCGCTTCGGGTGGGATCGCAGGGTCTTTCTCGGCAAAGTGCACGACGAGCGGACAGGCGATCCGGGAAACCGGATTGAGTCCGAAATCGTTGCCGAAGCCGTAGTAGGAAATTGCGCAGTCGACACCGGCTTCGGCCGCGGCGAGACAGGCGAGCTTGCCCCCGAGGCCGAAGCCGAGTGCACCAACTTTGCCGGTACATTCACCGCGGCTCCGTAGCGCCGCGACGGAGGCGACGACATCTTCGGCTCCCTTGGCCACCGCGAATGCCTCGGGACACAGCACGACATATCCCTCAGCAGCGTAAAATTCGCTGAGCTCACAAAGCTCCCGGTCGTGATCTGCGATGTCATGGAAAATCACGAGCCCCGGACCGCTCGCGGCTTCCGGTACGGCGAAATAGGCGCGAAACCCACTCCTGCCAGCCGCGATGCTGATAAAACCCCCTGACATGCTCGCCTCCGCCCATTTGCCATTTTACGGCATTCTATAGAGCAATCGCAGCGGCGTCACAGGGCGCCTCGGGTTGCGAGGAGCCCTGTGCCGGGGCCGGCCTAGCGGTCAATGCAGAAGGTGATCAGATTTGGTTCGGCCGGTATCATCCTGCTCGCCGTCGGCTACCGAGCGCGACGTGGTGAGCCCGACCGTGTACGAGCAGCCGGGCCAGCTGCCGATTGCCCGGCTGTCGGTGCCGTTCGCCCCGCGCGGCGTCGTTCCCGAGGGTAGCGGCGGCGGGGTCGGCGACCATCCGAGCTCGCTGGCGCAGCTCGTGATCGAGATCGCCCAGCTATGCAACAGCTCATGGTCCGCCGTGTATTCGATCCCGAGATCCGTCGTCAGCGGCGTGCAGCAATTGGCGCCGGGAAGTCCGAACTGCTGCAAGGCCAACAAACTTACTTCGGCCCGGTTGTTGACCAGGATTTTCGACAGCTCAGGTAACTATTAAATGATAATTTGTGAGATGATGTTTTCGATTTGTCTTAAGAGATAAAAAGTATTTACGTCTGTAGTGGCCTCATTACGAATATAATATTAGGAATCTGCAGTATAACCGTTCACAATTTGCAAGATAAATTTGGCTAACAAAGCTGATTTTGAGGGCCCGACCCAAATTGGATTCCATCTTCACAACGGCTTACCGTCGCCCCGGCGAAAGCGGGGGTCCAGGGCAACCGCTGAGCCCTGGCCCGCCCTGGATTCCCGTTTTCGCGGGAATAACGAGAAGGGAGCGGTGGCTCGTTGAGATTTCTGGATTCGTTCTTGGTCAGGCTCTAAGGCCGCTTCTGGAGGGTCCTGCGCGCTTCGATCAGAGCTTTTGCGGTGCGCAGCTCGCCCCCAGTTCGATCGAGAGTCTTCATGGCTTCGTTGATGTCGCAGCCTTCGAGCAGCAACAGCGCGAGCTTTACGCTCCCCTTCGCCCGCTCGAGCGCGTCGCGCACCTCTTCGCGCCGCCGTCCTGACAGCTCGATCAGGATCTTTTCACTGCGCTGCACGAGCTTCTTGTTCCCCGCGTGCAGGTCGACCATCAGCCCCTCATAGACCCGCCCAAGCCGGATCATCACCAGCGACGACAGCACATTGAGCGCGATCCGTTGCGCGGTGCCGGCTTTCATGCGGGTCGACCCGGCTATCGGCTCTGGGCCCGTATCGAGCCAGATCGGATGTTCTGCGTTTTCGAGGATGGGTGTGTTCCGGTTGTTGGCGATCCCAACGGTCAGTGCGCCCCGCTGTTTGGCCTCTTGAAGACACGCCAAGGTAAACGGCGTCGTCCCGCTTGCCGCGACAGCGATCAGCACGTCCCTTGCGTCAATGGAGTGGCGCCGCACCAGCCCGACGGCTTCCTCGCTTTCGTCCTCGGCCCCTTCCACGGCTTGGATCAGCGCTTCCCGTCCGCCGGCGATGAGCAACAGCAAACGATCTTGCGGCCAGCTGAAGGTCGGCATCAGCTCCGCACCATCCTGAACCGCCAGCCTCCCGGAGGTCCCGGCGCCGGCATAGACGAGCCGACCCCCCTCCCGCATCCGGGGTTCCATCGCGAGCACGGCCTCCTCTAGAGCGGGCCGCGCGGCCCGCACCGCGGCCACCGCCGAAAATTGACCCTCGATCATCGCGTCCAGGATGTCGGCGGGACTCCACAGATCGATCGCGGTATAGCGGGGGCTGTGACGTTCGGTATCCATGGCGCGGCTCAGACACCACGTTAAACACCACAGGTTAACGTTTTCAGTCGGCTGGGCGTTAATCGCGCCTGGCTGTAGTAAAGTGGAAGCACCGCTATTGGCCGGGTGAACGCAGGTTGCCGTGCGGTTCGTATTCGCGGACCTGCAGGGAGCCGAGTACGCGATCGAGATCGCTCGCTTCGACCGCGCGGCCGTCCGTATGGCACATGCTGGCGTGGATCACATAGGTATAACCTTCGCGCCATCGCGGCCCGCGCTTTTCGACAGCCCGGCAATCGCTCGAGCCCGTCGAAAACGTCATGGCGCTCAGGTCGCCGCTCTCGGTGAAGTTACGCCAGTTGTTTCCCTCTCTCGTCATTTGGTTCATGTCCGGGAAATCCTCGCGTAAATCGCTATACCCGGATTCTACAAAACATCCCCGGTGCTGATGACCGATAGCGCTGACATAAGTAGGGTCGAAGACTATGACATCGGCTTCGATCTTCAGATTGCCGATATTGGTCATCACCAGATCATGGGCAATTCGGCAATTCGATATTTGGATGGAGGGATTTCCCTGCGGCAGCCCGATCGCCGCCGGATTCAGCGAGGGGCCGGCTTTGCAAGCGCTTGCAGCGCCGGAAGCTATTCTCGAGTCACTGCACGGGATATCCGGCCATTTACTTTCCTCGACTCTCGGGTTCCCGAGATAGGGACTCCATTTCTTCGAGGGCGGGGTGATCGGCGGCGCGGTGACCGTGACATCCGGCAGGGGGAGGCTCGGCGGGTCGGCGCCGACGGCGTCTGGTTGCGGGCCGGCAAGGGCCACGAGGACAATGAACCCAGCCAGTGCACCGGTTGTTCGCATCGCGACACTCTAAGGTTCGATCGACACCCTCGCGATGATATGTCAAAAATCCGCGGAACAGGCCGGCGTGAAAGCGGCTTCCGGTCGCCTCAGTTTGCTCCGCCGCCGGGGCCCGTTACCGCAACACATGCGGCCATCCGGTCGGGTGCGGGGAAGCGCGGCTCGGGCACGGTGACGCGACAACCGGCCATCCGGCGGGCGCAGCGCGGCGCGAAGCTGCAGCCCTGTGGCAGGCGCCGCAGGTCGGGAGGGCTGCCGGGGATTGCGTCGATTGCACGCTCGCGCGGCTGGCCGTGCACCGTCGAAGCGAGAAGGCCCGCCGTATAGGGGTGCGCCGGTGCACCCAACACCTGAGCGACGGGGCCGCTTTCGACGATGCGGCCGGCATACATCACCGCGACCCTGTCGGCGATTTCGGCGGCGACACCGAGATCGTGCGTGACGAAGATCATGCCCATGCCCAGTTCGCGCTGCAGCCGCCGCAACAGGATCAAGAGCTGAACCTGCACCGTCGCGTCGAGCGCCGTCGTCGGCTCATCCGCCAATAAAAGGCGAGGGTTGCAGGAAAGCGCCATTGCGATCATCGCGCGCTGGCGCAGACCGCCGGAGAGTTCATGCGGGTAGGCGTCGAGCCGCCGTTCGGCCGACGGGATTCGCACCAGCTCGAGCAATTCGAGGGCGCGCGCCCGTGCCGCGCGCCGGCCGCAGCCGATATGGCGCCGGACTGTTTCGCCGATTTGCTGGCCGACCGTGTACACCGGATCGAGGGCCGTCATCGGCTCCTGAAACACCATCGCAACGAGGCCACCGCGCAGGTCGCGCAAAGCGCGTGACGGCATTGCCAGGACATCCTGACCATCGACGCGAACCATGCCCTCGATTCGGGTTCGCCGCGGCGGCAAGAGGCGCATCAACGCGCGCAAGGTCACGCTCTTGCCCGAGCCGGATTCACCGAGAATGCACAGTACCTCGCCGGCCCGCACCGTGAAACTGACCCCGTTCACCGCGTGCACGGCGGCTTCCCGGGTCACAAAGCGCACATTGAGGTCACGCACTTCGGCCAATGTAGCGGCCCCATCGGACGCCATGTCAGGCGTTCCCGAACCGGCTATGGCCGGAATGCGGGTCATGGATGTGGCAGGCGGCGACATGCGATTGCATCCCTTCCCAGGGACCCAGCACCGGATCGGCAGCCTCGCACACCGCTTCGGCGAACGGACAACGGGTGTGAAACCGGCAGCCGGAGGGAGGGTCGATCGGGTTTGGCGGATCGCCGGTGATCGGCGGCTCGTCGATCCGCTTCGCCGGGTCCATCGACGGCCGCGAGGCGAGTAGGGCGTGGGTGTAGGGGTGCAGCGGCCGCTCGAAGATCGCGTCGATTGGGCCGATCTCCACCACCCGGCCGAGATACATCACCAGCACCCGGTCGCTGATATATTGCACGACATTCAAATCGTGGCTGATAAAGACATAGGTCAGGTTGAATTGCCGCTTCAACGCGCGCAGCAGGTTCAGCACCTGCGCCTCGACCGATTTGTCGAGCGCGGAAACCGGTTCGTCGAGGATCACCATCCGCGGCCCGGTAGCCAAGGCGCGGGCTATGTTGACCCTTTGCTTTTGCCCACCGGAGAGCTCGTGCGGATAGCGCGGGCCGAAGAGGCTCGGATCGAGCCCCACCCGGCTCAACATATCGCGCGCGATATGCCGCGCCTCGTCTTTCTTCTTGCCCTGCACAAAGGGCCCAAACGCAACGGAATCGCGGACCGGCATGCGCGGGTTGAGCGAGGAATAAGAATCCTGGAAAACCATCTGCACCTGGCGGCGCAGGGCGCCCACTGCAATTCCCTCCGGGGCGCCTACCGCATCACCGTCGAACACCAGCTCGCCTCGATCAGGCGTCACCAGATGAAGCAGCAGCCGGGCAAGGGTGGATTTGCCGCAACCCGACTCGCCGACAATGCCCAAGGTCTCGCCCTTGCCGACAGTGAACGAAACTCCGTCCACGGCCTGCACCGATTTGCCGCTGCCCTTCACTGGGAAATGCTTGCGCAGATCGCGAGCGATCAGCATCGGCTGTTGCAAGCCGCCGCGGTCGCGCGGATCGAGGGGGAGGCCGGTTCGCATCGCTTCGACCCGGCTCTTACATCCGTACGCCCATTGCCGCGCGCAGCCCGTCGCTGACCAGATTGCAGCAGATCGAGGTGATAAAGATCGCCACGCCCGGCAGCGCGCAAACCAATGGCACGACATAGATCGACTGGCGCAAGGTGCTCAGCATCAGGCCCCAATCCGGTATCGGCGGGCGCACGCCGAGCCCGAGGAAAGAGAGACCCGAGGCCAAAAGGATACTGACGCTGATCAATGAGGAGGCGTAGATGAATACCGGTCCCAGCACATTGCCCAGCACGTGATAGCGAATGATCGTGGTCGTGCGTGCCCCGGTGGCGCGGGCGGCCTCGATGAAATCCAGTGATCGTATTTGTGTCGTCGCGGTTTCTGCGACGCGACACATCGGCGGGATGAACACCAGGGTCAGCGCCAGCATGCCGTTGGCCATGCCGCCGCCCATCGCGCCGGCGATCGCCACGGCCAGCAATACGGAAGGGAAGGCGTAGAACACATCCATCATGCGCATGATGGCGGTGTTGGTGCGGCCCCCGGCAAAGCCGCCGACCACGCCCAGCATCCCGCCGATCAGCGAGGCGATCAGCACCGGCACCACGCCCATCAGCAGAGACACCCGTCCGCCGTAGAGGAGTCGGGTGAGCATGTCCCGCCCGAGCTCGTCGGTGCCGAGCATGTGGCCACGCCAACCGAATGGTTTCAGCCGGCCGACAATGCTTTCCTTGTAAGGGTCGAACGGGGCAATAAGCGGCGCGAAAATCGCTGCCCATACGATCAGCAGCACGATTGCGGCGAATGCCAAGGTCACTGGATCGTGCCGCAGGCGATAGAACACCGACTGCCAATAGCCGCGCACCCGCGTCGCCGGCAGAGCCTGTTCTTCAAAAGTATCGAGAGGCTCGTCGAGGACGATCGTGTCGGTCATCAGATCGATCCTTCACCAAACACATCGTCACCCCCGCGAAAGACGAACGAGTTGGCAAGAATCATTCTGATGGACTTCATGCACGCCGGATGCGCGGGTCGACCAACGACTGCAGCAGGTCGACAATCAGATTGGTGGTGACGAAAACCAAAGACAGAGTGAGGATGGTGCCCTGCAATACCGGCACGTCGCGGTTGATGATCGCTTTGCTCAGCAGAAAACCGCTGCCCGGCCACGTGAATACCGTCTCGACCAGGATCGAGCCGCCGAGCAGATATCCGAACTGCAGCCCCATTACCGCCATGACCTGCGGCAACGAGTTCTTCAGGACATGGCGGGTCACGGCCCATTCCGTGAGGCCCTTGGCGCGGAGAGTTTGCACGAAATCCTGGTTGCGCACCTCCGCCACCGCGGCACGCGTCGTGCGGGCGAGAATGCCAATCGGGATCATTGCCAAGGTGATGACCGGCAAGACCAGGAATTTGGCGTTGCTCCATTGCAGGAGGTCGAAGCTGGTCGAGCCGTGCGGTCCCATGCCGGTCGCGGGCAGCAGCATGTATTGGACGGCAAAGAGAATTACCAAAACAATGCCCAGCCAATAATTCGGCAGGCTCACGCCGACCACAGCGGCACCGGTCACTACTCGGTCGATCCAACTCCCGGCGTACGAGCCGGCTACAGCGCCCATCACATAGCCAATAAAGAAAGCGATCGGCACCGCGAACATCGCCAGCAAAGCAGTGTTGGACAGCGCTTGTGATACTTCCAGAATGACCGGGCGCCGGGTTGAGATCGACATGCCAAAATCGCCTGTGACAACTCGGCCCAGCCAGATCAGGAACTGCACCGGCAACGGCTTGTCGAAGCCGTAGGCGTGTTTGACGATCGCGATGGTCTCAGCGGTGGCGTCGGGCGGCATGACCGTCTGCAGCGGATCGCCCGGAGCGATATAAACCAGAGAGAAGCACACGACGCTGACGCCAAACGCTATCGGGACGGCGTAGAGGACGCGGCGGAGGATATATTTGCCCACGCGGCCTCCAACCCGTTACGGCTCGACGCTGACCGGGGTCAAATCCTGAAACCAGCTCTGCGCCTGCACAAAGCCGTGAACCTTTGGCGACAACCCGCGCGGGTTGAGATCGTGCGCGACAAAGATCAGCGCCGCCTCCTCATTCATCGTCTCGTTGAGCTTGGTCAGCAATGCCAGCCGTTTTGCCGGGTCGAATTCGCCAAAGATCTGTCCGATCAGCTTGTCGACCTCAGGATTGCTGTAATGACCCCAATTGCTTCCCTTCGGCGCCCATGCCGTCGTCCAGACGTGGCGGATCAGCGCGTTGAACGGGTCCTGGGTCTGGCGGCTGACATTGATCGCGCTGTATTGCGGATATTTGTCGATGCCCTCACGCGCCACGGCAGTGAGCGCATTCCAATCCATCGTCTCGAGCGCCACCTCGAACCCAGCCGCCTCCATCTGCGATTTGACCAGCTCGTTCATCGGCAAGGGCTGCATCTGCCCCGACCCGGAGGTAGAGATCGCAAAGGTCACCGTGCAGGGCAGACAGCCCGCCTCTTTGAGCAATGCCCTCGCTTTTTCGGGATCGTATTTGTAGAGCAGCGGATGCCCGTAATACGGTGTCGACGGCGGAACCGTCGAGTAGCCTTCTAACATCAGGCCGTTCAGCAGCTCCTTCATATCTTCGCGATTGAGCGCGTAATTCGCCGCCTGGCGCACACGCTTGTCCGCAAACGGGCCCGCCACGAAGTTGAGCTGATAGGTCCAGTTGTGCGGGTAGACATTCGTCACGATCTGCATGCCGGCGGCTTTAAGCCGGTCGATGGCGTCCGGCGATGGCGCCTCGATCCAGTTCACCTGGCCCGAGAGCAGCGCAGCGGTGCGCGTCGAGGCTTCGGGCATCGGGATCAGCACCAGCCGGTCCTGCTTCGGCACCCGCGTCTTGTCCCAATATTCGGTATTCGGCACGAACTCCAGCCGCTGATGCGGAACCGCCCGGTCGTAGCGATAAGGGCCGGTGCCGGAGGGGCGCAACGCATATTCCGTCCAATTGTAATTGACCTCGTTGGCGCGGCACGGGCTGATCATCGGCACATAGCTGATTTCGTAAGGCCACAGCGAATCCGGGACTTTAGTGTCGAAGGCTACGGTGTGATCGTCGATCTTTTCGACACCGGCAAAATTGCCGAGATAGGAGCGTGCTTGAGCGAATTGCGCGGGATTGAATTGCGGCGCCTTGTCATTGGTCGAATAAGCGAGGTTCCAGACGACGTCGTCGGCCGTGAAGTCGCAGCTATCGTGCCACTTCACACCCTCGCGCAGTTTAAAGATCCAACGCTTCGGATTAGCCTCGTCGACTTGCCATTCGGTCGCGAGACCAGGTTTGATTTCTGTGGCCTTTTCCGGCTGCGACAGATCCCACAGCACCAGTGAATCGTAAAGGTTGTACCCGACGAACCGATAGCCCTCGAAGCCTTGGTCAGGGTTGCCGGTGGTGACTGGTAGATCGCCGGCGGTCATGCCGACGGTGAGCGTGCCACCGGCCTGCGCAGTGGCGCTGGACAGTGCCAGCACTAGGACGGTCAAAAATCGCTGGGCTAACGCGGTGCGTCCTTCGAGACGGCCGCGTCGCGGCCTCCTCAGGATGAGGAAATTGCTTGGTGCCATAAAAAAACCACCTCATGCTGAGGAGCGACTGAAGGGAGCGTCTCGAAGCACGCACGGCGCCAATGCAGCACGCCGCTAAGGCGCAACGGAAACCGGCGTCAGATCCTGAAACCAGCTCTGCGCCTGCACAAACCCTTGCACTTTGGGCGACATTGCGCGCGGATTGAGGTCGTGCACGACGTAGATCATGACCGCCTCGCGGCCTTCGAATTCGTGCAGCTGCGTCAGCAGAGCGAGCCGTTTTTCTTCGTCGAATTCATTGAAAATCTCGTTGATCAGCCTCTCTGATTCGGGGTTTTCATAGTGCCCCCAATTGGAACCCGCCGGCGCCCAATAGGCTTTACCCACCAGTTTGATGATCGCGCTGACCGGGTCGAGCAGACCGCGCGAGAAGTTCAATCCGTCATAATTTGGGTTTTTGTCGACTCCGCCGCGATAGACATCGAGCAACGCGTTCCAATCCATTGTTTGCAGACTGACTTCGAACCCGGTTTCCTCGAGCTGCGCCTTGACCAGCTCATTCATCGGCAATGGCTGCATCTGACCGGAGCCCGAAGTGGAGATCCCGAACGTCACTTTACAGGGCAGGCATTCCGCTTCCTTGAGCAAGGCCTTGGCCTTTGCGGGATCGTAGTCGTAGCTCGGCGGATGGCCGTGATAAGCCATCGTCGGCGGCACGACATCGTGTTCCGGAATCGCCGTTCCACCGAGGAGGTCCACGACGTCTTGTCGGTTGATCGCGTAGTTCGCCGCCTGGCGCACCCGCAGATCCTTGAACGGCCCGCGCACAAAGTTCAGCATATACGGCCAATCGTGCGGATAGACGTTGGTGACGATCCGCATGCCTTCGGATTTCAACCGCGCAATAGCATCGGGCGAGGGCGCCTCGATCCAATCGACTTGTCCGGACAGCAGCGCCGCCGTGCGCGTCGACGCCTCCGGCATCGGCATCAGTACCAGCCGGTCTTGCTTGGGAATACGCGCCTTGTCCCAATATGCGGTGTTGGGTACGAACTCGAGCCGCTGATGCGGCACAAAGCGGTCGAATTTGTACGGGCCCGTGCCGGAGGGGTGTAGCGCGTATTGCGCCCAATCGTAATTGAGCTCCTTCGCGCGGCACTGACTGACCATCATCACGTAGCTGAGGCTGTACGGAAACAAGGATTCGATGAAGTTGGTTTCGAATGCCACCGTGTAGTCGTCGATCTTGGTGACGGATTTGACGTTTGTCAGGAAGGCTCGGATATAAGCGAATTGCTGCGCCAGGAAATACGGGGCCTTCTGGTCGGTGCGGTACTGGAAATTCCATATGACGTCATCGGCTGTAAACTTGCAGCCGTCGTGCCAGGTGACGCCTTGACGCAGATGCACGATCCAGCGCTTGTGGTCGTTCGGATCTATCTCGTAGGAGGTGGCCAGTCCCGGTTTGATCTCGGAAGGCTTGTCTCCTTTGGAGAGATCCCACAACAGCAGCGCGTCATAGAGGTTATAACCGACGAAGCGGTAACCCTCGAAACCCTGGTCGGGATTGCCGGTTGTTACCGGAATGTCGCCCGCGGTCATGCCGACGACCAAGGTCCCGCCTGCCCATGCCTGCGCGCAGGGCACCGTGACTAGGGCCACGAAAGCAGCCGCACATCGCCAGCGCTTAGCGCGGGGCAGGTCCATCGATCATCCCTCCCGGGCGGGTTCAGGTGTCACCCTCGGAAGGACAGCAAGAGGCGTGCCAGGGCCTGGTTCAGAGCCGCTGTCTCGCCCGTCGATAGCGCGGCGCGGTGTGCCGTCTGATGATCACTTGTTCAAATTTTGAGCAATCCAGTTGGAATGTTACTTCGCCTTCGGCTGCCAGAGCCCCAGATGCGCGCCGGTCGGGTCGACGATGATCGAGAATGAGCCGGCATTCGGGACCTCGGTGATATCACGCATGACCGTGGCGCCGAGCGACTTAGCCTTGGCCGTTGCCGCAGTGATGTCGTCGACGAGCACATAGGCGAGCCAGGCCGATGGCGCGCCCGGGACCGGATGGCTCATCATGCCGCCGCCGGTGCCTTCGCCGACATTGATCATGGTGTACGTCATACCGCCACCCATATCCTCGTCCTTCAGCTGCCAGTCGAACATCGACCGGTAAAAGGACTTTGCCTTTTCGACGTCGGTGGAGGCGAGTTCCACGTGCACGAATGGATTGGCCATGACTGCTTTCTCCATGTCAGCGTTAACGGGTAACCCCACTAGGCCGCGATTCTAAATTATGTTCAAGAACATATGATGACCGGTGCCATCATAACTCCGTGAGGAGGTTGCAGGGTCATGCCCTACATGCCGAAGCATAGGCAGTCGACGCGCGAGCGGATTCTTGCCAGCGCGCGACGATTGTTCAACCGGAACGGACCTTCGGAAGTCTCGATCGATGGCGTCAGGGCTGGAGCGCGCCGTCGATGATCCCACACGGGCAGACGACTTGCGCGAGGCGGCGCGCAAACTTGCGCTCACGATTGGCGCCTGGGAAGAACCACCACCCGCGGACTCGGTATCCCAACAGGATCGTTAGGCATCATCGGCCTTTACTGCGGAGGATCGGTCGGCCGCTCGCCGCGGATCGTGATGAGACAGAGATGGTCTGTCCGCGTCGGCGGAGTGCTTCCATCAGCCAGTCCGTCTTCCAATAGGCGTAAGCCTGCGGCATAGGCCGCATCGGAGATCACCATCAGCTGGGAAGTGATGTCGCGGCGCCGCACGGTATTCAACCAGTCCTGCATATTCTGTTTGTAATGTAAGTGCTGATGCTCTGCCGTGACTGCTTTGAAACCTGCTGCTTCCATGACCGCAATAATCGACTCGGTAGGCCAAAAATCAGCGAGATCGATCGTGTAAGATTCCGGGAAATATTCATAGTAGAGGCAATCTACGGATTGCTGCGGACAGAGGCTGAATATCACCAGACACCCGCCGGGACGGAGAACCCGGAACACTGACTGCAGCATTGCCGCCTTGTCCTGCACATGGTGCAATGCGTGTTGACAGGTCACGAAATCGAAACTCCGGGCCTGAAAGGGGAGCCTCGCGCCATCCGCTTGCACCCATGCGATGTCTGGCGCTTTAGGCCGCGCCTCACGCAGCATTCCCAGCGACCGGTCGAGCCCGACCAGCCGGCCGTGAGGCACAACGGCGCGGTTCGCTACGAGCTGGCTGCCCGTGCCGCAGCCGATATCCAGGATAAATAGAGGATCTGAAACGGTGCGATGGCCCATGAAAGCCACGAGTTCCGGATCGACCGATTTTGCCCGATATGGCCCCGTATCAAAGAGGTGCGCGATGAGATCGTAATTTACGCGAACCGGCGGCATATCACGGTTACTACTTCGCCTTGTCTCTCGGTGAAGGGCCGCCGGAAAAGGCGGGCATCACGTCCTCGATAAATAGACGCAATGAACGCAACCTTTGTTCTTGGGACAATGTACCCCATGCGAGGGAGCAGACGACATAGTTGCAGCCGCTCGTCTCCACCAGGCGTGCCATCTGCTCATGTACCCGCGGCGGTGAGCCGAAGAGGATTGTCTCGTGCTGCGTGGCTGTATCCCACCCGAACAGTCCGTCGACGCTGTGGTCATCATGGTCGTGCCACAGCTTCATGATCGAGCGGTACCAATCCTTGTGGGCGGCGCGGGTGGCCTTCAGAGCTTCGTCATCAGTCTCCGCCACGACCACTTGGCGCAGGATACCGACCTTGGGCGCCGCCACGTGACCACTGAGCCGACCGGGGTCGTGCCGGTGCGCTTCCCAAGTCTGCCAGTAAAGATCGACATGCTCGCGCACCGCCGCAGCGGGGCCGAGCCCCACGAAATTGTAGCCGTGGCGGGCGGCATACTGGATGCTTTCGGGATTGTGGGTCGGATACCACAGCGGTGGATAGGGCTGCTGCAAAGGCCGCAACTCCATTGGTACGTCGGTGTATTTGTAATGCCGACCCGCGAATGTCAGCCGGGTATTGGTGAGCCCTTTGACGAGGACCGCCAGCGTCTCGTCAAAGATTGCCCTGGTGTCGTCGGGATCGACCCCAAAGTAGCGCAGCTCGTAAGGAACGACACCGCGGCCGACGCCCAATTCCAGCCGTCCCTCGGAGAGCTGGTCGAGCATAGAGATTTCTTCGATAAGTCTCAGCGGATTGTAGAGCGGCAACAGATAGACGAGCGGTCCAAGGCGGATCCGGCGCGTGCGCTGAGCCGCCGCTGCGAGGAACAGAGCGGGTGAGGGCGCCATCCCGAGCGGCGTCGCGTGGTGCTCGGCGAGGTGATAGCAAAAGAAGCCGGCGGTATCTGCTGCCTCGAGGAGCTGCAACCGCTCCTCGTAAAGCTGATGCAGCGGCGTCGTGGTCCGGTCTATCCAATCGAACAGGCCGAAGTCTACCTCGGTCATCGCGCTTTCCTCCCTTTTGCTCAGCGCAGTCTACACCGAACCTTGGCAGAATCGACCCCGCCCTCGACGATTTTGCCGCTTTGACTAAGATGCGGCGCGGATCAACGTGCCGTCCGGTCTCATTACTGACGGGTCAGGATCATGATGCAGTTTGTCATGCAGCCCGGCATGGTTTATCAATACCCTCTCTGGGGGGTCGGACTCTTGTTGGTGGGTCTGGCAGCGCTGAGCGCGGTGGTCTTTGAATTGGTCGTCCACCAATTCCTGTCGGTTGAGGTCCGCCGCAGGCACAATGACGCCGCAGCAGCAATATTCTCCGTCATCGGGGTGACGTTCGCTGTGCTCCTGGCATTTGTGGCGATGCTAGCCTGGGAAGGATTCAATAGGGCCAAGGCTGCGAGCTATGCGGAAGCCGCGCGCGCCCTCGACGTCTACAATGCCGCCATCGGATTTGGTGACCCTGGGATGTCTTCAATGCGTGAGGGCATTATCGGCTATCTGGAAACGGTCGTGCGGGTCGAGTGGCCCGCGCAGGCTGAAGGTCAGACCGTCGACAAGGGCAGGACGTACCTAGAGAAGCTAAACAGGGTCGCGATCGGTCTCAAATCGACCGGTGTCTCTGATGGCAACCTCCATGCGCAATTGTTGCAGTCCCTTTCGCAGCTTTGGGACGCCAGACAACAGAGGTTGTTGGCCGCCGAGACCACCATACCCGCGGTAGTATGGGTTGTGACGCTGGTCGGCGGCGGTCTCACAATTGCGTTCGGCTCTTTTCTCGGTGTTCCGAGCCTTGGAATGCATTTAGCAATGTCCGCTACCCTGGCGATTTCCGGAGCGCTGGTGCTGATCTTGATTATTGCTTTGAGCAACCCGTTCCGCGGCGACTTTCGCGTGTCGACACTGCCGTTTGATCGAGTGTTGGCGCAGATCGAGGCATCACCGGTCACAAGTCGATGACGATGTCACCCCTGGGCTGGCTGCAGCAGATCAGCACATTGCCGTCGGCCGGCGGCTCGACCGGGTCAGGCCGGTAGCCGACCACGCCCCCGATCAGCCCCGTCTCGCAGCTGTGGCATACTCCGGTGCGGCACGACCATCGCACCGGTATGTCGCACGCCTCGGCTAGTTCGAGGACGCTCTGGAAGCCCGGCCGCCATCGGACATCGAGGTTGCTGCGCGCGAAGGATATCAGCGGCCCCGCGCCGGCAGGCCCAACCGGCTGATGGGGCGGCTGGCGCGGGACCGCGGCAACGCCGGGAGTCATTGACGGACCCGCCCCAAAGCTCTCGGTATGGATGCGCTCGGCGGCGATCCCCCACGCCGCGAGGTCGGCGGTGAGCTCGCTCATAAAGGCGGTTGGCCCGCACAGATAGAAGTCCGCATCGCGCGGCACGCCCAGTTCTTGGAGCACGGCGACACTGAGCCGTCCGGGAGCGTCGAAATCGTGGGTCGGCCGATCTTCGGGGCCCGGCGAGCTGTAGCGGATGTGGCCGTGGCCGTGAGGCAAGGCCTCGAGCAAGGGGCGCACCTCGACGGCAAACGGATGCTCGCCGCCGTTGCGGGCTCCATGGATCCACCAGACCTCCCGCGGCGATGCCCCGGCGGCCAGCGCATGGAGCATCGCGAGCACAGGGGTCGCCCCGATACCGGCACTCAGCAGGATGACGGGGCCGTCCGCAGGCTCGAGGGTGAAATCCCCGCGCGGCGCGCTGATCTCGAGGACGTCACCAACTTGCGCCTGGGTATCGATGTAGGCCCCGGCGATACCATCCGGTTCCCGCTTGACGCTGACGCGGTAGTGATCCTGACTTGGCTCCCCCGACAGAGAATAACTGCGCAGCAGAGTGGGGGCATCAGGCCCCGGCCGCAACCGCAATACAATAAACTGTCCCGGCAGGGCGGCCGCCAGAGGTTGCCCATCGGTTGGCTCCAATACCAGCGAGGTCACATTGCTGCTCTCGCGGGTCTTTTGCGATACCCGCGACGGGCGAAACCCGGCCCACGCCGGCGGCGGGCCGGTCGCCGCCGCGAGCCCAGGATTTCCCGTCGTTGCGCCGCCGCTCCGCTGTCGATCAAGCAGTGCCTCGAAGGAGGCACGCCAGCCAGCGCTCAGCGCCGGGATGCGCAAGGCGCGCTCCAGCTGGTTGCGAGGGTGACCGGGCAGGTACAACAGGGCGTTGACCTCGGACACGGTCATGGGCTCGGGCCCTTGCGCGACCTGGGTGATCTCGCCGCCGGCAGCGACCTCGCCCTCTTCGAGGACGCGGAAGTAGAACCCGGGTCTGCCATGCGCGACCAGCAGGGCGGCCATCTGCGGCTCGTTCATGCGGATGCCGACCCGGTAGCAGGTGACGCGCGGCTGCGTCACTTCGAAGACGGCCTTCCCGATCCGATACCGGTCACCGATGCGCACTTCGTTGTCGGGGAGGCCGTCGACGGTAAAGTTCTCCCCGAATTGCCCGTAAGTGAAGTCGCTTCGCCCGAGGCGACCCTCCCAATAGCGATAGGAGTCAATCTGATAAACAAAGACCGCGCGATGTTCGCCGCCATGCCCGACCAAATCACCTTGACCGTCGCCATCGATGTTGAGCCGCCGCACCATCCGCCGGCCTTGAACGGGCGTCTTCCAGACGGCGGTGTGAACAGTCTTTCGCTGCCACGTGATGTCGCGCGGCAGACCCACATTGACCGAAAGCAAGCGTGCCATCCGTCCTCCTACGCCGGAACCGCCGCGCTTCGAAACGTCACCCGTGCCGACCAATTTGCTGAACTCGACGCACCCAACTAGCTTATCATCTTGGTGCTTGGGCAAGGAGGTTTGAGGGAAACGCGCAATGGAAAAGAGATTCGGTGTGGTATCCGCGGATGGACACTGCAGGCTGATGCACCTTCCCTTCGATTTGTGGACCAAACGGCTCTCCAGGAAGTTCACGGACGACGGGCCCAGAGTCGTGCAGGGACCGGACGGCCCCCGGCAGTGGGTCGTCGAGGGACGCCCATGGAGCGGTGTCGGCTGGGCCGGTGTCGGCCGGGGACCGGTCAACTGCTATACGCGGGCGGGCTTGCCCGAGGAGCCCGAGCCCGGGATTTTCCGTGCCGCAAATGCCCGGTACCGTTGCGAAGACATGGACCGCGACGGGGTCGATGCCGAACTCGTCAACGGTCCGTATGAGCAAATCTCGGCGATCAAGGACCCGGAATTGCGCGTCGCCTGCGTTCGCGCCGTCAACGACTGGGCGCGAGAGCTGTACGAGGAGTCGAACGGGCGGTTCATCATGCTTCTCCCGCTGCCGTGCCAGACGCCCAAAGAAGCGGTTGCGGAGCTGATGCGGGTGGCGGAGTTTGATTTGCCCACCGGGGTCATTTTCGACTGGGTGAACGCTCCCGAACCGGTGATACACCAGATGTGGGAGCCGGTCTGGGCAGCGGCTGCGGAGACCGGTCTGCCGGTCAACCTGCACGCAAACCCGAGCGGTGGGTCGCGCCAGATGGGGGTCGGGGTTTCGGGCCTGGAGGCC
>Ga0306924_10000091_pt1 | contig 59725 bp, 48 predicted proteins | sample sta12Can44000111_FD_203756 | JGI IMG/M metagenome (GOLD analysis project Ga0306924, IMG submission 203756) | Lab enrichment of tropical soil microbial communities from Luquillo Experimental Forest, Puerto Rico - statanox.12C.anox.44.000.111 (v2)... | ecosystem: Environmental > Terrestrial >... | reverse complement strand
CTTCAACAGAGTCATGCGGGTCCTCTCCCTTCAGTTAACCCAACCGTGAAGAATGGGGTGGCTGAGTAGAGCAATCCCGCACGGGGTTGGCAAGAAAATAGCCACGCGATCTCGCTGCAAAGACAGCGTATCCATTCGCCGGAGAGCACGCGCTGCGTCATTCGGATAAATTTGACGACCGAACGGGTGAACGTGCTATGGGAAATGGTTTCCAACCCTAGTTCGGGAGGTTTACGATGCGTCTTACGCGCGCAGTGGCGCTGATGGCCGCGGTCGTGGCCGTCGCTGCCTGTCAGGAGAAGAAGCAGGAGCCTCAGCAGGGCGCTGGAACCCAGCCGCAGGGCCAGGCGGCGGCTCCGGCGGCCGCCCCCGCTGGTGACAAGATCCTCATCGGCCACGTCGCCTCGATGACGGGCAACGAGGCGACCTTCGGCGACTCGACGGACAAGGGCATCAAGCTGGCCGTCGACGAGGCGAACAAGGCCGGCGGCGTAAAGGGCAAGCAGCTCGTCGTCAAGACCCTCGACGACGGTGGCAAGCCCGAGGAGGCGGCCGTCGCCGCGACCCGCCTCGTGACCCAGGACGGCGCGGTCGTGCTGCTCGGCGAGGTGGCTTCCAGCCGTTCGCTGGCGATGGCGCCCATCGCGGACTCGAACAAGGTCCCGATGATCTCCCCCACCTCGACGAACCCCCGCGTCACCAAGGACGGCGACAAGACGCGCCCCTTCGTCTTCCGCGTCTGCTTCATCGACCCCTTCCAGGGCACCGTGATGGCGAAGTTCTCCCGCGAGAACCTCAAGATCACGAACGTCGCCGTCCTGCGCGACGTCGGCAACGACTACTCGGTCGGCCTGGCCAACTTCTTCGCGGCCAAGTTCAAGGACCTGGGCGGCAAGATCATCGCCGACGAGAGCTACAAGGCAGGCGACCAGGACTTCAAGGCGCAGCTCACCGCCATCAAGAACAAGAAGCCGGAGGCCATCTACGTGCCGGGCTACTACACGGACGTGGCGCTCATCGCGCGCCAGGCGCGTGAGCTCGGCATCAAGGTCCCGCTGATGGGCGGCGACGGCTGGGATTCGTCCAAGCTCTACGAGATCGCGAAGGGGGCTCTCGACGGCTCCTACTTCTCGAACCACTACTCGAGCGAGGATCCCTCGCCCGTCATCCAGGGCTTCGTGAAGAAGTACAAGGACACCTACGGCGCCGTTCCCGACGCGCTCGCCGTGCTCGGGTATGACGCCGCCAACGTCGCGATCGACGCGATGAAGAAGGCGAAGGACCTGACCGGGCCGTCGATCCGCGAAGGCATCGAGCAGACCAAGGGCTTCCAGGGGGTCTCGGGCACCATCAACCTCGACCAGGACCACAACGCCGTGAAGTCGGCGGTCGTCCTCGGCATCAAGAACAACGAGGCGCACTTCGCCGCCACCGTGAATCCCTAGTTAAGTCCCGGCGGCGTGGGAGGGGGCTCCCCCCTTCCACGCCGTTGTTGTTTCGAGCGACACTCAGCCTTCACCGTGTTACCGCAACACAGGTCGTCCGGGATGCGAGGGTCCCGGACGAGCCTCTCCGCGAGGTCCGCGTGATCGAGTTTCTGCAGCACCTCGTGAATGGCCTGTCGGTGGGGACGATCTACGCCCTCATCGCCCTCGGCTACACGATGGTCTACGGCGTCCTGAAGCTCATCAACTTCGCCCACGGCGACGTTTACATGGTGGGGGCCTTCGCGGGCTTCTACCTGGCGAACGCGATGGGCGTCGGCGGCACCCCCTCGCTGGCGAGGGCGATCATCGTCTTCGTCGGCTCCATGGGGATCTGCGCCGCCCTCGGGGTGCTGATCGAGCGCTTCGCCTACCGGCCGCTCCGGCACCGGGCGCGGCTCACATCGCTCATCACCGCGATCGGCGTGTCGTTCCTGCTCGAGTACGGGTTCCAGCTACCGTCGATCCCCGGGATCGGCATCCCGTTCCCGCCCGGCCCGACCCCGCGCTTCTTCCCCGAGCCTTTCGCCCGCGTCGCCTGGGAGCCGTTCGGGCTGTACATCAGCAACTACGACGTCGTCTCGTTCGTCACGGCCGTCGCGCTCATGCTGATCCTGCAGTACATCGTCTACCGCACGCGCTTCGGCACCTCGATGCGCGCCGTCTCCTTCGACTCGCAGGTGGCCGGGCTCATGGGCATCAACGTGAACCGGGTCATCGCGTACACCTTCGCCCTCGGCAGCGCGCTCGCCGCCGCCGCGGCGCTGCTCTTCGCTGGCTCGCGGCCCAAGGTCGATCCGCTCATGGGCCTCGCCCTCGGCGTCAAGGCCTTCGTCGCGGCGGTGTTCGGCGGCATCGGCAACGTGCCGGGCGCGATGGTGGGTGGCCTCGCGCTCGGGCTCGCCGAGGAGTTCGTCTCGGGTTACGCGCTCTCCTCGTACCGCGACGGTATCGCGTTCGCCCTCCTCATCATCGTGCTGCTGGTGCGACCGGCCGGTCTCTTCGGCACGTTCCGCCCGGAGAAGGTGTAGCCGTGAGACCGCTCCGAATCGTGCTGCGCTCGGCGCTGCCCTTCCTCATCGCCATCCCCCTCTGCCTGGCTCTCCAGAGCGTGCTCTCCCCGGGGTGGTCGATCATCGTCATCGCGGCGGGCATCAACGTCATCCTGGCCGTCTCGCTCAACGTCGTGAACGGCTTCACCGGCCAGTTCTCCATCGGCCACGCCGGGTTCGCGGCGGTGGGCGCCTACACGGCGGCCAAGATCACGACCGCCATGCACGGGCTGCAGATCGTGGGCCTCTCCGCCGGCGTCTCGGACCAGGTCGTGTTCTTGATCGCGCTCGTGGCCGGCATGATCACGGCGGCGATGGCGGGCTTCCTCGTCGGCATGCCGTCCCTGCGGCTGCGCGGCGACTACCTCGCCATCGTGACGCTCGGCTTCAACGAGATCATCCGCGTCATCATCGAGAACACGCCCTTCCTCGGGCAGGCCACCGGCATCAGCGGCCTGCCGCGGCTCACGACGGTGCTGTGGGTCGGCCTCGGCGTCATCGCCACCATCTCGATGGCGCGGCGGCTCGTGGGATCGACGCACGGGCGAGCGCTCCTCGCCATCCGCGAGGACGAGGTGGCGGCCGAGGCGATGGGCGTCGACACCACGGGCTACAAGGTCCGCGCCTTCGTCATCGCCTCCGCCTTCGCGGGCCTCGCCGGCGGCCTGCTCGTCCACCTCATCCAGCTCTGCACGCCGCGCTCCTTCACGTTCGTGAAGTCGATCGAGGTGGTGGTCATGGTGGTGCTGGGCGGGATGGGCTCGGTGACGGGCTCCGTCGTCTCCGCGCTCGTCCTCTCCTTCGCGCTCGAGGGGCTGCGCGAGGTCCAGCAGTACCGCATGGTCCTCTACTCGCTCCTGCTCATCGTGCTCATGCTCACCCGCCCCACCGGCCTCTTCGGGACCCGCGAGATCTGGGACATCATCAAGCTCCCCGGCCGTCGCAAGGCCGCTCGCGTGGAGGTGACGCCGTGACCGCGCCCGGCGCGGTGCTCGAGGCCCGCCACGTCACCATGCAGTTCGGGGGCCTCAAGGCCCTCTCCGACTTCAACCTGACGCTCATGCCCGGCGAGCTCGTCGGCCTCATCGGCCCGAACGGCGCCGGCAAGACCACCGCCTTCAACGCCATCACCGGCGTCTACCCGCCCAGCGCGGGCGACGTCTTCGTGGCGGGCGAGCGCGTCAACGGCCAGCGGCCGCACCAGATCTGCATGGCCGGCGTGGCCCGCACGTTCCAGAACATCCGGCTCTTCAAGGAGCTCACCGCGCTCGACAACGTGAAGGTGGCGTGCCACCACGGGCGCAAGGCCGGCTTCGCGGCCGCCTTCTTCCTGACCCCGGCGTTCGTCGCCGACGAGGAGCGCATCACCGCCCGGGCCGAGGAGTACCTGAAGGTGATGGGGCTCAGCCACCGGCGCGACGCGCTGGCGAAGAACCTGCCCTACGGCGAGCAGCGCCGGCTCGAGATCGCGCGCGCCCTCGCCAGCGGGCCGAAGGTCCTCTGCCTCGACGAGCCCGCGGCCGGCATGAACGCCTCCGAGAAGGTGGCGCTGATGGAGCTCATCCACCGCATCCGCGACCAGTTCCGCCTCGCGATCCTGGTCATCGAGCACGACATGCGGCTCGTCATGGGCGTCTCGGAGCGGCTGGTGGTGCTCGATCACGGCGTCACCATCTCGCAGGGCGTGCCGGAGAGGGTGCGCAAGGACCCCAAGGTCATCGAGGCCTATCTCGGCGACTCCTACCTCGAGGAGAAGAAGATCGCCGTTCCCGGAGCGCCGACGACATGAGTGAGCCCGTCCTCTCGGTGAAGGACCTCGTGGTCCACTACGGCGCCATCGAGGCGCTGCGCGGCGTGTCGCTGGAGGTGCCGGAAGGCCAGGTGGTCGCCCTCATCGGCGCCAACGGCGCCGGCAAGACCACCACCCTGCGCGCCATCTCCCGCATGCTGCGCCCGACCGCCGGGTCGGTCCGATTCCGCGGCGAGGAGCTGACCCGCCTCATGCCGCACGACATCGTGGCGCGCGGCCTCGCCCACGCGCCGGAGGGGCGCGGGATCTTCCTCAACCTCACGGTGAGGGAGAACCTCGACCTCGGCGCGTTCCTGCGCAACGACGCGGACGGCATCGCCGCCGACCGCGAGAAGAACTACGCGCTCTTCCCCATCCTGCGCGAGCGCATCGACCAGGTGGCGGGCACGCTCTCCGGCGGCGAGCAGCAGATGCTGTCGGTGGCTCGTGCGCTCATGAGCCGGCCCAAGCTGCTCATGCTCGACGAGCCTTCGCTCGGCCTCGCGCCGCAGGTGGTGGAGCGCATCTTCCAGGTCCTGCGGGACGTCTCGGCGGCAGGGGTCGCGCTCCTCCTCGTCGAGCAGAACGCCCACAAGGCGCTTCAGATCGCGCACCGGGCGTACGTGCTCGAGACGGGCGAGGTCGTCATGCGGGGCACCGGGGCCGAGCTGCTCGCCTCGCCCGAGGTGCGCAAGGCGTACCTCGGGGAGTAGTAGGGCGGGGGCTCGTCCCCCGCCGAGCATGGCGGGTTGGTCCCTGCCGCCACATCCACACGACCTTCTCCCGCGCCCTCCTTTCGCGGAGAGGTGCGTTGATCGCCGCGCGTGTACCGGACTAGGGTGACACCCGTCCATGGTTACAGGCGCCAGCACCACCATCCTCCTCGTCGACGACAACCAAGAGCTGCTGCGCCTGCTGGCGCGCCTGGTCGAGGCCGAGGGCTGGCGACCGCTGGCCTGCGCGCGCGGGAAGGCGGCGGTCGACGCGATCGCGGTCGAGAAGCCGGCGGCCGCCGTCGTCGACGTGCTCCTGCCCGACATGATGGGCTACGACGTCGGCGCGGCGCTCCGGAAGGCGGGCGTCCCGTTCGTCTTCATGACGGGCATCTTCAAGGGCGGACGGGCGGCGGCGGAGGCGCGCGTCCAGCACGGGGCCGCCGGCTACTTCGAGAAGCCGTTCGAGGCCCGGTCGCTGCTCGAGACGTTGCGGAGCCTCGTGCCGTCGCCCGCCGCGCCGCCGCCCGCGCCGGAGGAAGCCGGCGAGGACTTCGACGTCGAGGTGGCGGTCGAGGTGGAGGAGCCCATCGACGCCCTCTCCATCACCGGCAAGGTCGAGCTGCGCGAACGGCGCGTCTCGGCCGTCCTCCGCGGCGAGCCGCTCGAGGCGGCGCCGGTCGCGGTGCGGCCCGGGCCGCCGCCCCTTCCGCCTCGGCCCGCGGCTCCGCCCGCCGAGCGGCGCGCGCGCCGCGGCGAGCCGCCCGACGAGGGAGAGCTGCGGGACAACCTCCCCGAGCTCATCACCGCCTTCTGGCTCACGCAGCAGAGCGGCGAGCTGACGGTCCAGCGCGGGAAGGTGAAGAAGACCATCTACTTCGAGAAGGGGCGGCCCTGCTACGCCATCTCGAACCTGGTGGCGGACCGCTTCGGACACTTCCTCGTGCGCGTGGGGAAGCTCACCACCGCCCAGCTCGAGCTGTGCGAGAAGACGTGCGAGCGGCGCGGCGTCCGCGCCGGGGATGCGCTGGTGGAGCTCGGCATCCTCAAGGAGACGGAGAAGCTCTACTACGTCGCGCAGCAGGTGAAGGCGATCGCCTACTCGCTCTTCGCGTGGGACGAGGGGCGCTACCGCATCCACTTCAGCGGCCGCGCGCAGGCGGAGGCGACCAAGATCGACGTCCACCCCGCCCACCTCGTCCAGCGCGGCGTGAGGAAGCTCTACCGGCGCGAGCGCCTGCTCCGGCTGCTCCCCGACGGCGAGCGCCTCATCCCCACCCAGCAGCCAGCGTTCGGGCTGCACGAGGTGGAGCTCGAGGTCTGGGAGGCTCGGCTCCTGCCGCACGTCGACGGGACCCGGACGGTGGCGGAGCTGGTGGCGCTGGCGAGGCGCCCCGCCGAGGAAGTCCGGGCCAGCCTGTGGGCGCTCGCGGCGCTCGAGATCTTCGAGAGGCGCCGGGGTTGAAGCTCCCCGACCCTCTCCCCGCTTGCGCGGGGCGAGGGAGACGAAACGCTTCGCTAGCTCCACCCTCTCCCCGGAGGGGGGGCCAGGGAGAGGAGGCGGCGCTCCTCACGCCGCCGTCGGATCTCTCCCGGTCGCGAGCGGCGGGATCCTCGCGGCGAGCGCGAGGTGCTCTCCGGTCCTGAGCCTCGCCCGGACCACCCCCGCGTCGGGCGCTGGCCCTGCCCATCGGAGCAGCGCGTCCACGCGGCGCCGAGCCTCGGCGAGCCGCTCGCGCGAGACCTTCCCCGACTCGACCGCGCCGCGGGCGAGATCGATCGCGCGGTGCTGCAACGCCGCCTGGTGGCAGACGAGCAGCGCGTCGACGCCGGCCCGGAGCGCCTCCGGGACCGCCTCCTCCAGGGGGAAGTGATCCGCCACCGCCTTCATCTCGAGGTCGTCGGAGATGACGCACCCGTCGAAGCGGCACTCCTCGCGCAGGAGCCGCAGCACCGGCCCCGACATGGTGGCCGGCCGATGGGGGTCGAGCGCGTCGAACACGACGTGGGCGGTCATCGCCGAGGCGACGCCGGCCGCGGCGAGGGCGCGGAACGGGACGAGCTCGACGGCCCGCAGCCGCCCGAGGTCGTGGGGGAGGTGGGGCAGGTCCTGGTGCGAGTCCTGGCTCGTGTCGCCGTGACCGGGGAAGTGCTTGGCGCAGGCGGCGACGCCCGCCGACTGCAGGCCCTGCGCCAGCGCCGTCCCGAGCCTCGCCACCACCTCCGGGTCGCGGGAGAAGCTGCGGTCGCCGATGACGGGGTTCCGGGGGTTCGTGTCGACGTCGACCACCGGCGCGTAGTCTTGATCGATGCCGACCGCGCGCAGCTCGCGCCCGAGGAGCGCGCCCGCGGCGAAGGCCAGCTCGCGATCGCCGGTCTGGCCGATGGCGCGCATCGGCGGCAGCTCGGTGAAGCCCTGCGGCGAGCGCAGCCGCGCGACGCGGCCGCCCTCCTGGTCGATCGACACGAGCAGCGGCCGCCCCGCGGCGCGCTTCAGCGCCGAGACGAGCTCGGCGACCTGCTCGGCGTCCACGACGTTGCGGGCGAACAGGATCACCCCGTGCGCGCCGCGGCGGACGAGCTCCAGCACCTCTGGTGAAGGCGAGGTGCCCTGGAATCCCACGGAGAAGAGGCCGGCCACTTCTGTGTCGAGGGTCGCCATGGGTCACCCGTTCGTCCTTCGACTACGCGCTCTCCACCGTACTCGCGGCCCGCAGGTCGCGCTACGCTCAGGACGAACGGACCGGAGTGTTTCCTCTCCCGCTCCGTTCGCCCTGAGCGTAGGGCTCGCCGTCAGGCGAGCCCGTAGTCGAAGGGCGAACGCACCTCGGTCACACGAGCAGCAATCCCTCCGCGAAGAAGGCGAGGAGCCCGAGCGCCAGCAGCATCGACCAGAGCGGCACCTGGCGCGGCCCCTGGGCCGCGTCGCTGGCGACGCGGGCGTGGCCCTCGCCACCGAACCAGGCGGTGAGCTCCTGGGGGTCGAGCCGCGCCGTGTCGCTCTCGCGGGGATCGGGCAGGACCGCGAAGGCGAGGCGTGGGTCGAGGCGCTGCTCGCCGTGCTCCTCCACCTTGACCTGCCACAACCCCGGCCGGTCGGGGACGAGCGTGAGCGCCCCCTTCGGATCGCTGCGGAGCGCCGAGGCCGGGCGCTCGCTGCCGTCGGGACCGACGAGGGCGGCGACGCGCTGCCCTTCGTCGGGGACGATCGCGCGCGGCGCGTTCACGACGGACGGGCGATCGCGCCGCTCCTCCAGGCTGCCGCCGAGGTACGCGGCGAGCCGCTGGATGACGGGCAGGAAGCTCGTGCGGATGGTCCAGTCGGACCAGGTGCGGTCGACGGTGGAGGTGTAGAGCACGACGCGCCCTTGCCCGCGCCGCGCCTCGACCAGCGCTGGAGCGCCGTCGTCGTATGAGACGAGGACCCGGTCGCCCGGGCCGCCGCGCTCGGCCGGCTTGAGCAGCATGTAGCGCCAGGTCCGCACCCCCTCGAACCCCTCCCGCGCCGGCCCGGTGAAGACCTGCAGCGCCGGGTGGCTCCAGTCGATGTCGGCGAAGCGAGCAGCGCGCGACTCGGCGCCTGGCGCGCCGCGCTCGGCCGCGGTCTTCACGACGTGGAGCGGCCGCGGCAGGAGCCCCTTCAGCTCCTCGTCCCAGCGATCCGGGTCGACCTCGTCGCCCATGGCGAGGAACAGGCCGCCGCCGCGCTCCACGAACTCGCGCAGCTCGGCCGCCTTCGGCCCGAGGGCGCGCACGTTGAGCAGGAAGACGACGTCATAGTCGGCGAGCTTCACGGTCCGCAGCGCGTCGGCGTCGACGACGGTGGGACGGACCGGCGAAGCGTTCGAGGCGAGCGCCGCCTCGACGAAGAACGCCTCGTCGCGGTGGCGCACCGGCGAGGGCGCGCCGTTCACGATCAGCGTCTTCACCTCGCGCGGCACCGCCACCGTCGCGACGCGCGCGTCGTCGACCTCGAGCGCGTCGGGGGGGATCGTCACCGACACCGAGGCCGGCCCGCCTTGCGGGAAGCGCACCGAGAGCGTCTTCTTCACGGCGCCGCCCGGCGGGACCTGGGCGTACGAGCGCATCGTGACCGGCGTGGAGGGCGGACCGAGGTGGACCTGCAGCTCGACGTCGCGCGCCCTCGCGTTCGACCTCGGCTCGCCGAAGGAGGCGACGGTGGCGGTGACGCGGTAGCCGCGCAGTCCGGCCGACGAGTCCGGCTCGGCGGCGAGCTCCGTCAGCGCCAGGTTGGGGAGCGGCTCGCCGCGGGCCGCGTCGAGCAGCGTCACCTCGGGGCGCTCGCGACCGGAGGCGCCCTGGACCATGGGTGGCGCCGCGTCGAGCCGCCAGGACGAGGCGGCGAGGTCGGTCGCCACCACCAGCCGCTTCGAGAGCGAGGCGCCGGTGCCGCTCTCGGAGAGCGCGCGGGCCGCGGCCGCGGCGCAGGCGGTCATGTCGCCGTGGCCGAGGGTCGGCTCCGCCTCGCGTAGCGCGCGCCGCACCGCGGCCTTGTCAAAGGTGGGCGGCGCCGCGACGGGCGCCGCCGGGCCGCCGCAGACGACGGCGGTGGCCGGCTCCTCGCCAGAGAGGTCGTCGAGGGCGGCGAGCAGATCGGCCCGGGCGCGCTCGAACAGCGTCTCACCGTGCAGCCGGTAGCCCATCGAGGCGGAGGCGTCGAGCACGAGCGCGACCGCGGAGGGACCCCGGGCCGCGGCCGCCCGCGCCTCCTCGGGCCGCTCGAGCCGCGGTCGCATGAGGGCGGCGGCGACGGCGGCGAGGAGGAGCGTGCGGGCCGTGAAGAGCAGCACCTTCTTGAGCCGCAGCCGCCGCTCCGTCTCGCGGCGGGCGCGCAGGATGAAGTCGATGGCGGGGAACGGCGTCGGCCGCGGGCGGCGCCGGAAGAAGAGGTGGATGGCGAGCGGCACGAGGGCGGCGAGCAGCCCCCACGCCAGCGCCGGGTGCAGGAGCGAGAAGCTCATGCGGCGCGCTCCCGCCGCGCCAGGAAGGGCAGGAGGATCCCGTCGAGCGGCCGGTCGCTGCGGCAGGGGACGAGCTCCAGATCCGCCTCGGCTGCGCTCCTGCGCACCTCCTCCAGCCAGCGGTGCAGCACCTCCAGGTAGCCCTTCCGCACGTCGCGCCCGTTCGCCTCCACCTCGCGCGGGTCCTCCATGGACAGGAACAGCGTCGGATCCTCGAACGGGAAGTCGATCTCGTGCGGGTCGAGGAGGTGGAAGACCGTGACCTCGTGCTTGCGGCGGCGGAGGAGCGCGAGCTGCTTCAGCACCTTCTCCTCGGCGTCGAACAGGTCCGTGAAGACGAGCACCGAGCTGCGCCGCGGGGCGTTCTCGAGGACGTGGTCCACCGCCGCGGCGAGGCGCGTCGGGCCGGACGGCGCGAGCGCCGCCAGTGTGTCGACGATCGCGGGCAGGTGGGAGGCGGCGGCGCGCGCCGGGATCGTCTTCACGACGCGGTCCGCGACCACCACGAGCCCGGCCGCGTCACCCTGCCGGACGAGCAGATAGGCGAGCGAGGCGGCGAGCGCGCTCGCGTACTCCAGCTTCGAGAGGCGCTCCGGGACGCCGCGGTAGCCCATCGACCCGGAGCCGTCGACGACCAGGAAGGCGCGCAGGTTCGTCTCTTGCTCGAACTGCTTCACGTAGTACTTGTCGAACTTGCCGTACGCCTTCCAGTCGATGCGGCGCACGTCGTCCCCGGGCGCGTACTCCTTGTGCTCGGCGAACTCGACCGACTGGCCGTGGTGGGGCGACTTGTGGAGGCCGGTCAGGACGCCCTCGGTGATGGCGCGCACGCGCAGGTGCAGCGTGGCGAGCCGCGCCAGCACGACGGGGTCGAGGAGAGGCTTGCCGTTCGTCATGCTACGTCCGCGGGGTGCGGCCCCCTCTCCCTGCCCTCTCCCCCGGTGGGGGAGAGGGTGGGGTGCTCCGCGCGTCTCGTCTCCCTCGCCCCGCGAAGCGGGGAGAGGGACGGGGAGAGGGGGGCGGGCCGCGAGCTCACGGCCTCACCTTCTCCAGCAGGCGCGTCACCACGTCCTCCGCCTTCACGTTCTCCGACTCGGCGCGGAAGTTCGTGATGACGCGGTGGACGAGGACCGGCTTCGCCAGCGCGCGGACGTCCTCCACCGACGCGGCGAGGCGGCCGTCGAGGATGGCGCGCGCCTTCGCGCCCAGGATGAGGTTCTGGCTGGCGCGCGGGCCGGCGCCCCACTCCACGAGCTCCTTCACGAAGTCGGGCGCGCCCTGCTCCCTGGGCCGGGTGAGCCGGACCAGCTCCACCGCGTGGCGGATGACGTGCTCGGCGGCGGGGACGCGGAGCACGAGATCCTGCAGCTCGCGGATCTTGTGCGGCGAGAGCACCCGCGCGAGCGCGTGGCGCACGGCGGTGGTGGTCGAGCGGACGATCTCCACCTCCTCCTCGGCGCTCGGGTAATGGACGGTCACGTAGAACATGAACCGATCGAGCTGCGCCTCGGGCAACGGGTAGGTGCCCTCCTGCTCGATGGGGTTCTGCGTCGCGAAGACGAGGAACGGCAGCTCGAGCGAGTAGGTCTCGCCGCCGGCCGAGACCCGGTACTCCTGCATCGCCTGCAGCAGCGCCGCCTGCGTCTTGGGCGGCGTGCGGTTGATCTCGTCGGCCAGGATCAGGTTCGCGAAGATCGGCCCCTGGACGAAGCGGAAGGTACGCCGGCCCGTCGTGTGATCCTCCTCCAGCACGTCCGTGCCGGTGATGTCGGAGGGCATGAGGTCCGGCGTGAACTGGATCCGGTTGAAGGAGAGGTTCAGCACCTCCGCCACCGTCGAGATGAGCAGCGTCTTGGCGAGCCCGGGGACGCCGACGAAGAGGCAGTGGCCGCGTGCGAACAGCGCGGTGAGCAGGTGATCGACGACGTCGCGCTGTCCGACGATGCGCTTCTCGATCTCGCCCAGCAGCAGCCGGCGGGCTTCGGCGAGCTCCTTCACGGCGGCGAGGTCCGCCTCTGGCGAGGGGGGGAGCGGCGGTGGGTGGGTGGTCGTCGTCATCGTGTCCATGGGGTCCTTAGTCGTGTGCCAGCAGCTGCGCGAAGCGCTTCTCCCGGGACGCGAGCTCCGCCGCGCCCTGGGCCTCGTACACGGCGGCCAGGCCGGCGTGGATCTCGGGGTCGAACGGATCCTGGGCGTTGGCGAGCAGCAGGTGCTCCCTCGCCTCGGGCCAGGCCTTCTGCTTCACGCAGAGCCGGGCCAGGTGCAGGTGCAGGGCGGCGTACTGGGGGTGGCGGCGCAGCGCCTCGGTCAGCGCCTGCCGGGCCTCCTCGTCGTGGCCGGACATCATGGAGGCGAGGGCGAACTTGTCGGAGAGCACCGCGATCCCCTTGCCGGCCCGCGCCACCGCCTTGCCGTACTCGACCCGCGCCGCCGCCCAGCGGCCGCGCTCGCGGAAGATCTCGCCCAGCCGCGCGAAGCCGCGCGCCTTCTCATCGGGGATCTCCGACCACTCGGAGTGGGCCCCGCCGTGCCTCGGATCGCCCTTGAAGCGCAGCTTCTCCTCGACGTGCCCTGCCCCCTCCGGCATGGGCCGCGCCGCCATGAAGCGCTTCCAGTCGGCGAGGAAGGCGTCATAGGTCACGCCCAGCGCCTGCGCCACCGCGCGCTCCGCCGGCACGCCATCGGTGACGTGATCCAGGATGCGGTTCATGAGGGCGGCGCCGCCCTTCTCCTCCAGGTACTGGACCGCGAGCTCGACCTCCGCGAAGGCGAGCGCGGCCGCCTCCTGCGAGGGCAGCTTCGCCATGGACGGGTGCATCTGCGCGAAGGTGATGAGCTGCTTCTTGCGGAGCGCGTCGCGGAGCAGCCCGGCCGAGGACGCCGACAGCTCACCGCCCCGGCCGCGCCAGCGCGACTCCGAGTACTTGGCGATCCCCTCGTGCAGCCAGATGGGCGTGTTGTTGCGGGTGCGGGCCGTCACCACGTAGTGGGTGTACTCGTGGGCGGCGGTGTCGAGCCAGTCGTAGCCCTTCACGAGCGCCTTCGGCGACACGATCATGAGCTTGTTGAACTTGCAGAGCGCGATGGTGCCCGAGGTCTTGATCTCCTCCTCGCTCAACGTCGACAGCCGCGCCAGCTCGCGCGTGTCGTTCAGGATCTCGATGGTCACCTTGCCCGCCGACGCCCAGCCGAGATCCTGCTGCAGCGCGCGCCGCTGCGCCTCCAGCGCCTCGAGCACGTAGGGCACGAGCACCTCGTCCTTGCCCTTCGGATAGGACACGACGAAGTGCTCACCCTCGGCGCGCGCGTGGTCTTTCGTGAGGTCGCGGGCGGCCCGGGCGAGCGCGAGGTAGTCGAGGGAGCCCGTGCCGAGGCCCGATCGCTCGAGCAGCTCGACGGCGTCGCCGTAGCGCTGCTGGTAGAAGCGCACCAGCCCGGCCACCATCTGCACCGTCCGGTCGTTGGGCCGCTTCTCGAGGATCGGGCGCACCAGCGCCTGCGCCTCGAGGACGTTCTCGTCCTCGAGCTGGGAGATGGCGCGGCGGAGGTCGAGGAAGTCGGCGGACTGACGCCCAGCCTCTCCCCGCCCCTCCCCGTGCACGAACGGAGGGAGGCGCGACCCGTGGCTCTCCGCGCCCGCGGCCCGCGCCAGCGGGGCGAGGTCAGGGGAGAGGGGCGCGCACAGCGCCGCCCAGGCCACGATGACGCGCAACGCCTTCACTTCACGAGCTCCTCGTAATAGCGCTTCACCTCGCCCTGGTACGGCTCGGGCGTGCCCTGCTTCATCGCCTCGAGCAGATCCTTGCGGAACTCGTCGGGCGCCTTGAACGCCTCGGCCCGCGGGATCTCGACCTTCTCCTGCGACGGCTCGAGGCCGTCGCCCTCGCGCCCGCCCTGCTCCTCGCCGAACGGGAACGGGAAGCCGCCACCGCCCTGGCCGCGCCGGGCGTTCTTCGCCATCTCGTCGAGCCCGCGCTGGAAGCGCGACAGCTCGTCGAGCGCCTGCCGCTGCTCGCCATGGCCGCGCTGCGGGTTCCGCTGCGCGAGCTCGCCCCGCGCGCGACGCATGTGCCCCTGCGACCCCTCCAGCATCTCCTGCGACCGCGGCGGGAAGACCGGCGCCCGCTGCGCGAGCTCGGAGAGCTTCTCGCGCAGCTCTCCGGCGCGCCGGTCGAGCTGGCCCTGCTCCTCCGACAGCTCCGAGAGGCGCTCCTGCTCCTTGGGCCCGAGGACGCCGCGAGGGTCGGGGAACATCCGCTCCAGCTCGGAGAGCACCTTGCGGGCGGGCCCCAGCGCGGCGGAGGCGTGGCGCTCGGCGTCCCGGAGCGTCCGCGGGTCCTTGCTGCGGAGCGGCCGGTAGCGCTCGGACATGGCCGCCTCGTCTCCGAGATCCATGGCGAGCCGCTGCATGGGCGGGAGGGCCCGCTTCACCGTCTCGAGCGCGGCGTCGAGGTCCCTCGCGGCGAGCGCCTTCTGGAGATCGGTGAGCCGGTCGCGCGCCTGGCCGAACTCGTCCTCCGAGCGCGACGTGACCCCGGGCTCGGACCGCTCCACCTCGCGCCGCGCCTCGCCGGCCAGCGCCTCCAGCCGGTTCGCTCCCGCCTCGAGCTGCTTCAGCTTCTGGCCGAGCCGCTTCTGGTATTCGCCCTTCACCTGCTCGGTGTCGCGCGCCACCCGCTCCTGCTCCGCCTTGACCTCCTCAAGCTCCTTCTTGAAGGCGAGCATGTCCTTCATGAGGGCCGCGTTCTGCTCGCCGGGGCGCCCGGCGGTGCGCTCGAGCGAGGCGAGCATCTCCTGGACGGCGTTCCCGAGCTGGTCGAGCGCCTTCATCGCGCCCTCGACGTCGCCCGCGGCGAGCTTCTTCTCGACCTCGTCGAGGCCGCCCATGGCGTCCTTCGACTTCGCGAGCTCGGCCAGCGCCTCGCGGTTCATGTGCTCGTCCTCGATGCCCTTGGCGAGCTCGCCCATGCGCCGCAGCATCTCCGCCATCCGCGACTTCAATCGCGCCAGCTCGGCGAGGAGCTCCTTCTTGGCCGCGGCCGTCGGCGCCTTCTTGTACTGCTCGAGGAGCTGCGCCAGGTCGCGCCGGCGCGCGGCGAGGTCCCGCGCCGCCTTCGCCAGATCGTCGGCGCGCTGCTGGTCGAAGAGCTGCTCCAGGTAGAGGACGTCCTTCTCGAGCTCGTGGTCGAGCCGCCCGTCGACCTCGGCCACCCGCTCGAAGAGGGGCGAGGCGCCGGGGCGCTGGAAGTGCAGCATGCGCGAGAGCGTCAGGCGCAGCGAGGCGAGGTCCTGCTCGATGGGGCGGATCCCGGCGGCGACGTTGGCGAGCGCCTGCGGGATCGGGCGCGGCACGGAGCGATCGTTGCGGAGCTCCTGGGCCGCCGTGCGCAGGCCCTCGTGCAGGTCGCGGGTGCGGCCGTCGAGGGACTGCGCCCGCGTGACGCGGTCGTCGGTCCAGCGCGGCCCGCCGGTGAAGAAGTCGAGGCGGTCGCCGAGCAGCTTCACCATGTCCTCCCAGAGCGCCTGCGCCCGGAGGAGCGCCGCCCGGTGGTGCTCGGCCTCGCTGTAGATCTTGATCGTCTGGGTGGCGGACGCGCCGCGCTTCGGCCCGGAGACCACGTCCCCGTCTTCCGCCTCCAGCCGGTAGAGGAGCTTCTCGCCCTCGGCGAGGCGGAGCGGGGCGAGGTCGAGCTCGTGCACGCCCGACTCGCGGCGGGTGCCGGAGAAGGACCTCAGCTGAGTGCGCCGCTCCTCGCCCTCCGGTGGCTTCGTGACCAGCGTGAGCTTCTCGAGCCCCACGTCGTCGCTGGCCATCCACTCGATCCGGACGCGCGCCCGCCCGTCGACCTCGATCTCGGGCCCGGGCGCCGTGATGCGGACCTCGGGCGGCTCGTCCGGCTCGACGGCGATCGGGATGGGCGGCCCTTCGGCGACGAGCCGCTTGCCGTCGAGGAAGCGGAAGCGGTAGGCGCCGGACGCGTCGACGGTGAAGTGGGCCTCGAGGTCGCGGGAGCTCGTCACGGTGAGCTGGCGGATCCCGCCGGCGGCAGCGGGCGCCCCGATCGCGATCTCCGCGCGCTTCACCTCCCGGTCGGCGCGGGTCTTGAGCGTCACCTCCGTGCCCCTCGGCGCCGAGATCTCCCCGCCCGTGCCCGAGAGCGTCCGGGGCTCTCGATGCATGTACGCCGGGTAGACGTAGGCGACCTCGACGTCGCCGGTGATGGGCTCGGCGCGGCGGACCGGGGCGGCGAGGCCGAGCCCGGCCAGGCGCTGCCAGCCAGCGCCGAGCGCGCGCGGGGTCGCGGCGAGGGCGACCAGGTTGACGAAGGCGACCGCGGCGAGCGCCGTCCCGGCCCGGCGCGCCGGGGTCGAGGAGATGACGCGCGCGAGGTCGAGGCCGCGCGCCCGCTCGGCGGTGCGGGCGATGTGCGCGTCGACGAGCGCCACGCTGTAGCGCCCGGTCCGCAGCAGCTCCTCGTAGTCCTCCTCCAGCTCCACGGACGAGACGAGGTCGCTCCGGAGCTCCGGCGCCGCCTCGCCCACGCGCCGCGCCACCGCCACCGGTGAGGAGGCGCGCCGCATGAGCGCCACGGCCGCCCAGGCGAGGGCGCACAGCGCGGCGAGGGCCGCCGCGGCCAGGGTCGCGGCGCGCACGGGCGCCGCGCGACCCACGCCGGCCCCGAGCAGCGCCGCGCCGGCCAGGAGGAGCAGGAGCACGGCCGCCAGGCCGTTTCCCCCGGCGGTGGCGAGCACGATCCACCCCTGCCTGCGCCGGGCCCCGTCGAGGACCCGGGCGATTTCGGAGTAGGCGATCGCCATGGGGGGTCGAGAGGAAAAACAGGCAAGCCGGCCAGCCATTCCGGCCCGCGGTTTCTGAATACTAATGAATCCAGGGGAGAAGCGCCGCTGTGGTAGAACTCCCCTGTGCGGTGAATTTCCCCGCCCGCCCGCCCGTCCTCCGCCATGGAAGCTGACGACCTCGCACTGGTCTCGAGAGCCAAGGCCGGTGACCGGGAGGCGTTCCGCGCGCTCGTCGTCCGCTACCAGAGGAAGGTGTATGCCGTGGCGCTCGGAATCGTGAAAGACCGCGATCTCGCGTGGGATGTGGCCCAGGAGGCGTTCGTGCGCGTCCACGCGCACCTCGCCGAGTTCAAGGGGGAATCCAGCTTCTCCACCTGGGTGCTCCGCATCGGGAGCCACCTCGCGATCGACTCGGTCCGCAAGGAGCGGACGGCCGCCAAGGAGGAGCTGGACGAGGTGCGCGACCCGGACCTGGCGCGAGGGGGCGAGGGCATCCTCGCCACCGCCCTCGGCAACGATCCGCAGCAGAACGCGCTCCGCCGCGAGCTGGCCGGAAAGATGACCGAGGCCCTGGCGCAGCTCCCCGAGAAGCACCGCGCGATCCTCGTCCTGCGCGAGGTGGAGGGGCTGTCGTACGAGGAGCTGTCCGAGCAGCTCGGGATCCCGAAGGGCACCGTGATGAGCCGGCTCTTCCACGCCCGGAGCAAGATGCAGGCGCTGCTGCGCGACTACGCGGGGCTCGCCGGGGACGCGGAGGAGGTGAAGTCATGACCGCCTGCGCGCGCTTCGCCCCGATGCTGGGCGCCCGCCCGGTCGAGCTGTCCGAGGCCGAGGCCCGCGAGCTCGCGGAGCACCTCGCCACCTGCGAGGGCTGCCAGGCGCGCCTCGCCGACGAGGAGGCCGTTTCGGGGATGCTCGGGGAAGCGCTCATGGCCGAGGCCAGCCGGCGCGACTTCGCGACGTTCTCGGACGAGGTGCTGGCGCGGATCCCGGAGTACCGGTCGCGACGGCGCGGCTTCGCCGAATGGGTCCGCCACCACCGGCTCTTCGCCGCAGCGGGGGCCCTCGCGCCGGCGCTGGCCGCGCTCGCGATCGTCGTGTACGTTGGCCGTTCACAGGAGTCCGAGGAGCCCGCGTTCCAGGTCACCGCCGAGGGCCGGAGCACGATGGTGCTCGAGACGAGCTACGGCCCGGTGGTGCTGTTCGGCGCGGACGAGCCCACCGGCAGCTAGGAGGTTGGAGAATGGCGGTCGCGAGAACGGTCGCGTTGCTGCTCGCCTTCGCCCTCGCGCCAGCGCTCACGCCGGCGCCAGCGCAGGCTGCGTCGACCATCCCGGTTCGCGTCCGCATCATCAAGGGCTCGCGACAGGGCCCGCCGGCGGTGGATCCGAAGCTCGCCGACCTGCAAGGTCAGCTCGGCGCCATCGCGTACCAGCGCTGGGACCAGGTGGGCGAGCAGGAAGCGTCCATGGCGTTCAACAAGCCGCTCACGATGCAGCTCCCCGACGGCTCGACGCTGGAGCTCGTGCTGGTCGACGCGCGCAAGGAGACGGTCACGTTCGACGTTAAGAACCCCGTCCGCCGGGCGCACTCGCGCATGACCATCTCGAAGGACGAGCGTCTCGTCCACCAGATCACGGGCGAGAAGGACGGAGCCGCGTACTTCCTGACCGTCCGGCCGTGGCCGTGAGGTAGACCCTCACCGTTCGCGCTGAGCCCTTCGACTTCGGCCGCCCTGCGGCCTACGCTCAGGACAGGCTACGCCCCGCGCAGCGGGGCGCAGTCGAAGGGCGACGGCGCGCGGGAGCGCCACGCCGACTACGACAGGCGCCTCACCCTCCGAGCTCCCCGCTCTTCGCCGCCGCCGCGCGCAGCCCCCACCGGCTCAGCTCGACGGCGCGCGCGGGCGTGTCGGCCTCGGCGTAGCACCGGAGCTCCGGAGCGTTGCCGGAGGGGCGCAGGTGGACGATGTCCCCGCCGGCGAGCGTGACGCGGAGCCCGTCCACCTGGTTCACGCCGGCGACGTCGCCCAGCTCGGAGAAGAACTCTCGCAACGCGGCCGGCGACGAGGCGAGGTGGTCGAGGAGCCGCCGGCTCAGGCTCGTCGCGAAGTCCTGCAGCCGGTCGCTGGCGGTGTGGCGCGGCGGCAGGTCCGCCCTGAGCTGCGAAAGAGGGACCCCTCGCTCGGCGGCCATGGCGAGCAGCGACAGGATGGGGAGGAGCGCGTCGCGGGTCGGGAGCGCCGCCAGCGTGCGCTCGCCGCCGTCCGAGCCGCGGCGGACGTCGCTCCCGAGCAGGAATCCGCCGTTCGCCTCGTACCCGACCACCGGGGCCGCCCCGCTGCGGGCCGCCTCGGTCATGGCCGCGATGACGTAGGGCGAGCCGATGCGGGTGCGGATCACGCGCTCGAAGACTCCCCAGCGCTCGACGGCGGTGTTGCTGCTGACCGGGGTCACGACCGTCCGGGCCGCCAGGAAGCGCGCGCAGAGCATGCCGACCACGTCCCCGCGGAACAGCCCGCCCTGCTCGTCCGCGACGAGGGGCCGATCGGCGTCGCCGTCGGTCGAGACGAGGGCATCGAGCCGGTGCGCGGAGGTCCACGCGCGCGCCTGCCGCTCGTCGGCCTCGCTCACCGCCTCGGTGTCGACGGGCACGAACGTGTCCGTCCGCCCCACCGCGACGACCTCCGCCCCGAGATCGCGGAGCAGCTCGGCGCACAGGTCGCGCGCGACGCTGGAGTGCTGGTACACGCCGACGCGCCTTCCGCGCAGGAGGCCGGGCCGGAAGAAGCGCAGGTAGCGAGCACGGTACAGCTGGAGCGCCTCCGGATCGACCGGAGGCATCGGCGGCGCGACCGTCAGCATGCCGCCCTCGAACGCCGCGTCGTCGAGCTCCACCACCGCGTCCGCGATGGCGGTCTCGTCCTCCTTCAGGATCTCGCCCGCGCTCGTGTAGAACTTGATGCCGTTCCGGTCGAACGGGATGTGGCTGCCCGTGACCACGATCGCGGGCAGGCCACGCGAGAGGGCGAAGTGCGCCAGCGCCGGGGTCGGTAACGCGCCGCAGAGCACGACGCCGGCCCCGCTCGCCTGGCACGCCGCGACGCACGCCGCCACCATGCGCGGGCTGCTCGGGCGCAGGTCGTGGCCGATCGCGACGGCCGGGCCGCCGCCGGGAGGCAGGCCGCGCTGCACGACCGCGCGCAGGAAGGCCGCGGTGTACGCGAAGCACACCCGGTCCGTCAGGGCGTCCACCGTGCCGCGGACGCCGCTCGTGCCGAACCCGGCGCCGCCTTGCGCCAGCCCGCGAATGGAAACCTGGACCATCATGGTGCCTCCGGTCGACGTGGAGTTTCGTCCGTAGCAGGCGCCCCGCCTCGCCGCCCTCTCCCCCGGTGGGGAGCTGGTCGATAGCACGTCCGACGCCCGGCGCGCGCCTGGAGTAGCATCTGGGGTTGCATGCTCCCCCGTCCCGACCCGGCGCGCGCCTCCCGCAGCGCCGGGCTCGCCGCCAGCTTCCGCCACGCGCTGCGCGGCGTCGTCGAGGTGGCCGCGCACGAGCGGAACATGAAGATCCACCTCTGCGCGGGGGTGGTCCTCGGGGTGGTCGGGAGCGAGGTGGCGTTCTCGTTCGAGGCCCGCCTGGCGCTCGTGCTGTGCGTGGCGCTCGTGCTCGCGGGCGAGACGCTCAACAGCGCGCTCGAGGCGCTCGTCGATCTCCACACGCGGGAATTCCGGCACGAGGCGCGGCGCGTGAAGGACGCCGCGGCCGGCGTCGTGTTCCTGCTCGCCGCAGGCGCGGCGCTGACCGGCGCCGCCGTGGTCGCGGCGAGCTGGCGGGAGATCGGCGCGGCCTGGGCGAGGGTGGAGGGACGGGCCGCCGTCGACGCCTCGGCGGTGCTGTGCGTGGCCGTCCTGCTCTTCGTCCCGATGGCCCGGCTGGCCGCGGCGGCGGTGGCGATCGCGGGCGCCGGGAGCCTCCTGGTCCTCGCGGCGCATAGCGTGAGCCTCACGTTCAGTGTCATGGCGCTCGGGATCTGGGGCCTCGCGGTCGCGGCCTGCTTCAGGCCTCCTCTCCCCGATCCGAGTGGCGAGGGGACCGACCGTCAGGGTCCGGCAGAGACTTCGCACCAGGTCGCTCCCCCTCCCCCGGCCGGGGAGAGGGTGGGGAGAGGAGGTCGGTCCGCGTGACGCGAACCCGTCGAACGCTCGCCGCAGCGCTCATCGCCCTCTCGCTCGCGGCCCCGGCGCGCGCCGCGGACGACCTGACCTTGCGGCCGTCCTACGATCTCGCCACCGACGTGGCGGTGACGGGCGTCGCGCTGGGGGGGACGTTCACGCTGCTCCTGCTCAAGGACCAGCTCGCGCCCGTGACCTGCCGCTGGTGCAACCCGCCCGGCTTCGACGCCGACGTGACGCGCGCGCTCGCCTGGAGCAACACCGGCGCGGCGGGGACCGCGTCCGACATCCTGCAGGTCGTGCTGGCGGCCGGCGTGCTCGGGAACACGCTTCTCGACGGCTATCGGCGCGACGGGGCAGAGCTCGGCTTCACGAACGCCCTGCTCATCACCGAGGCAACCAGCATCGCCATGCTCGTCAACACGGGGGTGAAGTACGCGGTGGGTCGCTCGCGGCCGTACGTCTGGCTCTCCGGGACGCAAGCAACGACACGCGACGGCAACCTGTCCTTCTACTCCGGGCACACCACCTTCGCCTTCGCGGTGGCGGCCTCCTCCTCCACGCTGCTCCTGTCCCAGCACGCGCCCGGTGCGGAGATCGCGAGCGCCGTCGCCTTCGCCGGAGCGGGGTTCATCGGCTACCTGCGGATCGCCGCGGAGCAGCACTACCTCACCGACGTGTTGACGGGCGCCGCCGTCGGGGGCCTCATCGGCTGGGCCGTGCCTTACTTCTTCCACCCCCCTCGCGACGGCGGCGGCGCCCAGATACGTCCCGCGGTCGGGGGCATCGCGGTCGCGTGGTGACGCGCTCCGGTGGCGGCGGCGCGGATTTTGACCGGCTTCGAGGGCAGGATATGAGTAGGCGCGCATGACGCAGCTCCTCGCCGCGCTCGGCCCGCTCCTCGGCCGGCTCCTGCTCTCCGGCATCTTCTTCTACTCCGGCTTTCAGAAGTGGACCGCCACCGGGCGCGCCGCCTCCGCCATCGCTGGGCGCGGGCTCCCGTTCGCGAGCGCCGGCGCGTACGGCGCCGGCGCGTTCGAGATCGCGTGCGCGGTCCTGCTCGCGCTCGGCCTGAAGGCGCGGCTCGCCGCGCTGGCGCTCTTCGCCTACCTCCTCGTCGTCACCTGGCTCTTCCACTGGCACCTGGCGCTGCGCGGCGACCACGCCCAGATGCTCCAGGTGCTGAAGAACGCCGGGATCGCCGGCGGCATGCTGCTGCTCGCCAGCCACGGACCGGGGAGCGCCTCCGTCGATCGCGGGTAGGTCTCCGGCTCGTCGCGGCTCCTGGGCTAGCTTCGCGGCGCCTCCGCCTCACGCCCCGCGAGCCCCTTCGCCTTCGTCTGGCGCAGCAGCGCGGCCACCCCGAGGTACGAGTGGAGGCGGTTCGTGTGCGCCACGACCTCCACCTCGCCGTCCTCGGCCAGCACGCGCCCCACGAGCTCCTCGCCCAGCGCCTCCACCCACGCCAGCGGTCCCTGGCAGAACGAGCACACCTCGTCGTGGTTCGTTCCGAGCGCGCCGCAGTTGCGGCACCTCCAGCCGGAGCGCTCGAAGTCCTCCTCGAGGATGAGGCGGTGCACGCGGCGCTGATTCACCGCCGACACCACGTCGTCGGGCCCGAGCACGGCCATGCCTCCGCGCAAGGCCTCGCCGACGGCGTGCTCGACGGCGTGCGCCTCGGCGGCGCGCTCGTGCTCGATGATCTTCTGGACCACTTGCCCGAGCAGCTCGGTCTTGCCGTTGCCCTTCCAGCTCGCCTTCCCCGGCGGCCGAGGCAGCCGCGCCAGCACCTTCTCCTGCAGCCGCGCCGGCAGCTCGCGCTCGAACGCGGCCACCTTCTCGCTCGTCCCGACCAGCACCAGGTTCGCCCGCGGGTCGCGCTCCCAGACCTGGCGCAGGAAGTCGATCGCCTCGCGGCGGACGCGGTCGATGAGCTCCTCGATGTGCCGGCGGTTCTTGTTCTCGCGCTCGTAGGTGGTGGCCCCCGACGCGCCTTGCGTCGAGGGGACCGCCCCGCCGCGCACGGTGCCACCCTCGCCAGGCCGCCTCGGCACGGGCCGCTCCACGGTCGCCTCGTTCACGATCGCGCCCAGGCCGACCTCGTAGAGCCGAGCGCCGCGATCGTGCACGAAGACGATGATGGCCGGCTCGACGTCGTCGGCGAGGCGCGCGAGCTGCAGCAGATGAGGCCGCGCGTCGGTGCACAGCTCGTGCTTGAACGCCAGCGGCGCGCCGAGCACGCGCCATAGCTTCAGCGACTCGCAGGCGAAGATGGCGAGGCCGCGATCGGTTCCCTCCGCCTGCCCGATCCGCTCCCCGGCGGCGGCGGCGACCCGCCTCAGGGTGCGCCGGAGCCCCTCCAGCTGCGGGTGCGCGGCGTGGCGGTCGACCGCCCGTCTGACGGAGTCCTGCACGAACACGCGCGATCGCTCGCGCTGCTTCTCATCGGTCCATTCGGTGGCGAGGTACAGGGTGACGATCGGCTCGGCATCGCTGCGCACCTCGGACAGCTCCGAGAGCGCCTTCCGCAGATCGTGGTCGGTCATTTACGATTACCTTGGCCACGGCGCAGCCGCGGGTCGAGTCACGGATTAGAGTGCGGCCGTGGCCCTGCTCGACGCCCTGCGCGCGCTCACCTCGTTCGATCCTCCCCCGGAGCTCCCCCCCTGTGATCTCGCGGAGCTGGTGGACGTCCTCGACGCTCACGGGCTCGGTCCGCTCGCCTCGTACCAGCTCGAGTCGCGGCGGATCGGCGCGGGCGTGCCGCCCTGGGTACGGGAGCGCCTCCTGCCGCTCTACCAGGGCACGGTCAACGACAACGTCTTCAGGCTCATGACGCTCAAGGGCGCGCTGCGCGGGCTGGAGGTGCCCGCGATGGTGCTGGGCGGCGCCGCCTACCTCGACTGGCTCTACCCGCACCTCGCCTTCCGGCCGGTGGGCGACCTGCGCCTGCTCGTCCGCGGCGACGACGGCGGGCGGTTCGCGGAGCGCGTCGGTGAAGCGGGATTCCAGCTGGTCGAGACGGGGCCGGGAGGACACACCGCCACCTTCGACGAAGGGCGGCTGCAGCTCCGGATCCAGGAAGGGCTCGTGGCCGGGCGCGAGAGCGACCTCGGCGCCTTCGAGCGGCGCATCGCCACGCCGGTGCTCGGCCCCACGCTCAGCCGGCCTGCCGCCGAGGACGCGCTGCTCTTCGCTTCGGCCGAGTTGGCGGAGAGCGGGCTGTACGCACCGCTCCTGCTCTACGTCGACGTTCGGGAGCTCCTCCTCCAGCCGGAGCTGGGCGAGCCTGGCGCCGCGGCGGCCGTGAAGCATCGCGCCGTCGAGGCGGGGCTGGGGCGGGCGCTGTACGGCGCGTGCGCGGTGGCGGCGCGGTACTTTCCTCAGGTGATCGAGCGAGCGAGCGCCCTGTCACCCGAGCTCGGGCCTGTCGAGCGGTCGGCAGTCGAGGCTGTCGTCCAGAGCGCGAGCGACCCCGCGCGGCTTCGCGTCGCTCGCGGCGCCGAGGCGGCCGCGCGGATGTTGCTCGCCCCTTGAGACCTCCCGCCCGCCCTTGTGCTAGGTTCCGACCTCCCATCAGGGGGTTAGGCCTTGAAGATCGCTGTCGTCGGCACCGGTTACGTCGGGCTCGTCACCGGCACCTGCCTCTCGGAGTCGGGACACCACGTCACCTGCGTCGACGTCGATCCGAAGAAGATCGCGACGCTGACGGCGGGAGGGGTCCCGATCTACGAGCCCGGGCTCGAGGAGCTCGTGCGCCGGAACGCGCGCGAGAAGCGGCTGGCGTTCACCACCTCGCTCGCCGATGCGATGAAGGACACCGACGTCGTGTTCATCGCGGTCGGCACCCCTCCCGGCGAGACCGGCGAAGCGGATCTCACGCACGTGCTCGCCGCGGCGGAGCAGATCGGGCGCGACATTCGCCGGTACACCGTCGTCGTGAACAAGAGCACGGTCCCGGTCGGCAGCTGCGAGCTCGTCTGCGAGGTGGTGGGCAAGGTCGCCCGGGCCGAGTTCGACGTCGTGTCCAACCCCGAGTTCCTGAAGGAGGGCTCGGCGGTCGACGACTTCATGCGGCCCGACCGCGTCGTGGTGGGCGCCTCGTCCGATCGAGCGCGCAAGGTGATGGCCGACCTGTACCAGCCGTTCGTCCGCAACGAGCAGCCGATCCTGTTCATGGACCCGCGGTCGGCCGAGCTCACGAAGTACGCCGCGAACGCCATGCTGGCGACGCGCATCTCCTTCATGAACGACGTGGCGGCGCTGTGCGATCGGCTCGGCTGCGACGTCGACCAGGTCCGGCGCGGCATGGGCTCGGACCGGCGCATCGGCTACCCGTTCCTCTTCCCCGGCGTCGGGTTCGGCGGCTCCTGTTTCCCGAAGGACGTCCGCGCCGTCATGACGATGGCCCGGCAGGTCGGGCTCGACTTCGACCTGCTGCGCGCGGTGGAGCGCGTCAACGAGCGGCAGAAGCGGCTGCTCTTCGACAAGGCCGTGAAGCACCTCGGGTCGCTCGCCGGGAAGCGCTGCGCCGTCTGGGGGCTCGCGTTCAAGCCCAAGACCGACGACATGCGCGAGGCGCCGTCCCTCACGCTCGTCCAGCTCCTCGCCGGCGCCGGCGCGGAGGTGGTCGCGCACGATCCGGTGGCCGCCGCGGTGGCCCGGCCGCTCCTCGGGCCGCACGTCCAGCTGGCCGAGGAGCCCTACGCCGCCGCCGAGGGGGCCGACGCGCTCTTCCTGGTCACGGAGTGGAACGAGTTCCGCTCGCCCGATTACGAGCGCCTCGCCAAGATCATGCGCGGGAGGCTCCTCCTCGACGGCCGCAACGTGTGGGACGCCGCGCGAGCGCGTCACGCGGGCTTCACGTACTTCGGCGTCGGGCGGCCGGTGGCGTAGGCGAGAAACGCCGCCGTCCGCGCGGGTAGGCGATAGCAAGGTGGACGTTGCGGCGGGGGACAAGCCCCCGCCCTACGAAATCCTCGTGATGTCATCGAGGCATCTTCGCGGCCGAGCAGCGCCCGCGCGCGCGGCGGCGCCATTGCGGAGCGCCGCATCGGGTGAAGCGCTCGCCGAAACGCGCCTTGGTTCACCTCAAGTAGCGGGAGCGAGGACTGCCTGAGCGCTGCGGCGCGCCGAAGGCGCGAACCGCAGCGCGAGTTCCGCAGCTCCCGCCATGTGGGTCCGATGTCCGCGCGTTCCGGCCACCTGCGCGGTGGCGGCGCGGAGCACGGGCGCCGACGCGCTCGCGGGCGCAGGGCGGCGCGGAGAGCACCGGCCCTCTCCCGGGCCCTCTCCCCGCTGGCGCGGGGCGAGGGAGACGGAGACCCTCTTCACGCCGTCGGCGTCTTCCCCTGCGACAGCATGAGGATGACGCTCGCCACCTCGCCGGTGACGAGGTCGAGGCGCCTCGCGACGTCGAGCTCCTCGATGACGGCGAGGCGCTTGTCGGGCTCGCTCACGACCGCGGCCGCGACGAGGTCGGCGAGCTGCGAGGAGGATGCGGTGCGCGTCGCTATCTCGGCGAGCTGCGGGGCGCCGGACTCGGGCGGCAGCACCTCCGCGAGCTGCAGCACGCACGCCTCGAGCGCGCGGCGCTGCCGGACGAGCGCGGCGGGGCCGCCCGGCGGGTAGACGTCCTCGAGCAGCTCGGCCGTGAACTCCCGGTACGGCTGCCCGTTCTCGATCTCGTCCACCAGCCGCACGCGGGCGAGACCGCGCACGACGATGTGAAAGCGGCCGTCGGGGAGCTGCTCCTCCGCCTCGATGAAGCCCGCCCCGGCGATGGGGTGCACGGGCGCGCGGTCCTGCGTCGCGCCCTCCTCCGAGGCGAGCGTGGCGACGGCCAGCATCCGGTCGCCGGCCAGCGCCGTGGCGGTGAGCTGCCGGTAGCGCGGCTCGAAGACGTGAAAGGGCGTGGGCGTCCCCGGGAGGACGACCACGCCCGGCAGCGGAAAGACCTTGAGGCGGACGCAGGCCCGGCCGAGGAGGGCCCGAAGCTCTTCGAGGTCGATCTCCTCGTCGCTCATTCATGCCCCGGACGGCGGGGGGACGAGCCCCCCGCCCCGAGATTCGCCGTGACCTCAGCCGTGCGCGGACGCAGCGGGGCTGGGGGCTTCCTCGGCGGCGGCGGCGCCCGTCTTGATGCGCATGCCGTAGAACGACCGCCACACGAACACGAGCGCGATGGCCAGGAACACCACGAACGCGCCGATCTTGACGCCGGTGTCGACGCGCAGCGCCAGCTCGACGGCGAGCAGGCCGAACAGGGTGGTGAACTTGATGACCGGGTTCATGGCCACCGAGCTCGTGTCCTTGAAGGGGTCGCCGACGGTGTCGCCCACCACCGTGGCGGCGTGCAGGTCGGTGCCCTTCGCCTTGAGCTCGACCTCGACCACCTTCTTGGCGTTGTCCCAGGCGCCGCCGGCGTTCGCCATGAAGATCGCCTGGAAGAGGCCGAAGATGGCGATCGAGATGAGGTACCCGATGAAGAAGAACGGATCGAGGAAGGCGAAGGCGAGCGTCGCGAAGAAGACCGTCAGGAAGATGTTGAACATGCCCTTCTGCGCGTACTGCGTGCAGATGGCGACCACCTTCTTCGAGTCCTCGACCGACGCCTTCTCGACGCCCTCGAGGCGGATGTTGGCCTTGATGAACTCGACCGCGCGGTAGGCGCCGGTGGAGACGGCCTGCATCGAGGCGCCGGAGAACCAGTAGATCACCGACCCGCCGAGCAGGAGCCCGAGCAGGAAGAGCGGGTTCATGACCGACAGCTTGTCGAGGTTCGTGGAGAGGCCGTTGGTGAGCACCACGATGATGGAGAAGATCATCGTGGTGGCGCCCACGACGGCGGTGCCGATGAGCACCGGCTTGGCGGTCGCCTTGAAGGTGTTGCCGGCGCCGTCGTTCTCCTCGAGGTAGTGCTTCGCCTTGTCGAAGTTGAGGTCGAAGCCGAACTCCTTCTTCACCTCGGCCTTCACGTTCGGGATGTTCTCGATGAGCGAGAGCTCGTAGACCGACTGCGCGTTGTCCGTCACCGGGCCGTAGGAGTCGACCGCGATGGTGACCGGGCCCATCCCCAGGAAGCCGAAGGCGACGAGGCCGAAGGCGAAGACGGCCGGGGCGAGCATGAGCACGTCGAGGCCGAGCGTCGACACCGCGTAGGCGATGCCCATCAGGCCGGCGATGACGAGGCCCATCCAGAACGCGGAGAAGTTGCCGGCGGTGAGGCCGGCGAGGACGTTGAGCGACGCGCCGCCCTCGCGGGAGGCGGTGACGACCTCCTTCACGTGGGCGGAGGTGGTCGAGGTGAAGACCTTGATCATCTCGGGGATGACGGCGCCCGCGAGCGTGCCGCAGGTGATGATGGTGGAGAGCTTCCACCACAGCGTGCCGTCGCCCAGGTTCGGGATGAGGGCGTAGGAGAGCGCGTAGGTGAGGACGATCGAGACGACCGAGGTGAGCCACACGAGCGAGGTGAGCGGCGCCTCGAAGTTCATCACGTCGGCGGCCGCGTACTTCGCCTTCGCGACGGACTCGTTGATGAAGTAGGAGAGGACCGACGCGATGATCATCATGATGCGCATCGCGAAGATCCAGACCAGGAGCTGCACCTGCGTCGTCGGATCCTTCACGGCGAGCAGGATGAAGCTGATGAGCGCGACGCCGGTCACGCCGTAGGTCTCGAAGCCGTCGGCCGACGGGCCGACCGAGTCGCCCGCGTTGTCGCCGGTGCAGTCGGCGATGACGCCGGGGTTGCGCGCGTCGTCCTCCTTGATCTTGAAGACGATCTTCATCAGGTCGGAGCCGATGTCGGCGATCTTGGTGAAGATGCCGCCGGCGATGCGGAGCGCCGAGGCGCCGAGCGACTCGCCGATCGCGAAGCCGATGAAGCAGGGCCCGGCGACGTCGCGCGGGACGAAGAGCAGGATGAAGAGCATGATCAGCAGCTCGGTGCTGATCAGCATGGTGCCGATCGACATGCCCGCCTTGAGCGGGATGGCGTAGGTGGGGAACGGCTTGCCGCGCAGCGACGCGAAGGCGGCGCGCGAGTTGGCGTAGGTGTTGACCCGGATGCCGAACCAGGCCACGCCGGAGCTGCCCAGGATCCCGATCACCGAGAAGAGCAGGATGATCGCGACCTCGCCCATCGTCTTGTGTGGCTCGGTCAGGAACCCGAAGTAGGCCACGATGATGACGGCGATGAAGGCCCACAGCACCGCGATGAACTTGGCCTGCGTCGCGAGGTACGTCTTGCAGGTCTCGTAGATGAGCTCCGAGATCTCGCGCATCGACCGGTGCACGGCCATGCCCTTCAGCTGGCGCGAGATGGCGAGCCCGAAGGCGAGGCCGGCGGCCGAGACGAGCAGGCCGATGGCGAGCAGGCCCTTGCCAGACAGGCCGAGGAAGCTGACCGACGACAGGTCGGGGAGGACGAGGTTCGCCTCGCCGCCGCCGTGCTCGGCCGCCAGGGTGAGGGATGAGACGAGACTGGAGAGGTTCATGAGCGTGCGCTTCCGGTGAGGGCCCTGGTGCCGGGGGTGAGGACGGCTGAAAAGGGCCAAGGGCCCGAAATTCGGAGGGCCGCGATACTAGCGGGGCGTCGAGGGGAGGGCAAGAGGCAGGCCAGCGACGGGCGAGGTTGGCGAGGCCGCGCGACCCCACACGTCGGAGCGGGACGAACCCCGCCGTGCGACGTCGTCTGGAAGGCCGGGGCCGCCCTCCGCCTCAGGAAATCAGGGCTGCTTCTCGCCCTTGGCGGCGAGGGGACCGCCTTCTTCCATGGCGGCGAAGTTGATGTTGCCGTAGCCGGCCTCGGCGGCCGAGGCGAGCACGCGCCGGACGACGCGGAAAGGCACCTTCACGTCCGCCTGGACGTTCACCTCGCCCTTCCAGTTCTTCTCGCGGTCGCGGTCGTTCTGGTGGATGAAGTCCCAGCGCTTCTTCTCGTCGCGCAGCTTGTCGGTGAGCGGCGCGATGATCTGCGACGGGTCCTTCTCCAGCTCCGGCACGTCGGCGACCTTCTGGCCGGAGATCACCACCTGCGTCGCGTTGATGGCGATGACCGGCGCCACCTCGATCTGCTGGCCGTGCCGCGCGTCGGGCAGCCGGATGTCCTTCTGCATGTAGAGCACTTCGCCGGTGGCCGAGAACTGCTGCAGGAGGAAGATGACGAGCATCGTCATCATGTCCACCATCGGCACCACGTTGAGGTCGACGTTCCCGGCGCGGAGGTGCCGGTGCATCTTGCCGCCCATGATCTTGGACGACTGGAAGCGCTTGGCGGGTCGTTTACCGGGCTGGACGATGGGCACGGCTCACCCTGCTCCCATGACGGAGACGTTCGCGAGCCCCGCGCCGACGCAGGCGTCGATGGTGTGGACGAGGTCGGCGTAGAGGACGGCGTCGTCGGCGGCGACCGTGATGGCCGCCTGATCCGGGAAGTCGCCCTTCAGCTTCTTGAGCCGCTCCGCCAGGCCCTTCAGGTCGTACTGCACGCCGCCCTCGGGCGCGCGGCCCAGGGCCGGGATCTCGATCTGCGCCCCGGCGCTGGTGGCGAGCACGTAGCCGCGCTCGCCCATGGTCAGCGTGACCGTGAGCGACTTCACCTGCTCGGTGGGCGCCGGGTCGCCGTTCCCCATCGGCGTCGCCTGCAGCCGCGAGATCTGGGTCCAGACCGCGGTGAAGAGCAGGAACGAGATGCAGCAGGAGAGGAGGTCGATGGCGGGCACGACGTTGACGGTCGTGTCGAGCGATCGCTTCCCCTTCTTGCCGCCGCTCTCCGGGAGCGCGCCGCCGCCCATGGCCTACTCCACCGTCTCCTCGACGGGGGCCTCGGCCGCGGCCCGCGCGGCGGCGGGGGCGGCGAGCTTCATCTTGTCCTTGTTCGCGACGATGAGGTTCAGCACGCCCACCGCCGACTCGTTGATCTCGTCCACCATGCGCTGCGTGCGCCCCTGCAGCACCGAGTAGAGGACGAGCGCTGGGATGGCGGTCCCCAGACCGAAGGCGGTGCAGAACATGGCCTCCGAGATGCCCTGGGAGAGGATGGTCGCCTTGTCCGCCGGGTTCGCGTTCGCCACCGCGCCGAAGCAGCGGATGAGGCCGGAGATGGTCCCGAGGAGGCCGAGCAGCGTGGCGACGTTGGAGATCATCGCCAGGTAGCCGGTGCGGCGCTCGATCTTGGGCGACTCGCGCAGCGTCGCCTCGTCCATCGCCGCCTGGACGTCCTCCTCGCCCTTCGGGACGTTGATGAGCCCGGCCTTGATGACGGAGACGAGCGGGGTCTTCTTCTGCCCGGCGCAGTAGCTGATCGCCTTGTCGAGGTCGCCCGCGTAGATGTGCTTCTTCAGTCCGCGCAGGAACGCTTCCTTGTCGACCGACGACTGGAAGTAAAGGACGAAGACGCGCTCGGCCACGATCGCGAGAGCGAAGATGAGCGCGACCGAGATGGGGTACATGCCCCATCCACCCTTCTCGAACGCCTCGAAGATGCTCCCGAACATGTTCCCCATCGCGACGCGCCCTCCGGATGATGCTGGGACTCGGGCGGGGGGGCCGGGAATACCCGGCTGTCCCGCGCACGCACGACACTGGTGACCCCTATCAGCTGATGGAAAGGCCGTCAACGAAGCGACTTACTCACTTTGGCTCACCCTGGGTGAGTCTTTGCGCCCCACCGCCCAGCATGGTTCTCATGGAGGGGCGGGGTCGCAATTGCCCAAGGGGCGAGCGGCGTTGTACGGTGCGATGCCTCCCGCCCGACCATGGCCGTCCAGACCGCTTTCGCCCCCTACCGGCTTCCCGCGGGCGTGCTGCCGCAGGAGGCGTCCCGGATCGCGCTCTCCGCGGCGGCGGAACCGCTGGTGGTTCGCCTCGACGAGCCACTCCCCGGAGGGATGATCGGCAACGCCCTGGCCGACATCGGGGCGGGCCACGCCTTCGCGCCCGACGAGGCGTGCCGCGCCGCCGATGGCAGCCCCTCGGGGGCGCCCGGCCAGCTCCGCGCCTGCCTCGTCTCGGCGCGCCACCGCGCCCGCGTCGAGCAAGCGGTCGCGGCCGCGCTCGCGGCCGGCTTCGCGGGCGTGTGCCTGGATCGGCCGGACGCGCCGATGGCGCAGGGCATCCTCGGCTCGGGCTTCTGTCCCGATTGCCAGCGCGCGTTCTCGAAGGAGCTGGCGCGCGAGTACGGCGACCACTTCATGCCCGTCGATTACCTCGCGCTCGCGCGCGAGGCGCTCGCGAACGCCCCGGGCGCGGTCGGGCACGCGGCGCTTCCGTTCGGACGGGACTTCTGGCGGTTCCGCGTGTCGTCGCTCGACCGCGCCGTCCAGGCCTACGCCAGGGCCGCCCGCGACGCGGCCCGCGGCGCCGGTCGCACGTTCGAGGTGGCGGCACAGCTCGAGGCGGTCGGGCCGGCGCAGCTCGCTGCGGCGCGCCACCTCGACGCCGCCATCTTCCCGGTGAAGGCCGAGACGCAGACCTCGGGCGCGGGGCTGTTCCGGCTGTTCCAGGCGGCGATGGGGCGGCGGCCGTGCGCAGCGGCGGTGCAGGGCGAGGCGCCCGCGCCGCTCGTCCTGAGGCTCGCCGGGGTGGCGGCGGCGTGCGGGGTGGAGCTCGTCGCCGAGGTCGGCGGAGCGGGACGCGCCGCCGCGCCGCAGAACGGCGGCGACAGCGCCTCCGCGCTCGCGAGGCTGCGGCGCTTCGCCCGCCAGCTCGGGGCGGAGCGGAACGCGCCAGGGGTGGCGGAGCCCGTCGCCGAGTGCGCCATCCTCTACTCGCCCGAGGCGGACCTCTGGACGGGCGGCGATCACCGGGTCCAGGTGGAGCGCGCCGGGGACGCGCTGGCGGCGCTGCACGTCCAGGCGCCGGTGGTGATGCGCCTCTCCGAGGCGTCGCCCGGCGCGGTGCTGGTGCTGGCGGGCGCCGGCGCGCTCCCGGCCGTGGACGCACAAGAGGTGAAGCGGCGCCTCGAGGCGGGAGGGAGCGCGCTCGTCTTCGGCGAGGTCTCGGCGGTGGACACCGTGGGACGAGCGGCGAGCTCACCGTTCCCGGCCGGCAAGGCCCACGGCGCGAAGCTCGGAAAGGGCACGCTGGTGACCCTGCCGGCGCTCCCCACCCCGCGCCCGGGCGCGCTGCTCGAGCCGGCGCAGCTCGAGCCGCTGGCGCGCGCACTGTCGGTGCTGCTCGGGAAGGGGCGCCGCGCCGCCAGCGTGGCCGGCCGGACGCCGCTCTTCGTGGCGCTGGCGCGCAACGCCGAGCGGCTCGACGCGCACCTCGTCTCGCTCGGGCCGGCGGCCGCCCAGGGCGTGACGCTGTTCCTCGGCGCGCACGTGGCGGGAGCGGCGCGGCGCGCCCGCTTCCAGTCGGCGAGCGGGCACGACGAGCGGATCACGATGAACCCGTCCGGCTACTCGATCAGCACGGTGCTGCCCGCGTTCCAGGGGTACGCGATGCTGTCGATCGGAGGATGAGTACGGCGGGCGAAAGCCCCAGCCCTACGGCTCACCGCCGCGCCACGCCGCCAGCGCCGCGGCCATCACTTCCTTCACCGGCACACCCCGCTCGCTCGCGCGGGCGGCGCAGTCGTCGTACTCCGGGTGGGCGCCCATGATCTCGCCCTCGAGGCGGCCCACCTTCACGCGCACCGGGCCGTAGCCGGTCGCGACCTCCACCAGCTCGCGCTCGAGCTCAATCCGCTCCACCGGCCACGAGCGCAGGCCGAGGCTGGTGGTCTCGGCGAGCAGCGTCCGCGCCACGCGCTGGCGCGCCTCCGCGGGCGCGAGCGCGCCGAGCACGAGCCCGGGGCGGCCCTTCTTCATCGTGCACGGCACCGCCCAGGCGTCGAGGGCGCCCGCGGCGAGCGCCGCCTCGATGGCGCGGGCGACGAGCTGGCCGGGGCAGTCGTCGAGGTTGAGCTCCAGCTGATGAATCGTGGAGCGCCCATCCTCGATGTCGTTTCCCACCGCGCCCCCCGATCTCCCTCCCCCCGCCTGCGGGGGGAGGGTCGGGGAGAGGGGCAGGGCGTCACCCAGGGTCAGCCGCAGCACGTTCGGCCGGTCCGGCCAGCGCTTCGTCCCGACGCCGTAGCCGACGCGGGCCGGCGTGAACGGCGGCGGCGCGACGCCGACCTCGCACAGGCCGGCCAGGAGCGCGGCGCCGGTGGGGGTCACCGCCTCGCCGATCGGCCCGCCGGGCTGGACCGGGACCCCGCGCAGGAGCTCCAGCACCGCCGGCGGCGGGACGGGGAGGAGGCCGTGGCTGGTCTTCACGAACCCGCGGCCGAGCTCGGGCGCGAGCGCCACCGCCCGCGGCCAGCCGAGCAGATTCATGACGACCGCGGCACCGCACACGTCGACGATGGAGTCGACGGCGCCCACCTCGTGGAAGTGGACCCGCTCGAGCGCGATGCCGTGCACCTTCGCCTCGGCGCGGCCGATGCGCTCGAAGAGCGCCAGCGCGGCCTCCCGCGCGCGCGGGGCGAGCCCGCTCGCGCGCACGAGCGCCTGGATCTCCGAGAGCGAACGGTGGTGGGGCTGCGGCCCCTCCACCCGCACGTCGACGTGCGTCCCGGCGATCCCGCCCGCCTCGGCGCGGCTCACCTCGAGCCGGAAGCCGCCGGGCACGCCGATCGTCGCGAGGGCCGCCTCGAGGTCCGCCCGCGGCACGCCCAGGTCGAGCGCCGCGGCGAGGAACATGTCACCCGCGGCGCCGCCGACGGGCTCGACGAGGAGGAGCTGCGGCACGTTCACTCCCGGGCGATGAGGCCGGCCGCGAAGCCCGCCCCGAAGCCGTTGTCGACGTTCACGACCGTCACGTTGGGCGCGCAGGAGTTGAGCATGGCGAGGAGCGGGGTCAGGCCGGAGAGCGACGCGCCGTAGCCGACGCTGGTCGGGACGCCGATGACGGGCCGGCCGACGAGGCCGCCCACCACCGACGGGAGCGCCCCCTCCATCCCCGCCGCCACGATGACGGCGCGGCAGCGATCGAGGTCGGCGCGGCGCGCCAGCACGCGGTGGATGCCCGCCACCCCGACGTCGTAGACCTTCACCACCTCGACGCCCATGACCTCCAGCGTCGCGGCCGCCTCCTCGCACACCGGCACGTCGCTCGTCCCGGCGCAGCACACCGCGACCGGACCGCGGGTGGGGAGGTCCATCCGGCCCTTGCGCAGCGTGCGCGAGACCGGGTCGTAGACGGCGCCCTTCACGGCGCGGCGCGCGGGACCGGCCTTGTCGGGGTCGAGCCGCGTGACGAGCAGCGGGCCGCGCGCGGCGAGCTCTCGGGCGATGGCCGCCACCTGGGCCGCCGTCTTGCCCTGGGCGAAGACGACCTCCGGCATCCCGACGCGGAGCGCGCGGTGCGTGTCGAGGGTGGCGAAGCCGCCCACCCCCTCGAACGGCGCGCCCTTGAGCCGCGCGACCGCGTGCTCGACCGGCGCCTTCCCTTCCCGCACGCGCTCGAGGAGCACGCGCAGCTTTCTCTCGTCCATGGCGGTTCTCTACTACGCGCCTCGCAGCGAGGCGAGCAACGCGGGGAGCCGCGCCAGCTCCGGCATGACCAGGATGAGGCCCTCCAGAGGGCCATCGGTGGAGAAGCGCGTCGCCAGCGCGACCCGCCCTGCGTCGCGAGGGACGAGCCGGTCCAGGCACGCCTTGCCCCCGCCGCGCGCGAGCTCCGGCGGGCTGAGCAGGAGCCGGCCGTGAACCATGCGCGCGATGGCGGAGACGAAGGCGCTCCCGACGATGTTTCCCGACTCCATGAGCGCGCTCTCGGAGAGCGTGCCCCAGGCGCCGGGCCGGCGCAGCGGCGAGCCGAGCGCGCTTGCGAGCCGCTCCGCGTCGCGACCGGGCAGCGCCAGCACGAGATGGCCGCCGAGGAGCCCTTCCAGCCGGACGCCCACCGCCACCAGTTCCTGGCCCAGGTGCCCGAGAAAGTCCGCGATCGCGCCCTCGCTCCGCCCCACCCACGCCTCGGGCACGTCCATGTCGACGCGCCGACGCACGAGCGCGCCGAGCGCGGTCACGGCCCGACCGCAGCCGATGGTCGCGATCTCCTGGAGGAGATCGAGATCGAGCGCGCCGAGCGCGGGGTGATCGCCCGCCGTGCTCACGCCGCCGTCAGCCTCGCCACGTCGAGGACGAACACCGGGCGGCCGCTCGCGAGCACCGTCACCGCCGAGAGCCCGGGGACCCGGTCGAAGGGGCGCGCCAGCGGCTTCAGCACCGCCTCCTGCTGCCCGAGCAGCGCGTCGACGGCGAAGCCCACCTGCCCCCCCTCCGCGTCCGCGACCACCACGGAGCAGGGCGCTGGCCGCGCCCCGCCGAAGCCGAGCAGCGCGCCGAGGTCGTGCACCGGCACGAGCGCGCCGTCGTAGGCGAGCACCGGCGCGCCGCCGCTCGTCTCGAGCGCCGCGAGGGCGACCTCGGCCGCGCCGTGCACCTTCGCGATGGGGAGCGCCAGCACCTCGCCCGCCACCCGCACCAGCAGCACCGGCTGCACCGCCACCGTGAGCGGCAGCCGCAGGAGGAAGCGCGTGCCGCGGCCGAGCGCGCTGTCGATCTCGAGGGCGCCGCCCACGGCCTCGACGCTGCGCTTGACGGCGTCGAGGCCCACCCCGCGCCCGGAGAGCTCGGTCACCTCGTGCGCGGTGGAGACGCCCGGCAGGCAGGCGAGCTGCAGCGCCTCGCCGTCGGTGAGCCGCTCGGCCGCCGCCGCGGCCAGCGCGCCGCGCGCCACCGCGGCGGCGCGGAGCCGGGCCGGGTCCATGCCCCGGCCGTCGTCGGCGAGCTCGAGCAGCACCCGGTCGCGCTCGCGGCGCGCCGTCACCAGGACGCGGCCGGTCGCGCTCTTGCCGGCGCGGAGGCGGTCCGGCGGCGACTCGAGCCCGTGGTCGACGGCGTTGCGCAGGAGGTGCGTCAGCGGGTCGGCCAGATCGTCGAGGAGGGCGCGGTCGATCTCGATCTCGGCCCCGCACACCTCCACCTCGACCTGCTTGCCGAGGCGACGCGCCAGGTCGCGCGCGCTGCGCGGCAGCCGCTCGGTGAGGAGCGAGAGCGGCGTCAGGCGGACCGCCATCACCTTGTCGCGCAGGTCCTTCACCGTGGCGTGCAGCCGGTCGACGCCCTCGTCCAGCGCCGGCCGGTGCTCCTGCGGGAGCGCCCGCCCGATCTCGCGCAGGCGCGAGGTGGCGAGGATGAGCTCGCCGACGGCGTCGAGGAACGAGTCGAGCAGCGCCACCCGGACCCGGACGGTCCGGTCCGCGTCCTCGGCCGCGGCGGGCGCGGGCACCGCCGGCGCGGGAGGCGTACCCGCGGCCGGCGGGGCGGACGGCGCGACCTCGGCGGCCTCGTGCACCTCGACCCTGGACAGGTCGGAGATCTGGGACAGCGCCCGCTCCACCTCCGAGAGCGGCTCGGCGGTCTCGAGCGTGAGCGCCAGGCGGCGACCGGGGAGGCGGCCCGCGCGCAGGTCCTCCTCGGCGGGGGCGGTCCGCGCCAGCGTCCCGAGGCGAGCCAGCTTCTTCACGACGAGGAAGCCGCGGACCGACGGCACGGGGCACGCGCCGGCGACCTCGACCTCGACCTCGACGCGGTGCAGGGCGGGGGCAGCACCCTCTCCCTGCCCTCTCCCCCGGTGGGGGAGAGGGTCGTGAACCCGAGTTTCGTCACCCTCTCCCCGCATCGCGGGGAGAGAGGCAGGGCGCTGGCTTTCCCCCCTCGCCCGCGCCGCGGCGGCCTCGACGCGCACGAGCAGCGCCGGATCCGCATCGGCCTTCTCGCCCCGGCCGGCGCGAGCGACGAGCGCGCTCAGCCCATCGACGGCCGCGAGGAGCACGTCCACGCTGTCGGCGTCCGGCGCGAGGCGGCGGCGGCGGAACGGATCGACGAGATCCTCGGCCCGGTGGGCCAGGGCCGCGATGCCGTCGAGCTCCATCGACGCCGCCATGCCCTTCACGCTGTGCGCGTGCCGGAAGAGGCCGTCGACGAGCTCGCCCACCGCGACGCCCTCGCGCCCGGCCCCCTCGAGGCGCACCAGCTCCGCCCCGAGCTGCGCGAGGTGCTCGCCCGCCTCGGAGACGAACAGTCCGAGGTATTTGGAGAGGTCGAGCGGCACGCCGTTCGACGTCTCAGGCGTCGCCGAGGACCTTCTTGACGACCGACAGCACGTCCTCGGCCTTGAACGGCTTCACGATGAAGTCGCTCGCGCCGGCCTCGATCGCCTCCATGACGAGCGACTCCTGCCCGAGCGCGCTGCACATGACGATGAGAGCCTTGGAATCGCTCTTCACGATCTCGCGGGTCGCCTCGATGCCGCTCTTGAACGGCATCACGATGTCCATGGTGGTGAGGTCGGGGCGCAGCTCGCGATAGCGCTCGACCGCCTCCAGCCCGTTGGCGGCCTCGCCGGCGATCTCGAACCCGCCGCCGGCGAAGATGTCCTTGATCATGTTCCGCATGAAGATGGCGTCGTCGACGATGAGGACTCTCTTCGCCATGGTTCGCGGTCCTTCCCCGGGGCGGTCACGGCCGCCACGTCGATGATTAGCACACGTCAAGTCGGCTCGAAGAGCGCGGCCGCGCGCGCCTCCAGCAGTTCGGCGTCGAGCGCCGTGACCGCCACGCCCCTCGCGTCGGCCGCTCCGCGGTCGAGGCGGTCCGGCTCGAGCGCGCCCTGGAGCGGCGGCGCGAGCGGCTCGACTCCCAGCACCGACGACACCAGCAGGCCCAGCCCGCGCCGGCCGCGGTCGAGGACGAGCACGTGGCCCTGCCCCGGCCCGAGCGAGTCCGGAGCGTGGCCGAGCAGCGGCCCCAGCTCGACCACCGCCACCACCCGCCCTCGCAGGTTCATCGCGCCCCGCACCGCCGCGGGCGCCCGCGGCACGCGCGCGTAGGGCGGCTGCGGGACCACCACCTCGCGCACCGCCTCGAGCGGCAGCGCGAACCGGTCGCCGCCGGCCCGAAACACGACGTGCCGCGCGGCGGCGGGCGGCGCGTCGAGCGCGAGCTCGGCGGCCGTGCGGGCTGGATCGTCCCCCGGCATCGAGTCAGGCCTTCTCCAGCCGGAAGCGCGACACGACGCTCTGCAGCTCCAGCGAGAGGTTCGACAGCTCCTGCGCCGCGCTGGCCATCTGCGCCACGGCCGCGATCTGCTCGGAGGTCACCTTGCGCACCTGCTCGGTGGACTTCTGGTTCGAGGTGGCGACGTCGGAGATGTGGTCCATCGCCTGCACCATGTCGGCCGAGCCCTTGAGCTGGTCGCGGGCGGACTGGCTGATGACGCCCACTTTGTCGGCGCCGGTGGCGGCGATCTGGGAGATGTCCTCCAGCGCGCGGATAATGGCGTTGAGGTCCTCGCGCCCTTCGCCCAGCACCGCCACCGACTCCTTCATGGTGTCGACCACCGCGGTGGCGCGGCCGGCGATGTCCGCCGCGAGCGAGGAGATCTGCTCCGCGGAGCGGCCGGCGCTCTCGGCGAGCTTGCGGACCTCGTCGGCGACGACCGCGAAGCCGCGGCCGGACTCGCCGGCGCGCGCCGCCTCGATGGTGGCGTTGAGGGCGAGCAGGTTCGTCTGCTGCGCCACCGACGTGATCGCCTCGACGATCTTCGAGATGGCCTTGGTGCGCTCGCCGAAGGCGAACACCTGCTCGCTGGCCGCCTCGATGCGCGCGAAGACGCGCTTCACCTTCTCGCCCGCGAGCCGGGCCGCCTCGCCGCCCGAGGCCGCCCCGCTGCTCGTCTCGGCCGAGGCGCGCGCCGCCTCCTCGGCGCTGCGCGCGGTGCGCTCGATCGAGGCGGCGATGTCGCCGATCACCTTCGAGGCCAGCTCGACCAGCGAGCTCTGCTCCTCGGCGCCGCGCGCGATCTCCTCCATCGAGCTCGCCACCTCGTCCGTGGAGGCGTTCACCTCCTCGGCCGACGAGGAGAGCTCGTTGGCGCTCTCGGCCACCGACTGCGCCGTGCGCTGGATGCGGGAGACGAGGTCGCGCAGGTTCTCCTGCATCGTGCTGATCGACAGCGTGAGGTCGTCGATCTCGTCGCGGATGTGCGGGCGCGCGTCGGAGGCGAGGCGCTTCGAGAGGTCGCCGCGGCTGATCTCGACCGCCGACTCCTTGAGGCGCGCGAGGCGCGTGACGCGCGCAAGCGCGATGGTGAGCCCGAAGCCCATCGCCAGCGTGAAGGAGACGACCAGGGTGCCGGCCAGGAAGCGGTTCGGCACCCGCTCGAACACCTCCGGCACGGCGAAGAGGAGCACCGCCCCCACCACGAGATAGGAGAGGAGGATCTTCACTTGCAGCGAGATCGTCAGCCCACCCGTGGCCGGGACGGCCCGCTCCACGCTCTGGGCGCCGCGGCCGCGCAGCGCGATCAGGTGCGGGGCGGCGTCGGTCCACCGCGCCGACGGGCGGGTCGAGGCTGCCCGTTCTTCGCGTACGCTTCGCGGCACGTCGGCCTCGCTTCGAGAAACTGCGGGCGGGCACGCGAGCGCCCGAGCGCTCGAGCGCCGCGTGAATCCTACGCGTGGCCCGGAGCGAAGTCCAAACCGCGGCCGTCAACGAAGGTGGTCGTGGCCGCGCGCGCGCACAGTGTGGGCGCGGCCGCGCGCGTCGAGGAGGCGCACCCCGGCGCCGCGCACCACGGCGCCGATGTGGGTGACGGCGGTGCGTGTGCGCGCGGCCGCCGCGGCGACGGCGACCGCGCGGTCGGGCCGGGCCGAGAAGAGCAGCTCGTAGTCCTCGCCGCCGCCGCAGGCGAGCGCCAGCGGATCGCGGCCGGCGCGCGCCGCGGCGCGCGCGTCGGGCAGCGGCAGCCGCGCCGTCTCGAGGCGCGCTCCCACCCCCGACGCGTCGCACAGGTGCCCGAGGTCCTGCAGCAGCCCGTCCGACACGTCGAGGCAGGCGCTCGCCACGCCGCGCAGCGCGAGCCCGAGCGCGAGCCGCGGGCGGGGGCGACGCTGGCGGGCGCGGGCGCGGGGCGGGGCGCCTTCCGCCAGCCCGAGCGCCGCCTCGCCGAGGCGCCCCGAGACGAAGAGCAGGTCGCCCGGGCGCGCGCCGGCGCGGGTCAGGGCGCGGCCGCGCGGCACCGCCCCGACGAGCGTGACCGTGAGCGAGAGCTCTCTCGCGCGCGAGACGTTCCCGCCGACGATCGCCACCTCGTGGGCACGCGCGCAGGCGGCGAGCCCGCGCCCGACGCCGGCGAGCCGCGCTGGGCGCTCGCCGCGGGGGGTCCCGAGCGCGCACAGCGCCCAGAGCGGGCGGGCGCCCATGGCAGCCAGGTCGGAGAGGTTCACCGCCAGCGCCTTCCAGCCGATGTCGGCCGCGCGGAAGCGGGCGTCGAAGTGCACGCTCTCCACCACCGCGTCGACGGTCGCCACGAGGTCCTCGCCGCGCGGGGGTCGCAGCACGGCGGCGTCGTCGCCGATGCCGAGCACGACGCCCTCGCCGCCCCGAGGGGCGGGGCGGGTGAAGAGGTCGATCAGGTCGAATTCGGTCATGTCGCGGTGCAGGCCCCAGGGGGCGTCGCCGCGAGTCTACCCCGCGCTCCGCACCGGCACGCGGGTGGCGCGGGCGGCGCGCTCGGGGAGGACGAGGGTGAAGGTGGAGCCGCGACCGGGGGCCGAGACCGCCTGCACCTCGCCGCCGTGCGCCTCGACGAAGCTCTTCACGATGGCGAGCCCGAGCCCGGCGCCGCCGTACTCACGCGTGGACGATGCGTCGACCTGGTAGAATACGTCCCACACGCGCGGCAGGTGCTCCGCGGGGATCCCGATCCCGGTGTCCTGGACGTACAGCGCCACCCGGTCGCCCGGCAGCGGGCGCGCGCCGACGGTGACGGCACCTCCGGGCGGCGTGAACTTCACCGCGTTGGCGACGAGGTTGATGAGGCACTGGCGGACCTTCTCCCGGTCGCAGTGCACCTTGGCCAGGTCGGCCGCCACCTCGGCGCCGAGCGTGAGGCCGCGCTTGCGCGCCTGCGGCGCGAGCGTCGCGAGCGCGTCGCGGAGGAGGTGTCCCAGCTCGACGTCGGACAGCACGAGCCGCACCCGGCCCGCCTCGATCTTCGTGATGTCGAGGATGGAGGTGATGAGCTGGAGGAGGTTCTCGCCCTTCTCCATGATGATGCCGACGTACTCCCGCTGCTCCTGGGTGAGCGCGCCGCCGAGCCCCTCCAGCATCATCTCGGAGTAGCCGATGACGCTCGTGAGCGGCGTGCGCAGCTCGTGGCTCATGGTGGCGATGAAGTTCGACTTGAGGCGATCGAGCTCCTTCAGCCTCCCGTAGCTCTCCTCGAGCTGGCGGTTCTTCTCCTGCAGCTCGCGGTAGCTCTCCTGCACCGCCTCGATGTGGAGGCGCGCCGTGAGCAGGTTCTTGTGCCCGGTGAAGACGAGCACGTCGAGCAGCTCGGCGAAGTGCTTCAGGATCTTCTCGGCGGTCGCCTGCGGCACCCGCCGGATCTTCTGGAGGTAGGCGGTGGCGGCCGCGGCGTCGAAGTCGGGCGCGATGCGGGTGAGCGTGGAGGGCAGCTGGACGAGGTCGTCGGGCACGAACGGCCCGAAGACGATGCGGCCGATGACGTCGCCCTCGTAGACGACCGGCTGCACCACGTAGCGGCAGCCGGAGAAGCAGTCGAGGGCCGTGGGCGTCGCGTCCTCCCCGACCGGCGCGCCCTTCACCTGCTGCACGGTGGCGACGCAGGCGGCGCGGCCGTCGGGGTTCTGCCAGATGTAGCCACAGAAGTCGGCGTTGCCGACCTTCACGTCCACGAGCTTCTTGCCGGCGGCGTCGAACACCTTGAGGCCGACCTTGTAAAGCTCGGCGAACGAGTGGCAGACCTCGGTGAACGACTTCAAGTCGAGCAGATCGCCGAGCGAGGCGGGCTGCTGCAGCACGGAGGGCGGGAGGGTCACGGCGCCCCTCCCACGGTCAGGCGCGTGCCGCGCAGGTCGACGTGCGAGAAGATCTGCGACAGGAACTCGCCCTCGCTGATGCCGGCCGTGCGCTGCAGGCCGATGCGGCGATCGAGCGAGCGGTAGGTGAGCTCGAGGAGCGCGTGGAGCGTCTCCACCACGCCCTCGCCGCGGATGGCCACCGCTGGCACCACCACCGGCTTCACCGTCTGGGCGAGATCGCCGAGCTCGTCCTCGCGCCGGACGTCGGGCAGGTCGAGCTTGTTGAGCTGGACGACGATGGGCAGCTCGCGCGGAGCGAGCCCGTTCGCCTCCAGGTTCTTCAGCATGTTGTTCCAGTAGGCGAGCGTGGCGGCCGCCTCGGAGCGGCGCGCGTCGGCGACGAAGGCGACGGCGTCCGTGCCCTGGAGCACGATGCGCCGCGTCGACTCGTGCATCACCTGCCCGGGGACCGTGTACAGCTTCACCTTGATCTTCACCCCGGATGAGGTCCGGAAGAAGACGGGCAGCATGTCGAAGAAGAGCGTGCGATCGTCCTTCGTATCGAGCGTCATGAGGCGCCCGCGCAGCTTGGGATCGATCTTGCTGTGGAGCGCGTGGAGGTTGGTCGTCTTCCCCGACAGCGCCGGGCCGTAGTAGACGACCTTCAGCGCCACCTCGCGCGTCTCGTTGTTGAAAGCGACCACCCGACCTCCCGCACGGGAGTCTAGCCTGCGGCCGTGGGAGGGATCCAGCCACGGGCAGGCAGGCGAGCCGGCAGGATGTCAGGCGCTTGTTCGCCACCAGCGGCGGGCCGCCTCGACGCTCCGCAGGAGCGGTGCCGGCGGGAGCGTGGCGAGGAACGCGCGCCCGTACCCCTTCGTGGTGAGCCGGCGATCGAGCACCGCCACGAGCCCGCGGTCGCGGCGAGTCCGGATCAGGCGGCCGAACCCCTGCTTGAGGGAGAGGGCGGCGGAGGGCACCGAGAGCTCGGAGAAGGCGTCGCGGCCCGCCTCCTCGAGCGCCTTCCCGCGCGCCGCCAGCACCGGATCCGTCGGCGGGGCGAAGGGGAGCTTGTCGATGACGACGAGCGAGAGCGCCTCGCCCGGCACGTCGACCCCCTCCCAGAAGCTCTGGGTCGCGAACAGCACCGACGGCTCCTCCCGGAACGCGTCGAGCAGCTTCGCCTTGGGCCGCTCGCCCTGGAGCAGGAGCTGGTAAGGGAGATCGGAGAGCGCCTCGCGGAGCGCGTTCATGCCGCGGACGCTGGTGGAGAGAACGAAGGCGCGCCCGCCGGTCACCGACACGAGCTCGCGGACCGCCGCCGCGGCCGCGGCGACGAAGCCCGGGTTCGCGGGCTCCGGGAGCCCGTCGGGCACGACCAGCGCCGCCTGGCGGGTGTAGTCGAACGGCCCCGGGAAGATGGCCTCGTCCACGTCGAACTCGGGGGCGAGGCCCACCTCGCGCCGGAAGTAGTCGAGCCGGCCCCCGGCGGCGAGCGTGGCGCTCGTGAAGACGGCGGTGTCGACGCGCCGGTACAGCCGCTCGACGAGCTCCTCCGCGACGTCCACTGGCACCGCGCGCAAGAAGACGCCTCGGCCGCGCGCCTCGGCGAAGTGGACGCGGGACGGGTCGGCGACCGTCGTGACCGCGCGCAGCTCGACGCGCAGCTCGGCCGCGCGGCGCGCGATCGCGGCGAGCGACGTCGTTTCCGCCTCGGCGAAGATCTCGCGGACGTCCTCCAGCGCGCCGTCGAGCCGCGCCTGCTCCGCCTCGAGCGGGCCGAGCAGGTGGTTCGTGAGGGGAACCTTGAGGTCGCCGTGCGCCGCGCGTCCCGTCACCCTCGCCCCGCGCCAGCGGGGAGAGGGCTGGGGAGAAGGGGCCGCTCCCATGCGCGCCGCCACCGCGCCGAAGTATCGCTCCCCCGCCTTCTGGAGCTCGCCGGTGCGATCCTTCACGAGCTTCATGAGATCGGGGCGGTCCGCCACCGCCCGCGCCGCGTCGCGTGCGAGGTCGTCGATGCGGTACGACGAGACCGACAGGCCGAAGTAGTCGGTCGCGACCTCGGCGAGCGCGTGAGCCTCGTCGAAGATCACGGCGTCGTACGGCGGGAGCACCTCGACGCCCGCGCGCGAGGTGCGCAGCCCGAGATCCGCGAAGAACAGGTGGTGGTTCACGAGCACCACGTCCGCCTGCGCGGCGCGCGCCCGCGCCAGCGTCACGAAGCACTCCTCGTGGCGCTGGCAGTCCTTGCCGAGGCAGGTCTCCCCCGAGGCGGAGAGCTCGCGCCAGGCGCCGTACTGATCCGGCAGATCGATCTCGCTCCGATCGCCGGTGAGCGTGTCGGCCGCCCACGCCTGGATGCGCGGCCAGAGCGCCGCCTCGCCGCGGCTCTCGAACGTCGGGTGCTCGGCGAACCTGGCGCCGCGCTCGAGGCAGTAGTAGTTGGCGCGGCCCTTCAGGTAGGCCGCCTCGATCACGAGCCCGGCCTTCTCGGCGAGGAGCGGCAGGTCCTTCTGCCAGATCTGCTCCTGGAGCGTCTTGGTGGCCGTCGAGATGATGACCTTCCGGCCGGAGAGCGCGGCCGGGACGAGGTAGGCGAGCGTCTTGCCGGTGCCGGTGCCGGCCTCCGCGACGAGGTAGCGCCGCTCGGCGAGCGCGCGCTCCACGGCGCGCGCCAGCTCGAGCTGGTCGCGGCGGTGCTCGTAGCCGGGGAGGCTGCGGGCGAGCGCGCCCGACGGGCCGAGGATCTCCTCCAGCGTCACGGGATCCCGCCGGCGACCGCGCGCGTGAAGTGGAGGTAGGCCCAGATCACCGCGCTCACCGTGCCGCTCGCGACCGCGAGGAGCAGGAGCCGGCGCAAGCCGGGCGAGAGGCTGCGCGGCGGCTTCGTGCGCGGGAGCTGCGACAGGGCGACCACGGTGGCGCGTTTCACGATCTCGTCGCGCCAGCGCGCGGCGATGGGGTCCTGCGGCGAGGCGTCGAGGACCGCCTTGTAACGGCCACCCGCCTCGGCCAGGCCGGCGAGGTCGGGGTAGCGATCGAGGAAGGCGCGGTGCGCCGCCTCGTCGCCCCAGCGCGCACGCACCTCCGCCCAGGCGGCGTCGACCTCGGTCGTCTCCATCGCGGGGGAGTCTAGCCGCAACGCCCGTTCACAGCGAAACGGGGACGGGGATGAACGTGGCGAGGAACATCGCGATCGCCGCCAGCGCCACGAGCTTGCGCCCCGGCGTGAGCGGCTCCTCGACGAGCGCCGCCGGGTGGTCGTACCCGACGAAGAAGCGCGTGACGCCCCACCACAGGAACCAGTTCCAGGAGACGAGCAGGCCGGCCAGGAGGAGGCCCCACGAGACGAGGCGCGAGAACCGGCGCGCGCCCCTCCGCCCGAAGAGCGCGTAGGTGACGTGCCCGCCGTCGAGCTGCCCGAGCGGGATGAGGTTGAGGGTCGTGACGAAGAGGCCAATCCAGGCGGCGAACGCCACGGGGTGGAGGAAGACGTCGTGCCCCGGCGGCAGCTTCCCCCACACGAGCCGCTGCACGCCCCAGGTGACGAGGCTGTCGCCGTAGTGCTGCACCCCGGAGGTGAGGAGCGCCTCCCCTCTCGCGTACCCGGCGACGAGCTGGAGCAGCCCCATGCGCTGCCCCTCCAGCACCACGTCGCCAACCGGGTGGACCTCGGAGTGGGCGAGCCCCCACCAGAGGAGCGGCAGCGCCACCGCGAAGCCGGCCAGCGGCCCGGCGGCCCCGATGTCGAGCGTCGCCTTGCGGCTCGGGAGCGCGGAGCGGATGCGGATCACGGCGCCGAAGGTACCGACCGGTCCGACCGGGACCGGGATGAAGAACGGCAGCGTCGAGTCGACGCGCCAGGCGCGCGCGAGCAGGTAGTGACCCATCTCGTGGCAGAGCAGGATGCCGATGAGAGATGCGGCGAAGGGGAGGCCGGCCACCGCCACGGCCCAGGCCTGCGCGGCCGCCGTCGCGAACCATCCCCCGTCCACCTGAGGGAGGCGCAGGGTCGTCCACTGCGCGCCGGCGATGAGCGTCGTCAGCACCGTGGCCGCGAAGAGCGCGACGTTGAGGAAGGGGACCCGGGTGGTGGCGCGGGGCCGCGCCAGGGCTTCGTGCATGTGGCTGCCGATCTAACGCGGCCGCTCAGAACCCGCCCGCCCCCGGCGCCGCCAGCTCGGCGGGGGTGAGCTCGCGGACGACGCCCTTGTCGACGGTGAGGAAGAAGAGCGGCTTCTCCACCTCGCGCCGCCCATCGAAGGAGAGGTCCCCGGTGGCGCCGGGGTACGCCTTCACCGCCGCGATCGCGTCGCGGACCGCGTCGCGGTGGGCGGCGCCGCCCTCCACCGCGCGCCGCACCAGGCCGGCCGCGTCGAAGGCGCTCGCCTCCAGGATCGAGGGCGGGTGCCCGTACCGCTGCTGGAAGGCGGCGACGAAGGCCTTCGTGGCGGGCCGCTCCGAGGCGGGGAAGAAGCCGTCCACGAAGATGGCGCACTCCACGTACTTCCCCGCGCGCTCGACGAGCGACGGATCGTCCCAGCCGTTCGCGCCGAGGAGCTGGACCGGCCTCAGGTCCTCCCGCCCGGTCGCCTTCCGGATGCGCTCCACCTCGCGCGGATTGCAAGTCTCGGTGACGACGTCCTCGACCGCCAGCGCCGGCGCGACGAGCGCCACGTTCCGCGCGAAGTCGGGGATGAACACGGCGTCGAAGTCGGTGATGGGCGGCAGCCTCTCACGGAGCTTCTCGAGCGCCTTGCGCCGCCGGAACGGGTCCTTCTCCTGCTCGAGGAGCGCCTTCACCTCATCGAGGTAGTCCTGCCGCTCGTCGAGCCAGAGCTTGCCCACCATGCCCTTCACGATGGGCGCGAAGGTGGTCCGGTCGTACTCGTAGCTCTCCGCGGCGCGCACCTCGCCGCCGTGCGCGTCGACGGCGTCCCAGAACGCCTGGGCGAGCTCTTGGCCGTACGGGATCTGCGGCCAGAGCAGGGCGAAGCGGCGCATCCCGCGCCGGACCATGGCGAGCTCGGTGAGCCCCTTCGCCTGCGCCTCGGCGGTGAGCATGTTGCGGAAGACGTACGGACCGGCTTGGGTGACGTTCTCCGCGCGCGAGAGGGAGAGGAACGGCAACCCCTCGTCCTGCGCCGCCTGGGCCGCGCGCGCGGCCTCGGCGCTGACGACGCCGCCCAGCGCCGCCACCGCGCCCTCCCGCGCCAGCTCCGCCACCGCCTGCTGCGCGCCGTCGGGCTCGCCGCGGGTGTCCTTCACCAGGATCTTGAACTGGTCGCCGAGCGCGAGCGACACGCCCTGCAGCACCGCCTCGCCCCACGCCTTCTGCTTCCCGGAGAGCGGCACCGCGACGCCGACGGTCCGCGGGTCGGCGTGACCGCGGCGCGCCAGGCGGTCGACGAGCGCGAGCGCCTCGGCCGCGTACGGCGAGCTGGGGAAGCCCTGCGCGAGCTCCTGCGCCGCGCGCTGCGCCTCGGCCTCGTCGTGGAGGTGCAGCGCCACCTTCGCGAGCTTCATCTTCACGGCCGGCAGGAGCGGCGCGTCGCGCGGCAGCTCCGACTCGAGCGCGCGCAGATCGGCGAGCTGCAGCGTGTCGACGTGGTCGACGGCGCGGGCGAGCTCCGCCTCGCGCTCCGCCCCTTGCGCGAGCCGCGCGGCCTCGCCCCGCCAGCGCGCAGCCTCCCGGTCGTTGCGGGCGGCCTCGGCCGCCTTGGCCGCTTCGCGCGCGGCGGCGGGGCGCTCGCCCTGGGGGAGGCGGTCGTACAGGGAAGCGAGCGACGCGAGCGCGTCCTTGGGCCGGCCTCCCTCCGCCTCGGCGAGTGCCAGCTGGTACTTGGCGGCGTCGGCGCGCGGCGAGAGCGGGAAGCGGGTGAGGAACTGCCCCAGCGCGGCCTGGGCGCGGTCGGGCCGCCGCGCCGCGCGCCAGCGGACCCCCGCGTCGTAGAGCGCCTCGGCCGAGGAGGGCACGTCGCCGTAGCGCGAGGCGAGCGCCTCGAGCTTCTCGGCGGTGGCCGCCTGCGGCTCGTTCGGGGCGCCCGACTCGATCCGCGCCAGCTCCGCCCTCGCCTGCACGTCGGCGTCGGCGGCGCTCATCTCCTGCCCGTTCACCACGACGCGCTTGGGACAGGCGCAGAGGAGGACGAACGCGGCGACGAGGAGCCGGGGCAGCGGGCGCATGGAGAGACGTTCTACTGCGATGCGGAGCGGGGGGACAGCGCGATGCAGTCCGCTGAGCTCTCGGCGGGGGACAAGCCCCCGCCCTACGACGGCCATGACCTGTAGGCGGGGTCTCGCGCCCTGCCGCCGGCTGCCGACGTCAGGCCTTCCCGATGAGGTCGCCGACCTTCGCCCAGAAGCTCCGCGACTGCGGGTGCGTCTTCTCGCCGGAGAGGGCGGCGAACTTCTCGAGCAGCTCCTTCTGCTCCTTCGTGAGGTGCGTCGGGGTCTCCAGCACCACCCGCACGTGCTGGTCGCCGCGCGGGCCGCCGCCCAGCGAGGGGATCCCCTTGCCGCGGAGGCGGAACACCTTCCCCGACTGCGTGCCGGCCGGGATCTTCATCGCCACCGGCCCGTCGAGCGTCGGCACCTGCACCTGCGCGCCCAGCGCAGCCTGCGCGAAGCTGATGGGCATCTCGCAGACGACCTCGGTCTCCTCGCGCCGGAAGATCGGATGCTCACGCACCTGCACCACGACGTAGAGGTCGCCCGGCGAGGCGCCCGGCTGCGGCGCGGGCTCGCCCTCCCCGGCGAGCTTGAGGCGCGTGCCGGTGTCGACACCCGCCGGCACCTTCACCTCGACCTCCGCCTCCTCGCGCGTCATGCCGGCGCCGCCGCAGGAGCCGCACTTCTCGACGATGACCCGCCCCGCGCCGCCGCAGTGCGGGCAGGTGCGGGCGATGGCGAAGAACCCCTGCTGCAGCCTCACCTCGCCGGCGCCGCCGCAGGTCGGGCACGTGCGCGGCTGCGTCCCCGGCTTGGCGCCCGAGCCCTGGCACGGCTCGCAACGGCGCGGGCGTGGGATGCGGATGCGGGCGGAGGTGCCGAAGGCCGCCTCCTCGAACCCGACCTCGAGGTGGTAGCGGAGGTCCGAGCCGCGCGGCCGGCTGCGGGCGCGGCGACCGCCTCCGCCGAACATCTCGCCGAAGATGTCGCCGAAGATGTCGTTGATGCTCGCCCCGGCGGCGCCGCCGAACGGGAAGCCGCCCTCGAACGGGTTCTGGCCGCCCACGTGGCCGAAGCGGTCGTACCGGGCGCGCTTCTCGGCGTCGGACAAGACCTCGTACGCCTCGGAGGCCTCCTTGAAGCGCTCCTCGGCCTGCTTGTCGCTGGGGTTCTTGTCGGGGTGAAACTGGTGGGCGAGCTTGCGGTAGGCGCTCTTCAGCTCCTGCTCGCTCGCCCCGCGCCCGACGCCGAGGACCTCGTAATAATCGCGCTTTTCCACGTCGTTCCGAACGGTTGGAGGGCAAGCGCCGGCGGCGCCGGCGGCAATGTAACGCACGAAAGGGCGGTGGCAATCCGCCCCGCCGGCTCGTCAGCCCTGGTTCGCCGCCGCGTAGATGGCGTCGGCGATGCGGTACGCGGAGCCCTCCAGGCGCACGAGCGCGTCCTTGATGGCGGCGGGGTCGTTGGAGGGGAGCGCCTGCTTGAGCGCCTCCAGGTCGGACCGGATCTCCTCCAGGTCCTGCGGCTTCAGGACGCTCGCGTATTCCTCGAGGCTCTTCTCGGTCGTGTAGATGAGCCCCTCGGCGTTGTTCTTCAGGTCCGCCAGCTCCCTCTTCCGCTGGTCGTCGGTCTTGTTCGACTCGGCGTCCTTGATCATCCGCTGGATCTCGGCCTCGCTGAGGCCGGAGCTGGCGGTGATCCGGATCTGCTGGGTCTTGCCGGTCCCGAGGTCCTTCGCCGACACGTGCGCGATGCCGTTGGCGTCGATGTCGAAGGTGACCTCGATCTGCGGCACGCCCCGCGGCGCGGGCGGGATGCCGACGAGCTCGAACCGGCCCAGCGTCTTGTCGTCCGCCGCCATGTCGCGCTCGCCCTGCAGCACGTGGACGGAGACGAGCGGCTGGTTGTCGACCGCGGTCGAGAAGACCTGCGACTTCTTGCACGGGACCGTCGTGTTCTTCTCGATGATCTTGGTGAAGACGCCGCCGGCGGTCTCGACGCCGAGCGAGAGCGGGGTCACGTCGAGGAGCAGGACGTCCTTGACCTCGCCCTTCATGATGCCGCCCTGGATGGCCGCCCCGACCGCCACCACCTCGTCGGGGTTCACGCCCTTGTGCGGCTCCCGGCCGAAGAAGCGCTTCACCACCTCCTGCACCTTCGGCATGCGCGTCATGCCGCCGACGAGGATGACGGTGTCGAGCTGCTGCGCGGTGACGCCGGCGTCGCGCAGCGCGATCTTGCACGGCTCGATCGTCTTCTCGACGAGATCGCCGACGAGCTGCTCGAGCGTCTGCCGGTCGATGGTCTCGGCGAGGTGCTTCGGCCCGGTCGCGTCGGCGGTGATGAACGGCAGGTTCACCTCCGTCTCGGTCGCGCTGGAGAGCTCGTGCTTGGCGCGCTCGGCGGCCTCCTTGAGCCGCTGCAGCGCCATGCGATCCTTCTTCAAGTCGACGCCGTTCGCCTCCTGGAAGCGCTTCGACAGCCAGTCGATGAGCCGCTGATCGAAGTCCTCCCCGCCGAGGAAGGTGTCGCCGTTGGTCGCCTTCACCTCGAACACGCCCTGGTTGAGCTCGAGGATCGTGATGTCGAACGTGCCGCCGCCGAGGTCGTAGACGGCGACCTTCTCCGTGGCGTTCTGGCCCTTGTCGACGCCGTAGGCGAGCGCCGCGGCGGTGGGCTCGTTGATGATGCGCAGCACCTCGAGGCCGGCGATGCGGCCGGCGTCTTTGGTCGCCTGCCGCTGGGCGTCGTTGAAGTAGGCGGGGCAGGTGATGATCGCCTCCGTCACCGGCTCGCCCAGGTAGTCCTCCGCCGTCTGCTTCATCTTGGCGAGGACCATCGCCGAGACCTCGGCCGGCGAGTACCGCTTGCGCTCCACCTCGACCCAGCCATCGCCGTTCTCGTTCGCGACGACGCGGAACGGCACGAGCGACGCGGTGCGCTTCACCTCCGCGTCCTCGAACTTGCGCCCGATGAGCCGCTTCACGACGTAGACGGTCGACTCCGGGTTCGTGATCGCCTGCCGCTTCGCGATCTGCCCCACCAGACGCTCGCCGCCCTCGGTGAGCGCGACCATCGAGGGGGTCGTGCGCGAGCCCTCCGAGTTGGGGATGACCACCGCCTCGCCGCCCTCCATGACGGCGACGCAGGAGTTGGTCGTCCCGAGATCGATGCCGATCACCTTGCCCATGATGATTGCCCCACGCTCAGGTTCCCTCGGGGGATCCGCGCGCCTCCCCGGGCGCCTCGGCCGGAGGCGGCGCGGCGGAGACCACCACCGCCGCGGGTCGGATGAGCCGGTCGTGCAGGAAATAGCCGCGCTGCTGCTCGTCCACGACGAGGCCCGGCTCGACCTCCACCGTGGTGACCGTCATGAGCGCCTCGTGGAGCTGCGGGTCGAACGTCTCGCCCTTGGCCGAGAAACCCTTCACCCCGAAGCGCGCCAGCGCTTCCTCGAACAGGCGCCGCGTCATGGCGACGCCGGTCGCGACGGGATCGCCCTGCGGCGCGGCCGCGAGCGCGCGCTCGAGCGCGTCGAGCACCGGGAGGAGCTCCTTCACGAGCCGCTCGTTTCCGTGGCGCTGGACCTCCTCCTTCTCGCGCGCCGCCCGCTTCTTGTAGTTCTCGAGGTCCGCCGCCGTGCGCAGCAGCCGGTCGTGCTCGTCCTTGAGCTGCTCGAAGACCTTGCGCGCCCGCTCCTGGCTCAGCTCGAGCTCGGCGCGGAGCTGGTCGACCTCGGCGCGCAGCGGGCTCGGGTCCCCCGGGCCGGTGGACGTGGCGCCGGGCGCGGCTCCCTCCGTCGCCGGCGTCACCGGGGCCGGATCCGCGGCGGCGGGCGGCGGCGCGACGCGCGCGCGCCGCTCGACCGCGGCGACCGCCTCGGCGACCGCGTCGTCCGGGATGTCCGCCGAAAAGGCGCCCTGCTCCTTGTGATCTGGCATGCCGTGACCGGGGATGGGCGGCCGAGGAGAGGCCGCGAGCCGCTCATTGTGTCACACGGTTCGAACCGGGAACAAGCAGCGCAACCGCGCGCCGGCAATGGCGAACCGGTCCGCCGTGCGTCAGGGTTCGTCGCCGCCAGAGAGGGCGCGCGAGATCTCGCGCGCGGTGAGATCGACGAGCGGGATCACCCGCTCGTACTTCATGCGCGTCGGTCCGATCACGGCGAGCGTCCCCAGCACCTGATCGCCCCGGCCGTAGGGGGCCGCCACCACCGAGACGTCGGGCACGCTGGCGAGCTCGCTCTCGGCCCCGATGAAGATCTGCACCTCGCGGGCGCGCAGCACCTTGTCGAGCACGCGCAGGATGCGGTCCTTCTCGGCGAAGGCGCGGAGCAGGGCGCGCGCCTTCTGCACGTCGGCGAACTCGGGGGCGTCGAGGAAGCTCTCCTCGCCGTCGACGAGCACCTCGCCGCCCGCCAGCGCCGCCCCGAAGCTCTGCTCCGCGAGCTGCAGCGCCTTCGACACCACCCGCTGCAGCGCGCTCTGATCGGCGCGCATGTCGGCGAGGATGCGCTCCCGCAGGGTCGCGAGCGGGCCGCCGCGCAGCTTCTCGTTGAGGTAGTTCGCCGCGCGCTCCAGCTCGCCCGGCTCGGGCCGCGCGTCGAGCTGCATGAGCTTGTTCGTGACGAGGCCCGCCTCGGAGACGAACACCACCAGCACCCGGCTCTCGCGCAGCCGCACGAACTCGATCTGCCGGATGGGATCGTCCACCGGGCGCGGCGTCGTCACCACGCCCGCGTGGTGCGTGAGCGAGTGGAGCACCCGCGCCGTCGACTCGAGCAGCGTGTCGACCGCGGACGCGTCGTGGGTGACCTTCTCGATCTGCTCGCGCTCCGCCGCCGGGGGCGGCCGCACCTTGAGCAGCGTGTCGACGTACAGTCGGTACCCGGCCTGGGTGGGGATCCGGCCGGAGGAGGCGTGCGGCTTCGCGAGGAAGCCGAGCGCCTCGAGGTCGGCCATCACGTTGCGGACCGTGGCCGGCGAGCAGTCGAGGTCGTGGCGCGCCAGGAGTGGCTGGCTCGCGACCGGTTCGCCGCGCTGGATGTAGTCCTGCACCAGCACGCGCAGGATCTCGCGCGCTCGCTGGGAGAGGCTCGACGTGTCGGAAGCCATCGCCGCCTCTAGTTGCCCTCGAGGTGTCGCGTCGCCGCCTGGGCGAGCGGCGCGAAGCGGCCGCGGGCGAGGTCGCGCCAGCGCGCCTGGGCGGTCGCGGCGTCTCCCGAAGCCTCGGCCACGAGCGCGTCGAGGTGGAGCCGCTCCTCCGGATACACGAAGACGAGGTCCCGCCGCGCCGCGCCGGACCGGTCGGCCTCCAGCGCGGCCCCGAGCGCGGTCGCCGCGCTGGACCGATCGCCGCGCGCGTCGGCGAGGAGCGCCAGCGCGTAGAGCGGCTCCGGACGCGAAGCGTCGACCGCCCGCGCCGAGTCGAGGTGCGCTTGCGCCGCCGGGAGATAGCCGTCGAGCGCGTAGAGCTCGGCCAGGTTCACGAGCGACGCCTGCTGCTCACGGGCGCCGCCGCGGGCGAGCGCCTCCTCGAACAGCTGCCGCGCGGCGTCGAACCGCTCCTGGACGGCGTAGGTCACCGCCAGGTCGTTGAGCGCGCCCTGCGTATCCGGGTCGGCCGCCAGCGAGGCCTCGAGCGCCGAGCGCGCCTCGCTCAGGCGGCCGGCGCGCAGCTCGGTGGTCGAGGCGGCGGACGGCGCGGCCAGCGAGGCGACGAGCGGCGCGCCCGCCGCGCGCGGCACCGCGGGCTCGACCGCGCCGCCGCAGGCGGCCAGGACGAGGCACAAGGCCGGAATGGCGCGCGACGCACGCATGGGACGGGGCGGTGCTCCTGTTGCAGGCGGTAGCCCGTTCGAGCCACGCGCCGCCTCGCGGTGAGTCTAGCGACCGCTTCCCTGGCGATCAAGAAAGGGGCTCAGAGGGGCTCAGATTCTCCCGGTTTTTCCGCACCCCAGAGGAGAAGCGGTCGACCCCGCCGGGGACGAGGCCGGGAGAAGGGGCAGGCGCGGCGTCCGGATCGCCGTTAGATTGAGATCGGCACCCGGACGCGGCGTGGATCGGCGCGGGCGCGCCATCGAAGTCCCCCGGACCTCGGCGACGCGGGCGCGGCGAAGGACGGCTCGCGCCCGGGTGCTTTTTCGCGGCCGCGCGCCTAAGATGCCGCCCCCCGTGGCCTTTCCATCGAGCGATGCCGCCCCCAGCCACGCCGCCGCGGCGGTGAAGGACATCCTCCGCGCGCTCGCGGAGCGCCGCTCCGCCGACGTGACCGAGCTCGCTGGCGCCGCCCGCGGCTGGGTGGCGAGGGAGCTGGTCGGCCGCGGGCGCGGGGCGGCGCTCCTTCTCGCGGTCGCACCGGACGAGGACGGCGCGGACGAGCTCGGGCGGGACCTGGCGTTCTTCCTCGGCGCCACCCCCGGCGCGCCGTCGCCGGTGCTGCGCGTGCCCGCCGATCCGGTGCTGCCGTACGACGACCTCTCGCCGGACCGGGGCCTCGAGATGGAGCGGCTGGCGGCCCTGGGCCGGCTGCACCTCTCGCCCTCCTCGGTGAAGGCGGTGGTGGTCTCGGCGCGGGCGCTCGCGCGGCGGATGGTGCCGCGCGCCGTCTTCGAGCGGCACACGGAGCTCCTCGGCAAGGGCGTCACCGTCGATCGGGAGGCGCTCGCCGCCAAGCTCGTCAGCATCGGGTACACCCGCGTGCCGCTGGTCGAGGATCCGGGCACCTTCGCGGTCCGCGGCGGGATCATCGACCTGTGGAGCCCGCTCGACGAGAAGCCGGTCCGGCTGGAGCTTTTCGGAGACGAGATCGAGAGCGCCCGCGGCTTCGATCCCGACGGGCAGAGGACGCTGGGCGCGGTGGACGAGGTGGTGGTCTGCCCGGCGCGCGAGGCGCTCTTCACGGATGAAGCGCGCGAGGCGGCCAAGGCGGCCGTCCGCGACGCGGCGGAGAAGGTGGATCGCCCCACCTCGCGCGTCCGCGAGGTGCTCGACGCGATCGACGCCGGCACGCCCTTCTTCGGCCTGGAGGCGCTGCTGCCGGGCTTCCACCCCGGCGGCCTCGCCACCCTGTTCGAGTACCTGCCGTCGGAGGTGGTCTGCTGGGTGGACGGCGCCGACGCGGTGGCCGGCGCGGTGGCCGACCTCGAGGCGGAGCTCGCCCGCGAGCACGAGGCGACGCTCCGCCGGGACGAGCTGGCGCTGCCGCCGCGGGCGCACTTCCTCACCGGCGCCGAGGCGGAGGCCGCGCTCGCGGCGCGGCCGGTGGTGCGCCGCCACGGCGTGTGGCTCGGCGCGACCGAGCCGCTCCGGTTCGCCTTCGGCGACACGGGCGGTCTGCGCGGCGAGATCGAGGGCGCGCACGGCGACGAGGGCGCCCTGGCGCCGCTGTCGCGGCGGCTCGAGGACTGGCGCAAGCGCGGCCTCGCGGCCGTGGTCGCCTGCTCGACGCGCTCCGCCGCCGATCGGCTGAAGCGGCTCCTCGAGGACCGGCGCATGGCGGCGCGCTGGCACGACGGCCCGCTCCAGGATCCGGCCCAGCTCTACGACCCCGGCGTCCACGCGCACCTCGTCCGGGGGGAGATCAGCGGCGGCTTCGTGGACGCGCCGGCGAGGCTGGCGCTCCTCTCGGACGAGGAGATCTTCGGCCGCCGCGTGAAGAAGCGCGCCCGCGCGACGAAGCTGGAGAACACGTTCGCGGCCGCCTTCCGCGAGCTCAACGAGGGCGACCTCGTCGTCCACGTCGAGCACGGGATCGCGCGCTACCACGGCCTGACGAAGATGCAGATCCGCGGGGTCGAGGGCGACTTCCTCGTCCTCGCCTACGAGGGGGCGGACCGTCTCTACCTGCCGGTCTCGAAGCTGCGCCAGGTCCAGAAGTTCACCGGCGCCACCCCCGAGGCGGTGCGCCTCGACAAGCTGGGCGGCAGCTCGTTCGCGCTGCGCAAGGCGCGCGTCAAGGAGCAGCTCCTCAAGATGGCGGCCGAGCTGCTCGACCTGTACGCCGCCCGCTCGGCCCACCCGGGCTTCGGCTTCAAGGAGCCGGACCAGATCTACCGCGAGTTCGAGGCCGAGTTCCCCTACGAGCCCACCCCCGACCAGGCGAAGGCGATCGAGGACGTCCTCGGCGACATGCGCAAGGACGGGGCGCGCCCGCACAAGGGGCCGATGGATCGCCTCGTGTGCGGCGACGTCGGCTACGGCAAGACCGAGGTGGCGATGCGGGCCGCCATGCTGTCGGTGCTCTCGAAGAAGCAGGTGGCGGTGCTCGTCCCGACGACCGTCCTCGCCGCGCAGCACGAGCGCAACTTCCGCGAGCGCTTCAAGGGATACCCGGTCCGCATCGAGGCGCTCTCGAGCATGAAGGAGGGCGACCAGATCCGCGCCATGCTGAAGGACCTGGTGGCGGGGAAGGTGGACGTCGTCATCGGCACGCACCGCCTGCTCGCCGCCGACGTCTCGTTCAAGGACCTCGGCCTCATCGTGGTCGACGAGGAGCAGCGCTTCGGCGTGGCGCACAAGGAGCGCCTCAAGAAGCTGCGCAAGCTCGTCGACGTGCTCACGCTCACCGCCACCCCCATCCCGCGCACGCTGCATATGAGCCTCGCCGGCGCGCGCGACCTCTCCATCATCGCCACCCCGCCGGAGGACCGGCGCGCCATCCGCACCTTCGTCATGAAGTTCGACCCGGTGGCGGTGAAGGAGGCGGTGGAGCAGGAGCTCCGCCGCGGCGGGCAGGTCTACTTCGTCCACAACCGCGTGCGCTCGATCGCGGCGATGGAGAAGTTCCTGACCGAGCTCGTGCCCAAGGCGCGGGTGGGCGTCGCGCACGGGCAGATGAGCCACCACAAGCTCGAGCAGGTCATGGGCAAGTTCGTCGAGAAGGAGCTCGACGTGCTGCTCGCCACCTCGATCATCGAGAGCGGCCTCGACATCCCGAGCGCGAACACCATCATCGTGAACCGCGCCGACCACTTCGGCCTGTCGCAGCTCTACCAGATCCGAGGCCGCGTCGGCCGCAGCCGCGAGCGCGCCTACGCCTACCTCCTCGTGCCGGCGCGGCGGCCGGTGACGAAGGACGCGCAGAAGCGGCTCGAGGTGCTGCAGCGCTTCAGCGAGCTCGGCGCCGGCTTCAAGATCGCGAGCCATGACCTCGAGATCCGCGGCGCGGGCAACCTGCTCGGCAAGGACCAGTCCGGTCACATCGAGGCGATCGGCTTCGACCTGTACGCGCAGCTCCTCGACGAGGCGGTGCGCGAGCTGCGCGGCGAGGCGCCGAGGGAGGACATCGACCCGGACGTGCAGCTCCCGCTCCCCGCGTTCATCCCCGACCCGTACATGCCGGACGTCCACCAGCGGCTCTACTTCTACAAGCGCTTCGCCCAGGCCTCCACGGACGAGGAGCTGGACGAGATCCGCGCCGAGATCGTGGACCGCTACGGCGATCCGCCCGACGAGGTGGACGCGCTGCAGGCGGTGATGCAGGTGAAGGTGCGCTTGCGGGCCCTCCGCATCCGCGGGCTCGAGGCGGGGCCGGGCCGGATCGTCTTCACGCTCGGCGACGGCGCCGCGCTCGACGCGTTCCAGCTCGCGAAGCGCGTCCAGGCGAGCCAGGGCGCGCTGCGGCTCACCCCGGACATGAAGCTCGTCGCCCACGTCGGCCCGAACGGCAAGCTGAAGCCGCCCGCGGCGACGAAGGCGGCCGTGAGCGCCCGGCCGTCCGGGGTCGCCGCCAAGGCGGCCCGGGCCCAGGCGGTCCAGGCCGCGATGCAGAAGGCGATCGCGCAGGCGCGCCCCGCGCCCGCCGCCGCCCCGGCCGGCGTCACTCCCGCCCAGGAGGCGGCGCAGGGGCGCGAGCTGCTGCTCGGTGTCCGCACCGTCCTCGAAGACCTGGCGAAGCTCGCGGCGTGACCGTCGTCGCCTCTTAGTTGATCCCCCGTCCGGACTGTGCTTTTTGTTTGCCGGTCCCGCTTCGCCCCCCGCCCGGGTGTTCCGCCGGAAGAAGCCGAGCCGATCACGGGTTGGGGGTAGGATTCGGTTCCTTTTTCCTCACCCTACTCAGGAGCATCGATCATGTTCCGCAGAGCCTCCCTCGTCCTTGCAGCCGCAGCCGCGGTGGCCTGCTCGAAGGGGCCCGCCAAGAAGGGCCCCGTCGTCGCCTCCGGCGGCGGCGTCACGATCACGGCCGACGAGCTGAAGACCCGCCTCGACGAGCAGTCGCCGATGATCCGTGCCAGCTTCCAGAGCGTCGACCGGAAGAAGCAGTTCCTCGACAACATGATCCGGTTCGAGCTGCTGGCGAAGGCGGCCGAGAAGGAGGGCCTCGCCAACGACCCCGACGTCCAGTTCACCATGAAGAAGGTGATGGTCTCGAAGTACTACCAGCGCTTCTTCCAGGACCAGGGCGGCGCGAAGGCCGTGCCCGACGCGGAGTCGCAGAAGTACTACGACGAGCACCCGGACGAGTTCCACCGCCCTGCCCGGATCCACCTCGCGCACGTGTTCCTCAAGGCGGAGCAGGGCAGCCCGGAGCGCGCCAAGAAGGCGGCCGAGGCGAAGAAGCTCCTCGCCAAGATCCTCGCCGACGAGAAGAAGAACCCGAGCGCGCTCTCCCTCGCGGCGCGCGAGTCGTCCGAGGACGACGCGACCAAGATGGTGGGTGGTGACCTCGC
>Ga0306924_10000089_pt1 | contig 59955 bp, 54 predicted proteins | sample sta12Can44000111_FD_203756 | JGI IMG/M metagenome (GOLD analysis project Ga0306924, IMG submission 203756) | Lab enrichment of tropical soil microbial communities from Luquillo Experimental Forest, Puerto Rico - statanox.12C.anox.44.000.111 (v2)... | ecosystem: Environmental > Terrestrial >... | reverse complement strand
GGGAATTTTCACCACAGAGAACCTCTTTCGACTTCGCTCAGGACGGGCTCCGAGCACGGAAACTCAAGATCGGGTTCTCCTTTACGCTCTTTCATCCGAAAACCGAGTAATGCGACCGGTCCAACGTCTCCGCCTATACTCAAAGCATGGAGCGAGCCGTTCCCTTTCACCCAGCGAGTGATGCGGGCGATCGCGCCAGACTAGTCGCGCGTGGGCGTCGGCTCGAATATCTCACCATTGCGTGGAACGGCTTCGAGGCGGCAGTTGCGCTGCTTTCGGGAGTGCTTGCGGGGAGCATTGCACTCGTTGGCTTCGGACTGGACTCGCTGATCGAAACCGCTTCAGCGCTGGTTCTGGTTTGGCGCTTGCGTGCCGACAGCGATGCAGAACGCCGCGAGCACGCCGAACAGCTAGCCCATCGATTGGTTGGGATTTCGTTTCTCCTGCTGAGCACATATGTCGCAGTCGAATCTGTTCATGCGCTCTGGACTCACGAGCACAGCAGCCGAAGTTTGCCGGGCATTCTGATCGCAGCAGCGGCTGTGGTGGTGATGCCTCTGCTCGGGCGGGCGAAAAGAAATGTTGCTGTACAACTGAATAGCCGAGCGCTGCGCTCTGATTCACGTCAGGCAGACTTTTGCGCGTACCTCTCGGCAATCCTGCTGGTCGGCCTGTTGCTGCAATTGGTCTGGGGATGGTGGTGGGCAGACCCTGTAGCTGCACTGGTGATGGTTCCGATCATTACACGCGAGGGACTGCGAGGGTTGCGTGGGCAGGCTTGCGAGGATTGCCACTAGAGTGATTCTGACGATGAACCGACAGTTGCCAGAGGCTAGCAATTGCGGGACACCAGTATTTGTTCTGCGCTGTGGCGGGATTTTCGTTATCCTGTTGGGCATCCTGAAGTGGGTCCCAACAAGATATGCCGATCAAGGCCCGACTGAAGACCTCCAAACTCAAGCCGCTGTCGATCCGTTTTGACCATGCACTGCTATTCGTGGCACAGGTGCACCGCAATCAAGAGCGCAAGAAGAGCGGCATACCTTACATTTCACACCTGCTGGGAGTGGCCGCGATTGTGCTCGATTACGGCGGCGATGAGGACATGGGCATTGCCGCGCTCCTGCATGATGCGGCTGAGGACCACGGTGGCAAGGCGATGCTGCGCGTGATCCAGCAGATGTTTGGGCCGCGGGTGGCAAAGATTGTTGACGGCTGCACGGACTCGTATGGCGAAGAGGGTAAGGCGAAGCCGAAGTGGTATCCGCGCAAGCTGCGGTATTTGCATCGCGTGCGCAATGAAGATGGGGAGACGCGCTTCGTGTCGGCGGCCGATAAGCTCTACAATGCGCGCGCGATTTTGCGCGATGTGCGACAGTATGGCGATCCGGTGTTCGAGCGCTTCTCCGCGCCGAAAGTGAAGACCCTGTGGTATTACCGTTCGCTCGTGCAGGAGTTCCGCGCGGCTGGCGTAACACCGCTATTGAAGCCACTGCTGGATGAGCTGGATCGCGTCGTGACCGAACTGGAGCATTTGTCGGGTCTGCTGGCGTCTCCGGTAAAACCGTCGCGCAACGGGAAACTGAAGCCACGACGTTAGTTTTGGAACATTCAATCCTTCCCATGGGAGAAGCAGAGAAGATTGCGGAGTTGTTGAGAAGTGCAAAGAGGATTGCGGTTGTCGGATTGAGCAACAATCCGATGCGCATCAGTTATGCTGTGTCCGAGTACATGCAGTCGCAAGGTTATCGGGTTATTCCGGTAAACCCGATGATCCGAGCGTCGCTAGGCGAGAAGGCGTATGCGACACTCCGAGAGGTACCGGAAAAGATCGATATCGTGAACCTGTTCCGACGCTCGGAGTTCGTGCCGGAGGTCGTAGAGGAAGCGATCCGGCTGAAGGTGCCGGCTATCTGGATGCAGGAAGGCGTAGTGCATGAAGAGGCTGCGAAGAAAGCGCGCGCGGCGGGGATTTTCGTGGTGATGGACCGGTGCCTTCTGAAAGAGCATCGGAGATTGGTGCGGTAGACACCGTTTCGGGCGGAGTTTTTCACCGCAGGGAACACGGAGAGCACGGAAGAGAGAGGCAACTAGTAACTAGCTGTTGGCCATGAGCTATTAAATAACCATTGAGCAAGGGATGATTAGTAATTAGTGATTCGTTGTTTGTAAAAAGGTCTGGACCGTTTACTTTTCTTCTGGCTTTTCCAATCTTGTTTTCCTTTTCCGGTCCTCTGTGTCTTTGGGTCTCTGTGGTGAATCTGCTTTCAACTGCCGAATCTCTTGCAGCCGTTCTTTGATGCGTTTCTCGAGGCCTTCTTCGCTCGGGTGGTAGTAGACGCGGTCCTTTAGATTGTCGGGAAGACACTGCATGTCGGCCACCTTTTCATCGAGGTCGTGAGCATACCGGTAGCCGGCGCCATAGCCCATCGATTTCATCAGCGGGGTCGGAGCGTTCCGGAGGTGCAGAGGCACCGGCTCCTGCGCAGTCTGTTCCACCTCCTGGCGGACTGCTCCGTAGGCGGTGAGCAGAGCGTTGGACTTTGGAGCCATGCACAAATAGACCACTGCCTGCGCCAATGCGAGGTGGCCTTCGGGCATTCCGAGGAAGTCATAGGCATCACGCGCCGCCACACAAATGGCGAGAGCGTTAGGATCGGCGAGGCCGATGTCCTCCGACGCCATGCGCACGACGCGACGCGCGATATAGAGCGGGTCTTCGCCGGCTTCGATCATGCGCATGAACCAGTAGAGAGCGGCGTCGGGATCGCTATTGCGCACGCTTTTGTGCAGCGCCGAGACGAGGTTGTAGTGCTCCTCGCCGGCCTTGTCATACAGAAGAACGCGCTTTTGCAGGGCGTCTGTGGCGATGGACTCCGTAATTCGTGACTTGCGTTCCGTGGCCAAAGCGGCGGCCACTTCCAGGGCGTTGTAGGCGGTGCGGGCGTCGCCACTGGAATATGCAGCAATTTTCTGTAAAGCGTCGTCATCAGCCTCAAGAGCTAAGTCGCCGAGACCTCGTTCTCCGTCTGTTAGCGCCCGACGCAATAGGCCGACGATCTGATCCTCGGTTAATGCTTTGAGAACGTACACGCGACAACGCGACAGCAATGCCGAGATGATTTCAAAGGACGGGTTCTCCGTGGTTGCACCAATCAGACGAATGCTGCCCTTCTCAACGTAGGGCAGAAACGCGTCCTGCTGGGCTTTGTTGAAGCGATGCACTTCATCGACGAAGACGATGGTGCGCGTACCGTACTGCCGCGCGCGTTCGGCATCAGCCATGACCTGTTTGATTTCCTTGATGCCGCTCAAAACGGCAGAGAACTCGATGAATTCGGCATGAGTCATGCGGGCAATGATCTTGGCGAGAGTGGTCTTACCCACGCCGGGTGGTCCCCAAAAAATCACCGAGCCGGTGTCGTCACGCTCGATCTGGACACGCAGAGGCTTGCCTGGCCCGAGGATGTGCTCCTGCCCGACGAATTCGTCAAGAGTGCGTGGACGCATGCGGTCAGCGAGGGGGCGGGACTTATCTGCTTCGGGTTGCGGGGATGGAACACTTTGGAACAGGCTCACGAATATTCACCACAGAGAACACAGAGCGCACGGAGAAATCAAATTATTCTTCTGATTATTGCGCCTGGCAACAATCTGGTGTTGAAGTTAATCAGCAGGCCTACGCAAAACCTTCTCAAACGCAGATAGGTCAACAATTGCGAGTGAGGAATGGGCAAGATCGTGTCCAGCGACTTAAAATTCCCCGGCAACCCCACCTCGATAACGAGGTCAATACGGTAACCCAGAATTTCCTCGTGCACTAGCTGCGACTCACGAGATTCGACGCTCATTTCCGGGACTTTCGAGATCATCAGGACTTGTTCCCGAACGAAGGCGATTCTAAGCCCATTCATCAAAAATCTCCGCGCGCTCTGTGTTCTCCGTGGTGAAATGCGCCCTGAGCGCCTGCGACAGGCTTCAAGGGCGCTCCCTCTGCCTTGCAGCCTCGTACAAGATGATGGACGCTGCGATTCCTGCGTTGAGGGATTCGACCGTTGGAGATTGCGGAATGAAGATTGTCTTGTCTGCTTTCGCCAACACGTCCTTGGGCAGTCCCGATCCTTCATTGCCTATTACGAGGGCGACCGGATCTTTCCAGTCCACATCCCTTATCGATGTACCCTTGTGAGAAGAAGTGGCCAGAACTCGGATCGCCCTGGGTTTCAGCTCGTCAACCGCTGAGTGAAGCTCCACTTTGACAAGCGGCAGGCGAAACATTGAGCCGGCAGAAGCCCGGACAGCCTTCCAGTTCCAGGGGCTCACGGTGCCCTCCGCTAAGAGCAAGCCTGTGGCGCCGAATGCTTCGGCAGAGCGGGCAATGGTACCCAGATTGCCCGGGTCCTGCACACCAGCCGCGATGACGATTAACGCAGGCTGGGACCGCAACACATCATCGAGGGTGAAGGCTCTCACGCTCACCGAGGCGGCTACGCCCTGTGGCGTCTCGGTCGGAACCGCGCTGGAAAACACCTCGTCGGGCAATCGCAGGGTTTCGGTTTTCGAGGGCAGTTGCGGAATCAGCTTATGGGCTCGCTCTCGTGCGGATTCGCTGAAGAAGACCGCCCTGGGCCGCAGTCCCGAACGGATCGCCTCCTCAACCAGGTGCATGCCTTCGATCGCGACTTCCCCCTTTTGGTTCGGGGCCGCTCGGTGGAACATCTGGCGCAGTTGTTTCACCTTCGCATTCTGGCGGCTGGTGATGCGCTGCAACCGTTCGTCGATGAAACTGGCGTCACCCACGGTTTTCCCAAAACAGGCGTCCATCCTACACCTCGGCGCCCTATGCAGCGCAGACCCGCTTAGGCGTGGTAATCTGCTGTCTTCCACCCACGAACCGCAACTGTGGCGCCGTGGGGACCCCGGCCAACGAGAGGCTAGTTTGCGTCCCGAAATTGTCAGGATTCACCCCGAGCATCCCGAGGCGTCCCAAGTTGCCTACATTGCCCAGAAGATTCGCGGCGGCGCCGTGGTAGGCATGCCGACGGACACATTCTATGGCCTGGCTGCTGACCCGTTTAACCTCCATGCCGTTGATCGCATCTACGAAATCAAGACTCGCTCGCGCCACAAGCCTCTGTCGCTGCTGATTGAATCCGTGGACCAGGCATCGGAACTGGCCTGGCCGGTTCCCGAGACGTTCTTCCTGCTTGCTCGCGCCTTCTGGCCGGGCCCGCTCACCATCATCGTTAAAGCCGATCCGAAGTTGCCGCTGAAGGTCACGGCTAACACCGGCAATGTGGCGCTCCGCGTTCCCGCCGCAGAGGTGCCGTTGGCGATTGTGCGGGCTTTTGGCTCACCCATTACAGCCACATCAGCCAACCTGCATGGTGCGTCGGAGTGTACCAACGCGCATGAAGTACGCGATCAATTGGGAGACTGCCTGCCGCTCATCGTGGATGGGGGAGAGTCTCCACGCGACATGCCTTCCACCATCGTCGACTTGACGAATGACGCCGGTGACTGGCGTCTGCTACGCCGTGGCGCCATCCCAGCCGAGAAGATCGTCGAAGTGCTGGGCCGGGAGTAATCGCCACGGGGCCTGAACTGTTGCCATCGCATCCGATTCGCTGGCTCTTTACGATTGTTGCCCTGCTCGTAGCCGTTTACGTCCTGGGGATGTCGCTGCGCATTATGCGCGAGGCCAGCTTCGACCAGGCCCGTCCAGCTGACGCAATCGTTGTGTTCGGGGCTGCGGAATATGTAGGCCACCCCTCGCCGGTTTATCGGGCACGTCTTGATCATGCCTACACACTGTTTCGACAAGGATTGGCTCCTGTAATCATCACGACTGGCGGATCCGGGAAGGATCCCACCTTCAGCGAAGGCCAGGTTGGTCGAGACTATCTTGCGAAGCGCGGCGTGCCCGACGTGAACCTCATAGCGGAAACCCAAGCTGGCGATACGGAGCAGTCGGCGCGTCGGCTTGCCGTAATCTTTGAAGCCAATGCGTGGAGAAGCGCAATTCTAGTCAGCGACGCCTACCATCTGTACCGTGCGAAACGTATGATGGAGCGCGAAGGCATTACGGTGTACATCTCGCCCCGGCCAGGCTCGATTCCGAAGAGGCTGTGGAGCCGGTGGCTGGCAGCATTACGGGAAATCATCAGCTATACCCTGTATCGGCTACACGTGACGTGAGTCATAGGCATCAGGTGGTCAGCGATCAGGTGTGAGTTTTCATTCGATGCCTGAGGCCTGATGCCTGAAACCTGACGACTATTTCACCAATGCCAGCAGTCGCACCGGGCCACCGGAGCCGTTTTCCAGCTTCATTGGTCCAACTATTACCGTGGTGCCGGTGGGCGGCACGAGGCTCAGGTTTGCGACATTCTCAAGCTGATAGACACTCGCCTTTGCCGTGAAATGATGGACGGGGAATTCCTTCTCCGCTCCCGGGTCGATGCTGAGCGTATCGATACCCAAGGCCACTGCGCTTCGTGTCTTCACCAGGAATTGCGCAGCCTCGAGGGAGTATCCGGGAAAATGCAGCGTACCGTCGCTGCCGGCGTTCCGATACGCAAGGGGCGTATTCCAGCGCTCGTCCCATCCTGTATAGACCATGACCACGGCACCGGAAGGAATCTGGCCATTTTGACCCTCCCATTCCGCAATGTCGGCAACGCTAATCTCATAGTCGGGATGGCCGCTTGCCTTGTTCCGCACGTTCAGCACAGCCATGGGCCGTACCAGCCGCTCGGCGGGAATCTGCTCCACCGTCCACATGCCGCGCGCAAAATGGGCGGGAGCATCGAGATGGGTGCCGTAGTGCTCCGGGGTTGTGATGACGCGCGCGTAGTAACCATCGCGGTCAAGGGTTTCGGTTTCCTTAGTGTGGAATGGCGATTCGGCTGTGCCTTCCCAACTGGGAGAGTGGTCGTTCAAGCTGTGGGTGAGGTCAACGACAGAATGGTAGGCAATTGGCTCGGGCATGGGCACTCTGTGCTGGGCAAATAGTAGTAGCGCCAGCGCTAAGCTCCAGCCTATAGCAAATGTCTTCCACCGCATCATGTCGTTTGCGAAGATGGCCGACGCAGGACACGTAAGATGTTGTCCTCGGTGTATTAGACGCAAATTTCGGGGAAATTGTTTCGCTCGTCGCCCGACGCCAAACCTGACTTCTTTTTCTTATTTATTCTTTAGGCCATGCTTTCAGAGCTTTGCGCACTTGCAACAACTGACCCAAGTGATAGGCGTTGTGGTCGGCTGCCAGTAACGCCTCACGCATCAGTGTCTGACCCTGGCTACGAGGAAACGGCTCCAGCAAAGCGCGCGAACGGTCGAGAATGAGGCCGCGCATCTCCTCGATCAAATCAACGATGGCCTCCACGCTCTGGTCCCAGGCTTCTTCCTGTGGCGGGGCCGGTGACCGAGGCCAATATCCGCCGGGCCACGGCGGAGACTTGTGGCGCGAGTCTTTGGTGAACTCGACGATGTCCCAGAGAGCGATGCGCATGTGCTCGAGCAGTTCCCATGCTGAGTGAGAAAATCCCGGCGGGCGCTCACCGCGCAAGTCCTCCGGAAAGTCCTGCACGAGCGCGCGTAAATCGGCGTGCGCTTCGCCCCAGTCCAATGCTTTGGCCAGTTGCTGTCGAATCTGTTGTTCGTGCGTCATCGTTGGTTCTCGCAGCGGCAACATAGTAGCAGTGGATAGCGGTTAGTGGATAGTGGATAGTGGATAGAACAGCGGGGACAGTGAGAAGCGAGTAGAATAGAGCCATCTGCGAGGATGGCGTAGAGACATCGGAAACGCTCTATGCTGTGCGGATTTTCGATTCATGCCACAAATCGGTAGCTTCACACTTCTTTTGGCACTCGCTCTGGCAGCCTACTCCTTCATCGCCGGAGCGTTAGCGCTCTACCGCAAAGACGATCGCCTGACGGAGACCGCCCGCCGCGCAGGCATCGCCTGCTGGGCTGCGGTGACGGTAGCTGCGGTGGCATTAGTCATGGCCACGTTCGCCAACGATTTCTCCGTGGCTTACATCATGCACCACAGCAATCGCGACCTGCCGGTGGCATACAAGTTCGCAGCGTTGTGGTCAGGGCAGGAAGGTTCGCTGCTGCTGTGGGCATGGCTGCTTTCGACCTATGGGCTGTTTATGCGGCTGCGCTACAAGGTCGATCCTCAGCTCACCGCCTATGCCTCAGCGATCGTGGCCGGCGTGCAGGTCTTCTTTCTACTGCTGGTGAATTTCGCGGCGCACCCGTTCGGACTGGTGAAGGGCACGATCCCGGCGGACGGCAACGGGTTGAACCCGCTGTTGCAGTATCCCGAGATGGTGATTCATCCGCCGATGCTGTACCTCGGCTACGTGGGTGTAACCGCGCCATTTGCCTTTGCACTCGGCGCGCTGATGATGAAGTATCCAGGTGAAAAGTGGATCCACATTACGCGCCGCTGGACCATGGTGGCGTGGCTGTTCCTGACCTGCGGCATCTTCCTGGGCGCGCACTGGGCGTACGAAGTGCTTGGCTGGGGCGGCTACTGGGGATGGGACCCGGTGGAGAATGCTTCCCTGCTGCCCTGGCTGACAATGACCGCGTTCCTGCATTCGGTGATGATGCAGGAAAAGCGCGGCATGATGAAGATGTGGAACATGTGGCTCATCTTCATCACGTTTCTGTTAGCGATCTTCGGGACGTTCCTAACACGCTCCGGGGTGGTGAGCTCGGTGCACGCGTTCGCGCAGTCTGGCATCGGTATCTGGTTCGTGTGGTTTATCGCGTTTTGCTTTGCAACTTGCGTGTACGTGTTCGTCCGCAATCGTGAAACGCTGCGCAGCGAGCACCGACTGGATTCGCTGGTCTCGCGCGAGTCGGGCTTCCTGTTCAACAACCTGGTGCTGCTGGTGTCGTGCTTCGCGGTACTTTGGGGCACGCTATTTCCCGTGCTGTCGGAGTGGGTGACGGGCAGCAAGGTGACGGTGGGGCCTCCCTTCTTTAATCGCGTGAATGTGCCGATAGGGCTGTTCCTCGTGTTTCTCACTGGGGTCGGCCCGTTGCTCGCATGGCGGCAGACATCGCTGGATAGTCTGAAGCGGAATTTCCTCGTGCCGACCGTGCTGGCGGTGGTTGCGGCGATCGCGCTGATCGTTGGCGGCATGCGTCCGTGGCAGGACAGCAGCTACTTCTACTCGCTGATGGCAATTGCGCTGTCGCTGTTCGTCGCCGGGACCGTGGCGGGTGAATTCTGGCGGGGCGGACGGGTCATCGCACGGCAGCAGCACGTCAGCGTGTTCAAAGGCATGGTCCAGATCACCCGGCGCAACACGCGCCGCTACGGCGGGTACCTTGTGCACATGGGCGCAGTGCTGGTCATTATCGGTTTCGCCGGGTTGCCGTTCAACCAGGACAAGGAGCAGGAACTGGGTTTCGGCGACAAGATGCAGATCAGCCACTACACGCTGGTCTGCCAGTCGTACACACAAGACGACAAACCGAATTACGAGAGCGAGTGGGCAGTCCTCGATGTTTACAAGGGCGGCAAGAAGATTGACACGATGTATCCGGAGCGCCGGTTCTACAAGGCGAGCGAGCAGACCGCGACCATCGTGGCCAACCGCTCGCGTCTGAATGAAGACCTCTACCTTGTGTACACCGGGCGCAACCCCGATACCGGCAAGCCGATTATCAAGGCACATGTGAATCCGCTGGTGGCATGGATCTGGATCGGCGTGCACCTCGTGCTAATCGGCACGATTATTGCCATGCTGCCGAGCACGCGGCCGGTAAAGTATGCGGTGAGCGCGAAAGAGCGGGAGGCGGCGGAAGCAGTAAAGCAAGGGATGGTGGGAGTGGGAGGAGACTAGCCAAGCAGTTAGCACGCATTCTTCGAGGGGCGAGTAGAAGGTTCGGGACTTGATCAAGCAAATCGAGAATGCTGGTGAGACGCAGATCGCACAACGCGGCAGTGACAGACATTACAAATACCCATCGCAACCCGGCAAGGTGACGATGGCGGGTGCGCCGCAGATGAGATGCATCCGAAGGCTCTGTCGAGCATTTTGCGACAGGCAGGACTTAAGAAATCCTTCGCGCAAGGAGACCCTGAGCAGGGTTCCATCGTGCGTCGTGAAATGGCCGGAAATCGAAGTGCCGCAAATGCACAACCTGGCTTAATAGGAAGTTTGCTAAGCGACAAACGGGTCGTTCGACTCCGGCGCCGCCTTCGCTCAGGATGACAAGCGTGATTGTAATGGGAATTTTTGGTGATAGAGATCCTTCGACTCGCTCCGCTCGCCCAGGATTTCGGCTGGCGGCTCAGACTCACCCCAGCACGCGCAATGCCGGCGGGTGGCGGGGGCCCCGAGAGACGCCGCCAAAACGCCTCAACTCGAAACTCCGCATCGCACAACTGGCGTTGATTACCGTGATGGGCATCGGCTTTCTCGGTGCCGACACGGATGCCCGCTTCAACAAGCTTGGCCACCAGCTAATGTGCATGTGCGGATGCAACCAGATTCTGCTGGAGTGCAACCACGTCGGCTGCGCCTATTCGGACCGCATGCGCAACGAACTCACAGCCGGGCTCGAGCGCGGGGATAACGACTCGCTCATTCTCCAAAGCTTCGTGCAGAAGTACGGCAATACGGTGCTCTCAGCACCGACAAACACCGGATTCAACATCTTTGCCTGGATCACCCCGTTCGCTGTATTCGTGCTCGCCTCCGCGATTGCTATCTGGCTGGTGCGTATGTGGAGGGCGCGCCCGGTTGCCCAGCCGGTGGCGAGAGTGAACCTGCCAACCCAGGAACTCGACGCGCTGCGCCGTCGCGCCCGCGAGGAGACGGAATTCTGATGCCGTACTTTATAGTCGCCGTAGCCGCGAGCGAGACACCGTTCATCCTGTTCGGATGCGCTCTGTTTGCCGCGACGCTGTTTGTGTATGTCTTCTACGAGCCGGGAAACATCGACTCTGGCGAGGCGAAGACTCGTCACGGCTATTTGCAGGAGCGCAAAGAGGCCACGTATGAGAATCTCCGCGACCTCAATTTTGAGTACAAAGCCGGAAAGCTGAGCGAAGATGACTATGCGCATCAGCGTGCCGCGCTGGAGGACGAAGCGGCGGTGATCCTGGCGGAAATGGAAAGCATCGAGAAGGGGAAGGGGGGCAGGGCGTGAAATTCTTTACTTCAGAGGCTAACGCCCGATCCCTTCCAGCCACGCTCGGCACGGCTAAAGCCGTGGTGGCCTTTCAAAACAAACGGTCGGCGAGCTGCAGGCCTGAAGGGTTGCCCCACCTTACACAAAGCCTAGTCCTGGTTACATACGTGACATTGCTTGCACTAAGCGCCTCCGCCCAGAACATAACTGGCACGGTCACGAACGGCACCACTGGCAAGCCGGCTGCCGGAGATGACATAACGCTCCTCTCGCTCTCGCAGGGCATGCAGGAGGTCGGCTCAACCAAAACCGACGCGCAAGGAAAGTTCACGCTGAAGGCGCCCGTTGAAGAGCAGGTTCCACACATGGTTCGCGCTACCCATGGTGGGGTCAGCTACTTTCCGCGCGGGGGCCCTCTGATGCCGGGTGTCACCTCAGCGGAAATCACGGTGTACGACGGCGCAAAGAAGGTAGACGGCTTGTCGCAGATGGTGGAGGTGGACCGCATTCAGGCCGACGCCAGCCGGCTTCAGGTTATTGCGCTGTTCGCCATCCAGAACCAATCGAACCCGTCCAAGACGCTGGTGAACGAGAGGACTTTCGAGTTCCTACTGCCGGAAGGTGCGACGATTGACGGCGGTCTGGCGCGCGGACCCGGCGGACAGCCCATCAACGATCAGCCAAGCGAGGCGGGTGCGAAGAACCGCTACGCATTCGACTTCCCGCTCAAGCCGGGCGAGACGCAGTTTCAGGTTTCCTACCACCTGCACTACAGCGGGCAGGCGAGCTTTTCGCCCAAGCCTCTGGCGGATGTTCAGCATTTCGTGGTAATGACGGCACCGGGAATCAAGTTCTTGCCCAAGAATCCGCAGCGCTTTCAGCCCATGCCGAGCCAAGCCGGCGTGATGGTAGCCACCGACGCGAAGGCCGGCGAAGATCTCAGTTTCAGCGTCTCCGGTACTGGACAGTTTCAGGCCGAAGGAGAACAAGCCGCTGCAGGCGGCGCACAGAACGGCGGAGACACCGGTGGCGGCGGGCGCGATAGCCGCCCAGGCGGAGGACTGGGCGCGCCTATCGACTCCAACGATCCGCTGTACGAATATCGCGCAGTGATTCTGGGAATCTTCGCGCTAGTGCTGGTAATGGGGGGCTTCTACGTGGTTGGCAAGTCAAACGTTACCCGTACTGCGGCTGCAGCAGCTTCAAGCCTGAATGTTGCCGTTCCGGTTCCGCAAGCAATCGCAGCGGAGCGCAGCAGCCCGCTGCTCGAAGCCATGAAGGACGAGCTCTTCCACCTAGAGCTCGATCGGCAGGAGGGCAAAATCACGCAGGCCGAATACGAAAAAGCCAAGGCTGCGCTGGACGAAACGCTCAAACGGGCTCTGGTACGGGCGAAGAGTTAGTAACTAGCGACTAGCCATTGGCAGCTACTAGCTGCCATTAGCAAATTTGTCTAGCAATTAGCTCATCTCTTTTCGCTCTTAGCTGGATCGCTAAATGCGCTCCAATTCATCCGTTCAGTTTCGAGAAGGTGACCGCGGGCGTAAAATCGCTTTGCGCACGACAGGCAGGACATCTCCGGAGGTTGATTGCCGCGTCTGGTTTAGCGAGGTTTGAAAAAAATGGCCTTTGTGCAAAGAAGTGTGGCGCTGGCTGCTGCGCGGATGCCCAAGAAGATTTCTCCGCGCGTGCATGCCGCGCTGGATTATGGCATCACCGGTTCGTTCCTGCTGGCCGGAGCCATCTTCTGGAAACGCAATCGCCGCGCCGCCTTGGGCGCGCTCTTGTGCGGAGGAGCTACTGCCGCTGTCAGTCTGCTGACCGACTACTCGGGAAATAACGGCAAGCCGATTTCCTACCCCATGCATGGCCAAATCGAGGCCGGCCTAATCGCCATGACCGCGGCTATCCCGCGGCTGGTGCGCATTGAAGACGAACCGGAAGCAAAATTCTTCTCCCGCCAGGCGCTGGCCAAAACAGCCATCACTGGTATGACCGACTTTCGCCATCCGCGGCGACTCGATTCACGCTACCGCGAGGACGAAGACGAACACTTGGGCATCTAAACCACAGGTCCGCAACCCGGCGAGCCCAGAGTCATCTAAATAGGTGGATCCACTTCCATGGGAAATACCTTTAAGACCGCGTTGCTGCTTACCGCAATGACGCTTTTTCTGCTGTTCATCGGTCAGATGTTCGGTGGCGAGCGTGGCATGGTGCTAGCGTTGATTTTCGCCGCCGTCATGAATTTCATTTCCTATTTCTTCAGCGATAAGATCGCGCTGGCCGCATACCGTGCCCAACCCGTCACCCGCGAGCAACTGCCACGGGCTTACGAAATTGTCGAACGCCTGTCGCAAAAAATCGGCATTTCGATGCCGAGAATCTACGTGATTCCCTCCGAATCGCCGAACGCCTTTGCTACCGGACGCAATCCCGAGCATGCGTCGGTGGCGATGACCGAAGGCATCCTGAACCTTCTGAATGACGAAGAAATGGAAGGCGTGCTCGCGCATGAGCTCGGGCACGTCAAGAACCGTGACATCCTGATCAGCTCGGTTGCAGCAACGCTCGCCGGGGCCATTACCTTCATCGCCCGCATGGGCTATTGGGCATCGTTATTTGGCGGTGGGGGAGATCGCGAAGATCGCGAAGGTGGCGGAGGATTCGTCGCGCTGCTGATGCTGATACTGGCGCCGATTGCCGCAACACTCATCCAGCTCGCCGTCTCTCGGTCGCGGGAATACGAAGCTGACGCCAGCGGCGCACGCTACACCGGCAATCCGTATGCGCTTGCCAGCGCATTGCGCAAACTGGATGCCTTTTCGAAGCGGGTGCCGCTGGCGGCAACGCCATCTACTGCGCACTTGTTCATCGTGGCGCCGCTTCTCGGGTTTGATTTTGCAAGCCTATTTTCCACACACCCCCCCATTGCAAAGCGCATCGAACGGCTTACCGGGCGTCCAGCTGACCTGCAGCCCTGAAAGTGAAGGCAGCCAGCATGATAGCCTTGGTTGCTTGTAAGGAGAGCTGTTTGCTTATTTTGGCTGCCGAGTTGCGTTGAAAAACGTGGCGCATTATGGCGTTTTATTAGTTTGCTAAATAGCTGTTTTACAAAAAGTTACAGCGATTTTGATGGTATCGTCACCAATGCTGTTATCCAACCGGATAACAATGCGACCGAGAGGAATTTAATCAGATAGGCGCCTTTATCCACTTCTGTAATAACCAACGAGAAATAGTAACTTCTACTTGATTACTTTTGGGAGGGGCTGCCGTGCGAGTCCACAGCTTTCGCGTGATCATGATCGCGGCTGCAATGTTCGCCGTCATTGCAGTCCTGCCCCAGAGCCTCCAGGCAGCGTCGGATGCCGATACTCAAGTGCCGGTGAAATTCTGCGAAATCGCAGAAGGGCAGCTCATAGAGTCCCCAGAAACCCAGAGTGAAGCTGTTTCTCCGCTTTGGACGGCCTTATCGTCAACGGGCAATTCCATCTTTACCGACTCATTGCTCGACCATTCTGCTGAGACGCTGTCAGAGGCTGCTTTAACTCGCAACCTCAAGCCCTCGCACAAGGAAAAAGGCCCCGGCGCCAAGGTCCCCGAGCCGGGCACGTTGTTCCTGGTTAATACTCTCCAGGATTTGCACCGAACCATATCCTTCTGAAAGGTCGCAGCCCGTTGCTCTGGCTCCGCCGTGCGCTTGTGCTCATCACATACCTGGTCGCAGTTCTGGTAACTCTCTGGGCGGCGGCAGCCATCTTCTTTGACTCACCAATCACTGCCCTTCGTCTCCCGGTCGCAATCGTCTACCTGCTGGTTGTTCTTGCAGCTCTCTTTCTGCTTCGAAGCTACCACGCAGGAATTGTGGTCGCGCTGGCGGGATTTGCCCTCGTCGCCGGCTGGTGGTTTTCGCTGAGGCCGTCGCAAAATCGCGACTGGCAGCCTCACGATGCCGAAACTGCCTGGTTGGAAACCCAGGGTGACGAGGTCACAATTCACAACGTGCGCAACTGTGATTACCGCACGGAAAACGACTACACCTGCCACTGGGAAACGCGCACGTTCCACCTCTCCAGGCTGCGCGGCGCGGACATCTTCATCACTTGGTGGGGTCCGACCCTGATCGCCCACCCCATCGTCAGCTTCGATTTTGGCGAGCAGGGGCACGTACCGATGTCCATCGAAACCCGTGACGTCGTCGGGCAAAGCTACTCGGCAATTCGCGGCTTTTTTCGACAGTACACGCTGATTTACATCGTCAGCGACGAGCGCGATCTGGTCCGCCTGCGCACCAACTTCCGCAAGGACGAAGAGGTGTACGTGTTTCGCACGACGGCTTCACCTGCGCTGGCCCGTGACGTGTTCCAGGAGTATCTCGACCGCATCAACCAATTACACCGTCAGCCTGAGTGGTACAACGCGCTCACCAACAACTGCACCACCAACATCGCGCTTTCGGCCGCTAAAGGGCAGGGTAAGCCGGCGCGCTTCGACTGGCGCATTCTACTCAATGGCAAGATGGACGAGATGATGTACGAACACGACAGCCTGGTGACCGGCGGACTCTCCTTGCCGGAGCTCAAAGCCCAGGCGCATATCAACGCAGCCGCCCGCGCTGCTGACAACAGCCCGGAGTTTTCTCGACTCATTCGCGAAGGCCGGGTTGGCTTTACTCCGCAAATGCAATCAGCTGAGACTCGGTGATTTATTTAGCGACGAAGATAAGGAAATAATCCATCTTGTCGTCTTTCACGAGGTCATCGTGTTCGCCGGTCAGCCGATATCCCGCCGTCTCCATCTCGCTGATGACCACCTTCGGTGAGACACCATGGTTTTCTCCGTTGCCGTTGCGATCAATGATTCCGACGTGCGCGCCCGGTCGCAGTGAAGCATGCAGATTTCGCATCAGGTCAACCGGCTTCGCCACCTCGTGGTAGGTCTTCAACAGCAGGACCGCATCAACACTCGCTGCCGGCAGCTTGGGATTGTCCGCCGCTCCCGAAATTGTGGTGATGTTTGACAGTCCATCTGTTTGTGCACGTTTGTTGATATAGGCGATTGCCTCGGGATTGATGTCCACCGCAAAGACTTTGCCCGCAGGGGTAACCCGTTTCGCCGCTATCACTGTGAACCATCCTGAACCAGCACCGATATCAGCCACGTTCTTATCCCCTGCGATACCCAGCAGATCCATGACCTGATCGATGTGCAGTTTGTGCGCTCGGTCGGGATAATCGAAGATAGAAAGATCGCCAGTGTAAGGAGTGCTTGTCTTGCGTTGAGGCAGGGAGGAGGTGGTTGCTGGAGTTTGTGCTGCAGCGAGAACCGCCGCGAGCAGCACCAAACCTAGATGTCCGGACTTGCATCGCTGCAAAATCATAATTCCCGAACCTGAAAATAACCGGACCGCCTCGAATGCAGACTCTTACCAGTTACCATATCGCCAGCAGCGGCACTGCGGCTTCACTGTCCCTCGTTTGGAATCACGATCCACAGAATGAGGTACAGCAATCCGCCGGTTCCTGCAAATAGAAAGAGCAACACCCAAATCAGCCGGATGGCGGTGACATTCCAGCCGTAATATTGCGCGACGCCGGCGCAGACTCCGGCAATCTTGCGGTCTCTTACCGGACGCACCAATCGGCGCTCGGGTAGACCTCCCGCCAGAGAAGCGCCGCAATAGGCACATAAACGTGCATCATCGGGATTCGGCTTGCCGCAATGGTTGCAGTACATGAAGCTCTCCTCAATTACCGCCGGGGTGTTTCGCACCATCATACCTGCAAGAGCGCAACTCACCACTCCGATAGCAGGTCAAACCGATCGGATAGCCGTAACCGGGTGCGGCATTCTGCGGCCTTCCCAGGCTCATTTCCCAAAATCGATATTGTGAGGCTTTGCGGGCTCTGTTCTCGCGCGTCACCGCGGCACGCCAATTGCTACAAGCTAAACATCCGTGGCTGCTCGACCGCCAGGATCAGATTGAGACTCGGCACCAAATTCGAGTGGGAGGTAGAGCAATGGAGATTTTCACCCAGCTGATTTGCGCCACCCGAGGAACAGGCCCGTCCTCCACCCGCCTGGTGTACCTGGTGAACGGCTTGGCGGCAGTTTTCTCCGCGCTGTTAATGACCATCGGCGGCATTCTCGTATATTGCATCACGACCAAAGCGGATGCCATGTATTGGACTGCTACTGCCGCTCTCTGGACCGCAACACTCGGCTTCGGCGCCAAGACCAAGAGCGAGCAGCAGAAGTCCTCAACGCAAATCGCATTGGCCCCTCATCGAGAGGAACTGACGCTTGCGGTGGCTACACCGGTGACCCGCTGAAGCTGCCCTGAAAGCGTGTGGCTACCTCGGGGTTCGCCTAAGGTAGCCACGATGATCCAGACTGAGCTGATTTCTCCAGTTCCTACACACCTACTCTGGTGGCGGTGGCGGCTTCTGTTCTTTCTTCTGCTGCTCCTCACGAGCCTTCTCTTCCGGCGTCTGAGGCCGATTTGGCTTTGCTTGAGGCGGTTGTCCCTGTTGAGGCCGTTGCTGAGGAGCTGGTTGTGCATTAGGCGGTCGCTGCTGTTGATTCGCGGGCGGCCGGTTCTGCGCCTGTTGCGCCGCTTGCTGTTGCGCCTGCGCCTGACGCGCCCTCTCTGCCGCTTGTTGCGCGGCCTGCTGTTGAGCGGCCTGCTGTTGGGCCTGCTGCTGCTGACCAGCTTTCTCAGCGGCTTGTTGTGCGGCCTGCTGCTGGGCCTGCGCCAGATGTGCCCGCTCTGCCGCTTGTTGCGCAGCTAGCTGCTGTGCCTCCTGTTGCCGACGTGCTCTCTCCGCACCCTGTTGAGCAGACTGCTGCTGGGCCTGGGCCTGACGCGCCCGCTCCGCCGCTTGTTGCTGAGCTTGCTGCTGGGCCTGTTGCTGGGCAGCTTTCTGTTGTGCTTGTTGCTGGGCCGCTGGCTGCTGGGCTTGCTGCTGACCGGCTTTCTCCGCTGCCTGTTGCTGGGCGGCCTGTGCTTTCTGCTCCGCCTGTTGCTGGGCCGCTGGCTGCTGGGCTTGCTGCTGACCGGCTTTCTGCGCTGCCTGCTGCTGTGCAGCCTGTTGCTGAGCAGCTTTCTGCTGCGCCTGCGGCGGTGCAGCCTGCGGCTGAGCAGGAGCATTCGGTGCAGGCTGTCTCTGGGGATTAGCTGGAGCCCGAGCTAAGGTGGCCGGTTTCGCAGGAGGCGCAAGCTTCACCTGCGGATGGGTCGTTGGTGAACGCAGCGCCTGGACCTGTTGTGGAGGCAACGGCCGGCCCGCCTGTTTTGCCAAAGCAGGTTCCTGTTTCGCAAACGGCACCGGCGGCGGAGGCGGCGGCGTCTTGGCTACAACTTTTCGCTCCATTACCGGAGCCGGCGGTCGGGCCATACGAGTGGCCCCCGGACTTGGTGTTCCTAGTACGCTCGCCTGTGTCGGAACCACTTGTGGCCTTGGAGCGACCGGAGCGGAAGCAACCTGTTGCGGATCGACCCTTATCACAGCTCGGCCAACCGGCTCCGCGCTCCTGACAACTGCCTGGGACACAACCGTGACTGCATTCGGAGCGGTCCGATTTACGTACGTAACGTTGGTGACCTGGTTATAGTTGTTGTTAACTACGCTGTTATAGACGTTGGTCACTGTCGTCGTTGATACAACAGTGTTGCTGGTGTTCACGCGCTCTACGTACTGCGGAGTGGCGTAGTAGCTGGGGACGTACACCTCGCGTGGCCCCAGCGGGAACCAGCCCACGTCGCCACCGCCAGGACCGTAACCTCCGCCGGCACTGATCGAAATTCCAAAACCCGATCCGCCGATGAACGCGACCAATGCCGGAGCGTAGACCGGCTCAGCCTGCATCGGTCCGGGCACCCATCCCCAACGGTTACGCATGTAGGCCCAACGGCCATAGTGGAAGGGAGCATAGCCCCATGGTGCGTCGTCCACCCACGTCCAGCCCCAAGGCGAAATCCACGCCCAATGTCCGTACCGATAAGGCGCCCATCCCGCAGGAACTGAACCGGGATACCAGACGTTCCCGTAAGTGGGATCGTAAGCCCAGCTTCCGTGGTTATCCAGGTCTTCATAGCCAACCATGTCGGGCGAAACGTAGCGCGCCGAGATCGATCGATCGTATTGGTAGTCGCGCGATTGCGCCCACCGATCGAAATCGTCGGGACTACCTAGGTCTGTTACCTGTCCGATCAGTGAGTTCGCACCATCTCCAGCGAAGGAACCCGCCTGTCCGGCATCGAGCGTATAAACCTGTCCAGCCCCGGTCACCTGACCTTGTCCCTGCCGCACCATCACCATGGACGAATTTCCGTCTTGGCCAGCCTGTACCTTATACAAGCCGGGTTGAAAGATCGAAAACGCCTCGTTCGGTGTATCCACTTCGAAAGCCGTGTTCGGAAGCAGCCTGCGGACACGCAGATTCAGATCTCCCTGAGTGAGCTGTATCTGCACTGTCCGATCGTCGAGATTCAGGAATGACATTCCGGTGTTGTGCCCAATTCGCATCACGGCTGACCCCAAATCAAGCTCGGCCCGCGAATTCGCGTCGACCCACAGTTGATCGCCGATGGTTACAGGTCGATTGGTGACAGCAGGGACCCAATCCGATGTCCCTGCCGGTTGGAACGACACTGAACCTTGCACGTATCGAATTCGTGCAACACGCCCCGGAGGATCTTGATAATTCTGCGCTGTAAGTGCTCCGGGAAGCGCCGCCAACAGGACTGCGATCGAAGCGAGCGCGAGGGAAATTCTCAGGGTCTTACCAAACCTCTGAAACATAGGACCCCTCCTCTTTTACCGCTGTGTCTTATGGTCATGGTAGTTTCGCGACCACCCAGGATGAATCGGGCGATCACCTCTGTTGGCAGCGGTAATGTTCGTAAGGGAAAAAAGCTGGAAATATAAAGTATTCGCGAGAATACTCAGCGCGGATGCTGGCAACTTCTTGATAACCAGCGTAATGGCCTATCGTCATGCTGCTGCGATCAACTAACTAACCGTGGATTTCTCCTATCGCCCGCCATGCTTGATCGATGGCCATATCGGTGTAGGCCATTGCACCGGCATCGGAGTTTGCGATCGTGATCCGTCCAAAGGGTTGGCGGCCAATCACGCACGGCCGCTCGTTCGGCGCGAAATTCGGGTCCCACAATGTGGTGTATTCGTACGCGTAGCCGTGAGACCAGCGGTTCACCGTGATCGCCGCAATATCCCGCGCCGGGTCGAATCCCTGGTCGCCCAGCATGCGCCCCAATTGATCGCGAATGTTGCGCTCGAAGGTCTCGTATGGAGTGGTGTAAAGCTCCATGTGTCCAAAGCGGTACTGATCTCGCGCCGGCAAACCGGGCTTACAAGGCGCTCGTAGCATAAAAAGCACCGCCGGCTCGCTGGGTTTGCTGGGAAACTCGTATGTGCCAAGGCTCACCGGAAAATCCAGCGAAGTGTAGGAGTGATAGCTGCCAGGCGAAACAATGTCGTGCATGCCTAGCTTCGTAAACGGCTCCCAGTTTTGAATTGCCACATGCGTGTAGACCAGGGGGACCTTGACCCCATATTTCAGCGCCTCCTGCTGTTTCTGCGGCAGGTCCGGACACAGATACGGAATCATCATGTTGTAGCAGGCCAGCACCACGTGTCCAGCACAAACACCTTGAAGCTTGCCGTCGCGCATGTACAGCACGTGGACCTGTTTCGCCGACTCAGGCGGTCCGTCGTGCTTCACTTTGACCACGGTGCCATTCAGCCGGATGCGCACCGGCGAGTCGGCATGGTCCAGCTGACTGTAATCGGCGCGCGCCGTCACCACATCGAACATGTCGTGCCCCGGCATCGCGGCGGGGATCAGCGAGCGCACCAGCAGCCGCGCAATAGATGCATTGCCATCAGGAAAATGAAAAATGTACGGCTCTTTTCGGTGCTCGAGGCCTAGATCCAGGCCCTCAAAACCTGGATAGGGCACAGCTTCGTAATCATCTCCGGCCCCGAAGCAATCTAGAGCGGAAACGGCATCGATACCCACTCCGAACAGATCGTGCGGAAATGTCTGGAAGAACGGCAGCGCTTCTGGAGTGACTTTGCAATATTTCGTCAGAAAATCCGCATAGCTGATCGCGCTCAGCTTGGCGCGTTTCTCCTCGCGCGTCATGCCAGCTAGGTAATCGACTTTCTCGGTATACACACGTGCGATATCGCGTCGCCCCCCATCACTCAGAGGAGCTTGCGCAAGAAATTCCGGCCATGGCGTCTTGTTCATACCGGTGACAATCCGGTCTGTTCCGAAGGTCTCCTTGTTAAAGAAAAAAGCGGTGCCGAGATTCGAATACAGCTTTCGATCGTAGGCCTTGTAAAAGGCCGAAGTGTCGATCCCGAGGTTCTTCAGCAGACCTTTGGCCACGGCGCTGTATGAGCCGGGGCTCTCAATCGACTGTGTTCCGCCATTACTCAGCACCATGCGGCCGGCGACGGTGAACTCGTTGCGCTTTGCGTGGCCGCCAAAATCGTCGTGGTTGTCGAGGATAAGGACGCGTGCCTTGCTGCCAGCCTTCTGCCTGTAAAAATAGGCGGCCGCAAGGCCGCTGATGCCGCCACCCACAACCACCAGGTCGTAGCTTTCGCTGAGCTCAGCCGGCTTAGGCGCGCTGTCCCAGAAGGCGTCGTCACGCAGCATGTGCGCGTACTTGTAGGTCGCATCGTAGCTGCCCCGCATTCCGGTTAGCGCGGGAGGATAGTAACTCTTGCTTGCCTGCGAAACCGTTTCGTGGTCCAGCGTCGCGCCTTCGAGCGTCGCCAGGAGCACCGTCTTTGAAGCTAACATCGCGCCGCCAATGCCGACGCTGACACCATTCAGGAAATCGCGCCGGGTAATGTTGCGTGACATCCCCAGCTCGCGATCCGAATTTTTCATTTCATTATTATTCTGCGACATTCCCCGACCCCAAACCTTACTGTAATTCAGCAAGGTTAGAAAATTGCGGACGGGCTGTCAAACCTACCAGGCAAGGCTCCAGTGGTTCTGGCATCAATCGCTTCGTGTTGATTTTCGGTGTATGCTCCATGCGACTATTCTTCCTTCCCCCAGCGTTTTAGGTCAGCAGGAGGTCCCTCGCATGAGCGACAACGCCCCAGAACGTATCGGCGATTACGAGATCATTCGCGAGTTAGGCCATGGTGGCATGGGCAAAGTATACCTGGCGCGTAATGTGCTGTCGGATCGTATCGAGGCGATGAAGGTTATTCTTCCAGACCTCGCGGGACGTAGCGAGTTTGTCGCGCGCTTCATGCGCGAGATCAAGACCCTCGCCGCCCTCGACCATCCCAACATTGCGGCCCTGCGCACCGCCTTCACTGCCGGCGATCAGTTCGTCATGATCATGGAGTATGTCGAGGGCGTCTCGCTGGCCGACCGCCTTCAACAAGGCCGCATTGCAATCGCTGACGCACTGACCTACATCGAACAGGTGCTTTCTGCATTGAGCTACGCTCACGCCCGTCACGTCATTCATCGCGACATCAAGCCCGGCAACCTGATGCTCACCCCACAAGGCGTGGTGAAGCTGATGGACTTCGGCCTTGCGCGCTCAGCCGACGAAGTTGGATTGACTGTGACGGGGGCAACGCTTGGGTCCCTCGACTTTGCCTCGCCTGAGCAAGTCCAATCCCAACCCACAGACGAGCGGTCCGATCTGTACTCTGTCGGCGTGTCGTTGTACCAGATGGTGACCCATCAACGCATGTTCAGCGCAACTAGCAGCTTCGCCATCATGCAGGCGCAGGTCAAGGAAATGCCGCGTCAGCCTGCCGACATTGTGGCCGGGCTACCCAAGGGACTGAACGAGATCATCATGAAGGCCCTCGCGAAGAATCCTGCCGAACGATTCCAGTCCGCGGACGAATTTCGCCGGGCGTTGTCGCAAATTACCGAGGCGACGCAGGCGTCGCAACCTGTCGCCAGCGTAGCTCCTACCATCGCAGTGGCGGCTATGACTCCCCCGCGCGCTGATCCCGGCTTTAGCGTCCCCAATTCGACCGGTTCCGCATCGCCTATCAATCGAAGCCTGCTCCTCGTTGTCGGCGTGGTGTTGGTGGCAGCGTTCCTTGCCGGCGACGCAGTTTACAAGTCGCATCAGCAGCGGCTGCGCGAACAAACTGCGACTCCACCGGCTCCGGAGGCAAAAGCTTCCACGGCAGCCACGACTGCCTCCGCCCCCACTGTAACGGCATCGGCGGCAACCACTCCTGCGCCGCCCGACAAGCCCACAACTCCGCCACCGCCCGCGCCTGCCGAGGCGCTTCAGGCCGCAACTCCGACGGCGCTCAGCAAGCGGGCGCCCTCCGCACGGCCGACCGCTGACAATCTTCCACCCGCACCTTCAGAGGCTGATCTTCAGGCGCAGCAACAGGCGGCGCTGGAACAGAAACATTTGCTGGATGCCCTGGAGACAGAGCTCGATCAGCTCCAGGGCCGCGCCGCCACGGTGGAAAGCAGCCTGGGAACATTGGAGCAACAGTTGCACAGCAGCGGCCTGGGTCTGCGGGGCGATATGGTGGCAGCCCGTAGCAATATGCGAAATGATCTGGACAAGGCCGCCCAAGCTGTGAATTCTGGCGACACCGAGCGCGCCCGCCACTACATCGACGTGGCCCATCGTGAGATGGAGAAGCTCGAGGCCTTCCTGGGTCATCGTTGAGCCCGTGGACCGAATTGGGCATAGGCTGCCTCGCGGGGGCCTCATTTTGATTTTGTCCTTCGTCGCAACGTCGTATTATCGCGGTGTTGCTGCGTTCTTCCCGAGGAGGGACCTTTTGAAGCGCCTTTCGTTCTGCATGCTCTCTGCTCTTGTTTGCAGCGCAAATTTCGCGTTCGCCGATCTTAAGCTCACCACCCGCACTACCGTCCAGGGACACACCATGGAAAGCACGGTGTATATCAAAGGCGCTCGTGAACGCCGGGAGATGTCCTATGGCGGACGCACTGGTTCGGCCACCATCACACAATGCGACCAGAAGCGGATTGTCACCGTCATGGGCGATCAGTGCATGGTGATGTCGATGGCTGGAGGCGAGACAGCCTGCCCAACGGCTCCCGGCATGCGCGATATCACCCGCGGAATGGCAGGAGGCGAACCGGCCGCCGCTCCACGCAAGGGTGGCGTGATTACCATCACCCGCACCTCTACCGACACGGGCGAGCGCCAGGACATGTTCGGCTACAAAGCCCGCCACATTAAGTCTTCGATGATCATGGAGTCGAGCCCCGATGCCTGCAATCAGTCGCACATGAAGATGGAAGTCGACGGCTGGTACGCAGACCTGTCGGCCAACTTCTCCTGCGCCAGCGAAGACTATCGCGCCATGGCCTGCGGTGGACCTGGCGCAAAACCTGGCTGCATGGATCGCGTTGTCGTGAAAGGCAGTGGCAGCGCGACAGAGCTCGGCTTCCCAATGAAGCAAACCACAACTATGACCTCCGAGCACCGAACCTTCACCATGAGCACGGAGGTCGTCGCCGTTTCCAACACCACGCTGGAGGCACCGCTGTTTGAGATGCCGCCTGGCTGCCGCGTGATGGATATGTCGGCCATGGCCGGTGCCGCATCGAATGCCGCCCCCACGGCCTCCGCTCCGGACCCTGCTGCCCATCCCGGTGCCGCGCCTGCACCACCTGCGTCCGCGCCACCCGCGCCAGCGTCCGTACCGGTCAAAGCGGCCGGCGCTATTCGCATCGGAGTGGTGAAGATCAAAGACATGACGGGGCAGTCGTTGCCCACCGACAACTTGCGTCTCAACCTGATCAGCGAGCTGGAACGCAACAAGCTCGAAGTGGTGCCGCTCGATGCTCAGTCCCCGCATGCCGATGTCGAAAACGAAGCGCGCACCAAACAATGCGATTACATTGTGTACACGGTTCCGACCGCGGTGAAGGATGCAAATACCGGTGGGCTTCCGCCATCTTCACTACCCAAAGGCGTAACGCTGGATCCTGCCAAGTATCAGGCTGTCACCAGCGTGACCCTTTACAAAGTCGGTAGTGCTTCTCCCGACTTCAAAGATATGTCCCTTGCTGCTGACGCCAGCCAGTTTGCTGTGGATGCGGTGCTGGCGACATTCGTCGCCGAGTCTGACACAGTGGCACATCAGATCGACGCAGATGCGCATCCCAAACCGACGGCCAAGAAGACGGCGGCAAAAGCTGCGCCAAAGACCGGTGCAGCAACCAGCAAGCCGAAGCCGTAACCTTTGCTGTTGCATTGTAGTGGAGCGCAACGCCAGGGCAAGTGCGCGCTTTGCACGGCTGTGTCATACTCCCACCGCCATGAAAACCACTGTCGTGCTCCTGATCTTGTTCTGCGCTAGCGCGCTTCTCGCTCAAAGTCCGGCGGCGCCTGCTACTGCGCAACCGCCCGTAAATCCGCAGATCAAGCGGGCGCAGCAGCTCAACAGCGAAGGCAAGCAGGACGAAGCTCTTGCCACCCTCACGCAAATATTGGCCACTGATCCCAACAGCTACGAGGCCAACCTCAACGCCGGCATCGTGCTCGATCTCAAAGGAGACTACACAAAGGCGCACACCTACTTACAAAAAGCATTGGAAGTCGCTCCGCCTGATCGCCACCTTCAGGCGCTGCGGACACTCGCCATTTCCTTCGCGTTCTCTTGCGATCTGCCGCTCGTTACCGATAACGAGCAGCAGGTTTACGAGGCCCAAATGCAGGCTGCGAAGCCTCTCGATGCCGCGGCCACTGCCAATGAACTGGCGCGCATCGCTCTCGAATGTGGCGACACTCACGGAGCCGCCAAGTGGTATCAGACCGGCTACACCACCGCTATGCACGCGCCGAATCTTTCAGATGCCGACAAGGACCTCGCGGAATTCCGATACCAAAGCGCGAAGGCCCGCATCGCCGCGCGAAATGGCCAGAAAGTTGAAGCCGACGAGGACGTCAAGTTTGCCAAGACCACCCTCGACAAGGGCATGCTCCCGCCCGAGCAGCAGCGCTTCTACCCATACCTCGCCGGGTATGTCGACTACTACAACGGTAACTATCAGGCTGCCATTGACGAGCTACGGAAGGCAGACCAGAACGATCCATTCATCTTGGTTCTGCTCGCCCAGGCTTATGAGAAGAGCGCGAACAGGGACGAGGCAATGAAGCTCTACCGCCAGGTTCTGACGATCAACTTCCATAACCCGACCAATGCCTTCGCGCGGCCGCTGGCAAAGAAGAAGCTGGGCTTGCCAAGTTGAGAAGACGGGGCGCTCGCGCAAAGAGGGTTCACTCCACGCGGTTCGCTTGTGCCTTTCGCGGCTTGCCTTTTGCGATCTTCACCACGGCTGGCCCAGAGACAGAAGGAATTTTGATTTAGTTCTTCTCCGCAGACTCTGTGCCTCCGTGGTGAAGGCTCTGCTACGACCGAGCGTTACTACTGCCTTCGTGTCGATTGCGCTCCTCGCGCATCTAATTGAATTGAACAGAAAGAGAAAGAGAAAGAAAAGATAGGAAGTAGTTTTAGAGGTAAACATCATGAAATTGCTGGGTTTGAAGGCCTTTGCAGCTTTCTTCCTGGCAAGCGTTCTTACTGCGCCCGCGTGGGGCGTAGGCACAGCGATTCCAGGAAGTATCAACTACGTCGAAGGACAAGTCACTTTAGCGGATCAACCGCTCGATTCGAAATCAATCGGCTCGGCCGAGCTCCAACCCGGACAGTCTCTCGCGACGGGAAATGGCAAGGCAGAGATTCTGCTCACGCCGGGCGTATTTTTGCGCGTCGGCGATAACAGCACGGTGGAGATGGTCTCGGCGAATCTGACGAATACGCAAGCCAACCTGGTAAAGGGACAAGCCACAGTTGAAGTAGCAGAGATTCATCCCTATAACCAGCTTCGCATCGGCGAAGATGGCGCCACCACCGAGCTTGGCAAGGACGGTCTGTACGCCTTCGATGCTGACCGCGCAAACGTGCTGGTGGTGAAAGGCGAGGCTCAGGTGGAGGACAATGACCAGAACGTCAAGCTCAAAGGTGGGCACGAAGTCGACCTGAATCAGTCTGGCAAACTGAAGACGGTGAAGTTCGACAAAGATGCGTTGGAGGCGAGCGATCTTTATCGCTTCAGCAGCCTCCGTTCGCAGTACCTTGCTGAGGCGAACGTCGATGTAGCGCGCCAATACTATGCTAGCGGACCGGGTTGGTATGGTCCGGGATGGTACTGGGACGCTGCGTTCTGGGCTTACACGTGGATTCCTGCCGACGGCATCTTCTATAGCCCATTTGGATGGGGCTTCTACTCGCCTCTATGGGTAGGCTATGCGCCGTATTACCCATACCGGTATTACTGGCCTCACGGATACAGTCACGGCCGCGTAGCCGTTCCCGCCTATCGAGGGGCAGCTCCCCCGCCGAGAATGGCACCAGTTCGCCCGAGCCTAGCAAGACCAGCCCCAGGTCCCGGATTTGGAGTGATGGGTCCCAGCTTCCATGGCGGGTCTGGCGGATTCGCGGCTGGAATACACGGGGGTGGAATTCCGCGCTGATAGCAGTACGACAGGGCAGGGCTTCCACCGTGACCTTATTCCGTTAGCGTGAGTTCAGCGTTCGGGCAGTTTCTTCAGTTCCGCCTCGTAGAACTCTGATTTCTCCTGATTCTTGCTGAGTTCGGCCGCCCTGCTTGCTCCTACTAATGCATTCCGTCGCCCCGGGGATTGCTGCAGCGACGGTTCGAATTGACTCAGTGCCTCGTTTGGCTGCTTCAATTCAAGCAACAAATCTGCATATTGTTCTCTCGCCGGAACGATCGGTCCAGGTGTTAGCGGCAGCTTTTCGATGGAGTCCTCGAGATCGGCCGCCTCACTCAGCTGCTTCCTCGCGGATGTAACATTTCCTCTTGCCATTTCGATCCACGCATTCGCTTCCGCAATCTGAATTGCCACCTGATCAGCCCAATACTTGTTGCCACCGTTGCGCAAGCGGACTTCTGCTGCCGTCAATTGCTTTACTTCCGCCGTCGCGTCGTCCAAACGCCCCAGCCGTGCCAGCCCAATCGCTCTCGCCCACACTGCCACCGCAGCCACCTCGGGCGGCGCGTTCGTCGAAGCCTCGCTTGCAGCGGCATCCGCCCATTTGCGCCTTTCGACGGCAAGTCGCACAGGCATCGCTGTTGCCGCGTATCCCACTTTGAAGTTCAGCCCCTGCAGTCCGCTCATCTTGTTTAAGTCGGCAACCACTGCAGCGGCATCCTCGCTACGTCCAAGCTGGAGGTATGCATACGTGAGATAGTCCATCGCATGCAACTCCTCATCAACATCGTCATGCTCACGAGCGGCTTGCCGGGCCGCTTGGTTCGAACCGACGCTTTCATTCCACATGCCTAGTCGCGTGAAAATATGTGATGGCATGTGCAGCGCATGTGGCACCGACGGCGCAATCTTCGAATACTCACGCGCTGCTTTCACTCCCTGCGAAGCCATCTCCGCGTTGTCGTATGCATGGATCATGTAGTGCACTATCCCTGGATGCTCGGGGTTTGAGGCGTAGAGTGGTTCCAGCAGCGCTACCGCTTTTTTCTGATTGGCATGGGTCTTATCCGTCGGCGGAGCTGTCGACAATAGCGCCAGAGCATAAAAGACCTGCGCTTCGGTATCGTGTGGATTCGCTTTTGCCACTTCCGACATCTTGCGTTCGTAAATCACCATCCGTTCTCGCAACGATGGCTGGTCAGCGTTCGAGTAGACCGTGTTCAGCGCCGCGACGTATTGCAATTCGCGCTTCGACTTTGGCGGTGACTTCGATACTTGCACCAACTCCGCCGCACCTTTCGCGTAGCTGTCATCGAGTGGCGGCTCCCACAGTTGGTGATAGTACGACATCGCAATACCCCAGTGCGCCATTGCACAGTTCGGCTCGAGTGCCAGTACCTCCTGAAATCCTTTCTCCGACTCGCTATAGGCAAAGGAGTGAAGCAGGGCCACTGCGCGATTGAACTGGGCCTGCACCTTTGGTGAACAAGTGGTGGGGAAATCGACAGTACCAAGCTTCTCAGGCGCTGGATGATCATGCTGCGCGATCATGCGAATGGCCGTCACGAGAATAACCGTGAACATCACCATCTTGTATACTGAGCGCCGATGCATATTTCCTCCCGCAGATAATTAACGACTAGAAACTCACCAGTGAATTGGTGCACCACGGAAGCAGCTACACGGAAGCAGGGTGACTCATCTTACACAATTTTCCGAACCTGGGTGCCAGGACTGGGGCGGGTCTTCTTTTCAAAAAAAGTCCGCGGATCGTTACCGCATCCGCGGACCTTTTGTTTTTCCGAGCAGCAGTCGCTACTTTGGGGGAGGCTGTTGTGGTCTCGGCGGGTTATGCGCCACTGAGGGCGCCTCCCGCTGTTGCATCTGTTGAATTTGCTGATTGTGTCGCGCCTCCATCTGCTGGGTTTGCTGCTGGTGTCGCTGCTCCATTTGCTGCATTTGAGCCTCGCTCGCTTGCTGTTTGGTAGCTTGTTGATGCTCTTTCGCCTGCTGTTGCTCCAGTTGCTGATGGTCTTTTTGTTGCTGTGCCTCTAGCTTCTGCTGCTCCTTCTGATATTGCTTGTCCTGCTTCGCGTTTCCCGTATCCGCAGCCGGCATCGTATGCGGCTGAACGTCCTTTGCATGAGCAGGAGGATTAGGTGCGTTCTCAGTTCGAGCCGCGTTGGGGTTAGGCTGGTTTGCCGTTCGCGGTGCGTTGGGGTTAGGCTGGTTTGCCGCGTGCTGCGCCGGCGGATGATACGGTGCCCCGGCCTGTTGGGCTGCTACGACGTTCGCTCCGCGGAATGACCCAGGCTTGTCGGTTGCAGCGATCGGAGGCTTGCCCTGGTTGACTGAAGCCCGCAGTTGCTGGTTACCGCGCGCCGCTTGTACTTGTTGAACCTGAGCGGCCACCGGTGGATCACGTCGTTCGCGCGCCGCCGATTCCTGCTGCGCCGTCGGACGGGTCGTCGTTCCTCCCTGACCGCCGTTGTAGCTCACCCGGTTGAGGGTCGTGTAGTTGTTCACCACAGTCTGGTTGTAAACGTTGTGAACGGTGGTGACATTCACATTGTTGACGGTCTGGTTGTAATAGAAGCGGTCATGGTCCCAGCGTCCGCCAACGTAGCCTTCACCGAAATAGCCAAAACCGTAATTGATGCCGCCGTAAAAACCAACCACTGGCCCCCAGTAGCCGTCGGTAAAGACGAAGCCACCGCTGTTCCATGCCCAATAACCCGGCGTCCAAAGAAATCCAACTGTCGGCGGCAGAACCCATGTGCCTGGCACCCAGAAGTAATCGTCGAAGTCGGGATCCCATGCCCAGTAACCCGGGACCCACAGGTATCCCTCGGCGGGGCAGGGTGGTTGAACATATACCGGCAGCGCAGGTGGTCCAAAACTCACCACAACGCCCACTGCCACTTGTGCCGGCGCAATAGCACATAAATTCATCACGACCAGAGTGACGAACACAAATCCGAGCAATCGATGAAATCTCAAGATCGTTCCTCCTCGTGCGGTCGAATACCGCAGACGAGGTGGCGCAGCGGGTACGCTAGAGCGCATTCGCTGGTTTAGCGTACTCGATGCTTAACGAGTGGAATAGTCGGAGAAACCCTGAAGTTTCTACGTAACTTGCCGTAGGTACCAGGAAATCAATCTCGGGGAATCTGCAAGAGACGCGAGTAACTGATACAACCTTCCAAAGCTTGCCTCAAGGCAAGCCGAGAAGCACGGCTCTCTCCCTCCTCTGTCAACGCAAGACTTTGTTGGTCGAGTGCCTCGTACTCGCCGGGCGAACTGCGCGCGAACTCTGGCAAGACCCAATACAAATTCCAGCCTTCCATTTCTTGTGGAATAACTGGCGATGAAATTCCAGGATTGCACAGGCGACGACTCTCTGACTGAGAACGGATAACCAAACTGACGCTTGAAAGCTCTGTTGTTTGACCGCCTCACCGCCGTTTCATACACTTAAAACAGCGTCCGAACCTGGATTTTGCACTACATATCCACGTAACTGACGCCGGTCGCATTCAGCGGTTCTCCCTATTGCGGCGGTTCCGCGAGATTCTCTTTCCTAGAAGGCAATTCGTTGACGACAGAAACCAGTACCCCTGAAACCACTAATCCCTGCAAGCGCCAACTGACAATCGAAGTGCCCAGCGAAGTGGTCAGCAGCGAGCGCGAGAGGATCGTCTCGCGCTATGCCAAAATGGCCCGCATCCCAGGATTCCGCAAAGGAAAAGTCCCTGCCTCGGTAGTCCGCCAACGCTTTGGCGACGATATCAAGAGCGAAGTCGTCGAGTCGCTAGTTCCCCGCTACTTCCGCGAGGAGGCTAAAAAGCACAACCTGGTCCCCGTCTCGCAGCCGCGGGTTACCGACCTGCACATGGAGAATGACGCGCCGCTGAAGTTCACCGCGGAGTTCGAAATCCTCCCCGAGTTCAAGGTTGCGCCCTATGACGACATCAAGGCCGATACCATCGACACCACGGTCACCGAGGACGAGGTCGAGCAGGCGCTCAAAAACCTTCGCTTGCAGCAAGCGACCTTTAATCCAGTAGAGGAAGACCGTCCCCTTTCCGACGGCGATTTTGCTGTGGTCGGATTCAAGGGCATCCCCAAGGACACGGAAGAAGGTACGGAGGCTAAGCCCGTCGAAGTGGATGAGGTCATGGTCGAAATCGGCGGCGACAACACCATCCCCGAGTTCTCTGAAAATCTCCGCGGAGCCAAAGCCGGCGAGCAGCGGAGCTTCGATGTGAAGTATGCCGATGATTTCTCCGATAAGCGGCTGGCCGGCAAGACCCTGACCTACGAAATGAAAGTCAGGACTATCAAGACCCGCACCGTTCCTGAACCGACAGACGAGTTCGCTAAGGAGCTCTCGAAAGATTTCGAGACTTACGAAGACCTCCGCACTCGTTTGCGCGACAACATGAAAGCGGAAAAGCAGCACGAGGCGGAGCATCAGGGCAAGGACAAGATTGTTGCCGAACTGATTAAACGAAACGACTTCCCTGTACCCGATGCCATGGTCGACCAGCAGATCGACCTTCGCCTCGAGCGCGGCCTGCGCGCGCTCGCCGCGCAAGGCATGCGTACCGAAGACATGAAGCGCATGGATTTCGATCGTTTGCGCGCTGGCCAACGTGAAGGCGCGCTGCGGGAGGTGAAAGCATCGCTAATTCTTGAGCACATCGCCGATAACGAGAAGATCGAAGTCAGCGATGAGGAAATGGACCAGGAGCTGGAGGCCTTGGCAACACAGGCAAAACAACCGGTTGAGCAGCTACGCGCACGTTTGACGCAGGATGGGGGGCTGGATAGAATTCGGCATCGCATCCGCAATGAGAAGACACTGAACCGCCTTTATCGCCAACTCGCCTAAAGCGATTGCACCCCACGGATTCATATCCGCCGGCCCCGATTTTCGCCGGCATTCAGAAGGAGTTTCCAGAACATGCTGGTACCGATGGTGATCGAACAAACCAGCCGGGGCGAGCGGGCCTACGACATTTATTCCCGACTCCTGCGCGACAACATTATCTTCCTCGGCACTCCTATCGATGACAACGTTGCCAACCTGATCATCGCGCAAATGCTGTTCCTGGAAGCCGAAGATCCGGAGAAAGACATCTCGCTCTATATCAATTCGCCGGGCGGCTCTATCACCGCTGGCATGGCCATTTACGACACCATGCAGTTCATCCGCCCTGATGTCACTACTATCTGCATTGGCCAGGCTGCGAGCATGGCAGCAACCCTACTGGCAGGCGGAGCCGCCAAGAAGCGTTTCGCGCTGCCGAACTCGCGTATTTTGATTCACCAGCCGCTGATGTCGGGCTTATCCGGACAGGCCACTGATATCGACATCCACGCGCGCGAAATTCTGCGCATGCGCGAAATCACCAATCAGATCCTGGCTAAACACACCGGTCAGCTGCTGGAAAAGGTGGAGCGCGACGTCGAACGCGACTTCATCATGAATGCTCAGCAGGGCAAGGAGTACGGCATCATAGACGACATCATTTACAAGCACAAGTAAAGCATCGACGCTGTCGGCCCCTGGCCGGTCTTCCACCGTACGCAAGAATTACCAGTGTGGTTCAAAAGTTGTACTGCCAAATACCGCCGAAGTACGCGCGAATGCGGCAAGTTGTGCTTCAATATGGGCATACGAAGCGCAATGGGTTGCGATGGCCTCAGAGCAGATGATTCTGCGATGAACGGTTTCGATAGAGCGAAAGGCGCTGCGAAAGCGTACGCGATCCAAGGCGTTCCGTTGGGAATTGGCCCAAGGGGCATGTTGTGCCAAGGAGTATTCTGCCGTGAGAACAAGGACTGGTACGGACGAAGTTCTCCGCTGTTCGTTCTGCCACAAATCGCAGGACGCTGTCGCCAAGCTCATTTCGTCACCCACCGATTACCCGCGCGCTTACATTTGCGATGAGTGCGTGGCGGTGTGCAACTCTATTCTGGAAGACGACCGGTCTGAGACCCAGACCTCGGCCCCGCCTCACCAGCTGCCCAAGCCGTCCGAGGTCAAAACCTTCCTCGACGAGTACGTGATCGGTCAACACCAGACCAAGAAGAAGCTCGCCGTCGCGGTTTACAACCATTACAAGCGCGTCTACATGAACCGCCAGCGGACTGGCGAAGTTGAGCTCTCCAAGTCGAACATCCTGCTCATCGGACCCACCGGCACCGGAAAGACGCTGCTGGCGCAAACGCTGGCCAAGATGCTTGACGTTCCCTTTGCCATCGTCGATGCCACCACGCTCACCGAAGCCGGCTATGTTGGCGAGGACGTGGAGAACATCATCCTCAAGCTGCTACAAGCAGCCGACGGCGATGTTGCCCGGGCTCAGACCGGCATCATCTACATCGACGAAATCGACAAAATCGGCCGCAAAGACGAGAACCCGTCCATCACCCGCGATGTCTCAGGCGAGGGCGTGCAACAGGCGCTGCTGAAGATTCTCGAAGGTACCGTCGCCAACGTGCCTCCCCAAGGCGGACGCAAGCATCCGCACCAGGAATTCACGCCGGTCGATACCACCAACATCCTCTTTATTTGTGGCGGAGCTTTCGTTGGCCTCGAGCGCACCATTTCCCGCCGCCTGGGCAAGCGCTCCATGGGCTTCCGCACCGACCAGACGAAGGAAACCGCGTTCACCGAAGCCAACAAGCGCGACACCGAGTTACTCGCAAAAGTGGAGCCACAGGACCTAATCAAGTTCGGATTGATCCCCGAGTTCGTCGGCCGGCTCCCCGTCGTGGGTGTGCTCAATGACCTCGACGAATCGGCGCTGGTCGAAATTCTCTCCAAGCCGAAGAACGCGATCATTAAGCAATACCAGCGGCTCTTCGAATTCGAGAACGTAAAGCTCCGGTTCAGCGACGATGCGCTGAGCTGCATCGCGCGCGAGGCCATGTCGCGCAAAGTTGGTGCACGCGGCCTACGCATGATTCTGGAAGAGCTGATGCTCGACCTGATGTATCACCTGCCCAGCCAGAAGCGCGTGAAGGACTTCGAAGTCACTGAAGAGATGGTGCAGAACCGAAACGTTAACCTGCCGATCATGGAGAAGGCGGGCTAAAGAGATAACGACCTCTGGCCGAGGAGTAAAACGGTGCGATTCTGTCGCACCGTTTTGCATTTTTTTGGTTGGCGCACCGAGTCGCTTTTTTTACCAATGGCACGTTCTTGCCGGGGCATGAGCCCGAGCACCAAATCGTTAATGAGTGGATACACCAGCTGCCGCAATGAACGCTCGGCTCCGCTCGACTGCGTGTTATCCTACATTTGTCGTTAGGTTTCCTCCAACCAGCGAACCCCGCACAAGACGGGTTATCAGCTAGTTCTGATTGCGAGCCTCAGCGCTCCTACGACAAGGCGGTTCCAGTGACTCAGCGAGAAAAATTCGAGACCAAAAAACTCCCCATGATGCCCATCCGCGACGTGGTCATCTTCCCGTTCATGATGACCCCTTTCGTGGTTGGCCGGGAGTCGAGCGTGCGGGCCCTGGAAGAGGCCCTTGCCGGCGACAAGAAGATTTTCCTCGCCACCCAGCATGATGCCAGTATCGATGAGCCCAAGCCCAACGAGATCTATCAGGTCGGCACCATCGTCAACATCGTCCAGAGTCTGAAGCTGCCCGATGGCAATATCAAGGTTCTCGTCGAAGGTCTGGAGCGGGGGAAAATCCTGCAGGTGGTCGACACGGACGGCTACTTCGAAGCCACCGTCCGCACTGCCAAGTATGGCGCCGAGATGACCCCACAAGTCGAAGCTGCGATGCAACGCGTTACTGGTCTCTTCGAGCAGTACGTGAAGCTCTGCCAGTCGCTCAACTACGAGACGATGATCGCCGCGGTCCGCAACGACGATCCGTCGAAACTCACCGACACCATCGCCGCAAACTTGCAGCTCTCCATCGAAGAAAAGCAGGAACTGCTGGAAATCTTCGACCCCGCCGAGCGTCTCAGCCGCATCGGCGATGTCCTCGACGTTGAGATTGAAAAGCTCAACATGGATCGCACCATCCAGTCGCGGGTGAAGCGGCAAATGGAGCGGGCGCAGAAAGAGTACTACCTTAACGAAAAGATCAAGGCCATCCAGAAAGAACTGGGCCGCGGCGAGAAGAGTGAATTCGACGAGCTCAAAAAGAAAATCGACGCCGCCGGCATGCCTCGCGAGACCCACGAGAAGGCCATCCAGGAGCTCAAAAAGCTCGAAGCCATGCCACCCATGTCGGCCGAATCGACCGTCTCGCGCAACTACCTCGACTGGCTGCTCGCGGTGCCATGGAAGAAACGCTCGAAAGAAATCCGGAACATCGAAATCGCCGAGAAGGTCCTGAACGAAGATCACTACGGTCTGGAGAAAATCAAGGACCGCATTCTCGAGTTCCTCGCAGTCCGCCAGTTGGTAAAAAATCCCAAGGGCTCAATCCTTTGCTTCGTCGGACCTCCGGGAGTCGGTAAGACTTCGCTGGGCATGAGCATCGCCAAAGCCACCGGCCGCAAGTTTGTCCGCATGTCGCTAGGCGGCGTGCGCGATGAAGCTGAAATCCGCGGCCATCGCCGCACGTACATCGGCGCCCTACCGGGTCAGATCATCCAGATGATGAAGAAGGCTGGCACCAAGAATCCGGTTTTTATGCTCGACGAGGTCGACAAGATGTCGATGGATTTCCGCGGCGACCCGTCGGCTGCCCTGCTCGAGGTCCTCGATCCCGAGCAGAATTACATGTTCGTCGATCACTACCTCGACGTCGAATACGATCTGTCGCAGGTGTTCTTCATCGCTACTGCCAACGTGCTGCACACCATTCCCCCAGCACTGCAAGACCGCATGGAAGTGCTGCGTCTCCAGGGTTACACCGAACCGGAGAAAGTCGAGATCGCCAAGCAGTACCTTGTTCGCAAGCAGCGTGAGCAGACTGGCCTCACCGACAAGAACATCCTCTTCACCGACGAGGGACTCACTACCATTATCCGCAACTACACTCGCGAAGCAGGCGTGCGCAATCTCGAACGCGAAATCGGCAACATTTGCCGCAAGGTGGCTCGCAAGGTCGTCAAGGAAGGCGACCAATTCTCAGTCAGGCTGACTGCTGAAAATGTCGGCGATTACCTTGGCGTGATGAAGTTCCGCGACACCGAAGTTCACGAGCGCAGCGAAATCGGCCTCGTCACCGGCCTGGCATGGACCGAGGTGGGGGGCTCGATTCTCACCACCGAAGTCGCCACCGTTGATGGCAAGGGCAAGCTGACGCTCACCGGCAAGCTCGGCGATGTCATGCAGGAGTCGGCGCAAGCTGCTATGTCGTACGTGCGTTCACGTGCCCATCGCCTCGGCCTGCCGCGTGACTTCTATCGCAACCTTGACATCCACGTCCACGTCCCCGAAGGCGCGATCCCGAAAGATGGTCCCTCCGCCGGCATCACTATGGCCACCGCCATCGCTAGCGCGCTCAGCCGCATCCCGGTCCGCCGGGACATCGCCATGACCGGCGAGATCACGTTGCGCGGCAAAGTGCTGGCTATCGGAGGCCTCAAGGAAAAGCTTCTCGCCGCTCACCGCGCAGGTCTTTTTGAGGTCATTCTCCCGGCAGACAATGAGAAAGACCTCGCCGAAGTTCCCGAGAACCTGCGCATTGCTATGAAGCTGCACTTCGTGAAAACCATGGATGATGTTCTGGCGCTGGCGCTGGAGAGTCCGCTGCCGGAAGTGACGGAGGAAACGCCAACCATCGCCGCCCTTCCTCCAACCGCTGAAGCGCCGACCGCACATCAGTAAATAACCATTCGATCAAGTACCCGGCGTCCGATCCGGCCGGCATCTGGCCGGGTGGGGTGTTTTCTGGGTAGCCCACAACTGCCTTCTCTTGGCAGTTGTGAGGCGTTGCCTCCTCGCCCCGCCGCACTACAATAGTCAGCATATGGCGACTGAATCACGATTTGGAATCTCGATGAAAGGAAGCGCCGCCCTCGTGGTCGCCATCGGCACCGTTGTGGCCCTTCTCATCCTGCTGCCCGCCTATCGCGTTTTCTTTGCCATCAGTGTCGGCATCGCCATCATCGTCGCGGCGATTCTGTATTTCTGGCACAAGCTCCGCCCAGTCCGACCGGAAGATGTCGAGGACAAACGGCCCTTGAAGTTGCAGTGAAGCCCGTGGTTGGCCCACAATGGCCTTATTTCGGCAATTGTGGGCGTTGAGTCTGGTTTTTTGGGACTCCTTGCTCTTTCCTCTCCCTCCGGCCATATTGAACAGGTGATTTTTTCCGCTCACTTTGTCGCCAGTGCCGCCGATCCAAAACACTTCCCCGCCTCAAGCGTGCCCGAGATCGCCTTCCTCGGCCGCTCCAATGTCGGCAAGTCGAGCCTGATTAATGCGCTGGTGGGTAGCAAAATCGCGAAGACGAGCAACACCCCCGGCCGCACCCAGACCATCAACTTTTTTGAGTTACGAAGGCCCGCCAAACCGCATCCCGAGTTTTTCTTCGTCGATCTACCCGGCTACGGCTATGCTCGCGTGCCCACGGAAATCAGCGCGCGGTGGTCCTTCTTCATCGATCCCTATTTGAAGTCGCGTTCATCGCTGGTGTTATGCCTGGTGCTGGTGGATGTCTCGATTTCGCCGCAAAAACTCGATGAACAACTGCTGGAGTGGTTGCGCCATCATAAGAAATCCTACCTTGTTGTAGGAACCAAATCCGATCGGGTTTCCTCTAACCAGCTGCGCAATTCCTTAACAACAATTGCGGAACGGCTTCAAATCGACACCCGAGAGATAATCCCTTTCTCCGCAAAATCGCGCACCGGACACGCACAACTGTGGAGTCTCATACGGGCTGCCGTAGGAATTACGGCTACGGCACAGAAACAGGATTAGATCAGGCTGGCCAGATCTGCAAAGCTGTCTGCGAAAGAATTTGCTGTTTCACGCCCTCGGTCAATGGCAGATTGCGAAACTCGCGCAAATTATTCGCAATTTCCGGTACGCCCGGCCCCGGCCAATCGGTGCCGAACAGCGTCTTGTGTGCGATCTCTTGCAGCCGCGGAAAGTACTTTAGCAGCGACTTCGGCGGAATCCCGCTGATGTCGAGGTACACGTTCGGATGTCGCCGCACCAGGAAAAACGCGCTGTCCATCCAAAGCGGCCTTCCACCGTGCGCCAGCAGAATCTTCAAATTGGGGAAATCAATCGCAACATCATCGACATAAATCGGATCGCCAAACTTGTTTCGCGCGCCCGGAAAAATCGACGTTCCCGTGTGAACCATGATGGGAATGCCATTCGCTTCCGCGGCACGATAAATGATCTCGAGTTCTTTAACGCCGTTCAGATAGTCATTGGGATAAAGCAACTGATGCGGAGGATGAACCTTGATCAGCCGAATCCGCAGCCGCACAATCTGCTCCATATCCGCCAGTACGTTCTTGGTATGCCGGGGATGAACGCTGCCGCAAGAAATTAACCGCTTGGGCGCTTCCTTCACGTAGTCGGCGACGAACTCGTTTACCTCCGGTGTGAAACCAATCACTTCCGGCGCGACATAGTTGATCAGCACGGCCCGCTCAATGCCGATCTCATCCATGTGCTTCAGGAAAGCAGTTGGAGATTGGCAGTAGCGCTCAATCTGCTCGAAGTCCTTGCGTGATTTTTTCATCAGCGCCAGCGCTTCGGGCTTGAACAACTGCATGGGCGCAATGTGAACGTGACAGTCGGTGATCATCAGTTGGCAGCCGCCGCAAGCAGCGCGCGCTTCGCGAATACACGGACCATCTCACGCCGGTATTCCGGAGTCAGTGCCGAGGTGGTCAGCGGCTTCGCCGTGCGAGCCGCGTCTTCCCCAATCCTCTCTGCAAGTTCCTCTCTGATTTCCCCACCAACCAGCTGCGCGTCTACGTCTTTGACCAGATGAGGGGCGGGATTCACGGCCGTAATCGCCATCCTCGCGTCTTCGACAAGGCCGCTCTTCATTCGCAGCGCGACTGCAACACCAGCCAGCGGATAATCGATGCTGCCGCGCACGCGCAGTTTCTGATAGCTTCCGCGCCAACCTCTGGACGAGGCGGGAAGGATCACACGGCTCACGATCTCGGTCGGTGCCAGATTTAGGCGCACGATGCCGTCATTCACATAGAACTCCGCCAATGTTACGCGCCGCGTTCCTTTCGGACCGACGATCTCCAACTCTGCTCCGAGGCACAATAGCGCCGGCGGCGTGTCGCCTGAAAACGCTGCCCAACAGGTTTTACTCGCTGGTGCAACGTGGCAAAGGTGGCCATCCTTCTTCAGGCAAAAGCCGCAGCTCTTGCGCCACAGCAGCGACTGGTTGTACCAGAGACAGCGCGTATCGAGACAGATGTTTCCGCCTAGTGTCCCCATATTGCGCAGCACGGGCGATGCTATGGTTCTAACCGCCTCAAACAACACAGGAAAATGGCGCCGAACCGGCAGTGAGTGCTCAATCTCGGAAAGCGTCGTCAACGCTCCGATACTTACGCTACTGTCAGCCTCCTCGCGAATGCCGCGCGACTCGCCAATAGCCCGCAGATCGAGCACATAAGGTGGCGTGAAGAGCTTCTGCTTCAGCGACGGCAGCAAGTCGGTTCCGCCGGCGATGACCTTTACTTCACCGCCGTGTCCGGACAACATCGCAACCGCATCATTCAGGTTCTGCGGACGCAACAGGCGAAACTCCGGCAGACTCATCGCCCACCTCCAATTCTTGCCGGATCTTCCGCATGCCTCTCGGGACCTTTGCCCCGATACCAGAGCGCGCCTCCTTGCTCACGGAACGTCGTCGGTCCGGTGGGATCGACGCCCTGTGTCATCGCGATTCTCTTCAAGCCCTTCTTAGCTCGCAGAGCTGCTAACACACGCTCGGGACTGAACGGAGCTTCTCTCAGCCGGATTCCCACAGCGTCGTAAATGGCGTTAGAAATCGCGGGAATCGTCGCTGCTAGCGAGCCTTCCCCTGCTTCCTTGGCGCCGAACGGCCCTTCCGGATCGATGCTCTCTACGATGATGCATTCGATCTCAGGCGACTCTATCGATGACGGACTGCGATACTCCAGCAGTCCGGGATTCATCATTAGTCCGTCTTTCCAGATCATCTCTTCCTGCAATGCCTGGCCGAGACCCATCCACACCGAGCCAATAACCTGGCCTTCAACTGCGACCGGGTTCAGAGCTCGGCCGCAATCGTGTGCCGCCCAAATCTTGTGCACAGTAACGACGCCCGTCTCTTCGTCTACGCTTACTTCAGCTACCTGCGCCGAATAAGAATACGCAGGCGACGGCCCGACACCGGCGCCTTTATGCTGGCCGCCTCGCGCTTCCATCGGTGGAGCGTAGGAGCCTGTTCCTGTCAGCCCACCATGAAGATCAATCGCCGCTACCACAGCCTCTTCGAAGCTCAGGTGGGTCTTTGGTGACTCTTGCTTGCGAGACTGCAACACCGATCCGCGCAGAATCTGTCCATCCACATGCCCGCGTGCAACAGCCGATTCGGGCTCGCCTGGCTCTGCACCGCGCTTCCAGACACGGTCACCACGCATGACAACCTCTTCGGCCAGACATCCTATACGCTGGGCCGCGGCGCTGATGATGTCCTTCTTCACCGCCTCGGCTGCACGCAGGGTTGCATTGCCCGCCATAAATGTCACGCGGCTGGAGTACGCACCCAGATCAATGGGTGTAAGGTCCGTATCGGCGGCGATCACCTTAACGCGCGACAAACTGCATCCCAGCACTTCGGCCGCTATCTGTGCAGTCATTGTGTCGGAGCCCTGCCCAATCTCCGCCGCGCCTGTGTACACAACTACGCCGCCATCGCGATCGATCTTGATGTTCACCGTCGAATGCGGCATATCGGAGCGGATAATGCTGTTGGCCGCGCCGCTCACATAATGGCTGCATGCCATGCCGAGCCCGCGACCTTTGGGCAACTTGCCGCGGCGCTCGTTCCAACCAGACCGCGTAATCACCCGGTCAATGCATTGTGGCAGACCATAGCTCAGTACACGCAGTCCGTTCACGGTTATTGCCGGGGGTTTCAGCAGATTGACCAGCCGCAATGCCGCCGGATCGAGCCCGATCTTCGCCGCGATCTCGTCCATCTGCGACTCGAACGCAAATCGTACGTTGACTGTCCCGTGCCCGCGCATGGCGCCGCACGCCGGCTTATTAGTCAGCACGCGGTAGCCGTCATAGCGAATATTCGGGATATCGTACAGCGCACCCAGCAGCGCGCCTGAGTACAAGATAGTCACCACTCCGTAGGAGCAGTAAGCACCACCATCCTGAATGACCTTGCACGCTACGGCCGTAATGCGGCCATCTTTCTTCACGCCGGTCTTGAGATCGATGATGGTGCGCGGCCTTCCGCGATGCGCCCAAAACACCTCTTCTCGCGTGTAGGTGATCTTCACCGGTACATTTGCCGCTCGCGCTGCCACCGCTGCGATGATTTCCAGCGGAATAATCTCGCTCTTCCCGCCAAAGCCTCCGCCCACCAGGGGCTTAATCACTCGAATCTGCGACATCGGCAGATCCAGCACCAGCGACAGCTTGTGTTGCAGGTAATACGGTACTTGCGTCGATGACCAAACCGTCAGCCGTCCCTGCTTGCCGGTCTGTGGATCGATCTCGAAGCTGGCCAGCGTGCAATGCGGCTCCATCGCAGCGTGGGTCACTTCATTGGCAATGTAACGCGCCTCAGCTACGTAATCGGCCTCGGCAAAGCCCTTCTCCGGATCGCCGAAGATGTGGTGGTAGTCCTTCTCCATATTATTCGGCCGGTTCTCGTGAATGAGGTCGTGCTCGGCCTTCACCGACTGCTCAGGATCGAAGTAGGCCGGCAGCGGTTCATACTCGACTTCAATCAATTCCAGAGCTTTCTCGGCGATCCCTTCACTGATTGCCGCCACGCAGGCGACATTGTCTCCTACATAACGAACCTTGCCGACCGCCAGCGCCGTCTCGTCGTGTCCCACCGGCAAAATGCCGTACTGATTTGGCGCGTCCGCTCCTGTAACGACCGCCACCACGCCGTCTAGCTCACGAGCGCGCCGGGTATCGATGTGCTTGATCAGAGCGTGCGGATACGGAGAGTGCAAAATCTTTCCAACCAACATCCCCGGCAGGTTGAAATCGTCGGCATACTTGCCCGAACCAGTAGTCTTCCCAGCAGCATCAACCATTGCAATCGATTTGCCGATAACCGAGTACTCAGTCATGCTGGCCTCCAGCCATCGCCGGTTCCTGGCTCTTCTTTTCCGCTTGGATCACGGCGCGAATCGCCTGGTACATCTGCGAATATCCCGTACAGCGGCAAAGATTGCTGCTGAGCGCTCCGCGAATTTCCTCCTCTGTGGGATCGGGATTGCTCGTCAACAGACCGCGAACCGTCATCATGAATCCCGGCGTGCAGTAGCCGCATTGTGAGCCGCCGAAAGCGCCGTAAGCTTTCTGCAGCGCCGCTAGCCCGCCCTGGTCGGCTATGCCTTCTACGGTTGTAATCACGCATCCTTGGTAGCTGGCCGCCAGCATAGTGCACGCCAGCATCGGCACGCCATCCACCTGGACGGTGCACGCTCCGCAAGACGAATCGTCACAGGCGCGCTTCGAGCCAGTCAGACCTAACTCCTGGCGCAGCACATCTAACAACAGAGCATTCGGCTGCACCGCCAGCTCGTGCGTGCGGCTGTTCACCCGCAACTCGATTAACTCTTTCTTCATCGGCAAGTTCTTAATAAATCGGCACGGTCGGGTCAATCTCGCGCGACCAGCGATCGATGCCGCCGCGCAAGGACTGCGCTTTTTCGAATCCCTGCTGCCGCAGCCACGCGGCCACGTTCATGGACCGCACTCCGTGATGGCACACCACTACGATGTGGTGGTCGGGATCGAGTTCCTGCTGAAAGCGCGCCGGCACGTCGCCCATCGGCATGTGCGTGCTGCCGGAAATTCGCGCCGTCTCGAATTCCCATGGCTCACGGACGTCCAGCAGCGTCAAATCCTCACTGCGGTCGCGCAGAGACTTCAGTTCGGCAACAGTGATCTCGTATTCCTTCATTTTCCCGTCCACTGCGGACGCCGGCGCTCCCCATGCGCCTTGATGCCTTCCTGGGCATCCTGCGTCTTCATCAATTCATCGATGTAGATTTGCTCCGCCTTGGCCAGCCCCTTATCGAAGTGGATGGAGTCCCACGCGTAAAATGCCTTCTTCGCCAGGCACAGAGCGGCCCGACTCAACTGCGACACACGCGACAGACATTCCTGCAGCAGCATTTCGGGATCATCGGCAACGCCGTTGACCAGGCCGGCAGCAAGAGCTTCCTGCCCGGTGAGGGTACGCCCGGTCAATACCATTTCGGCAGCCAGTTTCTGTCCGACGATCGAGGCGAGCGCCACGCTTGCCACAGGCGGAAAACACCCCAGCTTGATTTCTGGAAAACCCCATACCGAATCAGGAGATGCGTAAACCATGTCGCACAACAGTGCAAGTTCCGCGCCGCCGCCCAGGCAATGCCGGCGAACCGAGGCAATGGTCAGCTTGCGAGTCGCAACCACCTCGCGCAACACGGAATGAAACGCCGCCAGCATTTGCCGCACTCGCTCGGGAGAATGCGACGCAATATCAACTCCACTGGAGAATGCCCTTTCAGAGCCGGCGAAGACGATGGCACTGACTTCGCGTATCGTCTCGATTTGTTCCAGAGCACCGAGCAGCTCACCCATCATTTCCAGGTCAATAATGTTGAGCGGGGGATTGTTCAGCGTGATGCGAACGAAGGGAATCTGCTGGTTCACCACGATGCGCCGGAACTCAGGTTTGCTGGCAAGAGTCATAACTTCCTCAGCCCCGCTTTCCCGTTCTTCTCTGCGATATGGTCTGTGAAATTCCACGGGCAGAAGCGGCCAAGCCGGCAGAACCCTCACCGCGGACGCCCTGCAGAAAAATGTCGCTGATGTGACGGGCAAGCGCTTCGGCGTCAGGATCGACCCGCGGCTTGTACCAGGTGTAGAGCCAATTCATCATGCCGTACAGCGCCATCACCGCAGTCCGTGTCGAGGCTTCCGCCTTGTTCGGCGAGCCGTACGGCAGACCGTCCGCCTTGGCAAGTTCTTCCACGAGCTTCAGGCAGATCTTGTAGTACTCGCGTTTGATGGTAGCCAGTTCCGTACCATAGTCGTTTTTGAGAACATCATCTTCGTGCGATAGCACCTTCATGGCCTTCTGCCGCGCCACGGCATAGTCGACGTGGTTATGGACGAAGATTCGAATACGCTCTTCGGGGTCATCGCACTCAGCCAGGCGCTGGCGAAGCCGCTCAATGATGGTGGAGAACGTGTGCTTTTGAATTTCGTACAGCAGCTTTTCCTTGGAGTCGAAATAGTAGTAAAGTCCTGCGAGCGACATTCCGCTCAAGCGCGACAGATCACGCATGGAAGCGCCCTCGTATCCTTTATCCGCGAACACTTCGGTGGCGAAATCAAGAATTTCGGCGTACTTCCGGTCGAAGTTGCTATCGTTTCTGTCAGCAGACGATGACGGCGAGATGTTTGATTTGCTAACAGGCATGCCGGCTCAAAGTCGGGAGAAGGTGCAAGGTACAACTTCTCGTACGAACGTTCGTTCATATCGTATCAAGGGAGCAATTGATAGGCAAGCACCTCCCTGGCGCAGCGCATAACGCTTCGTCAAGGAGGGAAAGAATCGCTGGGGCATATCGTCTCAAATCGTTACGTTGACAAGTCTTACCTCGACAAGGCAAACTGCAGAATCCTGAGGAATCAGGTTCCGTGAACCTTTTTGTCGATTCGGGCGGACGGAACCAGCCAATTCATGACGGCGCAATCGAAGGTTTCGTACCGGATGGAATCCACGCTGGAAAGCGTGAACAAAGCGGAGGAGATGGCTGGTCAGCTTGCCGCCAAGGCAGGCTTTGACGAGGATTCCCGCGACGGCATCACTATGGCCGTGCGTGAAGCCATGATCAATGCCGTGCTGCATGGCAATGCTTACGATCCCAACAAGCGTGTAAACTTGTCCTTGGAACAAAATGACCGGGAACTGGTCGTCACTATCAGTGATGAAGGCCGAGGACTGGATCCCGACGAAATTCCCGACCCTCTCGCAGCAGAAAACCTAATGAAGCAGTCCGGCCGCGGCATTTTTCTGATCCGGGCATTCATGGATGAAGTACGGTTCCGCAAACTGGAACAAGGCACTGAAATCACTTTGATCAAGCGGATCCCAGCCGATGAACTGGGCCGCCAGGAGGCTTCCACGTGAGCATGAAAGCAAGCACCCGGCAAGTGGACGGCGTAACCATTGTGGACTTGAGCGGGCGAATCACCTTAGGCGAAGGCAGTGTGGTCTTGCGCGACACCATCAAGGATCTGCTGGGCAAGGGCGCCAAGCACATCCTGCTGAACCTGGGCGATGTCAGCTACATCGACAGCTCGGGCATCGGCGAACTGGTTAGCGCCTTTACCTCCGTACAGCGCCAGGGTGGCGAACTCAAGTTGCTGCACCTCACCAAGAAGGTGCACGACCTGCTCCAGATCACTAAACTGTACACCGTCTTCGATGTACAGGAAGATGAGGGCGGCGCCATCAAGGCCTTCAACAAGTAATCACCGCCGTATCCAACGTTCTTCTCCGGACGCGCTTTGCCTGAGCAATGGGCGTCCGCTTCTGTTTTTTCTACCGAGTTCATCCAGATACGTTCCCCGCACTGTTATAACCAACTCCACCACGGCTGCTCGCGCCTGAACTCCCGAAGTTCAGCCAGTGAATAGTGCGTGCCTCGCCAGTCCACTCCATCGTGGAGCAGGGTCAAGACTGCCGACCGCACCAGCGCGTAACAGAACAGCAGGGCTCCAATCGGGTGCAGCAAGACGTAATAAGGTGGGACATCGCTGTGCCAGGACATTCCAACGTAAACCGCTATCAGTGTTGCCAGCGCGACACCGAAACCGGCGCGCGCCCATCCGGGTGCAAACATCGCCCCGACGTACGGTCCTACATTCACCAGCAAAATTCCACACACCGCCAGCAACAGAAACCACCCATTGAACCGCAAAATCGCAAACCCGTTCTTGGTTAGGTTGCGCACCATCCCGTAGGCACCGAAGACCCAGCGCAGTCGCAAGAGTCCTCGCCCGAAGGCAACTCGCTGACGAAAGCCTTCCTGCTTGACGATCTCTCCCAACCGCATGTCGTCAAGAATTTCCAGGCGCATTCGTTCGTAGGTCCCTATCCGCTCGTACACCTGGCGCCTGATGAGATTGAAGGCGCCTACTCCGATCGCATCGCGCGACTTCGGATCGGAGACCTTCCACGGCAAACGGGCAAACACGAACTGCGACTGGAAGAAGGCGATCATCATGCGCTCGCCTGCAGAACTCATCACCATGGTCGGAAACAGTACCGTGTGGTCAGCTTTCTCGCGTTCCGCGTAGGCGATGGCCCTTCTCAGTGCGTCGGAACGAAACACCACATCAGCGTCGGTAAACAGGATCCAGTCGCCTGTGGTTATTTGCGCTCCACGCCACATGGCATGGGTCTTGCCTAGCCAGCCCGCAGGCAGATGCTCGATATGCAGCACCTGCAGGCGGCTACCAGACGTTGGCTGCGACGGCCGGCTCTCGCTCAACAGGTCCATCGCCTCGCCAGTCTCGTCGTCGGATCGATCATCAACCGCGATAACTTCGTAGTCGGGATAATCCAGCTCGAGCAGCGACCGCAGGGCAGCTTCGATGTGGTCGGCTTCGTTCCGCGCAGGAACGACGATGCTGACGCGAGGAACGCGGCCCGAGGGTTCCCGCGGAGCAAGGTCGTAGTCCGGGCCGGAAATCTCCGGAATCTTGTCCAGGTTGAGGCCGACCACCAACAGTCGCGACAACCAAACACTCGCAAGGAAAATGCTGACTCCCCAGGACAGGTAATGTTCCAGCAGCCCGGGCCTCATCAGGCCGAAGCCCCTTCCGGTACCGGTGCGGTCTCCTTCCCCGGCGGCAGATGCGGGGCAAACCTCATCCCGTACAGAAGAACGAGCCCAGACAGCACCACCGCCACGATCATCGCCATCATGCCCATCTGCAAATTGGTCCGGTCCGAGATATACCCGATTAGCGTCGGTGAAAACGCATCGCCGAGCAGGTGAATGGTGAACAGGTTCACTGCCAGTGCTGTCGCGCGAATCGGTGCGGCCACCGAATTCACCAGCGCGGCGTTCAGCGGAGCCGTATTCAGCAGGATGAGAAACTCGCCGATCATGATCGCCGCATACATGACCTTTCCGGTCAGGTAGATGGCGGCTACCACCGCCGGGACTGACAGCAGCATGCCGGCCGCTGAGACAATCAGATAAGCCGCGTGCGTCCGCTGCAGTAGCCGATCTCCCAGCCAGCCACCAAAGAGCGTCGCCACCGTTCCGGCAATGACGGTCATGCCACCGAAAATGAGGTTGGCTCGATCGAGCGGCACACCGCGTACGCGCGTCAAGAATGTCGGCATCCATACTTGCATACCGCCTACCGCGAAGGTCATCATCGCCATGCCCAGGCTGACGGTCCAATATGCCTTGTTGCGGAACAACCCCAGGATCGTTCCACGTTCAATCGTATTGGGCAGATGATCGCTCGCGCCGCGCACCGGCTCGCGCACGAAGATCAATCCCCATGCCAACAGTAGCCCGGGAATTGCGCCCACCAGAAACGGCGTCCGCCATCCGAAATGGTGACCGAGAATGCCGCCCATCACATATCCGACTGCCGAACCCACGGGCAGCGACAGGTAGAAGAATCCCATCACGCGTCCGCGAGTGCTCTCCGGAAACAGGTCCGACAGAAAAGCTGGCGAGATGACAACAAAGGTGGCCTCGCCAATGCCTACGATCAAGTGCCTTAAGAGCAATTCGTCATAATTGTGAGTCACCGCCGACAACAGCGTCGCAATGCTCCACACCACCGCGCCGGCTGCCATGATCCATCTGCGCGGATAGCGGTCAGCAAGTGGTGCGATCAGTGGTGCCGCTATCATGTAGCAGAAGAAGAACGCGGTGGTCAGAAATCCCATCTTCGCGTCGTCGATATGGAACTCCTGCTGAATCAGCGGCTGCACGGCAAACAGGACGTTGCGGTCAACGTAGTTGAAGAAATTCAGCGCCGTCAGGAGCAGGAGCGCAAATCGGGCATTGTTTTGCTCAGTCATCGGTTGGCGGAGAATATCACGTCGCCTTGAAAGGCGGATTACTTCTGGCCCTTGGGCCTCGGGTACCGAGCGACGACCACAGTTCCAATCCCACCCCGCGGACGGAACTCACCCTTCACCTCCGCCCACTTCGGCCTGGTGGCGCGCAACACGTCCTCCAGGACCCGGTTCACGATGTTTTCCTGGAAAATGCCCAGATTTCGATAGCAGGTCAGGTATTCTTTCAGTGATTTCAGCTCCAGGCATTCCTTGTCGGGCATGTAGCGAATCCACAGAATGCCGAAATCGGGCAAGCCGGTCTTGGGGCACAGCGAGGTAAACTCCGGCACATCAATCAGGATCTCGTAGCCAGGAAACTGGTTGGGCCAGGTCTCGATTTCGGGCAATGGGGCGGACAGACCCGCTTCGGCATGCTCCTCGGTGTAGCGTTTGCTCTTCGCCATGCGTCTATTGTAATGGGGCACTCGGCCTAGCCTGCTCGGCCGACAGTCCAGCGAGGCATAGGCCCGCGGTTCGCGTTGCGCCCTACGCTATACTGTTGCGTTTGGACATCGATGGCTGAGTCAACTGCAAGGGAAGGCGTCCGCCAGGGATGGAGGCCGCGCTGGATCATCGTCATAGCAGCCATTGTTGTGGCCGTGATTCTGCTCATGTCCCTGTCCATGGGACGGGGTCAGGTCCAGGTGCGCGCCGCCCGCGCCTACCGGGAAACCATTACAGCCAGCATCGCCACCAATGGCCGCATAGAGCCCATCAACAACTTCGAGGCCCACGCCCCAACGGGTACCACGGTGAAGAGGGTGAATGTTCTGCAGGGCAGTTGGGTCAAGCCCGGCCAGCTGCTGCTTCAGTTGGACGACTCCGAAGCGCGCGCTCAATTTGCCCGCGCTGAAGCACAATTGAAAGGTGCTGAAGCAGAGGTAAAGGCATTCTCCGCAGGGGGCACGAAAGAGGAAGTGCTGACCAGCCGCCACGCGCTGGTTAAAGCCCAGGCCGACCGCGACGCCGCCCAAAAAAACCTGCAAGCCATGCAACGCCTGGTACAAACCGGAGCGGCTTCACCAGCAGAGCTCGCCGCCGCCCAGACTCAGCTTGAGGTGGCCGAGTCGAACGTGCACATGCTAGAGCAGAAGCTCCACGATCGCTTCTCCCAAGACGAAATCAGTCACGCCCAAGCCCTGCTTAGCGAGGCGCATGCAGCAGTTGCCGCTTCATCCGACCTGCTGCGCAGTCTCAATGTCGCTTCGCCGTTCGCCGGGATGGCCTACAATCTGCCGGTCCGCAAGGATTCGTTCGTCCCCGCCGGCGAGCTTCTGGTGCAGGTAGCCGATTTGCACAAAGCACGCGTTCGCGCCTTTGTCGATGAGCCGGAAATTGGCAGACTCCAAGTCGGCCAGCCAGTCGAAGTCACCTGGGATGCGCTGCCCGGCCGCACCTGGAAGGGCACCGTAGAGTACCTGCCCACCAACATTGTTCAACACGGGACGCGCATGGTGGGCGAGGTGACCTGCATCCTCGATAATCAGGACCTGAAACTTCTGCCCAACACCAACGTCGCGGTGGCGATCATTCAGGCGCGCCACGACAACGTGCTAACCGTGCCGCGCGAAGCCGTCCGCCAGGATTCAGACGGCAAGTACGTATTCCAGATCGTCGATGGCAAACTCAGGCGCCGCAACGTGCAAACCTCCATCTCCAATTTGACGCGTGTTGAAATCACCAGCGGAATCCCAGACAACGCCGTGTTGGCGTTGGGTGCCGTCAATATGCAGCCGCTGCGCGACGGAATCCCGGTTAAGAATCCCACCTGATGAGAATTAGCGTTCGAAAGTTCGCTGCTTCCCTGGCAGCGCTGCTCGCCGCCGCCCTTGCCGCGGCCGCAGCGAATTCTGCTGAGCAGACGCTCATCAGCGGCAGCGTCGATGAGGTCATTCGCACGCTAACAGGTAGCAACGACGCCGCCTCAGTGAATTTGTTGTCCCGCGCCTATTACGCAATCGAACACTGGGACGACGCCCTGCAGAACGGCCAAAAGGCCGTGAGTCTCAGTCCCGACAATGCGATGTATCACCTGTGGCTCGGCCGGGAGTATGGCGAGAAGGCGGCATCGGTCAACGCATTCTCTGCTGCTTCATTCGCAAAGAAGGCCAAAAACGAGTTTGAGCAGGCAGTGAAGCTCGATTCTGCCAATGTTCAGGCCCGCGCCGATCTCGCCGAGTACTACACCGATGCGCCCTCGATTATGGGAGGTGGAACTGATAAAGCCCGCGACCAAGCGGCCCAAGTCGCGAAGTACGATCAGGCGACGTCACACTGGATCCTCGCTTTGGTCGCGGAAAAAGAGAAGCGTTATCCCGACGCCGAGAAGGAGTTCCAGGAAGCGATCAAAGTCGCGAAAGATCCTGCAAAATACAGGATGAATCTGGCCTCGTTCTACCGTCGGCGCGGTCGACTGGATGACATGCAGAAAGCCATCGCGCAGGCCATCGCCCAGGCCAACAAAAACGCCGAGGTTTACTACAACGCGGCCAGCGAGCTGTTTCAGTCGGGTCGAGACTTGGCTTCGGCTGCACAATACCTGAGACACTACCTCGATTCCGGTGCTATGGTTGAGGACGCCCCTGCCTTCCGTGCCCATTATTTGCTGGGGCAAATTTACGAAAAAATGGGCAGTAAGTCTGATGCGGTCGCCGAGTACAAGGCTTCGCTCGCCTTGGCTTCCGGATTCGCTCCCGCATCCAAGGCTTTGGCCCGGACGCAGTAACGGACCTGGCATGAACCTGTCCCCGGCTTGGACTAGTAGGCGCTTCAAATCTCTCGGCTACGCCATCTCCCTCGCCGCTAGCCTGCCGCTGATCGCACTCGGCTCATTCGCTGCTGAGAATCCTGCTCCTGAGCCTCTTCGTTTTCGCAGCGCCATCGAACTCGCATTGCAGCATAGCGGTGTTATGGGCATCGCCGCCGCGAACCAGCTGAAATCGCAAAAAGCCTACGAGGAAGTCCGCAATCATTATTTGCCCCAGCTCACGGTGGGCTCAGGACTCGGTTATTCCTACGGCTTTCCTTTGACCCTCGAAGGCTCCGCTCCGTCGGTCGCCAACTTCACCTCGCAGCAGTCGCTTTTCAATCTCTCTCTGCGAAAATTCCTAAAGGCCGCAAAAATCGATTGGCAGGCCTCAGCCTACGATGTCCAGGACAAGCGGGCAGAAGTAATTCTCGACGCCTCGCTTTCTTACGCGCAGCTCGTCAACCTCATCGGCAAGCTCAACACTCTGGCCGAAGCGCAGAGAGCTGCGGAGAAGGCTCAGTTTGTAACCGAGCAGCGGGTCAAGGAAGGCGTTGACAGCAAACTCGATCTCACCAAAAGCCAACTCGCCGCCGCCCGCGTTCGCCTTCGCATCGCCGACGCCCAAGCGCAAGCCGACGTTTTGCGCGAGCATCTCGCCAATCTGACCGGGCTGAAGCCGGCCGAGATTCAGCCCGACCTCGAGTCCATGCCGCAACTGCCCCTAATCTCCCAGGAAGACGATCTGGCCGCCCGGGCTGCCGTTAATAGTCCGGTAGTGAAATTAGCCGACCAGAAAGCGCAAGCCGCCGCGGTACGCGCACAAGGAGAACACAAGGCGACTCTTCCCTTCGCCGACATCGCCTCGCAGTACGCTTACCTGGCGCGCTACAACAACTACGATCAGTACTTCCTCAAGTACACCGTCAATAACCTCGCCGCCGGATTGAATATCAAGTTTCCCTTTTTTAATCCGGTGCAGAAAGCCCGCGCCGCCCAAGCTGACGCCGACACCATCGTCGCCCAAAAGCAGGCAGACCTCACTCGCCACGAGGTCAGCGAAAACACCCTCAAGCTGCAGCGTTCGCTGAAGCAATTACAAGCCGCCCGCGACGTCTCCAAGCTGGAATGGCAGGTTTCGCAGGGCGATTTCGAAGCAACGCAGGCACGCATTCAGACCGGCAGCGCCAACACTCGCGACCTTCAGCTCGCCCAGCTAGACGTCAACGACAAGTACGCCGCCTATCTCGATTCCGAGTTTGAGGTTACTCGCACCTCCCTGCAATTACTCCGTCTTACCGGAGAACTGGAGAATTGGGCCGTTCCCGCCCCGTAACTCGCCATTCGCTGCACTTTCCCTGGCACCCTCCTAACTACTTAATGTTCAAGCCTTTCCAGATATTGCCTGGCCTCAACAAATGATAAGATTAGGTAATAACTATGCCTTTGAAGACACTCTTCCTGAATCCACCCTCGTTCGAGAACTACGATGGCGGCGCCGGTTCGCGCTGGCCGGCCACACGCGAGATCGAGTCGTACTGGTATCCCGTCTGGCTGGCTTATCCCGCCGGCATGCTGGAAGGCTCGCGCCTGCTCGATGCTGCGCCGCACCACACTTCCGCGGAAGAGACGATCAACATCGGCAAGGACTTTGATTTCCTGGTGCTCTTCACCAGCACTCCTGGCTTCCCCGGCGACATTCAACTCGCCGCCAAGATGAAGCAAGCCAACCCGAAGCTAAAAATCTGTTTCGTCGGACCCCACGTCACGACCCTGCCAGAGCGCTCGCTCGAGGAAGGCAAGGCGATTGATTTCGTTGTTCGTCGCGAATTCGACTACGCCACTGTGGAGTATGCCAACGGCAAACCACTAAACGAGATCCTGGGCGTTTCCTATCGCGGCCCCGAAGGTAAAGTCATCCACAATCCCGATCGTCCCGCTGTGGACAACCTCGACGCTCTGCCCGATGTCGTGGACGTCTACAAGCGCGACCTCGATGTGCGTCGCTACAACGTGCCATTCTTGCTGCATCCCTACGTTGCGCTCTACACCACGCGCGGATGTCCGGCGCAGTGCACCTTCTGTCTCTGGCCGCAGACGCTCAGTGGGCACCCCTGGCGTAAGCGTTCGAGCGATGCTGTTGCGAGCGAGATGGCCAAAGCCAAGAAGCTCTGGCCGGACGTGAAGGAGTTCTTCTTCGACGACGACACCTTCAACATCCAGAAGGCCCGCACCATCGAACTTTGCGCCAAGCTGAAGCCGCTAGGGCTTACCTGGTCTTGCACCTCGCGTGTCACCACCGATTACGAAACGCTGAAGGCGATGAAGGAAGCTGGCTGCCGGCTTTTGATCGTTGGGTACGAATCGGGCGACCAGCAGATTCTAAAGAACATCAAGAAGGGGGCCACTGTCGAGCGCGCCCGCCAGTTCACCAAGGACTGCAAAAAGCTCGGCCTGGTCGTGCACGGCGACTTCATCCTCGGCCTGCCCGGCGAAACCAAAGGAACTATCCGCCGCACCATCGACTTCGCGAAAGAGCTCGACGTCGAGACCATTCAGGTTTCGGTTGCTCACGCGTATCCCGGCACCGAACTCTACGATTACGCTAAGGACAACGGCTTCATCCTGATCGAAGGCGCGCAAATGGTCGACGCCGGTGGGCATCAGGTCGCCATGATCGAGTATCCCGGACTGCCCCGAGACTACGTAATGGAGATGGTGCACCGCTTCTACGACGAGTACTATTTCCGTCCCAAGGCGGCCTGGCGAATTGTGCGCAAAGCCGCGTTCAACTCGGAGGACCGCAAGCGTCTGTACATAGAAGCCAAGCAGTTCCTGACCCTTCGTGCTGCGCGCAACCGCGCGGTTAAGGAGGCCCGCAAAATCCAGGGTACCTTGACCACTGCGGCTTCGCAGTCCGGCGGCAGCGGCAGCGACTAGGTTGCAACGACCACGGTAGGGCGCTATCGGCGGAAACAGTGTCGTATCGGGCACGACTTCAGGGCTTACCCTGAGTGCAGTCGAAGGGTGCCGAAAAAAATGCCTATTGATTTTCCGCGGCTTTAGCCGCAGCTAATTGCTAGTCGGTCATCGCTGATAACGCCACTGTGACCATCCGCAAATACATCATCCTCGTCGCTGTTATGTTCTTCGCGGCGTGCGGAGACGTCTCTCTCGCCCGCGGCATGCGTGTCTTCGGCCCCGTCACCCTGGCCACCCTGCCGCACCTGCTCACCGTGCTCCTGAACCCGTGGATCGTGCTAGGCGTTCTCTTACTGATCGGCTTCTTCGCCAGCTATCTCTCCGCCCTCTCCTTTGCCGATCTTACCTATGTCCTTCCCGCTACTTCCGTCAGCTACATCCTGATGGTCGTGCTTGCTAGGTTTTTCCTGCACGAGCACGTCACGATTTGGCGATGGCTGGGGGTACTCTTGATCGTAACCGGCGTCGGGTTTGTGGCCACCGGGCCAGAAGCAACTCCAGGTGCGCATCGTCATAACCGTATGGAACCGCAGTATGAACCAGTCGCCGAACTAGCTGAGGTTGTAGAGGCCGGGAACGAAGCATGAGTCACTTCGTACTTTGGAGCGGCATTGCCACTGTGGTAGTCACCTCCACGATCGGTGATGTGCTGCAATCGCGAGCCATGAAAGAAATCGGAGACCTTGGACTGGTGCGCCGGGAGCACGGTCTTTGGGGTGTCATTCGCCGCGTCGCTGCCAATGGCCGGTTCACGATCGGGCTCGGATTCATGGCCATCGGCTTCTTCAGCCTGCTGATCACTCTGTCTTGGGGTGACGTCAGCATCGTCGGCCCTGCTTCTGCCGCGCTGACATTCATCGCCAACGCCCTTGCCGCGCGCCTCTACCTCAAAGAGCGCGTCGATCACCGCCGCTGGACGGCCGCACTGTTCGTCGCCGCCGGTGTCTTCCTCCTGGCCCGATAGAGTGAAATGTCAGGTATCATCCTGAGCGGAGCGCTCGCCTTTTGCTTCGATCCGCGTGTTTCGGCGGATCGGGCGAGCGAGTAGTTGAAGGACCTGCTGTTCCCTCGAAATCTGATTATTGATCAGCCCGTCTTTGGCGATGCCGTGGGACAATAGTGGTCGCCCATGACCGCTCTTCTTCAGGATCTTCGTTACGCAATTCGAAAGCTCATCCAATCACCCGGCTTCACGGCGATCGCTGTGCTGACCCTGGGGCTGGGCATTGGCGCGAATACCGCGCTCTTCTCCGTAGTCAACGGAGTGCTCCTGAATCCGTTGCCGTACCCGCATTCGTCGCAGCTTGTCGCAGTCTATGAAAGGGTTGCGGGGCTCGACAGCGCTCCCATCGAATATCTGAATTTCCTCGATTGGCAGCGCGACAGCAAATCGTTCGCGTCCATGGCCGAGTACCGCAACGAAGACTACAACTTCATCGGTAACGGCGAAGGCGAGCGCCTGAGCGGATACATGGTCTCAGCCGGCTTCTTCAATACCCTCGGTGTAGCACCGGTTCTGGGCCGCACCTTTGGCGTCGATGACGACCAGATCGGCGCCGCACCCGTCGTCATCCTGAGCGGCGGTTTGTGGAAGCGCAAATTCGGATCTTCTCCCGAAATCGTCGGTCAGCCGATTATCCTGAACGGCACCGCCTACACCATCGTTGGCATCATTCCCGACAACTTCTCTTTCTACGGCAACATGCGCGACGTCTACACGCCCATCGGTCAGTGGAGAGATCCGTCGTTTCGCGACCGCCGCATCTCGGTCAGCGCCCGCGCCTTCGGTCGCCTGTCTCCGGGCGTCACGCTACCCCAGGGTCAAGCCGAGATGAATGAGATTGCCCAAAACCTCGCCGTCGCTTATCCCGAAGCCGACTCCGGCAAGAGCATCACGCTGGTCTCGATGAAGGAAGACATCGTCGGCAACGTCCAACCGCTGCTCTACCTGCTTCTGGCAGCCGTCGGTTTTCTTTTGCTGATTGCCTGCGCGAACATTGCCAATCTGCTGCTCGCGCGCGCCGTAGGAAGGTCGCGTGAGTTCGCGATCCGGACAGCACTCGGCGCAAGCCGCGCTCGAATGATTCGCCAGCTCCTAACAGAAAGTGTCCTGCTTGCAGGATTGGGCGGAGTACTCGGCTTCGCCCTCGCTTTCTGGGGTACGAAGGCGATTCTCAAGGGACTACCTGCCGCCTTGCCACGGGGCAACGAAGTCTCACTCGACCTGAAGGTCCTGCTGTTTACGCTCGCCCTGTCGCTCTTCACCGGGGTAATCTTCGGGCTTGCGCCTGCCCTGAAAGCGACTCGGATCAACCTGCAAGAAACCATGAACCAGAGCGGCCGCGGCTCCAGCGGCTTCCGTCAGCGCCTGCAAGGAACGTTTGTCGCGGTTGAAGTCGCCCTAGCTTTGGTTCTGCTGGTCGGAGCCGGACTGATGTTGCGTACGCTGGCCGCCCTGTGGCGAGTCAATCCGGGATTCAATCCCAACCACGCCATCACCTTCAATCTCTCGTTAGCGGCGACTCCTACCACGACCTCTGCGGAAACGCGCGCCCGTCTGCGCAACTTCGACGACAAAATGCGCTCCATTGCGGGCGTGCAGGCAGTGTCGGTCACTCTCGGCTCGCGCCCCATGATTCACGATTCCGCACTGCCGTTCTGGATCGAAGGTGAACCCAAGCCCGTCCACGACAGCGATATGCAAGCAGCAACCTTCTTTCTCGTCGAGTCCGGCTTTCAGCAGGCAATGGGAATTACTTTGCAGCGCGGCCGCTTCGTCACCGACCAGGACAACGAAAATACGCTCGTTGTGATCGACATCGACGACTCGTTCGCGCGCATGTACCTCCCGAATCAGGATCCTATCGGCAAACGCATCAACTTCACCGAGTTCAACGTGCAGGCGGAAATCGTCGGGCTAGTCGGACACGTGAAGCAATATGGTCTAGATACCGACCCCAAAGGCTCTATCCAGGCGCAGTTCTTCTATCCCTTCATGCAGCTTCCGGAGAAGCTTATGCCGCTGGTAGCGAAGTCGGTCGCCGTGGTCCTCCGAATCCAAGGTGATCCCACAGCGGTCATGGGCCAGGTTCGCGAAACGGTAAAGGAGATCGATGCAAGGCAGGTGATCTACAACGTCCAGACGATGGACGATGTCGTGGCAACTTCGTATGCCGCTCGCCGGCTCACGATGATTCTTCTCGGCGTATTCGCCGCACTGGCATTGGCTCTGGCGTGCGTCGGAATCTACGGCGTGATCTCCTATTTCGTTGGCCAGCGCACACAAGAAATCGGAATCCGCATGGCACTGGGCGCGCAACGCAGCGACATCGTGTACCTCGTGCTCGGAGAAGGAACCAAGATGGCGCTTCTCGGGGCGGCCGTCGGCACGGTGGCGTCTTTGATCCTGACCCGCCTCATGGCGAAGCAACTCTTCGGAGTCAGCGCCCAGGATCCTCTGACCTACGCGAGCGTTGTTGTGGTTCTGATGCTCGTAGCGGTCGTTGCCTGTTACATCCCTGCGCGGCGCGCCGTGCGCGTTGATCCCATGACTTCGCTGCGTTGCGAATAATTCGCGTCATCAATACAAATTAGCAATTGGCGTGTCCGCTTCGTTTTTGGGTAGAGCCGAGCTTCAGTTCGGCGTCGCGACGGCCTTTTGATGCTCCGAGCCGGCTTCAGCCGGCGGCAAGTCTCAGCCGCTAACGCACAAAGAGCTAAATAGCTCTACTTATCCACTGATGGAATACCAATTGACATAAGATCTTCAGGAAGACCTGAATTCCCGTACTTGTCCAAGAGCTCCCATGGAGACCGCTTCGTGAACACTCGACCTTGGTTCATCGGCGCCATCGCGCTAATCGCAGCAATCGCCCCACTCAACATCGCCACCCTCGCCGCCTTAAAAAATCCAGCCGACCAAAAGCCCAACCTCATTTTCTTCCTCGGCGAAGGTCTGCGTTACGACGAATTCAGCTCGGCCGGAAACAAAATCATGACCACCCCCAACATGGACCGCATCGGCAGCGAAGGCTTCACATTCCATAACGCATTTGTTATCAATTCCCTGTGTCTCCCCTCGCGCGCGACCTTTCTCACCGGCCAGTACTCCCACACTACGGGCGCAGTCTCCAACGTCGAGGGAGCCATCCCACCGCAATTCAAGCTCATCTCCGACATACTTCACCAAGGCGGATACGAAACCGCATTCATTGGCAAGTCGCACATCAAGGGCGCGCTCAAAGACCACGACTGGGACTATTACTTCGGCTTTGTCGGCCAAGCAGACTACTACCGCCCCGTGCTCACCGAAGGTATTCGCGGCCAATACAGCGAGCCCAAAGAATATTCCGGAGAATACGTTGACGACCTGCTCACTCGAAAAGCCATCGAATGGCTTCGACAAAAACACAGCAAACCTGTGTGCTTATTTCTCTGGTTCTACGCACCACACGCGCCGTTCTATCGTCCCAAGCGCATGGTCGATCTGTTCAACGGCATCGCCATTCCGAAGCCTTCAACCTTCGACGAAGACCTCACGGGCTATGCGGGAAAAGCGCAGGCTACGTCCCATGCCGACAATCAGATCGGCAGCGCCGAAGTTGGCACCGATGACCCGCGTTCCCTGGAAGAGCTGGTCAAGGACCATTACGCCGGCGTCGAGTCGAACGATGAAGACGTTGGTCTGGTACTGAAAGAGCTTGAACGACAGGGAATTCTCGATCGAACAGCAATCATCCTCAGTTCCGATCACGGATTCTTCCTCGGCGAACATCATTTCTACGACAAGCGCTTGATGTACGAACCTTCCATCCGCATTCCACTGATGGTGCGATATCCGCCGCGTATTCCGGCAGGCGGCGCCTCCGACAAGATGGCCCTGAACCTCGACCTGGCTCCAACCATCCTCGACTTGGCCGGAATTCCTATACCGGCAGAGATGAAGGGCGAGAGCCTGATGCCCATCATGGAAGGCAAGAGCGTCACTCACTGGCGCACAGACTGGCTCTACGAGTATTACGAATATCCCGGTTGGGAAAATGTAAAGCCATGCCGCGGAATACGCACCGAGCGTTACAAACTCATCCACTACTTTCTGTCGCCGGAAGAGTTTGAGCTCTATGACCTGCAAGTCGATCCCGACGAGAAGCACAATATCTACGCAGATCCGCACTACAAAGATCTGGCAAAGAAACTTCAGAGCCGCATGGCCGAACTTAGGGCCGAGACCAACGAC
>Ga0306924_10000088_pt1 | contig 60188 bp, 47 predicted proteins | sample sta12Can44000111_FD_203756 | JGI IMG/M metagenome (GOLD analysis project Ga0306924, IMG submission 203756) | Lab enrichment of tropical soil microbial communities from Luquillo Experimental Forest, Puerto Rico - statanox.12C.anox.44.000.111 (v2)... | ecosystem: Environmental > Terrestrial >... | reverse complement strand
CGGTGGCCCGGCCATGGCGGCGACCGCCTTGATCGGCGCGCCCTTGACGATGAACGCCATCGCCGGGCCGGAGCCGAGCGCGATGTCGAGGCTGTCGGAGGCCATCGCCTGCTGCATGCGCGCGTCGCCGGTAAAGGCGATCGCCTCGATGTCGAGGCCTTGCTTTGCGAAGAAACCTTTGCGCATGCCGATGTCGAGGGGCACGAACGAGAACGCCTCGGGCACCGCCTTGCCCACGCGCAGCGTCTCGGCAGCACTTGCGCTCCGCGACAAAGGCAAAGCGCCCGCCACGAGCAGAAGCGCCACTGCGATTAACAATCGAAAGGCCGCTTTCGTCCGCATCACTCGTCTCCGCATCGAGAGGCTATCCAGTTCGGCTCGGTCTACCAACCTCCGCTCATTCCCGCGCAAGCGGGAACGGATGGACAAGAGGCTGTGATCAACCTCATTGCGACAACTTCCTCTTTAGCAGCCGCTCGGCGTTACCGACGAAGATCTTGCGGCGGTCGGCCTCCGTAATGTCGAGCCGCTTGATGACGTCGATGGTCGGCGCGATCGGGCCGAGCGGCGTGTCGGTTGCAAACACCACGTGCTCGGCGCCGAAGAATTCGAGCCCGCAGCGCACCGCATGAATGCCGCCGCCGAACAGCGCGGTGTCGCCGTAGAAGTCGCGCATGTAATCGAGGTGCGGCCGTTTGAGCGAGGGGAGGATTTTCGAATAGTCCTCGTCGCTGGTGCGGCTGCCCAGCACCTCGAGGCCGGCGCCGACGCGGCCGTCGTAATAGGGGATCATTCCGCCGAGGTGATGGGTCACGATCTTGAGCCCGGGATAACGGTCGAGCAATCCGCAAAACACCATGCGCACCATTGCCACCGACGTGTCGTAGGGCCAGCCGAAGCACCACCACATCTCGAAACGCGATTTCTGCTCCTTGGGATAATCCGGCATGCTCGCCGTGCGCGCAGGATGCAGCCAAATCGGCTGGTCGAGCTCCGCCATGGTGGCGAAGATCGGCTCGAATGCTTTCTCGTCGAGCGGCCGGCCGGCGATATTGGTGAAGATCTGCACGCCGGCGGCGCCGAGCTCCTTGACTGCGCGCCGCGCCTCTTGCACCGAGCCCTCGACATCGGTCATCGACAGCGCGGCGACGAAGGTGGGAAAGCGTGCGGGATGACGCGCGCACAGCTCCGCCATGGCGTCGTTGCCGATGCGCGCCAGGTTAAGGCCGACCTCGCCTGCGGCAAGGTCCTCGATCGGCGGATTGGGCAGCGAGATGATCTCCCGGTAGTCGCCGAACTGGTCCATCTCGCGGAAGCGCGCGTCGAGATCGAACAGTTTTTTCACGCTGCGCAGCCGCGCGGCGATGTTGCCGAGCCGCGGCGCGATCCGGTTCATCTCCTGGAAGAACTTGTCGGGAAAGATGTGGCAGTAGATGTCGACGATCGTGTCACTGGCCATTAATCACCTCTCGCGGCAACGATGGATTCCCGCTTGCGCGGGAATGAGCGGTGGAGGGGCCATCGCTCTCCGCTCGTCCCCGCGAGGGGCGCCCCGCGACAGCAAAAGCGCGTTTACGCGCGTCTGCGACGCGCTATGCGTCGCGGCGACCCCGTTGCGGGGACCCAGAGTCTGCATCAAAACTTCGTCCGGTCCGCGCCCTTGAGCCCGAGCATCTCGCGCGCCTCCTTCGGCGTCGCGACCTGGTAGCCGAGCTCCTCGATTAACCGGCGCGCCTTCGCCACCTGCTCGGCGTTGCTCTTGGCGAGCTTGCCGCGGCCGATATACAGGCTGTCCTCGAGACCGACGCGCACATTGCCGCCCATCATCACCGCTTGCGTGGCGAACGGCATCTGGTGCCGCCCGGCACCGAGCACCGACCAGGAATAGTCGTCGCCGAACAGCTTGTCGGCGGTGCGCTTCATGAACATGAGATTGTCCTCGTCGGCGCCGATGCCGCCGAGAATGCCGAAGATCAGCTGCAGGAAGATCGGCGGCTTGAACCAGCCTTTGTCGACGCAGTGGGCAAGATTGTAGAGATGTCCCGTGTCATAGCATTCATGCTCGAACTTGGTGCCGTGCCCCTCCCCCATCAGCTTCGAGATCTTCTCGATGTCGGCGAAGGTGTTGCGGAAGATGATCTGGTTGGTCCCGAGCAGGTACGGCTCCTCCCAGTCGTGCTTCCAACTCTTGTACCTGGCGACCATCGGATAGAGCGCGAAGTTCATCGAGCCCATATTGAGCGAGCACATTTCCGGCGAGAATTTCATGACGCCGGCGAGCCGCTCGTCGACGGTCATGGTCGGCGACCCGCCGGTGGTGATGTTCACGACGGCGTCGGTCGATTGCTTGATGCGCGGGAGGAACTGCATGAATACCGCGGGATCGCCGGTCGGACGGCCGTCCTGCGGATTGCGCGCGTGCAAATGCAGGATCGCGGCGCCGGCCTCGGCGGCGCCGATCGCCTGCTCGGCGATCTGGTCGGGCGTGACCGGCAAGGCGTCCGACATGGTGGGCGTGTGGATCGAGCCGGTAACGGCGCAGGTGATGATGACCTTGTCGGACTTGCCAGCCATTTGTTCTCTCCCGGTCTATTGACGACCCGTCATGCGCGGGCTTGACCCGCGCATCCATCTCCTTCGCAAAAAGTCTTACGAAGAGGATGGATTGCCGGGTCAGGCCCGGCAATGACGAACTTAACACCACAGATCACTTTGTGCGGGCATCCGCGGCAAAGCGCAAGCGCCGCTCCAGCGGCAGGAGCTGCCAGCCGAACCGCTCGGCGAGAAAGCCCCAGATGCCCTTGGGCGCCAACAGCATGATCGCGATGGCGACCGCGCCCAGCATGAGAAGATAGAGACTGCCGAGATCGGCCAACGTCTGCCGCAGCAGGAAAAAGATGATGGTACCGATGATCGGCCCTTCCACCCGGCCGATGCCGCCGATCACCGTGATGAAGATGACGAAGGCGGTCCAATCGTTGACGCTGAAGGCGGTATCGGGGGAAATCCGCAGCTTCTGCAGGAAGATCAAGGCGCCGACCATCGCCGTGCCGAAGGCGGTCAGCACGTAGACGACGAGCTTGGTGCGCGTGACGTCGACGCCGTTCGAGCGCGCCGCCAGCTCGTTGTCGCGAATGGCGGTGAGCGCGAGACCATAGCGCGAGCGCAGCAACATCACGATCGCCGCGAGCACAAGGACCACGAGGGCGAGCGCCACCCAATACATCAGGAATTCCCGCAGCTGCCGGGTCGGCGCCATCTCGGTCACGATCGCGGCCGGCAAGCTGATCCCGGAGCCGCCGCCGAGCGCGGAAATCTGCGAGGCGATCAGGCGAAAGACTTCGGCCACGACCCAGGTGCCGATGGCGAAGTAGTGGCCGCGCAAGCGAAACATCAAGCCGGCAACGGGCAGCGCGACCACGGCGCCAAGCACGCCCGCAAGCGGCACGGCGAGCAGCGGATGCACGCCGGCCAGAATGGTCGAGGCGAACAACACGTAGCCGCCGAGCCCCACATAGGCCTGCTGGCCGACCGACACGAGGCCGGCATAGCCGGCGAGCAGGTTCCACAAACTCGCGAGCGCGATGTAGGCGTAGATCTCGGAGAGAAGTCGCAAATCGTCGCGCCCGCCCCACGCCGGCGCCGCGGCGAGCAGTATGAAGGCCACGCCGAAGGCCGCGACCCCGATGCGGCTCGCGCGCGTCGCGTGCTCGACTTTGAAGCCGGCGATCATCCCTTCACCTTCGGAAATAGACCCTCCGGGCGCAACGCGAGAATGAGCAGAAAGGCGAAATGGCCGGCCAACAGCTGCCAGCCCGGGTTGATCTGCGCGCCGATCGCTTGCGCCACGCCGAGGATGATGCCACCCGCGAGCGTGCCCCACATGCTGCCGAGGCCGCCGATGATCACCGCTTCGAAGCCGAAGATCAGCCGCGCGGGGCCGATGGCGGGATCGAAATTGGTGCGAATGGCGATGAACACGCCGGCGACCGCGATGACGGCGAGCGACAGCGCCATGGCGAGCGCGAAGACGTGACGGTTGTCGAGGCCCATGAGCTGCGCGACGGACTGATCGTCCGACGTCGCGCGAAATGCACGGCCGAAGGCGGTGCGGTAGAACAGCAGCTGCAGCGCGCCGATCACCGCGACGGCAACAACGAATTGCAGCAGCGGCAGCACGCCGATCCACACGCCTTCCGCCAGCGGAAAGCTCGCGACCTCGATCGCTCCGGCCCGCAGGCGGCGGCTGTCGGCGGTAAAAAATTCGAGCAGCGCGTTCTGGATGATGACGGACAACCCGAACGTCACCAGCAGCGGCGGCAATACGTCGTCGCCCAGCGTGCGGTTGAGCAGCGCCCGCTGCAGCCCATAGCCGATCACCGCCATGATCGGCACCACGACGACGATGGCGAGCAGCGGGTTGATGCCGAGCGTGTCGGTCGTCATCAGCGCGATATAGGCGGCGAGCACGATGAGATCGCCATGGGCGATGTTGACGAGGCGCATCACCCCGAAGATCAAGGCGAGCCCCGCGGCGAACATGGCGTAGAGCCCGCCGATCAGCACGCCTTGAATGACGATGTTGATCCATTCCATTTGCCGTTCTCAGTGAATCAACACCTGCACTCATGCCCCGAAATACGCCGCCGAGATTGTCTCGCGCGTCAGCGTCGCCGCGGCGCCGGCGAGCGCGACACGGCCCTCCTGCAGGCAATAGACCTGGTTTGCCGCTTTCAGCGCCTGCACGACGTCCTGCTCGACGATGACGAGGGAGCTGCCTTCCGCGACGATCGACGGCAGCCGCGCATAGATCTCGCGCACCACGATCGGCGCGAGACCGAGGCTGATCTCGTCGCAGAGGAGAAGTTTTGGGTTGGACATCAGCGCGCGGCCGATCGCCACCATCTGCTGCTCGCCGCCGGAGAGCGACGTGCTCGGCTGATGGCGCCGCGCAGCGAGCGCCGGAAACAGCTCGTAGATGCGAGGGAGGGTCCACGGCCCTGGCCGTCGCAGCTGGCCGCCGATGAGGAGATTCTCCTCCACCGACAGCGAGGAGAAGAGCCTGCGCCCTTCCGGCACCAGCGCGATGCCGCGCGCGACCACCGCGTAAGCTGGCGCTTCTCCGATCGACTCGCCGTCGAACACGATCGCATCGTGACGCGACGAAATCACGCCGGCGATGCATTTGAGCAGCGTCGATTTACCGGCGCCGTTGGCGCCGATCACCGCGACCACCTCGCCCGCCGCCACGCGCAGCGAGACGCCGAACAGCGCCTGGAAGTCGCCATAAAAAGCATCGAGCGCGCGCACCTCGAGGAGCGGCTCAGGCATCGGCAGGGATTCCCATGTAGATTTCGCGCACCGCAGGCGAGGCGATCACCGCCTGCGGGGCGCCCTCGCCGATGAGGCCGCCGCCGTGGAGCACGAGCAGACGGTCGACCACCGCGACGAGCGCGTGCACGATGTGCTCGATCCAGACGATCGAGATGCCGCTGCGCCGAATGCTGCGGATCAAGTCCACCAGCGCTGCGCATTCGTGCTCGGTGAGCCCGCCCGCCACCTCGTCGAGAAGCAGCACGCGCGGCTCTGTGGCCAGCGCGCGCGCCAATTCGAGCCGCTTGCGGTCGAGCAGCGTGAGAGTGCCGGCGAGCCGGTTCGCCTTCGCCGCCAGGCCACACTGCTCGAGCAACGCGACGCAGCGCGGATAGACGTCATGCTCGCGGTGACCGCCGCCGAACGCCGCCGCCACCACGAGGTTCTCGAACACGGTCATGCCGTTGAACGGCTGCGGAATCTGAAACGACCGCCCGATGCCCATGCGGCAACGGCGCTCTGGCGCAAGCTGGGTGATGTCGGTGTTGGCGAAGGTCACCCGCCCCGCATCGGGCGCAACCGTGCCGGTCGCGATCCCGAACAGCGTCGTTTTGCCGGCGCCGTTCGGCCCGATGATGCCGAGCGCCTCGCCCTCGGCCAGCGCGAAGTCGAGACCATTGGCCACGATCACGGCGCCGAAGCGCTTGGAGATTTTTTCGAAGGCGAGGATGGGCGGCATGATCTCGCCTAACGCACCGCGAACTCGGTGTGCTCCCTCCCCCGCTTGTGGGGGAGGGTTGGGGAGGGGGAAAACCGGCAATAACCTTGATGCATACCCCCTCCCTGTCCCTCCAGCCGAAGTCGGATGTTTCCGACTTCGGCCAGTCTGTAAGGCGGCCAAACTCGGGCAAGCCCGAGTTCGGCTGCAAGCGGGAGAGGGGACCACCACCGCGCCACCGCGTGTGCAGCCAGACCGATCGCGCTGCCACTGTCTCGCATAGGAAGGGAATTCTACGACAACAGCTGCAGCTGGCCGCCGAGCGGAATCTCGGGCGCGGTCTTGTTGGTGGTGATGACCAGGTCGAAGCGCTCGCCCTTGCGTTGCCACTGTCCGGCAACGAGCGGCGTCTTGGTGACGTTCTTCACGGGTTGGCCGGTCCACTTCACCGGCCCGACCATCGATTTGTAGTCGGTGGCGATCACGGCATCGAGGATCGCCTTCGGCTCCAGCGTGTTGGTGCGCTTGAGCACGTCGATCGCCACCTCGAACAGCGCATGTTGGAAGCCGATCGGCTGCGTCCACGGCCGCCTGGTGGCGTTGACATAGGCGTCGGTCAACTCTTTGGCGCTCTGCCCGGTGAGGCCGGACTTGAATGGATGATTCGGCGTCCACCAGATTTCGCTGGTGAGCCCGTTGCCGCGCGCTCCGAGCGAGTCGATGACCGATGGGAAAAGCAGCGCCTTGCCGATGGTGACGATCTTCGGACGAAAGCCCTGTTGCGCCGCCTGCGACCAGAAGGTGGCGAAGTCGGGCGGGATCATATTGCCGGTGACGATCTCCGCATTGACTGCCTTAAAGGCCGAAATCTGCGAGGTGAAGTCGTTGTTCATGAGCTGATAGCGGCCGGGATCGGTCAGCTTGTAGCCGGCCTTCGCCAGCGCCGGCGGCAAGCCGCGCTGCGCGTCGCCCCAGGCATTGCCGTCCGCGTCGTTGGGAAAGAGGCCGCCCACGACCTTGTTGGTGGGCGCGGAATCCCACAGCGCCAGAAACGCGCCGATGACGTCCTCGAGTCCCCAAAAGAAATGGTACGTCCAGGTGAAGCCCTTGGCCGGATCGCCCTTGCGCCCGAAGAAATACGGCTGCCACGGGCAATTGGTGGTGATGCAGGGGACCTCGTTGACTTCGGCTTGATCGGCGACCGGATTGGTGGTGTCGGGCGTCGCCGATGCGACGATGAGATCGACCTTGTCGCCGAGGATCAGCTCGGAGGCGACCTCGGCGGCGCGGCTGCCGCTCGACTGGCTGTCCTTGCTGATGATCTGCACCGGGTAGGTGCGCCCGCCGCTCTGCAAGCCCTTGGAAAGAATGCCGCGGACTTGCTCGAGGATGAAGCCGTCGGCCTCACCGAAGCCGGCGAGCGGGCCCGTCTTGGGACTGACGTGGCCGATCTTGATGACGCGGCTTTGGGCTTTCGCGGGAATGACGCGCAGCACCGCCGGTGCCGCAATGGCGCCGACGCCGGCGCGGACGAGCGTGCGGCGCGTGATGGCGGAGTTGCTCAGTTGATCCGATGAATCCTTGGGCATGTAGCTCTCCCGTGTCGCGTTCGATCTTTCTTCTTCGTCATGCCTTGTCGCCGACGCGCGCCTTCTTCAGATGTTGCAGCACCTTGGCCCGCAACGCGGCCTGCGCCTCGGCGCTCCAGGCGCGAAAGCCCTCGCCGGATTTGAAGCCGAGCTTGCCTTTCGCCACCAGCCCCTCGAGATAGGGCGAGGGGCCAGCCCGGTTGTCGATATCCGGCAACACCGTCTTGTGAATGGCCAGCGTCAAATCGGTGCCGACGAGATCGGCGTTCTCGAGCGGGCCCAAGACGGCGAGCCGGCGGCCGAAACTTGCCTTGATCACGGTATCGACGGTTTCGGCATCGCATACGCCGCGCTCGACCAGCGCGATCGCCTCCCGCCACAACGCGTGCTGCAACCGGTTGCCGACAAAGCCGGGCACGTCCTTCTTGACGTGCACCGGCATTTTCCCCGCGTCCTTATGTAGCGCGACCGTCCAGTCGATCGCATCCAGCGAGGTCCATTGCGTGCCGATCACCTCCACCAAAGGGACGAGATAGGGCGGATTCCACCAATGGGTGCCGAGCGCGCGGGAGCGGTCGCGCAGGTCCGCCATAATTTGCGTGATCGGGATGACCGAGGTGTTGCTGGCGAGAATCGTGTGCGGCCGCACGTTCCTTTCGATCTCGACAAACAGCTTCTGCTTCAGCGGCAGGTCTTCGAGCACGGCCTCGACCACGTAATCGGCCTCGCGCACCGCGGCGGCGAGATCGGCTGTGGGATGCACGCGCTCGACCGCGGACAGGTCGTCACCGAGATCCCTGAGATTGGCGCGGATGCGCGCCTTGGCGCTGTCGAGGTTCGCCGCGACCGAATCGTGGATCGACACCTCGTGCCCGGCGAGCGCGAACACTTGCGCAATGCCGTGACCCATGAGGCCGGCGCCGATGACGGCGATGCGCGCCTTCGCCATCGTCACCCCGCGGTGTAGCCGCCATCTGCGTAAAGAATATGCCCGGTGTAGAAATCCGACGCCTTGGATGCGAGAAACAGCAGCGGCCCTGCAAGGTCGGACGGCTCGCCGAGCCGGCCTTTGGGCACACGGGTGAGAAAACCCTTGCGCACCTCCTTCGATCGATCGGTGTCCTCGAACATCCATTGCGTCAGCGGCGAGCGAAACACGGTCGGCCCGAGCGCGTTGACGGTGATCCCGGTCTCGCCCCACTCGCAGCCCAGCGCCTTGGTAATGCCGTCGACCGCCGACTTCGACGCGCAATAGGCCGTATACCCGGCGGGATGACCCAAGAGCCCGCGCGCCGACGACATGAGGATCACCTTGCCGCCTTGACCTTGCTTGAGCATCTGCCGCCCGGCCGCGCGCGCGATCAGCCAGGTTTGCGTCACGTTGGCGTCCATGACGTCGAGAAAATCTTCCGCTTTCTGCTCGACGATCTTCGATACCTTGTTCTGGCCGGACGCGACCACGAGGATGTCGACGCGGCCGAATTTTTTCACCGCCGCATCGACGATCGCGTCACAGTTTGCTTCCGAGCTCGGCCGCTTGGCCACGCTCTCGACCTTGCCGCCGAGTTTCTCGCATTCCGCGGCGACTTTTTTCAATTCGGCGGCGTTGTTGGCGCAAAGCACGACGTTGGCGCCGGCCGCCGCAAGCACCTTCGCCGCGAGCGCGCCGAAGGCGCCGGTGGCGCCCGTGACGATTGCGGTTTTGCCGCGGATGTCGAACAGAGAGAGCGGATTTTTTAGGATGTCTTCGGACATGACTTACTCGCGAATAGCGACGGTTTTCCGGTCGTCATTGCCGGGCATAGCGCGTCGAAGACGCGCGTAAACGCGCTTATGCCCGGCAATCCATCATCTTCGCAAGAAGATGGATGCGCGGGTGAAGCCCGCGCATGACGCAGTACCCTGCTTAGCCATTCACCATCACTGCTGCGGCGTCGACACCGCGACCAGCATGGTGACGACGTCGTTGCCGCGATTGACGATCTCGCGCTTTTCGTTCGCCCCGATGAAGCAAGAATCGTTGGCCTTGAGCACGGTCTCTTTGCCGCCGACGATGAGGGTGAGCTCGCCGGCGAGCACGTAATAGACCTTCTCGGTTGGCGAGGCGTCGGGGCCGGCGCCGCCGCCGGGCAAGAAATGCGAAACGCCGACGGTGAATTGCTTCGGTCCGCCGGCGTCGAGCCCGAACAGACGCAGCGAGCAATAGGCGCGATGATTGGGTGCCTCGTACGGCTTGGCTTCGCTGAGATGCTTGACCTGCATTTTAGAATTTCTCCCCCTTCTCGATCCGGTAGGAACCCTTGGGGTCGACGATGGCGACGAGCCGAATGATGCAGCCGTCGCCGCGCTCCCAATTCCACGGGAATAGCGCGAAGGTGCAGCGCTTGCCGGTGACCTTGTCGATGTCGCCGCCGACATTCTCGATGCCGAGGATGCCGTTCTTGAACAGGATGCGGTGGACCGGCTCCCAGTGGGGAAAATCTTGCTTCCAGTCGCGGCCGCCGGACCACTTCTTATACTCCTCGGCGAGATGCGGATGCAGCGGCCCGTTGCGATGTGGGCCGATCGCGGTGGCGAGCGGATGGTCGTTGGCTTGGGTGTCGTGGCCGACGACCTTGACTTTCTTCTCCACGAACCACTCGCCGGCCGACGGCACGAAGCCGGGCGCGCGGCAGAAATAATCTTCGTTGTCCTCGTAGAGCTTGTGCCAGCCGGTATTGACGATGACGACGTCGCGCGGGCGCACCGCCCTGCCCGCCGCCTTTTCCAGATCGTCGTAGGTGATCGATTCCCACTTCTTCTTCGGGATCGAGACCACGATGCCCGAGCCGAAGAAGTGCGGCAGCGGGACCTCGTCGATAAACGGCGTGCCCTGCACCACATGCGCCGGCGCATCGATATGCGTCGTGTTGTGCATGCTCGTGGTGATGCGCTGCGACAGGACGCCGGACTTGGCGTGGTAATGGATGCGCTCGATCTTGACGTCTTCGAAGTAGGGCCAGTTCGGGGATTGATAGCCGAAACGATGCGACAGGTTGTAGAACTCCAGCCCCATGCTGTTCGACAGGTTCTCCTCGAACGCCACGCCGCGAATCTTTTTGGCCACTGCCCCTCCTCCCCTTATGCCACACGACATCTGTCGAACTAGCGCGCGATTAAGCCTTGCCTATTGATGCGCTTCAACGAGAATACGGTAGCGAAAGCAGCGGCGAGGAACAATGGTCAAGAAGATCGCGGTTGAGGAGCACTGTCTGTGCCCCGGCTTGGAGAACTATTGGGCGCCGACGGTCGCGGATATGCCGGCGAACAAGCGCGAGGCGTTACTCGCGCGCCTCACCGATTTTGGCGAGATGCGGCTCGCGACGATGGACGAAGCCGGCATCGAACGCGCCGTGCTCGCCGTGGCCGGACCGGGCGTGCAGGCGGAGCGCGACACCAAGACCGCGTGTCGCAAAGCACGCGAGGCGAACGATTTCCTGGCGCGCGAGATCGACAAGCGCGCGGGCCGCTATTCCGGCTTCGCACATCTGGCGATGCAGGACGCGGTCGCCGCCGCGGACGAGCTCGAACGCTCCATGCGCGAGCTCAAATTTTGCGGCGCCATGATCAACGGCCACACCAATGGCAGATATCTGGATGATCGCGCGCTCGATCCGTTCTGGGAGCGCGCGCAGGCTTTGGACGCGCTCATCTATTTGCACCCGGCCGACCCCGTCACGCCGGCTCCGGTGTTGGACGGCTACAAGGGGCTGCGGCGGGCGACCTGGGAATGGACGTTCGAGACCGGCTCGCATGCCTTGCGCATCGTTTTCGGCGGTGTGTTCGACCGCTTCCCGCGCGCGCGGCTCGCGCTCGGACACTTAGGGGAAACCTTGCCGTTCCTGCTCTGGCGCTTCGACAGTCGCACCGGCCCGGACTTCTACGCCGTCAAGCTCGCGAAGCGCCCGTCGCAATACGTGAAAGAGAACATCGTGGTGGCGACCTCGGGCATGTGCTCCGCCGAGCCGCTCAGCTGCACCATCAACGCGCTCGGCCACGACCGCGTCATATTCGCCGCTGACTACCCGTTCGAAAAGGTCGAAGAAGCCGGACATTTCATCGATAACGTGCCGCTCGATGCGGGTGTGCGAAACGCCATCTGTTTCGGCAATGCGGCGAGTCTTCTGAAACTGCCGCGCGGATAAGCGAACTCATTCGCGTCGTCGGGCAAGCCAGGGAGGGAAACATGGATGCTGCGGGCACGCGCTCGTCGGTCGATGACATCGTCGCGCGGCTGGAGCGTCTACCCACCTCGTGGTGGCAAATCAAGGCGCGGATCGTCGTCGGCGTCGCCACCTTCTTCGACGCTTTCGACGCGCTGGCGATCGCATCGGTGCTGCCGGTCATCGTTCCGCTGTGGAAGCTCACCCCGCCGCAAATCGGGCTGATGATCTCGGCCGGCTTCTTCGGACAATTGGTGGGCGCGCTGCTGTTCGGCTGGATTGCGGAGCGCTACGGCCGCATGACCGCGATGATCTGGTCGATCGCGGTGTTCGCGGTGATGAGCCTCGCCTGTGCGTTCGCCTGGGACTACGGCTCGCTGCTAGTGCTGCGCACGATCCAAGGCGTCGGGCTTGGCGGGGAGGTGCCGGTCGCCGCCGTCTTCATCAGCGAACTGGCGAAGGCGCACGGTCGCGGACGTTTCGTGCTCTTGTACGAGCTCGTCTTCCCCATCGGCTTGGTGGCGGCAAGCCTCCTCGGCTTGTGGGTCGTGCCGCATCTCGGCTGGCAATACATGTTCGTCATCGGCGCGCTGCCGGCGCTGCTCGCGCTGGTGCTGCGCAGCCTGTTGCCGGAATCCCCGCGTTGGCTTGCGGTGCACGGCCGCCACGCCGAGGCCGAGAAGGCGGTGTCGCTGATCGAGGCGGAAACGCAAAAAGCCACCGGAGCGCCCCTGCCGCCGGTGAAGCCGGTGGTGGCGACGTTGGAGAAACCCGCCTCGTTGGCCGATCTTTTCGGCGCGTTCTATCTGCGGCGAACGCTGGTGGTGTGGGTGATCTGGTTCGCGGCCTATTTCGTCAACTACGGACTCTCGATCTGGCTGCCGACCTTGTATCGAACCGTGTTCAAGCTGCCGCTCGACGTGTCGCTGCGATACGGATTGATCACGCAGGCCGTCGGCCTCCTCGGGACGCTCATCTGCGCATTGACCATCGACCAGGTCGGCCGGCGGCCCTGGTTTGCATTCTCCTTCGCCGCGGCGGCGCTCGCCTTGGCTGCGCTTGCGTTCATTCCCGCTGCCAGCGCCGAGCAGGTGCTGACCTTCATGACCATCGCGTACTTCTTCATCAGCACCATCAATATCGGCGTCTATCTCTACACGCCCGAGCTCTATCCCACCCGCGTGCGCGCGCTCGGGGTCGGAACCGCGACGGCTTGGCTGCGGTTTGCTTCGATGATCGGGCCGACCGCGGTCGGAATGATGCTGGGCGGCGGCCTGCCGTCGGTGTTCGCCACGTTCGCGGCGGTCGCGGCGGTCGCCGCCGCTATCACCGGCGTCTACGCGGTTGAAACCAAAGGACGCGTGTTGGAGGAGGCCTCGCCTTAGCCAGGCCGCAGGAACCAGTTCGCGCATGCGCCAATTCGGCGCTTGCCAAGACCGCCGCCACTCTGCAACGTGGCGTCAATGTCAGCCGAAGGCGGCGAAGTCCGCTCGCAGGAGGAATCCCATGCGCTTTTCGAAATTGCTATTGGCGAGCCTCGCCGCTGCGCTCATCGGGGCGAGTGCGGTGCAAGCTGCCGAACCCGTGAAGATCCGCCTGTCCTGGGTGGCCCCGGTCACCAACTGGGCCTCCATCATGCTGGAGAAAAAGGATCTCGCGCGGCACCTCGGCAAGTCCTACACGCTCGAGCCGGTGCGCTTCGCCGGCACGCCGCCGATGGTGACGGCGCTGGCCAACGGCGAGCTGGAGGTTTCCAACCTTGCCTATTCCACGCTCGCAATCGCGATCCAGAACGCCGGCATGGACGACCTGCGCATCATCGCCGACGAATTCCGCGACGGCGTCGATGGATACTACTCGCAGGAGTACATGGTGCTCGCCGACGGCCCGATCAAGAAAGTCGACGATCTCAAGGGCAAAGTGGTGATGACGAACGCGGCGGGCAGCGCGGTCGACGTCGCCATGCGCGCGATGCTGCGCAAGTTCGGCCTCGAGGACAAGCGCGACTATACCGTTGTCGAGTCCGCCTTCCCGACCATGCGCGCGATGCTGTCGGAAAAGAAGGTGGACATGATCCCCGCGGTCATTCCTTTCGCCTACGATCCCGAGCTGCGCAAGATCGGCCGCACGCTGTTCATTCAGCGCGATGCGATCGGCGTCACCGACATGATCGTATGGACCGCGCGCAAGCCGTTCCTCGACAAGAACCGCGCCGCCATGGTCGATTTCATGGAGGACACGCTGCGAATCACGCGCTGGTTCCTCGATCCGGCCAATCACAAGGAGGTCATGGAGATCGCCGGCCGCGTCACCAAGCAGCCGCCGGAGCGCTACGATTGGCTATTCACCAAGCGCGACGCCTATCACGATCCCGACATGATGCCCGATCTGGCGGCGCTGCAGAAGAGCGTCGACATGACGCGCGACCTCGGCTTCGTGAAATCGGCGCCCGACGTCAAGAAGCACACGGACCTAAGCATCGTGGAAGAGGCGAGGAAGCGGATAAAATAGGCGCGGGAGGGGCGATGACCGATTACTGGCTGAGCAAGCTCTTCTTCGATCTGCAGCAGGATGCGAAGCTTGCCGCCGAATATCGCGCCAACATGCCCGCAGTGCTCGAGCGCTACGAGATCAAGCCGGACATCCGCAAGGCGCTGCTGGAAGACGACGTGGGCAAGATCGCGCCGCTGGTCAACCCGTATCTCCTGCGCTTCTATTTCCAAATCCGTGGCATGCCGGAACGCGAGTTCATCGCGCGGCTGCATGCGCTAAAGCCAGAGAAGGGGAAGGTCGATGGCTGATCTCGTCGGCGCGTTCGCCGCCAGTCACGGGCCGATCATCGCGCGGGATTGGGAGACGATGCCGAAGGACCACCGCAACCGGCTGGCGGCCGCGTTTGACGAGATCGGGCAGCGGCTCAAGGCGTGCCGGCCCGACCTGCTCGTCGTCATTTCGCCCGACCACTGGGTCAATTTCTTCATCAGCAATCTGCCCGCGGTCTGCATCGGCATCGGCGAGGAGCACGACGGCCCGCCGGAGCCGTTCATGCAAAAGGTGTTTCCCCGTCCGCTGCTTAAGGGCCATCCCGCGTTTGGCCGCCATCTGCTGCAGACCGCGCTCGACGGCGATTTCGAACCGGCGCTGTCGCACCGCCTCAAGCTCGACCACGGCACCTGCATCCCGCTCTGGCGCATCGGGATCGATCCCGAGCTGCCGATCGTGCCGCTTCTTATCAACGACCTCGAGGAGCCGATGCCGAGCATCCGGCGCTGTCTCGCCTGGGGCCGGCTGCTGCGGCAGGCAATCGAAAGTTATCCCGAGCCACTGCGGGTGGCGGTGCTCGGCACCGGTGGCCTGAGCCACTCGATCGGCGAGGCAACGATGGGATGGATCGACGAGGAGTTCGATCACGCCTGCATCAAGCACTTCGCCGACGGCGAGGATGCGCGGCTCGCCGCGTTCCTCACCGAGGCGCTTCCGCGCACCGGCAACGGCGCGCATGAAATCCGCGACTGGGTCGTCGCCCACGCCGCAGCGGGGAGCAAAGGCTTCGAGTTGATCGACTATTTTCCGAGCCCGCAGACGCTCGTCGGCGCCGGCTTTGCGTCGTGGCGCGTGGCGGGATGAGCGTTCACACAATTCCCCACCGCACTACACGGTACTCGGCGCCACCGCCTCCTGATGCCACAGCAACAAGCGCCGGCGCAGGAGCATCATGCCCTTGACCAGCGCGTAGCCGATCACCGCGATCTCCACGATGCCGGCGAAGACGCCGCGCGAATCGGCAAAGCGCGAGGCGGTGTTCATCGCGCCGCCCAGCCCATAGCCGCCCATGAACATCTCCGTCACGATGGCGACGATGAGCGCAATGGGGAGCGCCACCTGCAGCCCGGTGATGATCTGCGGCAGCGCCGCCGGCAGGGCGATCTGCCAGAGCAGTTCGCGCTCGCCTGCCCCCATATTGCGCGCGGACCACAACAGCTCGCGCTCGACGCCGCGGATGCCCACGACCGTCGCCGTAACGACGGGGAAGATCGCTTCGACCGCGATCATCGTGATCTTGGAAACGTCGTAAACGCCGAGCCAGAGCATGACGACCGGCAGGAAGGCGATCTTCGGCATGGGAAAGCCGACGGAAATGATCGGGTCGAAGAACCAGTTGGTGAATCGGTTGCGGGAAATTCCCATCCCCAGCGCAATGCCGGCGACGGCCCCGATCAGAAATCCGGTGAGCGCGCGGTAGAGCGTCACGCCGGTGTTGAGGAGGAGATCGCCCGTGAGGAGGTCGCTCCAGATACGTTGCAGCACCGCGCTGAGCGCCGGCAGCATGTAGGGCGTGAATGCGCCCGAACGCGCCGCAAGCTCCCAGGCGAGCGCGAGCGCGAGGATCGAAAACACCCGTGCAAAGCCCCAGCCGGCGGTGCGCAGCCAGCGATAGGCCACTGGCTCGCGCGCGAGTTCGCCCAACGGCCCGCCCGGCATGTCTATTCCTGCCACCGCAGCATCCTTTGCATGAGGACGAGATAGATCCGGTCGGCAATGAAGCCGAGCAAAGCCACGGTAAGAACCACCGCGAACATCGCGTCGTAAGTGCCGCTCGCGCCGAGGAAGCCGATGAGGTAGCCAAATCCTTCGCGCGCCGCGACCAGCTCGGAGCTGACCATGAGGATGAAGGAGAGCGCGAGCGCGGTGCGGATGCCGTTGAGCAACTCGGGCATCGCGCTCGGCACCACCACGTCCCACAACATGCGCGGTCGATTCGCCCCCATACTGCGCGCTGACCAGACCAGCACCTGCTCGCTCGAACGCGCGCCGTTGAACGCGCCGATGGTGACCGGCAGCATGCAGCCGAGAAAAATCAGCAGGATCTTCGAGCCGTTGCCGAATCCGAGCCACAGCACGGTGACCGGGATGAGCGCCGATTTCGGCATCGGATAGAACATTTCCACCAACGGACTGAGCAGAACGTTTACCGGACGCCACCAAGCCATGAAGATGCCGAGCGCGGCGCCAATCACGATCGCCAGCGTCAGCCCGGCGCCCGTGCGCCACAGCGACGCCGCACCGTTGCTGATGAGCTCGCCGTCCTTGACGAGATCGATCCAGGCCGTCGCCACCGCGCTCAGCGGCGGCAGCGCCAAGGTGGAGATCAGGCCGCTGCGCGCGCCGGCCTCCCAGGCGAGCGCGAGCAAGAGGAGCGGAAGATACCGCAGCAGCGCCGCCGTCAGGCCTGCGACGCGGTCACTCACGGCGGCCGCCCTGGGCTTTGATCGCCTCGATGCGAACCAAGTTCCAGATCTCGTCGACCTTGTCGATGAAGCCCTGGTTCTTGAAGATCGCGGGATCGCTCTTGTCGAATTTGGTATCGACGATCGTCTTGATGCGCCCTGGCCGCGCCGACATGACCGCCACGCGATCGGCGAGATAGACTGCCTCCTGCACGTCGTGGGTCACGAAGATCACGGTCTTCGGCGTGCGCTGCCAGATGCTCAGCAGTTCGGATTGCATGAGGCCGCGGGTCTGGGCGTCGAGCGCGCCGAACGGCTCGTCCATCAGCAGGATCTTCGGATCGAAGGCGAGCGTGCGCGCAATCGCGGTGCGCTGCCGCATGCCGCCCGACAGCTGCGAGGGGTAGCTGTCCTCGAAGCCATCGAGCCCGACCAGGTCGATGAAGGATTGCGCCCGCTTCTCGCGTTCCTGCCGCGCAAGTCCCATTCGCTCCAGGCCGTAGAGCACATTGCCGCGCACTGTCTTCCACGGAAACAGCGCGAAATGCTGAAAGACGATGCCGCGATCCGGGCCGGGCGCGGCGACCGGCTTGCCCTCGACGAGGATCGTGCCGGTCTCCGTAGGGAGAAAACCGCCGATGAGATAGAGCAGCGTCGACTTGCCGCAGCCGGAGGGTCCGAGCAGCGCTACGAACTCACGCGCGCCGACGTCGAGCGAGACCTCCTCGAGCGCGAGCACAGGCCGGCCGGTCGGCGGGCGATAGCAATGGCTCACGCCATCGATGACGATTTGCGCCTGCGTCATGGCTTGCAGCCCCTGCCCCGCCAACTTGGACGGTCGGGAAAGCTAGCGAAATCCTGCGGGCGCGGCAAAGCCGCAAGCCAAGGCGGCTCCGGTTTACCCCCAAGCAACGATGTGCGCGTTATTCGGCCGCGATCGCCAGTTCGGCCGCCGGCGCATCGGCGATGAGATCCGCGCCGGCCTTCACGGTGGCGCGAGAACCGCACGGATCGGCCCAGGCGGGGTCCGCATGGAAGTGCTTCACCAGCAGATCGATGAACGTGCGGACCTTCGCCGAGAGGTGATGGCGATGGGGATAGATCGCGTTGATGGCATGCTCCGTCTGCAAGAATTCGCTCAGCACCGGAACGAGACGACCCGCCTTGATTTCATCGATGAGCAGAAAGCTCGGCGCCAATGCGAGACCCTGGCCGTGCACGGCAGCGAGCCGCAGCGCGTTGTCGCTGTTGGCTTGCAAATTGCCCGAGACGGCGACGGATTGTTCCCCCTGCGGTCCGTCGAACCGCCATTCGTTGCCCCACACGGATTGCGAATAAACCAGACAGTTGTGATGCACGAGGTCGCTTGGCCACCGGGGCGTTCCTCGCGCAGCGAGGTAGCCGGGCGCGCCGCAAACGACGAAACGGTAGGTGGCGACGCGGCGCACGATCAGGCTCGAGTCCGGCACCGCCATGTTGCGCACCGCGAGATCGAATCCCTCCTCGACGAGATCGATCATCCGATCGGTCATCGTCAAGTTGATCGACACCTCTGGATACAGCGCCACGAACTCGGCGATCACCGGCGCGAGCAAGGGTGGGATGGCGATCGAGGTATTGAGGCGCAGCGTGCCCCGCGGCGTCGACTGCAGGGCCTGGGCGATCCGATCGGCATCCTCCATCTCAGCCAGGATCTGCAAGCAGCGCTCGTAATAGGCGTGGCCGACCTCGGTCAGGCTCACGCGGCGCGTGCTGCGGTTGAGGAGGCGAATGCCGAGCCGCTCCTCGAGCGATTGCACGTGAGCGGTCACCATGCTCGGGGAGATGCTCAGCGCGCGCGCGGCCGCGGAAAAGCCGCCGCTCTCCACCACCTTCACAAAGGTGGCCATGCTGGTCATACGGTCCATGTCATCACCTGATTATCGGCGCCAGACATGTTCCGCTGGTTGGGCCTTAGCAAGTTGGCCGCGATCACGTTTGCTCACATTTTCGCCAGACGCAAACGTGCGGCGGCTCGGCGAGGCCGAGCCGGACCGAGGTTGTCGGAGCGAGTCCTGACCTGTGTTACGGCGGTCGTTAGAAGACCGTCATCAATCCGCCACTCCCGCCACCACCGGCACCCTGCTTTTCCCCTGGCCCGCACGTCGACGGGCCGAACGGATGCTGCGGCATGCTCACGGTCTGAAGCGTCGAAGTGGCGTCGGCGTCGCGGCCAGAAGGCATAATGCGAGTGAAACCCAGACATTCGACGATGATGGAACCATCATCCTTTGGATGCGCTTCGTCGAGGGCCGGGCCTTGCTCAGCGCCAGCCGTCATTTGGTAAGCGCCCCCGATGTGGTGGCCCAAGGGATAGGCTTGCGCTTGCGTCGTGGACGGCATGACAAGCGCAAGCGCGACCGCGCGACCGATCGCCTGTCGTGACCAAGCTTGCTTGCCCATAATCTGCTCCTCTTCCGGCATGTCGGGCACGCGACCGAGGAACTCTCAACCGCGCAGCGGGGGAGGTATGGCGGGCAAGTCGTTTGATAACCGAGGAGGTACCAAACGGGCTTTTCGCTATTTCCGAATAAATGGATTTTTTACGCGACCAACACGTGGGCCTAGAGCACGGGTGTCAGCAATGGCCGCCCGCCGAAATGCGCGCTGAGATTATCGATCATGAGTCGTCCGATCGCGGTGCGGGTTTCCACCGTCGCGCTGCCGTGATGCGGCTGCACGATGACATTGGGCAGCTTCAGGAGCTCGGGCGATGGATGGGGCGCGCTCTCGAATACGTCGAGGGCGGCGTGACCTAGCCGGCCCTCTGCCAGCGCCGCAATGAGCGCGTGCTCGTCGACTACGCTGCCGCGCGCGACGTTGACGAGCGTGCCCTTCGGACCGAGCGCGTCGATGACGGCAGCAGAGACGAGGTGCCGCGTCTCCGGACCGCCCTTACACGCGACCATGAGATAATCGCTGCGCCGCGCCAGCTCGACCGGATCGGCGACGTATTCGTAAGGCACATCGGCTTTGCGGCGCGGCCCGCTGTAGATCACGCGCATGCGCAAGGCGACGCCGCGCTCGGCGGTGGCGCGGCCGATGCCGCCCAGCCCGAGCACTCCCATGGTCTTGCCGCCGACGCTGCGGCCGAGCGGGATTGGACCCTTGCTGGCCCAGCTGCCGTCGCGCACGTAGCGATCCGCGAACAGGATCTGCCGCGCTGACGCAAGCATCAGGCCGATGGCGAGATCGGCCACCTCGTCCCCCAAGATGCCGGGGGTATTGGTCACCGGGATGTTGCGCTCGCGCGCCGCGGCGAGGTCGACGGCATCGGTTCCGACGCCGAAGACGGCAATCACTTCAAGCTTGGGAAGCGCCGCGATCAGCGCGCGATCGGCGCCGCGATTGGCCTCCGTCGCAATCCCGCGGACGCGGTTCTTGAGATCGGCGCCCAGCGCATCCGGTCCCGGCCGCTGCAAGTATCGAGTGACGGCGAAGCGCTGCGCAAGCTCCGTATTGGTCGCCTCGGGAAACGAGCCGATGCTCAACACGTCGATCTTCATGAACGCGTCAGACCTCGAAGACCTGCTTCGGGGTTTTGTGCAGGCAGTCGCCTGGGCCGCCGGACTCGATGAGGTAATTGTCGCAGATCACGGCGAAGATCGACGGCGTCTCATAGCCCGGATGGACCGCAAGGTTCATATGCTCCTCGATCGTCATGGTCTCATCGCAGCGGATCAACGGCCGCTCCACGAGATCGTAGCCCTGGCCGTGGCAATAGAGCCGCAACTCGGGCGGCAGGTTGCGGCTGCGCATGTAATCGTCGTGGCGCTGCGCGATCTCGGCGCAAGACGCGCCGGGCTTGAGCAGGCGCAAGGTGTGGGCCTGCGCCTCCCTCATCGATTCGAAGCCGTCGATGAGCTCGTTCGATGCTTTGCCTAGCACGATGGTGCGCGCCATCTCGGTATAGAAGCCGCCGGGTCCATTATTTTCGATCAAGAGCGTGAAGTGCTCGCCGGGATTGAGCCTACGCGCCTGCAGATGGCGATCGACGAAGCGGGACGCCTGCCCGAGCGGCGCCGAGGAGCCGAGGAAGAGCCCCTGCTCGCTGCCGAGCCGCCGACCTTCGTATTGCGCCAATGCGGTAATGTCGTTGTCGGTCATGCCGGGGCCGATCTTCTCCAGCAGCCGGTTGAAAATCTCATCCTGCATCGCCGCCGCCTTGCGGATGAGATGCCTCTCTTCCTCGCTCTTGATCGCCTTGAGGCGATCGACGAATTCGGTCGCATCTACGAACGCAGCCTTGCCGGCAAGCTCGCGTTCGATGCGCGTGACGAATCTGTGCGGTATGGCGCCGCTGCCGACCCAGCCAATGGTGCGGTAGCCGCGCTGCTTGAGCTCTTGGGCGACGAGTTCCGCCTGGTATTCATCGGTATAGGCGACGCTGGTGAAGGCCGGCGTGAAGATCATCTCGCCTACGCCGCGGTTGGCCTCATCGCCGCCGTTGATCTTGCGGCGTGCGCCGCGCGCGCCCATGTCGACCACGGTCATAAGATCGGATGCGGGGAAGACGACGCTGCGGGCATAACCATTGCTCAGCGGGGTGTCGGTGAACCATCGGACATAGCCGCCGAGCCAGTCGTTGTTGTTCTGCATCACGAGGGCATCGATCTTGCGCTCCGCCATGGCGGTGCGGACCGCGCCCCAGCGCCGTTCGAGCTCGCGGGTTGAAATCGGATTGAGAAGCCGTTCGTCGATCACTTGCGTTCCTGCTGGAGCGTGTCCGGTAAGCTTGATGGGGCGGAGAAAACCAATTTTGACCGGCTACGGTTGTGCCAGGCCGAGCAGCGACGCCGCATTCGCTGCTACGATGCGCTCCTTCTCGCCCGGCGATAGCGCGGCCGCATCGGTGATGAATTCGATCGGCCTGCCTTCGCCCACGGGATAGTCCGACCCGAGCAGCACCCGCTCCGCCCCCACCTTCTCGACCAGATGTTGCAGCACCGAGCGCTCGTAGACGCAGCTGTCGAAGTAAAGCATGCGCAGATAATCGATCGGCGGCTTGCTCATATTGATACGCGTGTTGGCTTTCTCGATGTAATTGCGATCGATGCGGCCCATATAGTACGGCATGTAGCCGCCGCCATGGGAGACGCAGATTTTAAGTCCGGGAAAGCTTTCCAGCACGCCGTCGTACATCAGCGACGAGATCGCCATGGCCTCCTCGAACGCCTGCCCGACGCTGTTCCAGAGATGATACCGCTTGAAACGGGCGTCGCGATTGCCGCCGGGATGGATGAAGACGATGGCGCCGAGCTCCTCCGCCTTGGCCCAGAACGGCCGCAGCTGCGGGTCGCCGAGCTCCATCGCTCCGGCCGTAGTCGAGATGGCCGCACCCCGGAGCCCCAAGTCGCGCATGCAGCGCTCGAGCTCGGCGACCACGAGCGCCGGCACGTGCAGCGGCAACGTGCCCAGCCCGAGCAATCGCGTCGGATGTGAGGCGATGGCCTTGGCGATCCAATCGTTGGTCGTGCGCGCAAGCCGCAGGCTCGTTTGCGCGTCGGCCCATTCCAATCCCTGATGGACGAGGCTTGCGCTCAGCACCTGAACGTCAACGCCCATGGCATCCATATTGCCGATGCGCTCGGTCAAGTCGCTCATGCGCGCGAGCACCGTGCCGGCGCGATCCTTGATGCTGCGCCGCATCTCGTCGGTCACGCCGCCATCGGTGGGCAGCTCGGAAAAAATGTTGTGCTGCGCCGCGACCGCGTAGACTTCCGGCACGATGACGTGGGCGTGGAAATCGATGGCGCGCGGCCGCGCGCGGCCTGGCGAAGTCATCCCTTTGTCCTGTCGGTCGGAAACACGCGCGAGCCCCCTGCGGTCTACAAGTCGATATCCTCATATCGTATCATGTGCCGTGCGAGTAGGCGGAAAAAGCGGCACCGATCGGTGCAAGCTCGCTATCGGCCGTTGACCAGAGGACATCGACATTGTCGCACAAGCCGAGAAGCCGCAAAGTCCGTCGCGCCCCCGCAAAGGAGCAAGTCTCAGCCAAACCTGCTTCGGAGGGGACGCCCGAGGACCAAATTTCCTATAGCGCGCTCTCGCTGCACGCGCTGTTCGAGCAGCAGGCGCGACAATTGCTCGACCGGACCGATCTCGATGAGGAGCAGAAGCAGAACATTCTCGTCGCCATGAGCTGCCCCTGTTGCGGCGCCGGCGCAATGTCGTTCACCGCCAAGCTCAAGCGGTAATTTTGCCCTACGCCGATCTGGCGCCCGCCGCGCTGCCGTCCGCCGATCGACGCGCGGCGCGCAAGCGTTCGGTTGCCGCGGTATCGACCTCGAAGGTTTCCGGATCCAGCACGACGCCGTAGAGTTCGGCCGCCGCCTCGGCCGTCACGTAACCCTGGCGGACATCTTCACGAACCTGCTCGACCGGCCGCTCGAGCGGGTCGCCGTAGCCGCCGCCACCACCCGAGCGGATCTTGAAAGCGTCACCGGGTTTGAGCTGCGCCACCAAGACCTTGGCGTTGGGAAAATCGCTCTTCCATTTCCCGCCGATGCGCAGTTCAACCGCGTTGCCGGTGCCGTCGAGGCCGCCGTCGAGTCCCCAGGGCCGGCAATGGGCGCGCTCGCTCTGATTGTTGACCACGATATTCGTGCGCGCGCGCACCACGCGTTCCACGCCGAGCCCGCCGCGGCGACGGCCGGCACCGCCGGAATCCGGCACCAGCGCATAGCGCTCGACCACGATGGGAAACTTGAACTCGGCCTGCTCGTTCGGGCTGTTGTGGGTGTCGCCGTCGTTGATGCAAACCGTGGCAGAGACACCATCCTCGCCCATCTTGGCACCCCAGCCGCCGCCCAGCGGCCCAAAGCTGCCGATGAAGAACTCGGAGGTTCGGTCGTTGATGCCATGAAACGAAGAGGCCAAAAGATCGGCGTGATGGCCGGCGATGACTCGCTCGGGAACGGCAGGGGCCAGCGCCTTGAAAATCGTGTCGACGATGGTCATCGGATAGGTCATCCACCAGCGCATCGGCGCGGGGCGCACCGCGCTGATCACCCGCCCCGGCGGCACCACGGTCTTGAGGCTGCGAAAGGACCCGTCGTTGATGGGATAATCCGTCGGCGAGGTGAGACATTTATAAGCGACCTGCGCGCATGCATAGCCGGTGGTGATGCCGGAATTGTAGAAGCCGCGAACCTGTTTCGAGACCTCGCTCAGGTCGACGGTCATCTCGTCACCCTCGACCACGACGCGGACGCGGATCGGCACCTTGCGGCCGATGTCGATGCCGTCGTCGTCCATGTACGATTCCGCCTCGTAGACGCCGTCGGGAATCGTGCGCGTGCGCGCGCGCGCCATGGCCTCGGCGTGATCCATGATCGCCGCGATCGACCCGAGCACGGCATCGCGCCCGTAACGCTCGATGAGTTCAAGGAAGCGCCGCTCGCCGGTCTTCACCGCGGTGACCTGCGCGCGCAAATCGCCCATGGCCCGGCTCGGCAGGCGGACATTCTGCCGGATGATGTCCACCACCGTCGCATTGACGACGCCGCGGTCCTGATATTTGAGGATCGGAATCTGCAAGCCCTCGGAAAAAATGTCCGTGCTCATGCCGCCGAGAATGCCGCCGATGTCGAGCCAGTGCGCCATGCAGCAGGAGAACGCGACCAGCCTGCCCTTGTGGAAGATCGGCAGCGTCAGCGTGACGTGGTTGAGATGGCTGCCGGTGAGATAGGAATCGTTGGTGACGTAGATGTCGCCGGGACGCATGTTGCCGGCACCGAAATGCTTGATCTTGGCCTTTACCGTCTCCGCCATGCCACGAATGAACATGGGCAAGCCGATACCGATCGAAATCGTCTCGCCGTGCGGCGTGAACAGCCCGGTGGTGAAGTCGAGCGCTTCGTAGATGATGATGTTATAGGCGGTGCGCATCAGGTTGGTTTTCATTTCCTCGGTCACGGCGATGACGCCGTTGCGCACGATTTCCGTGATTACCGGATCGATCCCGCGCTTGGCTCTCGACTTGCGCGCAATTGTCTTCGCCCTTTTTGCCATAGCGATCACCGGCCTCCCCCGACCTTGATCCTCAGATGTCCGCCCGTGTCGACCTCGAGCCGATCGCCCGGCAGCAGGAGCGTCGTCGCCGCATGTTCCTCGATGAGCGCGGGTCCGCTGATCCGATTGCCGGCGCTGAGCGCGGCGCGGGCGTAGGTCGACGTCGGGCGGAACTTGCCGTGCAAATAGACTGGGCGGCTGCCGGTAAAGGCGGCTCGCTCAGGCGTCCTTCCCCCTCGCGCGACCCTCTCCTGCGCCGGCTTGCGCATGACGCCGGTGACGGTGCTGCGCAGGCTGACGATCTCGGCGCGCTCGTCCGGCGCCGAGGTGCCGTAGCGCAACTCGTGCATGGCGTCGAAAAGGCGTTTGATCGCACGGCGGTCTTGCCGCTCGAACAGCTTGAGCGGCAGTTCCACCGTGACCGCATGCTCCTGCCCCACGTAGCGCATGTCGGCCGCACGCCTGAGCGTGATCTTCTGCGGCTCGATCGAAGCGCCGGCGATTGCTGCGCGGCCCTGGTCCTCGAGATCGCGATAAACACGTTCGATCGCCGCGAAGGGAGCGTCGTCGAGCCGCGTGAACCAGGTGCGGACAAAATCGTAGCGCAGATCCGAAAACAGCATGCCGAAGGCGGAGAATACTCCCGGGGCAGTCGGAACGATGACGGTCCTGATGCCGATCTCGCGCGCGACCTCGACCGCATGCAGGGGACCCGCGCCGCCATAGGCGACCAGCGCGAAGTCTCCCGCATCGAGACCGCGCTCGGTCGTGACTCCCTTCACCGCGTAGGACATGGCCGTCGCGGCGATGCGCAAGATTCCGTCGGCCGCCACCGTCACGTCCATGCCGAGGGGCTTGGCCACGCGCTGGGCGACCGCGCGTTTGGCAGCCTCGACGTCAAGCCGCATCTCCCCGCCGAGGAAGCGATCGGCGGCAAGCCGACCAAGGAGAAGATTGGCGTCCGTCACCGTCGGCTCGCTGCCGCCGAGCCCGTAACAGGCAGGGCCTGGCGCCGCGCCCGCGCTTTGCGGCCCGACCCGCAGCGCCCCTTCCTCGACGCGCGCGATCGAGCCGCCGCCGGTGCCGACCTCGAAAATGTCCATCATCGCCATCTGCACCGGCAGCGCCTGATCGTAGCCGCCGACCAAGGCGGCGCCGGTGGTGAGTGCCGCGCCGTTGTGAATGACGCCGGCTTTCGCCGTGGTGCCGCCCATATCGAAGGCGATCGCATTCTTGAGCCCGAGCGTCTGACAAAGCGCCTGCGTGCCAATCACGCCGGCCGCCGGCCCCGATTCCAGCATGTGCACGCAGTGACTCTTGGCCTGCTCCGCTTGGTAGAGGCCGCCGGTCGACTGCACGACAAGGAACGAGCCGGAAAACCCCTCACCGCGAATGTGCTCCTCGATCTCGCCGAGGTATCGACGGACGATCGGGCCGATATAGGCGTTGGCGACGACGGTCGAGCAGCGCTCGAACTCGCGATATTCCTCGGACAATTCATGCGAGGCGGAAACGAACATATCCGAGTGATTCCGCTCGAGAATCGCCTTCGCGCGCGCCTCGTGCTCGTGCCTGGCGAAGCAGTTGAGAAACAGGATTGCCGCAGCCTCCACACCGCGTTGCGCCAGCATGCGCCCGAAGGTCTCGATCTCTTTCTCGTCGAGCGACATCTCGATCTCGCCGCCGGAGAGCACGCGCTCTTTCACCTCGAAGCGCAGCGCCCGCTCGACCAGGGGCTCGTGCTTGCGGAAGAACAAATTGTAGGCATCCGGCCGGTTGATGCGGCCGATCTCGTAGATGTCGCGGAAGCCCTCGGTGATGAGGAGCGCGGTTTTGGCGCCCTTGCGCTCGAGGATCGTATTAATGGCAATGGTGGAGCCGTGCAGGAACAGGCCGGCGGACGCGTAGGCGCTGCCGGCCTTGGCCACGCCGGCATTGATGCCCTCGACCAGGCGCTGCGGCGTCGAGAGCGCCTTGCCGAAAGTCAGCGCGCCAGTGCGCTCGTCGAAGACCGCGATATCCGTGAAGGTGCCGCCGATGTCGGCCGCAAGGCGAAGGCGCGAGCCGTTGGCCCTTGTTTGAGTCCGTCGCTTCATTGATTTGTCGCGGATCCGTTCCCTTAATTCTTTATCTTATAGGCGGCTGAGAGCATGGGCGGGAACGGTTGGCGAAGGCCGGGCGAGACGGACGCTTGGCAGTTATCCGGGGTATGGGAATTGTGCGCAATCCTTGAACTAAGCATCTGAATTTACAGCCATTTTTCACCAAGGAAAGAAAAATTTGGTTGGCTGCGGAACCATCCGATCGTTTCGGCGTTTCGCGCGTCAGGTGGTGCTCCGACTTGGAGGCACCGAGGGGTCTTAAGCACATGGCCGGATCCAGCCGGTCGGAGGGTCATCCGCAAAGCTCTGTGGTTCCCCTGCGCCGGAAGGCGTGGCGCCGGGGCGTGATGCGCGTGCGGCGCCATGCCCGGCTTCGCTGCACCTTCCCCGCTTTCCACTGGCGGCCTGCGGGCTCACCTGTCAAAGATCTCAGCAGTGTCGGCTTACGGGCTGTGACAGCTCCGCTGCGTGCGTAGCATCGTGCCCGTTCATCCGCGCCTGGAGGAAACAATGCAACGGGACACCGAGCCGGTCGACAAGCTCAAGACCAACGGCCCAGCTCCCAGCGCGGTGGTCGCGGACAGAGCGGATCGCCCCGTCGACGGCGGCGCATCGCCGGAACTTTACGATCTGTTGAATGCGCTGCAGTCCATGCGCGTGGGCGACTTCTCGGTCCGTCTCGCGGGCGGTCAAGCCGGACTCTTGGGCAAAATCGCCGACACCTTCAATGAAATCGTCGGCGCCAACGCGCGCATGGCGCAGCAGCTCGAGCGCGTGGGCCAGGTCGTGGGCCGCGAAGGAAAAACGCGCCAGCGGGTGAAATTCGGGCTCTCGCACGGCGCCTGGGGCGAGATGGAAACGTCGGTCAACACCCTCATCGACGATCTGCTTTGGCCGACGCGGGAGGTGACCCGCGCCATCTCCGCCGTGGCGAAGGGCGATCTGCTGCAAACGGTACCCCTCGATGTCGAGGGCCGACCGCTGCAGGGCGAATTCCTGCGCGCGGCGAACATCGTCAACACCATGATCAAGCAGCTCAGCGTGTTCACCTCGGAGGTGACGCGCGTCGCGCGCGAGGTCGGCACCGAAGGCAAGCTCGGCGGTCAGGCGCAAGTGCGCGAGGTGACCGGCGTCTGGAAGGACCTGACCGAAAGCGTCAACTCGATGGCCTCGAACCTCACCGCGCAGGTCCGCAACATCGCCGACGTCACCATCGCCGTCGCCATGGGCGACCTTTCCAAGAAGATCACGGTCGACGTGCGCGGCGAGATCCTGCAGCTCAAGGAAGCCATCAACACGATGGTCGACCAATTGCGGTCGTTCGCTTCGGAAGTGACGCGCGTGGCGCGCGAGGTCGGCACCGAGGGCAAGCTCGGCGGCCAGGCGATCGTGCCGGGCGTTGCCGGCACCTGGAAGGATTTGACCGACTCGGTGAACGCCATGTGCGGCAATCTCACCGACCAGGTGCGCAACATCGCGCAGGTGACGACGGCCGTGGCGCGCGGCGACCTTTCGCGCAAGATCACGGTCGATGTGCGCGGCGAGATTCTCGAGCTCAAGGACACCATCAATACGATGGTGGACCAGTTGAACGCGTTTGCCTCGGAAGTGACGCGCGTGGCGCGCGAGGTCGGCACCGAGGGCAAGCTCGGCGGCCAGGCGCAAGTGCCCGGCGTCGCCGGCACGTGGAAGGACCTAACCGACAGCGTCAACTTCATGGCCGGCAATCTGACCGCGCAGGTCCGCAACATCGCCGACGTCGCCACCGCCATCGCCGGCGGCGACCTGTCGAAGAAGATCACGGTGAACGTGAGCGGCGAGATCCTGCAGCTCAAGGAGACCATCAATACGATGGTCGATCAGCTCAATGCGTTCGCCGGCGAAGTCACCCGCGTGGCGCGCGAAGTCGGCACCGAAGGGCGCCTCGGCGGACAGGCGAACGTGCTCGGCGTCGCCGGCACCTGGAAGGACTTGACCGACAGCGTCAACTCGATGGCGTCGAACCTGACCGCACAGGTGCGCAACATCGCCGAGGTGTCGACCGCGATCGCCAGCGGCGACCTTTCGAAAAAGATCACGGTCGACGTGCGCGGCGAAATTCTCGAGCTCAAGGACACCATCAACACCATGGTGGACCAGCTCAACGCCTTTGCCGGCGAGGTGACGCGCGTGGCGCGCGAGGTCGGCACCGAAGGCAAGCTCGGCGGCCAGGCCATGGTGCGCGGCGTCGCCGGCACCTGGAAGGACTTGACCGACAGCGTCAACTCGATGGCGTCGAACCTGACCGGCCAGGTCCGCAACATCGCCGAGGTTGCGACCGCCGTCGCGCAAGGCGACCTGTCGAAAAAGATCACCGTCAACGTGAGCGGCGAGATTCTGCAGCTCAAAGAGACGCTCAACACGATGGTCGATCAGCTCAACGCTTTCGCGGCGGAAGTCACGCGCGTGGCGCGCGAGGTCGGCACCGAAGGCAAGCTCGGCGGCCAGGCGCAAGTGCCGGGCGTGGCGGGCACGTGGAAGGATTTGACCGACAGCGTCAACTCCATGGCCGGTAATCTGACCGACCAGGTGCGCAACATCGCCGAGGTGGCGACCGCGATCGCCGGCGGCGACCTCTCGCGCAAGATCACGGTCGACGTGCGCGGCGAGATCCTTCAGCTGAAGGAAACGCTCAACACCATGGTCGACCAGCTCAACCGCTTCGCGGGCGAGGTCACGCGCGTCGCGCGGGAGGTCGGCACCGAAGGCCGTCTCGGCGGACAAGCCAACGTGCCGGGCGTGGCGGGTACGTGGAAGGATTTGACCGACAGCGTGAACTCGATGGCCGGCAACCTCACCGCCCAGGTGCGAAACATCGCCGAAGTGACCACGGCGGTGGCGCGCGGCGATCTCTCGCGCAAGATCACGGTCGACGTGAAGGGAGAGATTCTGGAGCTGAAGAACACCATCAACACCATGGTGGATCAGCTCAACGCCTTTGCCTCGGAAGTGACGCGCGTGGCGCGCGAAGTCGGCACCGAAGGCAAGCTCGGTGGCCAGGCGCAAGTGCCCGGCGTCGCCGGCACCTGGAAGGATTTGACCGACAACGTCAATTTCATGGCCTCGAACCTCACCGCGCAGGTGCGAAACATCGCCGAAGTGGCGACCGCGATCGCCAGCGGCGACCTCTCCAAGAAGATCACCGTGGACGTGCGCGGCGAGATCCTGCTGCTGAAGGAAACGCTCAACACCATGGTCGAGCAGCTGCGCTCGTTCGCCGCCGAAGTGACGCGCGTGGCGCGCGAGGTCGGCACCGAAGGCAAGCTCGGCGGTCAAGCGGTTGTGCCGGGCGTCGGCGGCACCTGGAAGGACTTGACCGATAACGTCAACCTGCTCGCCGCCAACCTGACGACTCAGGTGCGCAACATCGCTGAAGTAACGACGGCGGTGGCGCGCGGCGACCTCTCCCGCAAGATCACGGTCGACGTGAAAGGCGAGATTTTGGAGCTCAAGAACACCATCAACACCATGGTGGACCAGCTCAACGCCTTCGCCTCGGAGGTGACGCGCGTGGCGCGCGAGGTCGGCACCGAGGGCAAGCTCGGCGGCCAGGCGGCAGTCCCGGGTGTCGCCGGAACCTGGAAGGACTTGACCGACACCGTCAACGTGATGGCGGCCAACCTGACCGAGCAGGTGCGCGGCATCGTCAAAGTCGTGACCGCGGTGGCCAACGGCGACTTGAAGCAGAATCTGGCGGTGAAATCGAAAGGTGAAGTGGCGGCCCTGGCCGAGACGATCAACAACATGACCGATACGCTTGCGACCTTCGCCGAGCAGGTCACTACCGTCGCGCGCGAGGTCGGCGTGGAAGGCCGCCTCGGCGGCCAAGCCAACGTGCCGGGCGCTTCCGGCACCTGGAAGGACCTCACCGGCAACGTGAACCTGTTGGCGGCCAACTTGACCACCCAGGTGCGCGCCATCGCCGAGGTTGCGACCGCGGTGACCAAGGGCGATCTGACCCGCTCGATTCAGGTGGATGCGCGCGGCGAGGTGGCCACGCTCAAGGACAATATCAACACGATGATCAACAACTTGCGGCTCACCACCGACCGCAACACCGAGCAGGATTGGTTGAAGACCAACCTCGCCAGGTTCACCAACATGCTGCAGGGGCAGCGCGACCTGGTCACGGTCGGCCGGCTGCTGTTGTCCGAGCTCACGCCGCTGGTCAATGCACAGCTCGGCGTGATCTATCAAGCGACGAGCGAGGAAGCGCCCAGCCTGTACCTGCTCGCCGCCTACGCCGACGATTCAACCAACGGGCACCCTGAGCATCTTTCGCTTGGCGAAGGATTGATCGGCCAATGCGCCGCGGACAAGCGGCGAATGCTGATCAGCGAAATGCCCGCCAACGCGGTCCCGATCGGATCGTCGCTGTTCAAGGCGATACCGCGCAACGTCGTGGTGCTGCCGGTGCTGTTCGAAAATCAGGTCAAAGCGGTCATCGAGTTGGCCTCGCTCAGCCAATTTACGGAACTGCAGCTGACCTTCCTCGATCAGCTTACGACCAATATCGGCATCGTGCTCAACAGCATCGAGGCAACGATGCAGACGGAAGGATTGCTCAAGCAATCCCAGCAACTCGCCGGTGAGTTGCAGGCACAGCAGCGAGAGCTGCAACAGACCAACGAGCAGCTCGAGCAGAAGGCCGAACAGCTCGAGGAACGCAACATCGAGGTGGAACGCAAGAACCGCGAAATCGAGCAGGCACGCCGCGCGCTGGAAGAGAAGGCGACCGAGCTGGCGCTGACCTCGAGGTACAAGTCGGAATTCCTCGCCAACATGTCGCACGAGCTGCGCACGCCGCTCAACAGCATCCTGATTTTGGGACAGCAGCTGGCAGACAATCCGGAAGGCAATCTCGAGCCCAAACAGATCGAGTTCGCGCGCACCATTCACGGCGCCGGCACTGACCTGTTGAATCTGATCAGCGACATTCTCGATCTGTCGAAGATCGAGTCCGGGACCGTGACGGTCGATGCCGAGGAAATCGTATTCGCCAATCTGCTCGACATGGTCGCACGTCCCTTCCGCCACGAGGCGGAGACGCGCCAACTCTCGTTCGAGATCAGTCTCGATCCCAATCTTGGACGCAGCATCACCACGGATTCCAAGCGTCTGCAGCAGGTTCTCAAGAACCTGCTTTCGAACGCGTTCAAGTTCACCTCGCAGGGCGGCGTGCGCTTGAGCGTGTCGGAAGTCCAGAGCGGCTGGACGGCCGAGCATCCGGTGCTCAAGCAGGCGCCGGCGGTCGTCGCCTTCGAAGTCTCCGATACCGGCATCGGCATTCCGCACGAGAAGCAGAAAGTGATTTTCGAGGCCTTCATGCAGGCCGATGCCAGCACCAGCCGCAAATACGGCGGCACTGGTCTTGGGCTGGCGATCAGCCGCGAGCTGTCGAACCTGCTCGGCGGCGAAATTCAGCTGCGGAGCGCGCCCAATATGGGCAGCACCTTCACCCTTTATCTGCCGCTGCGATATGTCGGACCGAGCACCGCGCCGAAACCGGCCGTCCAGGCGGTGTATGCGCCGCCCATCGCCGCGGTGCCGGAGCGTCCAATCGAGCAAGTTCCCGACGATCGGCTCGAGATTCGGCCCGGCGATTCGATCCTGCTGATCGTCGAGGACGATCCGCACTACGCCCGCATCATGGTGGAGCTGGCGCGCGAGAAGGGCTTTAAGGTGCTGGTCGCGGCGCGCGGTATCGACGCGCTCGAGCTCGCCAAGCAGTACCAACCGACCGCCGTGTCGCTCGACGTCTTCCTGCCCGACATGTTGGGCTGGACCGTGCTCAGTCAGCTCAAGCAGAATCCGCTGACCCGACACATTCCCGTACAAATCATCACGTTGGACGGAGATCGCCAGCACGGACTGGCGCGTGGTGCGTTTTCCTTCGTCACCAAACCGACGTCCCCCGAAGGGGTCGAGGCAGCGTTGGCGCGCATCAAGGAATACGCCAAGCCCCGGCGCAAACGCCTCCTGGTCGTGGAGGATGACCGCACCGAGCAGAAGAGCATCGCGGAGCTTCTCGGCCACGACGACATCGAGATCCTCACCGCCGGTACCGGCGCGGAGGCGCTGCGCGTCCTGCGCCGCGATGCCTGCGACTGCATCGTGCTCGATCTACGGTTGCCGGACATGTCGGGGTTCGAGGTGCTGGAGGAGCTGCGCGGCGACGCCAAGCTGTCCGACGTTCCGGTGGTGGTGTTCACCGGCCGCGAATTGTCGGCGGAGGAAGATGCCGAGCTGCACACCATGGCGCGCAGCATCGTGGTCAAGGGCGTCGAATCGCCCGAGCGTCTGCTCGATGAAACCGCTTTGTTCCTGCACCGTGTCGTCACCGAGCTTCCGCCCGAGAAGCAACGCATGCTCGAGCGGCTCAACAGCTCCGACGAAGACCTCGTCGGCCGCACGGCCCTGCTGATCGACGACGACGCGCGAAATATTTTCGCCCTGTCAAGCGTGCTGGAGCGGCGCGGCATGCGCGTGCTCACCGCCACTACCGGCCGCGAGGCGATCGCGCTCGTCGACTCCACACCCGATCTGGCGATCGTGCTGATGGACATCATGATGCCGGAGATGGACGGCTATCAGACCATGCGGGCCATCCGGCAGAAGCCGGACTTCCGGCGGCTGCCGATCATCGCGCTGACGGCAAAAGCGATGAAGGGCGACCGCGAAAAATGCATGGAAGCGGGCGCGTCCGACTATCTCGCCAAGCCCGTCAACACCGAGCAGCTGTTGTCGGCGCTGCGCATGTGGCTGCATCGCTGAGCCACGGAGACGCGCGATGGCTTCGGATGACAAAGTCAACATCCTGCTGGTCGACGATCAGCCGGCCAAGCTGTTGAGCTACGAGGCGATTCTTTCCGGGGCCGGCGAGAGGCTGATCAAGGCCGCTTCGGCCAAGGAAGCGCTCGAACTCCTGCTCAAGCACGAGATTGCGGTCATCCTGGTCGACGTCTGCATGCCCGAGCTCGACGGCTTTCAATTGGCGGCGATGATCCGCGAGCATCCGCGCTTTCAACGCACCGCCATCATCTTCATCTCCGCGATTCACTTGACCGACGTCGACCGCCTGCGCGCCTATGAAATGGGCGCCGTCGATTACGTGCCGGTGCCGGTCATTCCCGAGGTGCTGCGCGCGAAGGTCAAGATCTTCGCGGAGCTCTATCGCAAGACCAGACAGCTCGAGCAGCTCAACCGCGAGCTCGAGCGACGCGTGGCCGAGCGGACCGCGGAATTGGAAGCGTCCACGGCGCGGCTGCTGCAGAGCGAGGAGCGGCGCAGCTTGGCGCTGGCCGCCGGCCAGATGGGATCGTGGGAATGGGATCCAGTCAATGGCCGGTTCCTCTGGGACGACGGGCAGTATCGAATTTTCGGCGTCGATCCCGCGAGTTTCGAGCTCACCGTCGATAATGTGAGGGCGCTGATCCATCCCGAGGACTGGAAGCACATGCAAAACGCGATCAAGCCGGCGGCGCCCAATACGCCGAGCTTCCAGAGCGAGTTTCGTGTCTGCCGTCCGAACGGCGAGCTGCGCTGGTGCATCGGAACCGCGGTGGCTAGCGTCGATGCGACGGATAACGTCGTTCGCATCAGCGGCGTGACGGTGGACATCACCGATCGCAAGGAAGCCGAAGAGCGCCAGGTGCTGCTGGCGCGCGAGGTCGATCATCGCGCGCGCAACGCCTTGGCGTTGGTGCAATCCATCGTTCGTTTGACGCGCTCCGACAACATCAAGTCCTATATCGCCGCGGTCGATGGACGGATCGGAGCGCTGGCGCGCGCGCATACGCTGCTTGCGCAGAGCCGTTGGCAAGGGGCGGATCTTGCTCGTCTCGTCGGCGAAGAGCTCGCCCCGTTCCGCACGGGCGGCCCAGAACGGATCACGGCCATCGGTCCCGACGTGTCGCTCGAACCGCGCACGGCGCAGACGCTCGCGCTCGCGCTGCACGAGCTCTCCACCAATGCCGCCAAATACGGCGCGCTGTCGGTGCAGTCCGGGCGGGTGGCGGTAAACTGGGAATTGCAGCCGCAGGGCCTGTTCCTGCGCTGGATCGAGAGCGGTGGACCGCCCCCGCAGCAGCCTGCGGCCCCGGGATTTGGCATTCGGCTGATCAGCGCCAGCATCGAGCGCCAGCTCGCCGGCGAAGCCACTTTCCATTGGCATCGCGAAGGCGTTGCCTGCACGCTGCGCGTGCCGAGCGGCGAGCACATCGATGCGCTGTCGCACCGTGCCGGCGCCCATCTGCGCATCGGCGAGGATAGGCCGGAGCTTCCGCTCCGACTCGAGACCGGCAATCGCGTCCTGCTGGTGGAAGACGAGATTTTGGTTGCGATGATGATGAAGGACATCCTGACCGAGCTCGGCTTCTCGGTCATCGGACCGTTCAGCCGGCTCCCCGAGGCCATGGTCGCCGCGGTGCATGAGGACATCAATGCCGGCATCATCGACGTCAATCTCGGCGGCGAATTCGTCTATCCCGTAGCCGACGTGCTGGCCGCACGGCAAATTCCGTTTGTGTTCATCACCGGGTATGGGGTCGAGAGCATCGACGGCAGATTCGCTCACGTGCCGATCGTCAAGAAGCCGGTGCAGCGGCAAGTGCTGCAGCAGATCTTCGTCGCAGGCGAGACCGACCAGCCTACGAAATTGTCGAAGCGACGCTACGCCGAGCGCATGGGTCGCCCCGCACCGGCCAGTCAGCCCTGACTGCGTCCCTACCCCCGCCATAGCGGGGCAAATCGGCTGCATAGAATTTCGACGTGAGCGCCCTCACGCTGCCCAGCAGGACGGCGGAGGCAGTGGGCGGAACACAAATTCATCAATAGAAACAAGGATCAAGCGTCTGGCACGGTCTTTGCTGCTTTGCAGCAATACCGGCCAACGGCGGCCGTTCAGCGCGGTGCGACTGCACCCGCGCGGTTTTGGCATACGCGCTGCGCACGCAGCCGAAAGAGCAAGAACATGTCCGGCGATTTCAGCTCCGAACAAAAGCGCTACCTCGAAGGCTTTGTCGCAGGCGTGCAGATCGCCAAGACCGCCCGCGTGCAGGGCGGCGCCAGCGCGGCGACGGCGGAGCCGAGCGGGCCCGACGCCGCGCATCTGCGGGCACAGGATCGCATCGTCAAAGCCGGCGGCAAACTCTCCGATCAGGAGAAATTCAAGCGCGAACTGCATCCATTCGACGGCTACGAACGGCTCAAGGAGCAGGCGGCCAACAACGAATTTCCCAAGCCGCCGGACAATTTTCGCTGGCGCTTCTTCGGCCTGTTCTACGTCGCGCCGAACCAGAACTCCTACATGTGCCGGCTGCGCGTGCCCAACGGTATCCTCGCGCACTGGCAATTCGCCGGCGTCGCCGATCTCGCGCAGCGCCATGGCGGCGGCTATGCCCACGTCACCACGCGCGCCAACCTGCAGGTGCGCGAGATCGAGGCCAGGAACGCCGTCGCCATGATCGAGGCGATCCAGGATCTCGGGCTGTGCTCGCGCGGCGCGGGCGCCGACAATATCCGCAACGTCACGGGGTCGCCCACAGCGGGCATCGACCCGCAGGAGCTGATCGACACTCGACCCTACGCCCGCGAGTGGCATTTCCACATTCTCAACGAGCGCGCGCTCTACGGCCTGCCGCGCAAATTCAACGTCGGTTTCGACGGCGGCGGCATTATTCCCGTGCTGGAAGACACCAACGACATCGGCTTTCAAGCCGTCGAGGTGAAGGCGGGCGGCGAGGTCGCGCCCGGGGTGTGGTTTCGCCTTCGCATCGGCGGCATCACCGGACACAAGGACTTTGCGCGCGAGACCGGCGTGGTTGTTAAGCCTGCCGACGCGACCAAAGTGGCGGACGCCATCGTGCGCGTATTCATCGACCATGGCGATCGGACCGACCGCAGCAAAGCGCGGCTCAAATACGTCATCGACCGGTTGGGCCTCGACAAGGTGCTGGCACTGATCGAGGAAAAACTCGGCCGCAAGCTCGACCGCGTCGCCGTCGACGCGCTCGCGCCGCGGCCGCCGTTCGATCGCGCCGCGCATATCGGCGTGCACGCACAGAAGCAGCCCGATTGCAATTGGATCGGCGTCGTTCTCCCGGTCGGCAAGATGAACGCCGATCAGATGCGCGGCCTCGCGCAGCTTGCCCACGATCTCGGCGACGGCGACATTCGCCTGACCGTTTGGCAGAACCTGATCATCTCCGGCGTGCGCTCGCAAGACATCGCGGCGGCGCAAGCGCGGATCGAAGCGCTCGGCCTGTCCATCAGCGCCACCTCGATTCGTGCCGGCCTCGTTGCCTGCACGGGAAATGCCGGATGCAAGTTTGCCGCCTCCGATACCAAACGGCATGCCGAGGAGATCGCGCGATGGTGCGAGAGCCGCGTCGCCCTCGACTCGCCGGTCAACATCCATCTCACCGGCTGCCATCACTCCTGTGCGCAGCACTACATCGGCGACATCGGATTGCTGGCCTGCAAGGTGCAGACCTCCGAGGACGGCGATACGGTAGAGGGATATCACGTGCACGTCGGCGGCGGATTCGGGCCCGACGCGGCAATCGCGCCGGAAATCTACCGCGACGTCCAAGCCGATGACGCGCCGCGACTGGTCGAGCGCATGCTCAAGGCCTACCTCGCGCACCGCGCCTCGCCGCAGGAAAGCTTCCTTACTTTCGCCCGCCGTCACGACATCGGCGCGCTGCGATCCCTCATCGACAGCGAGGCGCTGCAATGATGCTGCTGCCGCAGGATCCGCTGCCCTCGCTGATCCCGGAGAGCGCGCCGTTCAGCGCGGAACAGCGCGTCTGGCTCAACGGCCTGTTCGCGGGGCTGCTCTCGCTCGACGGCAGCATCACTGCGCTGTCGCTGGAGCAGGCGACGGCGCTGCTGCCGGGCGCGCTCGATCTCGCGGCATCGACTTCCCAGAGCCTCGAGGATGACGATGGCGCGCCGTGGCACGACCCCGCCATGCCGCTCGCCGACCGCATGAAGCTCGCCGAAGGCCGTCCGCTGCGCCGGCGGATGATGGCGGCGATGGGACAACAGGATTGCGGGCAATGTGGATACAATTGTCAGGATTATTCCAACGCGATTTTCCGAGAAAAGGAAAAGCGGCTGAATCTCTGCGTGCCGGGCGGCAAGGAGACCGCCCGCATGCTGAAGGCGCTGCATCAGGAAATCGGCGGCACGCCAGCGGCGCCCGAGATGCTCACGCCTGCCGATGCTACGGCTGTGCCGGTCGCCGCGCCGGGATGTTCGCGCGAGTCCCCGACCGAGGCCGTGCTTCTGGCGCGCACGCGCCTCAACAAGCCCGGCTCCGGGAAAGAGACTTGGCATATTGAGTTCGATCTGGCCGGGAGCGGCATCGAGTATGCGGTCGGCGACGCCTTCGGCATATTTCCGAGCAACGACCCTGCGCTCGTCGACGCCGTCATTGCCGCGCTGAAGGCGCCGGCGGATTTCCCGATCGGCGGACGGATGCTGCGCAATGTGCTCATCGACGGCGTCTCCCTCGGGGCCGCTCCGGACATGCTGTTTCAACTGTTCTCCTACATCACCGGCGGCGAGCGGCGGCAGAAGGCGCAGGCGCTTGCCGCCGGCGAGGACCCCGATGGTGACGCCACCACGCTCGACGTGCTCGCCGCGATCAAGAAATTTCCCGGCGTCCGCCCAGATCCGGAAGCCCTGATCGAGGCGCTCGACCCGCTGCAGCCGCGGCTCTATTCCATCGCCTGCTCGCCCCGCATCGATCGCACGCGCATGGCGCTGTGCGTCGACGCGGTGCGCTATCCGATCGACGGCCGCATGCGTCTCGGCGCCGCCTCCACCTTCCTCGCCGAGCGCATGCGCCCGGGCGACAAGGTCAAGGTTTATGTGCAGAAGGCGCAGCAGTTCGGCCTTCCGAGCGATCCGGCCGTGCCGATCATCATGATCGGTCCCGGCACGGGCGTCGCGCCATTCCGCGCTTTTCTTTACGAGCGCATGGCGGGCAAGGCATCCGGGCATAACTGGCTGTTCTTCGGTCACCAACATCGCGATTACGATTTCTTCTACGAGGACGAGTTTCGCGGGATGAAGGCCGCCGGCGCGCTCACGCGGCTCTCCCTCGCGTGGTCGCGCGACGGCAGCGAGAAGTTTTATGTCCAGGACCGCATGCGCCAACTCGGCCGCGAGCTCTGGGCCTGGGTCGCCGACGGCGCGCACATCTATGTCTGCGGCGACGCCAAACGCATGGCCAAGGATGTCGAGCGTGCGTGGGTCGAGATCATCGCCGCACACGGCGCGCGCACGACCGACGAGGCCATTGCCTTCCTCGCCAATCTGAAAAGATGCGGCCGTTATCAGCAGGACGTGTACTGATGCGCCCGGTCGAGGTTCGGCGGCGCCCGCAGCAGGCGTGCACGCCGCGCATGCAAGCACTCGCGCGGCTGCCGGTCTTTTTCGATCTCGACGGTAAGCGGGCGGTGGTCGCCGGCAACGGGGCTGCGGTGGCGTGGAAAGCGGAGCTCTTGTCGGCGGCCGGCGCCGATGTCGAGGTTTTTGCCGAGCAGCCGTGCGAGGAGCTGCGCGCGCTGGCGGCGGAAGCACCGCGTGCACCGCTCACGCTGCGGCATCGGGCATGGCGGATCGAGGACCTTGACGGCGCCGCGGTTGCGGTCGGCGGCTTCGAGGATGAGGCAGCTGCCGAACGTTTCGCCGCCGCGGCGCGGACGGCCGGCGTTCCTGTCAACGTGATCGACCGGCCCGCGCATTGCGATTTCTCATTCGGCGCCATCATCAACCGCTCTCCGCTCGTCATCGGCATTTCGACGGACGGGGCGGCGCCGGTCTTCGCGCAGGCGATCCGCGCCAAGCTCGAGGGCGTGATCCCGCGCGGCTTTGCCCGCTGGGCGGAGGCAGCACGCCGCTGGCGCCAAGCGGTGCAATCGTCCGGGCTTTCGCTCGCCGCTCGGCGGCGGTTCTGGCAATTGTTTGCGGCTTACGCGCTCCACCATCCGGCGCACGAGCCGGCGCAAGGCGATCTGGAGGCGCTTTTGGAGAACACTCAGCAGCAAGGGGCGGACATCGGCACCGTGACGCTGGTCGGCGCCGGCCCTGGCGATCCGGAGCTGCTCACGCTGCGCGCGGTGCGCGCGCTGCAATCGGCGGACGTTATCCTGATCGACGACCTTGTCTCGCCGGACGTTCTCGATTTTGCCCGCCGCGAAGCCAAGAAGATGCTGGTCGGCAAGACCGGCGATGGGCCCGCTTGCAAGCAGGACGAGATCAACGCGCTGATGGTCGCGCTCGCCAAGGCTGGCAGGCGCGTGGTGCGGCTCAAAGGCGGCGACCCGCTGATTTTCGCCCGCGCCGGCGAGGAGATCGCGGCCTGCCGTACCGCGGGAATCCCGGTCGAGGTGGTTCCCGGCATCAGCGCGGCGCAGGGAGCGGCGGCGCGCCTTGCGGTGCCGTTGACGCAGCGCCGCGATATCCGCCGGCTGCAATACGTCACTGGTCACGGCGCGGACGGTCGTTTGCCGCAGGACATCGATTGGGCGAGCCTCGCCGATCCCGCCGCCACCACCGTGGTCTACATGGCGAAGAAGACGATCGGCGAGTTGGCCGCGCGCGCGATCGCGAGCGGACTTCCACCCGACACGCCGGCGGTCGCGGTTGCGGCCGCTACACGGCCGCAAGAGACCGTCATCGTGGGCACCGTGTCGAACATCGGCGCCAAACTTGCTGGGAGTTCACTGCCAGGCCCGGTGCTCGTTTTCATCGGTCGCGTGTTTGAGCACGTGAAGGGCGCGGCAATCGGTATGGAGAGCGTCCGTGCACCTCGGGCGGCAGTGCGCATGATGTAGAAGCGCAGCTATTCCTGGAACGCCTCTTCCCGCTTGCTGCGAATGGCCGGGAGCGCCACCAGCACGCAGAGCGCAAGCGCTGCGATCAACAAGCCGAGGCTGATCGGCCGCTCGACGAAGATCGCCGGGTCGCCGCTCGAAATTCGCATCGCGCGGCGAAGATTCTCCTCCATCAGCGGACCCAGCACGAAGCCGAGGATCATCGGCGCCGGCTCGCATTCGAGCCGCGTGAAAACGTAGCCGAGCACGCCGAAAAGCGCCGCCAGCAGCACCGCCGCCGCGCTGTTGCTCACGGTGTAGACGCCGATGCCGCAGAACAAAAGAATGGCGAGGTAGAGAAAGCGGTACGGCACCTTGAGCAGCTGCACCCACATGCCGATGAGCGGCAGGTTGATGATCACCAGCATGAGGTTGCCGATCCACATGCTGGCGACCATGCCCCAGAACATGCCGGGGCGTTCGCTCATGATCTGCGGTCCGGGCTGGATGCCGTGGATGGTGAAGGCGCCGATCATCAGCGCCATCACCGCGTTGCCCGGAATGCCCAACGTTAGCATGGGAATGAAGGAGGTCTGCGCCCCGGCATTGTTGGCGGACTCGGGTCCGGCCACACCCTCGACCGCGCCATGGCCGAATTGCTCGGGGTGCTTCGATGACCGTTTCTCGAGCGCGTAGGCCGCGAACGCGCTTAGCGTCGCGCCCCCGCCGGGAAGAACGCCGAGGACCGAGCCGAGCGCGGTGCCGCGCAACACCGCTGGCCAGGCGCGTCGGAAGTCCTCGCCCGTCGGCCAAAGCCGGGTGATCTTCTTCGCGACCAGACCGCGCGTTTCCTGCGGTTGCGTCAGATTGGTGATGATCTCGCCGATGCCGAAAATGCCAATCGCCAGTGTGGCGATGTCGATGCCGTCGGTCAGTTCGGTAATGCCGAAGGTAAACCGTGTCCCGCCGGTATTGCCGTCGGTCCCGACGAGACCGAACAGCAGGCCGAGCACGATCATGGCGATTGCCTTGATCACGGAGCCATGCGCGAGCACCACCGCGGCAATGAGACCGAGGACCATCAGTGAGAAATATTCCGGCGCGCCAAACGACTGACCGACCTTGGCGAGCGGCGGGGCGAACGTGGCGATCAGCGTCGTCGAGATGCAGCCCGCAAAGAACGAGCCCAGCGCGGCCACCGCCAGCGCCGCGCCGGCGCGGCCCTGCCGCGCCATCTGGTGGCCGTCGATGCAGGTGACCACCGAGGAAGTCTCGCCCGGCAGGTTCACCAGGATAGCGGTCGTCGATCCGCCGTATTGCGCGCCGTAGAAAATGCCCGCGAGCATGATCAAGCCCGACGTCGGCTCGAGATGAAAAGTCAGCGGCAGCAGCATCGCGATGGTCGCGATCGGGCCGATGCCGGGAAGAACTCCGATCAACGTCCCGATCAGCGCGCCGGTGAGCGCGAAGAACAGGTTCGCGGGCGTCAGCGCCACGCCAAATCCGACTGCAAGATTGTGCAGAAGCTCCATCTACCACTCCGGCCAGACCGGGATGGTCAATCCCAGTCCGAGAATGAAGATGCCCCAGGAGAGAACGATGAGCACGAGCGCCGCCGCGAGCGTCTCGAGCGGCCGCAGGGCCCGCGCCGCGACCGCGCCCACGCCAATGAGCAGCAGGATCGAAATCACGAGTCCCAGCCGCTCGATGCTCAGTCCGAAAATGACCAAGCTCGCGGTCACGAAAACAAGCGGTCGCAAGGCGGAAAAGTCGGCGGACGACAGCGGCCGCACGTCTTGCGCCTCGCGCAGGCCTTGCACGACAACGACGGCGCCGAGGCCGAGCAGAATCCAGCACAACAGCCGCGGCACGTAGCCGGTACCCATCCGCAACGCGGTCCCGATCGGGTAGTCGCGCGAGAGCCACAGGCCGAGTGTCGCCACGCCGATGAAGAGGAGGCCCGCGAGCACGTCCCGACGCGCGAGCATCCGCCAGAACGGATTGGGCAAGTTGTTCTGTCCCTCGCCGAGGCTCACCTGTCTCTCCCATTCAAGTCGTCATATCCGCCCAAGCGGGCGTCAAGAACACACACTAGGCCGCCGGGATCACGGGCAACAAAAGGTACGATTCTTTTTCGCCGCCGGCATAGATCGTATTCGCCCCGGTGTTGTAATCGGCGTGATAGTGCATGTATCCAGCGCTGCCGATGCCGTCGCGCGGCTGGATGTCGACGCGGATACGACGCCCGCGCCGGAATACCATCGAGGTCGGCCAAATCTCGACCTCGACTCGCACGATCTCGCCGGGCGTCAGATAAAGCCGGCGCTGGTGGCGATGATAGGGCCGATAGGGCAGCGACAGCTGCTGATCCAACTCACGATGCGATACGCGCAGCCAGCCTTTGGCCACCGGCACCGGCGTCCCTTGCTGGCCGGTTTCCAGCACGTCCTTCCCATCAGCGTCGACGTTGCGGATGGTGAGAAACAGATCCATGTCCTCGGTCGAGCTCGCGACCCACAGCACTGCGGCGACCGGGCCGGTGACTTCGAGGTCGTGCGCCAGCGGCGGCGTCTCGAGCACAATCCCCATGTCAGGGGAAATGGCGCCGCCCATGACCTGCGATGACGCCGCCGAGGTCGAACCCATCGATCCGAGGCTGGTGGCGGGATAGCTCCGCGAGTTCGAAACCGCCGGATTGGCGTCGACGAGCCGCCCGATGTTAGGGCCCGTGCCGGCGGCTGGCTGCGACAAATCGAAATAGAACTTGGTCCAGCGCGTACGCGCGAGCGGCCATTCATGCTCGAAACGCCACTCTACCTCGTCGCGACCCTTGCGGATCGCGAGCTTCACCGGCGGCTCTTGCATGACGCCGTTGTCGATGCCTTTGAGCCAGTATTCGAAGAACCGCAGCTGGTCACGTCGTCCCTCCTCGGAATAAAACGGATGCACGTGGGTGCCGGCGTGGATGCGAAGTTTCTTGTGCGGAGTTGCGGCGCGCATGAAGGCTTCGGTGTTGCCGCGCAGATGCAATCCCATGCCGGTCCAATTGCCGACGCTGAGCATCGGTACCGTGATCTTGTCCCATTGCGCCTGGGCACCACGAAAGGCCCCGCTGTCGAGATCGTTGCTGAGCCAGAAATGCAGTGCGTCGGCCTGCCACCTGTTCGGATGATGGCGCGAGGCGCGACCGACGACGTGGTGCATGAAATGCGCCAAATACCAGTTGGGCATGAACAGGCTCAGCAATCCGCCGTGGAACAGCGCGTCGCGGTAAAGGTCGGCAAAACCTTCCCACGGGATGATCGCCTTCAAGGATGGCGGCTGATGATTGGCGACGAACCACTGGTTGATGGCGAAATAGGATATTCCCAACAAGCCGACTTTGCCCGAGCACCAAGGCTGCGCCGCCGCCCATTCGATCGCGTCATAGAAATCGATCGATTCCGCGAGCGACCACGGTTCGCACTGTCCTGGGGATTTGCCGCTGCCACGTCCATCGATGCGCACCGCTGCATAGCCCTTGGGCACCCACCATTGCGGATTGACGGTTTCCCAGTTCATCCACGGGTTCGGTTCTTCCTCGAGATTGCTCGGCGGAATCCACAGCTTGTCCTTCTGATAAGGCCCTAAATTCAAGATGGCGGGAAACGTGCCAGCAGCATTCGGCCGAAACACATCGGCTTTGAGATACGCGCCGTCGCGCGTGGGCACGTCGACGTCCGTTTCGACGAGAACGTCCAGCGCGCCGGGCGCCGGCTCCCTCTTCATCGCTGCTGTTTCCCCGCTGCCCCTGGCCGTCAATCCGGCAGGTCGATCTTCACCTCGTCGGTGACTTTCGTCCAGTACGCCAGCTCGGCTTTGTTCCATGCCTGCGCCTCCTCAATAGAGGCGCTGGGCAAAGCCCTGATCATTTGCTGCTTGAAGGCCGTCTCGACTGGCTCGGAGCCGAGCGCCTGAACAGCAGCTTTGCGCACGACCTCGAGCACGTCGCGCGGCGTAGCGGCCGGCGCATATAACGCCGACCACAGGCCCTTGGCATTGGGATAGCCGAGCTCCATGAGCGTCGGCACGTCGGCATGTTCCGGCACGCGCTTATCGGACATGACGGCCAAGGCTCGCACCTGCCCGGCCTTGACCACGCCCATCGAGCTTGCCGCGTTGAGCAGGGCGACGTGGGCATCGCCGGTGACGAGATCGTTGGTGATTGCCGCGCCGCCTCCCTTGTTCGGCAGGTGGGTGAGCACGATGCCCGCCCATTTCGCGAAAGCTTCCATGTCGTAATGATTGTTGCTGCCGACGCCGACGCTGGCATAGCGCACCTTTCCGGGATTGGCTTTGGCGTAGGGGTTGAACTCGGCGTAGGTCTTCGGCGGGAAGTCCTTGGTCGTGGCGCCGAGCACGAGCGGAACTTCGCTCAGCCTCGTCAGCAAGGTCACGTCCTTGTCGTAGTCGATCTTGAACTTCTTTCTATAGATGATCGGTGTGAGCACGTTGGTGCCGGGATTGCCGATTTGCAGCGTGTAGCCGTCGGGCCTCGAGCGGGCCATCTCCTCGATCGCAAGGATGCCGAAGGCCCCCGGCTTGTTTTCGACCAGCACCGGTTGGCCCAGAATGGGCCGCATCTGTTCGCCGACAATACGCATGACGATGTCTGTGGCGCTCCCCGGGCCGAACGGCACGACGACTTTGATCGGCTTCGAAGGATATTTATCTTGCGCCGAGGCCGTGGTGCCGCCGACGGCGAAGACGAGCAACAACAGGATGCTCAGGCGCTTCATGTCGCTTGATCCCGTAATGCCGAGGTTATAGCGCGCTTTAGTCGCTCAAATCGATTTTCACCTCGGCAACCGTCTTTCGCCATGCCGCGAGCTCGCTATTGAGCCACGATTGCGCCTCTTCCAATGACGCATTTGGCTTGACGCTGACGAGCTGCTTCTTGAAGGCCTCCTGCAGCGCCGGAGCATTCGCGGCGTCGATGATCGACTTATAGAGTGTTGCGAGCACCTCTTTCGGGGTGTGCGCCGGTGCCAGCATGCTTTGCCAGTGCAGCGTGCCGACGCCGGGAAAGCCGGCCTCCGCCAGCGTGGGAACGTCGGGATATTCCGCCAACCGGCTCTCCGCGAGCACCGCGATTGGCCGCAGCTTGCCGGCCTTGATCATCGAGGCCGTGCTCGCGGCATTGATGAACGCGACCTGCGCGTCGCCCACGACGAGATCGTTGATCATGCCGGCGGCGCCGGTCTTGTTGGGGATATGCAGCATCTCGATGCCGGCTCGACGGGAAAAGACTTCCGTGTCGAAATGCGGGAAGCTGCCGACGCCGGCGCTGGTATAGCGGACCTTGCCGGGATTCTTCTTCGCGTAGGCGATCAACTCCGCGACCGTTTTGGGCTCGAAGTTGTGCGTCGTCGTGAGGAGAAAGGACGGATAGATCGCGAGCCGGGAGACCGACACCACGTCCTTGTCGAAATTGATGGAAAGCTTCTTCGGGAACAGGACCGGCGTGATGGCATTGGTCGTGACATTCCCCACCATCAGCGTGTAGCCGTCGGGCTTGGAGCGGGCCATTTCCTCGATGGCGAGAATGCCGAACGCGCCCGGCTTGCTTTCAACCACGAACTGTTGGCCGAGACTTTGGCGCATCTGCTCGCCGAACAGCCGCGCGGTGATGTCAGTCGCGCCGCCTGGAGCATAGGGCACGATGACCTTTACCGGACGCGATGGATATTTGTCCTGTGCCGAGGCCGTAGCGGCGCCCAACGCCACACATAGCGCCAGAGCCAAACCGAAGCGTTTCATCCCATCCTCCGACTGAATTGGCAGACATCGCCACCCGATGGCAGCTCGTGTCGATTGTAGCCCAGGCGCAGCGGATCGAAACAGACCATCGGCCGCGCGATGTTGTCGCCCTTTGCGGAGTCCGGGGACCTCACGCCGTCTTGACGCCGTGCAGGCTGTGGGAAGCGTCCTTGCACGTGAAGAAGACGACGTCGCCCTCGGGCGTCGCCTTACCGGAATGCACCATATCGGCGGGAACGTAGATCACCGAGCCGGCCTTGGCCTCGATCTCCTGCTCGCCGATCCTCGCCTTGAACGTGCCCTGCAGGATGTAGATCCATTGCTCGTTCGGATGCGAATGCGGCTCGGCGCCGGTGCCCGCCGGCATCCGCATCAACGCCACGATCATGCGCTCTCCCTCGACGCAGGCGCCGTTGGCTGTCGAATAATCGGGACCACCGAGGATATGGTTCACCTTGGCCAGATCGAACACGTATTCGCCGTTCCCCGCGCGTTTGGCGCCGGGAGTCCGCGCCGTTTGTTGCTGCGCCATGTTGTCTCCTCCGTTCCGCCTCTCGTTCCGACGCTTGCCAGCGCCATCCCGTCAGGCAAACGCTGGCGCGGCATCAAGCAGCGTCCGCGCGCGTGTGCCGAGAATGGCCGATTGATCGGCGGCCGAAATCGACAGGCTGCGAACCTGTGAAACGCCCTCCGGCATGCCCATGTCGAAGGGGTAATCGCTGCCGAGCAGCACGCGTTCCGCGCCCGCATTGCCGACGAGGAATGCGAGCGCCTCCTTCGAGTGCACGATCGTGTCGAAATAAAACCGCTTGAGCGACTCGGTCGGCGGTTTGGCGAGCTTGCGCTTGGGCTCCTCGCGCACGTGCCAGCCGTGCACGAAGCGCCCGGCTTGGTAGGGCACGAATCCGCCGCCATGGGCGAGGCAAATCTTCAGCGTCGGATGGCTCTCGAGCACGCCACTGAACACCAGGCACGCGGCGGCGATAGTGGTGTCGAGCGGATTGCCGATCAGATTGGTGAGATAATAAGACGACAGGCGATCGGCGCCGGCCACGTTGATGGGATGGAGCAGAATGAACGCATCGAGCTCCGCCGCCGTCGCCCAAACCGGCTCGAATTCCGGATCATCGAGGTTCTTGCCCGCGATATTCGAGCCGATCTGCGCCCCGCGTAGCCCGAGCACGCGCACCGCGTGACGAAGCTCGTCCGCGGCCTGTTTCGGCGCCTGCATGGGCAGCGTTGCAATCGCAAGAAAGCGGTCGGGGCGAGCCTTGGCGAGTTTGGCAAGCTGCTCGTTCTGAATGCGCGCAAAAGCCGCCGCGAGTGCTGCCGGCTGGGCGTAGATGAAGGTCTGCGGACAGACCGAGAGCACCTGAACGTCGACTTTCGCTGCCGCCATGTCTTGCAGACGCCGGTCAAGATCCCAGCCGCCGCGCGGAAATTGCCGGTAGACGTTGCCGGCCACCTCGAGCCTGCCGAACTGATCATCGACATCCGAGAGCTTCGGTCCCACGTTGGGCGCCTCGCGCTGCAGCAGGCGGATGGTGTCTTCCGTGAGGATGTGCGCGTGAACGTCGATCGTTTGCGTTGCTTGGGCGGCCATGGGTTCTGCTGTTCGTGCGGGGGAGAGTGGGTACCGTCTGCCGCTCGTTCCTGCGAGGGGCGCTCGCGACGCTCGCGACGCGGGAACCCAGTCCTTGGACCTGGATTTCCCCTTTCGCGGGAATGAGCGGAATGTTGCCATGATAGTCTCTCATTTAATCCGAGACATTGCCACCCCGGCAGATCGAGTAGCTGATTCCGGTTGAATCGTGATAGGTTGCGGCAAGCCATTAAATCCGAAGTCTCAGGATGCTGGATCAGCCCGCCGCCTCGCATCGCGCCCGCTTACAGGAGCGACCGCGGCTCGATTTTCAGGATCACCTGGCAGATCTGGAGGCGAAAGGCCTCCTTGTCCGCATCGATCGTGCAATCAACAAGGACACCGAGCTGCATCCGCTGGTGCGCTGGCAATTTCTCGGCGGCGTGCCGGAGGACAAGCGGCGCGCTTTCCTGTTCACGCATGTGACGGATTCCAAAGGACGCCGTTTTGACGTTCCGGTGGTGGTCGGCGCGCTCGCAGCCTCGCCCGATATCTACGCCGTCGGCATGGGACAGGCGGTCGAGGACATCGGCGAGGCTTGGATGCGCGCCATCGCCAATCCGATCCCGCCAGTGGTCGTTAGCGCACCGCGCTGCCAGGAGGTCGTGCTCACGGGCGATGATCTCAAAGCGCCGGGCGGACTCGCGCGACTGCCGGTGCCGGTGTCGACGCCTGGATTTGATTCCGCCCCTTATCTTACGGCGACGCTGTGCGTGACCCGCGATCCCGACAGCGGCATCCAGAACATGGGCACCTATCGGGCCGCGCTCAAAGCCGCCGATCGGTTGGTCGTGCGCATGGTGGCGCGTGAGGCGAGTGGCGCGGGCGGTTATTTGCATTGGCTCAAATACCGCGAGCGGCGCCAAGTGATGCCGATCGCGATCGTAGTCGGCTGCGCGCCGGTGGTCATGTTCACCGGGCCGCAGAAGCTCGCCATCGACATGGATGAGCTCGGCGTAGCCGGGGCGCTCGCCGGCTGCCCGATCGAGACGGCCAAAGCCGCAACCGTCGATCTTTATGTGCCGGCGTCGGCGGAAATCGTGATCGAAGGCCTGATCGACCCCGACAAGCTCGAGCCCGAAGCGCCGTTCGGCGAGAGCAACGGCTATGTGGCGCTCGAGGCCTACAACATGCCGATGCACGTGACCGCCATCACCCACAAGCGCGCGCCGGTCTTTACCTCCATCATCAGCCAAGTGACGCCGAGTGAATCGAGCGTCGTCAAGAAGGTGGCCTACGAGCCGCTGTTTCTTAGCCATCTCCGCGACCGGCTGGGAATCAAAGGCGTTCGCCGCGTGATGATGCACGAGCGGCTTACCAATCTGCGTCCCGTCATCTTCGTGCAGCTCGCGGAAGGCGTACCGCGCAGCGAGGTCTGGCGCGCACTCCACGGCGCCGCGACCTTACAGTCCAATTGCGGAAAGATCGTCATTGCGGTCAGCGAGGACATCGATCCCGCCAGCATGGATGCGGTGCTGTGGTCGCTCGCCTACCGCACCAATCCGATCGAGGACGTGCATCTCGTGCCCCATCGCGGCGGCGTCCAAGGCGCGCAATACGGCCCGAAAACCACCGACTCCGGCATGCTCGTCGACGCGACGCGAAAATATCCGATGGCGCCGCTCGCGCTGCCCACGCGCGAATACATGGAGCACGCGCGCGCGCTGTGGGAGGAGCTTGATCTTTACCCGCTCAGCGTCCAGTCGCCCTGGCATGGTTATGGCCTGGGCGATTGGACCGATCGCTGGGAGACGTTTGCGCGCCGCGCCGCCACCGGCGATTGGGAATTGACCGGCCGCGAGACGCTGGCGCGCCAGCGCGGCGGCCTTACCCCCGAAACGCCCGCCCGGTTCGACGGCGAGCGGAAGAAGAAACCTCCGGAGTAGGGCGCGTATCCTTGTCAGGTCCTTGCGCGACTATTTCTCGTCCACCACGCGGCTGTGCAGCGTGCCGATGCGGGAAATCTCGACCTCGAGCACGTCGCCGGGCTTCATCCACAGGGGTGGGTTGCGGCGGTGACCAACCCCTTCCGGCGTACCGGTGGCAATGACGTCGCCGGGCGTAAGCGGCGTGAAATCCGAGCAGAAGGCGATGATCTGCGGCACAGCATGGATCAAGAGATCGGTGCTGGACTTCTGCACCTCCTGCCCATTGAGCCGCGTGACGAGCGTGAGGCGGCTCGGATCCGCGATCTCGTCGCTGGTGACGATCCAGGGCCCGAGCGGGCCGGTGGCGGGGAAATTCTTGCCCGACGTCACGGAAAATTTCTGATAGTCGCGCACGCTGCCGTCCACGAAGCAGGTGTAGCCGGCGACGTGATCGAGCGCGCGCTCGACCGGAATATGGCGGCCGGCGCGGCCGATAACGACCGCGAGTTCGCCCTCGAAGTCGAAGCTTTGCGATACCGAGGGGCGGATCATCTCTCCGTCGTGGGCGGCAAGGGTGTTGGCGAGCCGAATGAACATGCTCGGTTGCTTGGGCACCTCGCGCCCGGTTTCCGCCGCGTGCGAACGATAATTGATGCCGGCACAGAGGATCTTCTCGGGGTTCGGGATCACCGGCAGCCATTTGATGTCGGTGAGCCTATGGTCGGGCTTGCCGGCATCCGCGACTTTCCTGATTTCGACGAGCGCGTCTGGTGCGAGCGCGTCGCGCAAGCTGGCATAACGACCGCCGAGGCGCTGGTTCAAGGTGATCACGCCATCGCCGGCCACCACGCCGAAACAGGCCTTGCCGTCGGCCATATAGCTCGCAAGCTTCATTGATGACTCCCTGAGAGGTCGATTCGCGGCGTCGCGTTTCCTCTTACGTCATTCCAGGTGCAAAACGGAAGCGCATAGTGGATGGGCGCGACAGCCAGCATACCGCGCCGACGAGAAGGGTTGAGGACCGTTTTGATGAATGGCGGATTACGCTAGGCTAATCCGCCCTATGATGAAGGACCGAGCGATGACGAGCCGCAGCCCGCGCGGTCACTTGCGCGACATGCTTGTGCCGGGCGCCGCTTTGCTGCTGCCGGGCGTCGCCAACGCGCTCGCTGCCCGCGTCGTGGCCGACCAGGGTTTTGCCGCCGCTTACGTGACCGGCGCCGGTATCGCCAACACGTTTTTTGGCGTCCCCGATATCGGGTTGGTGACAGTGAGCGAACTCGCAACGCACGTGGCGGCCATTCGCGAAATATTTCCCGGCCCGATCGTCGTCGATGCCGACACCGGCTTCGGCAATGCCGTGAACATGGTGCGCACGGTGCAAATGCTCGAGCGCGCGGGCGCCGATGCGCTGCAGATCGAGGACCAGGTGTTTCCCAAGCGCTGCGGCCATTTCGCAGGCAAGGAGGTGATCCCGGCCGCCGAGATGGTGGCGAAGATCAAGGCCGCCGTCGACACGCGGCGCGACGCCGACCTCCTGGTCATCGCGCGCACCGATGCCATTGCGCCGGAAGGCTTCGCCGCCGCCATCGACCGCGCCGCCGCTTATCGCGAAGCCGGCGCCGACGTCACTTTCGTCGAAGCGCCCACGTCGATGGAAGAAATCGCCGAGATTCCCCGCCGTCTGCCTTGGCCGCAGCTCATCAACATCGTGATCGGCGGCCGCACGCCGGAATTGCCCAACGCGAAACTCAAGGAGTTGGGCTACGCCGGCGTGATCTACGCCAACGTCGCGTTGCAATCGGCGCTGAAGGGGATGCAGGCGGCCTTAGGCGAACTCCGGCGCAAAGGACACATCGGCGACGCGCTGAACCTGCTGACGGACTTCGCCGAGCGGCAACGCCTGGTGCACAAGGACGAGTTTGACGCGCTCGAGCGCAAATATGTCGCGAAGGAGTAAGGTCGACGGCGCGTGACGATCGGTTCAACATCCGCTCGTCCCCGCGAAAGCGGGGACCCAACATCTCGGGCGCGAATATGCGGCTCTGGATTCCCGCTTGCGCGGGAATGAGCGGACGAGCACAGCCTCGAAACTACAAGCGCCTCAATGCATTGCCTTGCCGCCGTCGACGTTGATCGTTTGCCCGGTCATGAAATCGCTGGCAGCCGACGATAGAAACATCACGGCACCCACCAGGTCCGCCGGCACCTGCACACGCTCGATGGCGCGGCCGGCAATCCGCGTGGCGAGATAGTTGGCCGACGACGAGGCGACCTGCGTCTCGCTCTGCGTCATGCCCGGCGTAACCGCGTTCACGGTGATGCCGAACTCTCCGACTTCGCGCGCCAAGGCGCGGGTAAAGCCGATGACCCCGGCTTTCGACGTGGTGTAGTGCAGCCGGTCGGGTGTTCCGTCCCAGACCCGCGACGAGGAGATATTGACGATCTTGCCGCGCTGCCGCGCCTTCATGGCGGGAAACACGGCGCGACAGGACAAAAACATGCCCCGCAAATTGACCGCCATGACGCGATCCCATTCCTCGACGGGGATTTCGAGCCATGAGCGTCGCGGCAGCACGCTCATCAGCGACGCGTTGTTGACGAGCACGTCGATCGCGCCGAAACGGTCGAGCGCGGCCTGCGCCATGGCCGTGGTGGATTCTTCGCTGGCGATGTCGGTTGTTAGGCCGAGGGTGGCAAAGCCCTCCGCAGCAAGCGCCTCGGCTACGCCTTTCGCGGCCGCGCCGTCGATATCCACGGCGACGACGCGGGCCCCCGCCCTGGCAAATTCCTGCGTATAGACCTTGCCGATGCCTTTGCCACCGCCGGTGATGATGACGGTGCGGCCGGTCAACTCAAAGCGCTCGTTCATGTGCGTTGCCTCATTTGTGAGAGCAGGTTTCAAGCAAACCGGAATGACCGCAGGCGATTGGCCCCCGCCTTCGACCTTGACGTATAATGCGGTGATTGCATCACATTATTCATGGCCATTCCTGCACACCTCGAACTATCCGCGCGCAGCGAGCGCCGACGCGCCAGGCTCGTGCGGATCTACCTCGAACACGAACGGGTGGCGATCGCCGGCGGCACACTGCTCGCCGTGCTGCTCGTTTGGGAAGCGTTCGGGGCGAGCGGCCTCGTCGATCCCTTGTTCATTTCCTCCCCCACGCGGGTCGCCCGCGCCGCCTGGCTATTGAGCCACGATCGCGATTTCTGGACCGACCTTCAGGTCAGCGCAACGGAATTCATCCTGGGCTATGCCGCGGCGCTCGCGGTCGCGATCCCGCTCGGCCTCGCCGTCGGCTTGTCCAAGCGCCTGCAATACCTGATCGGCCCGTTCGTCGACACGCTCAACGCGGTGCCGCGCGTGACGCTATTGCCGCTCATCATCATCTGGTTCGGCATTGGGATCTGGTCGAAGATTGTGGTTGTGTTTCTCGGCGCGGTGATCCCGGTCCTCATCAACACCCAATCCGGCGTGAAGACGAGCGAAGCACGCTTCATCCGCGTGGCGCGCAGCTTCTCCGCCTCGAAACTCAAGATTTTTTCGAGCATCATTTTGCCCGGCACCCTGCCGTTCATCTTCACCGGCGCGAAATACGGCGCCGGCCGCGCGTTGCTCGGGGTCGTCGTCGGCGAGCTTTACGCGTCGACGGCGGGCCTTGGCCATCTGATCGCTGACGCCGGCAATACGTTTCAGACTGACGTCGTGTTCGTCGGCGCCCTCCTGTTCATGGCCGCGGGGCTGATCACTGTCGCACTGCTCGACGCGCTCGAGCGACGATTCGAGCGATGGCGGCCGCAGCCGCGTTGAACCGATCATGACGGACGCAGCAAATGGCGAGCGCAGCGGCATGAGTTCGACCGAGTCCGTGCACGCGACGCAAACGCCCGCCGCCGTGCGCCTTTATTTCGCGCATGAGCGCGCCATTCTCGGCACGCTCATGGTGCTGCTGGTCTTGCTCGCCTGGGAAGGCCTCGAGCGCGGCTGGTGGGCCGACGCTTTGCGCCCGCTGCTGGGAGATTCGGCGGAGCGGTTCAAGCTCAAGCCGATCTTCATCTCATCGCCTACGCTCATCGCAGCGGCGGCCTTTCGTATGTTCTTCGTAACCGGGGAAATTTGGCCCGACCTCGCCTGGAGCAGCGCCGGTTATGTCCTCGGCCTTGGCCTGGCGATCGTGATCGGCGTTCCGCTCGGGCTCGCCGGCGGCTGGTACCGGCGCTTGTCCTACGCAGTCGAGCCGTTCCTCGCGGCGCTCAACGCCACGCCGCAGGTGGCCTTCCTGCCACTGATCATCATTTGGGTCGGCACCGGACTCGGCCAGCGGATCTTGATCATCTTTCTCCTTGCGGTGCTGCCGCTCGCGATCAACGCGCACGCCGCGGTTCGCACCACCGATCCGCGCTTGATCAAGGTCGCCGGAAGCTTCGGCGCGAGTGACTGGCGGCTGTTTCGAACCATCATCCTGCCGAGCTCAGTCCCCTTTCTGCTGGCGGGGCTGCGGCTCGCGGTCGGCCGCGGAATGATCGGCGTGGTCGTCGGCGAAATCTACGGCTCGGCCGCGGGCCTCGGCGCCATGATCAACCAGGCCGGCGCGCGCTTCCAGACCGACAAAGTCTTCGTCGGCGTACTCACCATCGTCGCTGCTGGGGTGATGTTGGTGGAGATCGTGCAGCGGATCGAGCGCCGGGTCGACATCTGGCGTACACCCGCCTGACGGCAGCAGCATGATCGCCAAGCTCGAGGCACAGGATGTTCGCCTGGATTACCTCCAGCCCCGCACCAATAGCCGGCTGCGAGCGCTGGGTGGCGTAGACCTGAAGGTCATGGATGGCGAGTTCGTCTCCATCGTGGGGCCGTCCGGCTGCGGCAAGACCACCTTTCTGTCGGTGGTGGACGGCCTCATTCCCGCGAGCGCGGGCCGCGTCCTGGTCGACGGCCGGGCGGTGACCAAGCCGGGCCCGGACCGCGCGGTCGTGTTCCAGGACGCCTCGCTGCTGCCGTGGCGCACCGTGCTCGGCAATGTCCGCTATGGCCTGGAATGCCTCGACGTCGGCGGGCGCGAAGCCAAGGAACGCGCGGCGCACTTCATCGAGATGGTTGGGCTGTCCGGCTTCGAGCATCATTACCCCTATGAACTCTCGGGCGGCATGCAGCAGCGCGTGAACCTCGCGCGCGCGCTCGTCGTCGACCCAAAGATTTTGCTTATGGACGAGCCGTTCGCATCGCTCGACGCGCAAACGCGTGAGGTGATGCAGGAGGAACTGCTGCAAATCTGGCTCAAGGCAAAAAAGACCGTGCTGTTCGTTACCCACCAGATCGACGAAGCGATCTATCTATCGGACCGCGTCATCGTGTTTTCCGGCCGACCGGGAAGGGTGAAGCAGAGCATCCCGGTCACGATCGAGCGGCCGCGGCGGCTGGCCGTGAAACGCGAGACGCGTTTCCACGCCATCGAGGACGCGATCTGGACCCTCATCGAGGAGGATGTCAGGGCCGAACGCAACCGGCGCAACGTTGACCGGACCGATCACAGTTTTTAGAGCACTTCTGGAGGCCATCAATCGAACGAGGGGAAGCTGCGGAGGAGTCAATGCGTTTAAGCAAATTCGGCATCGCGGCGGTGGCGCTCGGCGTCACTCTGGAAGCGGCGGCGGGACCCGCCCAGGCAGCCGATCTCATCCCCTTCAAGATCGGCATCTCGGCGCCGGTCGTAACCGTCTTTCCGGTTTGGATGGGGGAGGCGGGCGGCTTTTACGAAAAGGAGGGACTTAAGGTCGAGGTCATCAATATGGAAGGCGGCACCCGCGGTCTCCAGGTGCTGCTGTCCGGCGAAATCCAGGCCATGCATGTGGGGCTCGCCCCTGCCGTTCTCGCCAACAAACAAGGTGCCGACCTGCGGCTCGTCACCTCGACCTGCAATACCATACCGATCACCATGTTTACCAAGCCGGGCGTCGGCATGGGCGATCTCAAAGGCAAGACTTTCGGCATCAGCACCTTCGGGTCCGAGACCGACGTTGCCATCAGTATCCTACTCAAGCAGCTCGGCCTGACCCGCTCCGACGTCACCATTTCGCAGATCGGCGGCAGCTCGCAGCGCTTCGGCGCGCTGATTGCCGGCCGTATCGACGTCGCGCCGCTGATCGAGCCGGCGATCACCTTGGCCAAGGAACGCGGCTTCAATCCAATTATCGATCTGGCAGCCGCCAAGACGCCGTGGATTTTCGATTCCGTGGTCGTCTCCAGCAGCTATCTGAAAGCCAATAACGCCACGCTGACACGTTTCGTGAAGGCCTACATCGCCGGCGCCTATCTCGCGCTTTCCGACGAAGCCAAGGCAAAGGAGGTGATCGCGCAGAAATTCAAAACCAGCGACCCGAAGGTGATCGCGGCCACCTATGCGGATTTCAAGCGTCTGATGCCGCGCGATGCGGCGCCTTCGCGCGCGGGGGCCGAGAACGTCCTCGCCCAGCTCGAGGCAATCGGGACCGACATCGGCAGCCGCAATCCCGCAGATTATCTCGATCTCGGCATCATCGAGACGCTGAAGCGGGAAGGCTATTTCGCGCAGCTGGAGAAGATCTATCCGATAAAGCCGTAGGGCGCAGACGGTGAGTTGAGAAGGCCGCGAGCCGTGAACGCCATCGATCTCGAAGTCATCTATCAGTCCACCTTGCAGATCGCTCGCGAGCTCACGCTCAACATGCTGCGCACGGGCTATTCCACCATCATCAAGGAAAGCCAGGATTTCACCTTCGCCGTCTTCGACGCCACGGGCCGCATGGTGGCGCAGGGCATTCCGCAGCCGCTCCACATCGGGCCGCTGGCGGCGCAAGTGAACGAAATCCGCCGCCGCTTCGGACCGGCGATCGAGCCGGGTGATGCGTTCATCGTCAACCACCCGTACCAAGCCTGCCAAAACCACGCCACCGACATCACCGTCATCTCGCCGATGTTCGCCGGCGAGCGGCTCCTCGGCTTCATCGGCAATATCGCCCACAAGCCCGATCTCGGCGGCAAGGTCCCCGGCACCAACAGCGGCGATGCCACCGATCTGTTTCAGGAAGGGTTGCTGATTCCGCCGCTCAAAATCCTGCGCCGCGGCGAGCTTCAACGCGATGTGGAGGCGCTCATCTGCGCCAACACCCGAACGCCGGAGGTGACCTGGGGCGACATCAAGGCGCAGGTCAACACCAATACTTATGGCCTGAGCAAATTCGCCGAGCTCTTCGGCAAATACAGTGTTGATACCGTGCTCGCCTGCTGGGCGCGCTGGATGGACATCTGCGAGACGGAACTGCGAAAACAGATCGCTGCGGCGCCGGACGGGCGCTACGGCCCGCAGACCGACTATCTCGACGACGACGGCGTCGACCTCTCGACACCGCATCGCATTTCAGCATCGCTCGAGATCAAGGGCGACACGCTGCATTTCATCCTCGACAGCGATGCCCAAGCGCGCGGCCCCATCAATTTGCGCCCCTGCGTGTCGCGCAATTTCATCGAGTGCCTGGTGAAGATGATCTTCATTCCAGACCTGCCGGTGAACGACGGCTTGTCGCGACCGGTGCGGGTCTCCTATCCGCCGGAGGGCTCGCTGCTCAATCCGCGCTTTCCTGCGCCCGTGAACATGTACGTGCGGCCCAGTCAGGTTACGACCTCGGTCATTATGCGCGTGTTGGCGCAGGCGCTGCCCGGGCGCGTGCCGGCGCCGGGCAGCGCGGCGGGCGGCTCGCTGTCGAGCGCGGGCCGCCATCCAGACTCGGGTCGCTGGTATTCACAGTACGAGATCTTGAACGGCGGCACGGGCGCGCGTCCCGACGGCGACGGCGTGAGCGCGATGGACGAGCTGGTCGTCAACGTGATGAATACCCCGGTCGAGGCCATCGAAACGGAGTTTCCCGTCCGCGTCGAGCGCTACGAGCTTGCCTGCGACTCGGGCGGCCCTGGAAAATTTCGTGGCGGCCTCGGCGTGCGCCGTCAGTGGCGCATTCTGGCCGAGGAGTCGACGGTGAACCTGCGCATGGATCGCTTCAAGTTCTCCTCCCCCGGCGTGTTCGGCGCCAAGCCCGCGCGCCCCTCGAAGGCGGTGTTGAAGCCCGGCAGCGCAGCGGAACGCGCGCTCACCTCGAAGGTCGCCGGCCTTTTGCTCAAGCGCGGCGATCTCCTCTGCGTGGAGTTCGCTGGTGGCGGCGGCTGCGGCGATCCATATGAGCGCGACGTTCATCGGGTGCGGGAGGACGTTGCACGTGGCTACGTTTCTCTTGACGCAGCGCGGGACGACTACGGCGTCGCGCTCGATTCCGGTCTCGCCATCGATTCCCAGGCCACCGCGCGGCTGCGCCGGAAAAAGACTCACCGATGAACTTGCGCGTCGGCATCGATGTCGGCGGTACGTTCACGGACGTCACCGCCTTCGACGAGGATCGGCGCGAGTTGGTCGCGGTTCGCAAATATCTCTCCGACCCTGCGCAGCCGGCCGGGGTCATGGAAACCATCACCGCCGACTTGGCCCGCGACTTCGGTGCCGATGCCGTCTCGCTGGTCCTGCACGGCTCGACCGCGGCGCTCAACACGCTGCTCGAAGGCAAGGGCGTGCGGGTGGGATTGCTGACGACGCGCGGCTTCCGCGACGTCTACGAAATCGGACGGCAGTGGCGCGGCGAGCACGTGTTCGACATCTTCGCACCCGCGCCAAAGATGTTGCTCACGCGCGATCGCATTTTCGAAGTCCGCGAGAGAGTAGGCGCGCGGGGCGAGATCATCGAGCCGCTGGTCGCGCAGGATGTGCGCGACGCCGTTGCAAAATTCGTCGCCTGCGGCATCGACGCCGTCGCCATCTGCTTCCTCTTTGCCTACGCCAATCCTGCCCACGAGAAAGCGGCGGCCGAGATCATCCGCGCCGTTGCACCCGATCTCTACTTGTCCTTGTCGCACGAGGTGAACCCGGAATGGCGCGAATACGAACGCACCGCCTCGACGGTGGCCAATGCCTACATTGGCCCGCCGGTCTCGCGCTACCTGCGCACACTCGAAGAGATATCGCTGCGGCGCTTCCCACGATCCCGCACCTTGATGATGAAATCCGACGGCGGAGCGGCGAGCGCAACCATGCTCGCGCAGGTGCCGATTGCGACCGTCATGTCCGGCCCGGTGGCGGGCGTCATCGGCGGGCGTTATCTGGGCGATGTCAAAGGCATCGATAATCTCATCACCTTCGACACCGGCGGCACGAGCTGCGACATGGCCGTGTTGCCGGGCCCGCCGCTATTCAAATCGGAGGTGAAGGTCGCCGGGCATCCGCTGCGGACCCACACGGTCGATATCGAGACGATTGGGGCGGGTGGCGGCAGCATTGCCCGCGTGCACCTCGGACACGTCCTCAAGGTCGGACCGCAGAGCGCCGGCGCCGATCCGGGCCCCGCGTGCTATGGGCGCGGCGGCCTCGAGCCGACGCTGACCGATGCGCTCGTGCTGCTCGGCCATCTCAACCCGGCGGCGCTGCTCGACGGCGCCATGCCGATCGCCGGCGCGAAAGCCCACGAGGCGATTTCAGCGCGCGTCGCCGAGCCGCTGGGAATGACAGCGATCGAGGCGGCCTGGGGCATTCTGCGCGTGCTCGTCACCAATGTGATGGTGGCGATGCGCACCATCACGGTCGAACGCGGCTACGATCCGCGCGAATTCACGCTGGTTCCGTTCGGCGGCATGGGCCCGACCATCGCCGGGATGGTCGCGGCCGAGCTCGGCATCGGCCGCATCCTTATTCCCCGCGATCCCGGCATCTTCAGCGCGCATGGCAT